>Ga0310694_10000226_pt1 | contig 82359 bp, 139 predicted proteins | sample 174DNAGHGhighgp2_FD_203884 | JGI IMG/M metagenome (GOLD analysis project Ga0310694, IMG submission 203884) | Sheep rumen microbial communities from Palmerston North, Manawatu-Wanganui, New Zealand - 1742 DNA GHGhigh gp2 (v2) (version 2) | ecosystem: Host-associated > Mammals > Digestive system...
CTGTTCAGAATTGGGCCGTCAATGGCTATACATTCGCGGCCAACGACACTGGCGGAGTGGTCTTGTCGCTACCGACGGCGATGGTGGGGAAGGTGGGGGACTTCATATTGGACGTGACAAACCCGGCGCTTGACACGACTTCTCTGCCCACGGCATTCAGCGACGCTGCCACTTACGCAGCAGGTGACATTGTGAGCTACGACTCCAAGATATGGAGGTGCGTGGTCGCAGTCGAGACAGCAGGTGCGTGGACTGGGACAGCGAACTGGGAGGAGGCGTGGCCGTACTTCACGCTGGCCCAGGTGGAGGCGATGACAACCTCCGTTGTGGTTCCGGCAGGCGAGGACTTGCAGGAAATGCTCACATTCGCTCCGGGGACGATGTGCGAGCTGTACTTCACCCAGACGGCGTTCAACGTGGACTCCAAGCCGACATGGAAGGTGGTCAGGCAGGATGTGGAAAGCGGAGGCGCGTCATGATACCAGGAGTGCCTTACGATGCGGAGATAGAGTACCTTGAGAGTACGGGGACGCAGTACATTGATACGGGGGTACAAATAACATCAACAGACAATGCAAGATTTGTTGTAGATTGTACAATAACAAACACAATTAAAAATACTTCGGTATTTGTGGGTTCTGGAGTAACAGCTATTGGTGCGCTTCATTATGTTATGGAATTAAGTGGAAGTTCATATTATATAAGAACTGGCGGCGGAACAGCCTCAGCGCATATTCCATACATACGAGGACAGAGGGTTTTGATTGATACCTATTATGACTCGCAACATCGTAGAGTGGTCAAAGTCGGAAATGAAATGTATCAAGGTAGTGCATATAATGCTAATACTGGAACACTTTTAATATTATTAGGTACTAGCAATGCGGTGTGGCAAAAACAAGAAGGAAAACTTTATTCCGTTCAAGTTTATATTGATAATATTATTATCCGCGACTTCATCCCCGTCCGCGTAGGCCAGACCGGCTACATGTACGACCGTGTTACGAGAAGGCTCTTCGGCAACAAGGGCACCGGCTCGTTCGTCCTCGGCCCCGACGTGGCGAAACCCGTAATTGGGCTGTACGGGATGAGGAAGTTCTACAGCACTACGGACTACATCCAGGAAGGTCTGGTTGCGTTGTTTGACGGTATTGAAAATGCTGGTTGGGGAGTACATGACAATACAACGCAAACGTGGATTGATTTAATGGGAAATGAACTCCCGATAACACCCAATTTCGGTGGTTCAAATGGTTTTTATTGGACAGAAACAGGCGTGTACAACTTTGTTTACAGAGCGCAGCAAGCATCATCCGTATCTCGTGATTATAGCGCGAATGGAGTGACATTAGAGATAGTGTCCGAAGGTGGTGTATTTCGTGGACACAACAATTTTTATCAAGATAGTTTTATAAAATGCGGCGGCATACAGAGTAATAATTATTATCTATTCGGGTCGTTTGGTCAAAATTCTAATGCCATATACGCGGCGAATATTTATAATATCTCTGGCAAGAGTAAATCTATGTCAATGGTGATAGCCACCTCAGGGGATGGTAATGTATTTTTTAACGGCTCTTACACCGGGGCCATGAATGCCTCGGCTAAAACACTTCTGCTTTCTGGCTCAGGTCGCATTGCCATAGGCAATAACAACGGGAATTACCATCATCAAATTTTTAATTCCATCCGTCTCTACTCACGCGCCCTTTCGGCGGATGAAATCGCGCACAACTACGCAATCGACAAAGCGAGGTTCAACCTGCCATGAGTACTTTCGGAAAAATAGGGGCGAAGTCCATGCTTGAACACCGCAAGTTCGCAGATGACTATATTCAGGATGGTCTTGTGGCGATGTGGGATGGACAATGGAATGATGGCATTGGCAAGCATGACCCGAATGCTACAGTATGGAGGGACTTAACTGGCAACGGGTATGATGGCGCAGTTGGCTCATCCGTGCAGGTTGAAACGAATTCAATGCTTTTTTCGGGTGTGGCCAACCTCGCCAATGTAGTTGACCTTGGATATTCGTGGTTTGGAGAGCCATCAAATATCACTGTGGAAGTGGCCGCATACTGTATTGCAGGAGTTGCATACGCAAACTGCATCATTGGCGGATACGGTAGCAACACAGACTCGTGGTTATGGCATTTTTTCCGTACTGGCAATGGGGCGGCCATATCTCAGGCGATGACTCTTGCCGGGAATCGACAAATTGGACATGGTAATGTACAGACAGTTGGTCCGAAATGCTTCTCCATGACAATAGACTCCTCAACAATTACGGCCTATAATGCGGGTGTTAGGTCAGGTAGTTCTAGTTCTGGGGGCGGGATGGATTGGTCGAAGCCTAAAGCCAGATGCGCAATCGGTGCGCACGGAAAACCAAATGGAGGCTTTGGATACCCGTTCCATGGCAACGTTTACAATGCACGAGTTTACAACCGTGCTTTAACAGCCGAAGAAGTCGCCTACAATTACTCCATAGACAAAATCCGCTTCAACCTTCCCTAGAGGGACTTTACCATGAAACTCAACACCCATTTCGCCAAACTTCACAACCGAATCCCCGAATACGCCCCGGTGCCGCTCAAGGTCGTGACGCACCACCACGAAGAGTATGACATTGATGTTCTCGACCCTGAGACGGGTGAACCAACAGGCGAGACGGAACACATCGTTTCTGACTGGGACACTTGGGAGAAGAAACTGTTTCCCACAACCGAAGAATACCTCAAGATGGGTTGGCTTCCGGTCATTGACAAGGCCCCTAAAACCGAGGAAGGACACTACGTCCGCAAGACAGGCTTCGCGGACGAGATTGACGGCAGAATCGTCATGGAGTACGAGCAGGTCCCGCTTCCCCCCGTGGTACACACCTACAGGCGTTCATACCTCGCCCAGTGGATGAGGGCGAATGGCAAGTGGGATTCCTTCAAGGGGCTTCTGGGGCTGTCGGAGGACTTGGAGTTCTTCTGGGAGACAAGCACCGAGTTCGACTCCAACCATCCGCAGTGGGGAACGGTCATGGCGGCTGTGAAGTCGGCCCTTGAATTGTCAGACAAGGACATTGCCGAAATGCTTGAATATGGGGAAAACTGAGGGGAGTAGGAATGCTACTTGCAAGCAGAAATGGATTCGCGGTCAAATTCCCGATAACCGCAAAAAACTATGCCCAAAGCGGTTTGGTTGCCATGTGGGATGGGGTGGAGAACGTGGGGTGGGGGAGGCACGAGGAAAATCCTTCTGTTTGGAAGAATCTGGTTGAGGGGAGCGCGTTTTCAGACTTTCTCATATCTGGTGGCAAGAAGTTTGGGAAAGACCATCTCATAGTTGACGGGAAGGGGACTGCTGAATCTGTTGCGGCGTGGCCTGACGCATTTACTGTGATGGAGGTGGTTTACAGGTTTGATACTGGGTATGCGTTTTTATGTACTAATGTGAGGAGAAAGATATGGTGGGGGGAGCAGTTTGGCGGAAGTACGTATCCGTATCCTCAGTTTTCCGGGATGGGGGTTTCCGGGCAGAACATATTCAGTTATCCTGAATTCGCCTATGGGAGACACAACGGCTTGTCGGTGTTTTATGTGTCTTCTGGAAATTCGGGGGCATATAGGATAGGAATGAACGGTGAATTGCGCGGGCCGACGGGGACTGGAAGCCAGAACACGACTGCGCCGTCTAAAACCAGCATAGGCGGAAGGAATGGTGTGAGTTCGTCATACAATTCGGCAACGGGAATAGTGAATTGCATAAGGCTGTACAATCGTGAGTTGAGCGCGAGGGAGGTAATGTCGAACTACGCCATCGACAAAATCCGCTTTAACCTGCCTTAGAAATGGTGTACAATTGAACCATGGACAACCAAGTTTCAAACCCACCCACATCCAATGACTACCGTGGCAAGATCCGGGTGTTCGGCAAGAACATGCTCGCCGGCCCCCTCTTCGAGTCGTCCGACGCCCAGACGATCGTCATGTACGACGACAACGGCACTCCGTGCGTGCTGCTGGCCAGGCTCGTCGACAACACCTGGGCCATGGGGACCGTGGCCGACGACGACTGGGAGAACGTGAAGCAGCGATTTGGAGTGTATTAGCGGCTGAAACTGGTGAGACGGGGCGCATTGGCATGAACGGGCACGATGGGATAGACTGGAGGGCCGCCGCGTTCGCGGTCATATCCGCCTTGGTGGCGGCAGCCGTGGCAGTCGTGTCCATTGTTGCCGGGAGGATTTTAACGTATATCAAACAATAAATCTCCCGGCGGGGGTCTTTGGTGTTTTCTACCCCGCCGGCGGGCCCCCGGGTGGAGGGCTTTCTTCATTTCACCTTCATCCGGGGGCCCTTTTTTGCTATAATGGACAAGGAGGGACTTACAGTGGCAGATATAAAGGTGGTACCATACAACTTGGGGCAGATACCGTTCGGGAGCAAGGTATACACTTCCGACCAGGTCGACTACATCGTGAAAAACGCCGGCCTTGACGTAGGCATATACAAGTACAGGGGCACCGTGCGTTCATACGATGACCTGCCATGGCCTTCAGACTCCACAGACTCCACTGACTCCATTGATTCCAACGACTCTCCGTCAGTAGGCGATGTATATGACGTAGAGGAAGGCTACGAGGACAGCTCCGAGAGCATACCTCCGGGAACCAACTGGGCCTGGAACGGGGAGAGATGGGACCCGCTATCCGGTTCGTTGGCTGACTACCTGAGCAAGCAGGCCGCCGAGGAGACGTACGCCACAAAGACGGAGCTGTCAGCCCATACCGGGAATACCAGCAACCCTCATGGTGTTACAAAGAGCCAGGTAGGTCTCGGAAATGTAGACAACACATCCGATGTCAACAAACCTGTTTCAACTGCCACTCAAACCGAGCTTGACAAGAAACTTGACAAAACCGAGGCTGCAACCACATACGCCACGCAGGCCGCGGTTGCCAACAAAGTCGACAAGGTGTCCGGAAAGGGTCTTTCGACAAACGATTTTACAAATTCGGAAAAATCAAAGCTTTCAGGAATCGAGACAGGAGCCCAGGTAAACACCATTTATGATGTCTTTGGCGCGTACAATGACTCGTGTCTCACCGGGAATGCCCAGCCTGAGTCTATCAACGCTCCGGACGGTCCCATTGTGCTTACGCCAATGGATAGGCTATATGCGTATCCGGACATGGATGGCAATGTCAAGTTGGGCGACTTCGCAGTCAATTTCATCAGCGAGATGGACATACCATCCCGTGAACTTATGTCGGAATGGCAGTGGAGCGTGTCCGACCCGGAATACGCCAAGACATCCGAAGTGCAGCCAGTATACAACACCGACCTGGGAGAATGGATGCTACCTCCGGAAAGTGAGCTTGTCACAAAGCTTGGTATGTATATAGACGGCGGAGAAAACAACGACAGCATGGCGACTTACTTAACCGTCATTGGGTACTCGGTGGAGTATGAAATCACAGTAGACACCGGGTTAAGCTACGCTGACTTTACGAACGACGGATACGGTCGAATTGGCGCCCACGCGCACTTCACATACGCCGACGGTAGCACTGCGGAGATTGTATACGATGTAAACGTCAACCCGCTAGGCGTATACAGCATGGAGTACGACCACACAAACAACAGCTGGAGAATCCAAGTCGACACCCCCAGCGCGCTGCCGGGAACCTCGGACCCGTTTACCAGCGAGATGGTTGCGGCATGCCACGCGGTGTTCACCGTTGAAACGGAGACGGACGCGTCTGACCAGTCGACATGGGCTGATCCCAACGGTCTAAACGCAGGCGACATGATGCGTGTTTTCGGAGGCGTGGATGTCTATGCGAATTTCACGAGGACGTCGTCCGGCACGGAAAGATATCTTGGGGATGTCATGTTGCCGCCATCTCCGAATTGCAATTGGACGAGGCCTGGTTCGGACGGGTATGCTTCGCACTTCATACTTGAGATATGGGTTCCGCAGGAAGGCATGTCAGGTCCTTCATTCGTGCATTCCGACGACGACGCGTCGATCATGCTGGTTGACGGTGGAATATCCATGACGGCCGGCGAACGCAACGTGATAGAGTTCATAGAGCTGTCACGCGATTTTGACACTGGGAATCGAACGATTCTAGCAAGGAAATTGCCAACATCCGGCGTAACTGAGATTTCGGCATCCGCACCCTGCGACGGAGGTGGTATGTGAACAATTTAGACTACGGAAGAATTGTTGACGGGAAGGTGGTCGACGCTCCGTCAACACTGGTCATAGACGGCAAATTGGTCGTCAACCCGTCACACGCCCAGTTCGTAAGCCAGAACTGGAAACGCAAGGTATACGCCTCCAAGCCGCGTGACACCAGGTACGACGTATTCGAGGACAACGGGTGGAAAGAGGTTTCAGACTGGCTCTTCCACACATGGAAGCGCGTGCCGAGGTGCAGTATCCGCCACACATACCGCAAGTCATGGATTTCACAGTGGCTGTATGCGAACGGGGAGTGGGGCAAGTTTAACACGCTGCTTGAATCCGCGCCAGACATCAAGTTCATGTGGGACATGTCAACCGAGTTCGACTCAGACCACCCTAAATGGTCTCCAATGCTTTTGGCAGTAAAACTGAGACTTGGACTTTCGTCAGCGGAATTGAGGGACATGCTGTATTTCGGCGAACACGGAGAGTCGCAGGATGACTCGAATGACTTAATCAAGTAAAGGAGGACGACATGAAGAAGTTCATCGCCAAGATCAAGAACTGGATCCGCAGGATCCTCGGCAAAATCGCCCCTGAGACGACCACCCCGTCCTGGAAGGAGTGCGTGCACGCCTCGTGCTGGGACGGCAGCAACGCCCAGAGGCGCATGATGAACATGCTCAGTCCAAAGTTTTCGGACGGCAAGTTCAAGGAGTACCTGGACTGGATGAAGGGCAGGGGGTGCGACACCGCCCATGTGTTTCTCATGAACGGGGCCGATGGCGAGGGCGCCGGCTACACGGCGGTCGATAATGTCGGACTCACCATCAAGCGCCTCAGGCAGTTCCGAGCCGCCGGTTTCGCCGTCGTCCCCTGGATCATCGCGGACGACTCGTCGGCCTACGCCAAGAAGCTGTTCGCCAACCCGGGGCAGTTCATAGCCGCCTTCGACGCCGCCGACATCTTCGAGTACGCGTCGATGGTCGTGCTAGGCCTCGAAATGGACGAGTACGGCAATGCGAATCAGTGGAACGCCGTGCGAAAGGCGATCAAGAACCACTGCCCGAAGATGAAGCTCGGCGTGCACCACACGTCCGGCAAGTACACTTTCGCCAACCTCGGCGACGTGGTGTTCGACCAGCTGGATCCGAAGGCGGCCACCAAGTCTGCCATAACGGCCTCCATCAGGAAAATCCGCTCCATGGGCAAGGAGGCGGTAGGTTTCGAGTATTCCCGTAACGCCAACAGGCAGAAGGCGCAGTGGGCCCTTGACGCAGGAGCGTTCGGAGTTGGAAACTGGTAGCATTTCCGCCCGGTCCGGTCATTACATGTCTAACGGCAAGCAAAGGGAAAGTGGGCCGGGCCGGGCGGATTTTCAAGACATGACACCGTATCAGACAGGTTTTTTGACAAAGTGCGCCACGCTTGGCGTTCCGGACCACGTGGCCGGGCGTCTGTTGAAACTCGCGGAAGGCGGGTCCGACCCCAACCTCCAAAAGGCCCAGCAGGTGTTCCAGGAGTGGCTCACCACGAAGAAGCACGTAGTGCGCCGTGGTGAGATACTCACCGGAATAGCCCGCAAGGAAGGTGTCACTCCTGAAGAGATAATGGAGGCCAACAACCTGCCATCCATAACGGCAATCAAGCCTGGCCAGGTGCTTAAGATGCCCAACGGGCTTGGAAAGCCGAAATCCCAAAAGAAGGCCGAGTACAAGACGGATTTGGATTCGCCTGTATGGGGAGATCTGGGCTACAAGGTGCACAAGGGGCGGTATTTTCCGTTTCTGTTCCCTAGCCAAAGGTGGCTGACTGTTCCGCAAGGCGCGACATACGGTTCGGTGTCGAAGCTGTTCGGAATACCGCAGGAAACGCTTACGACTTTGAACCGCGGCAAGGAACTCCAAGCCGGCGGTGTCATGCGACTAAGATAGTGGGAGGACGTCATGCCAGCGGTATCTGAAAGTCAGCAGCGGTTGTTCGGAATGGTGCACGCCTATCAGAATGGGAAACTAAAGCACGCCCCTGCCAAGATAAGGCGTATCGCGAAACGCATCTCAGAAGAGGACGCCGAGCACTTCGCCAGGACAAAACACGACGGTCTTCCGGAAAGAAAGAAAAACGAAAGTGAAAAAGACGCTTCGTCAAATCAGCCAGTCACGGTCAAGATAGGCAAGAAAGTCTTTACCTTCCCATCCAAAAAGTCTGCGTTGGTATACCTTTCGGCATTGCCTGGGATACCACATATAAAAGCCAGGCGGGCCCTTGAAGGCAACGAACCAAGCATAGGGAACGTACTGCTTTACTACCCCTAGGCTCTGGCAAGCGCCCGTTCACGCAGCGTCTTGTCCTTTTCATGGTCGTTGTACCCCATGTATTTCTGCGGTATGTGGTACAAGTGCTGATGTCCGGATATCGACACGCCTATATGGGCGAACGCGATGTGATCCCCGTAGTGGACCTGCGTCTCCCATCCGACCGGCCATGCGACGAAAGGCGGTTTTGACCCGTAGTCTGTCTTCATGTTGTACTTCTGCGCCGCATACCGTTCCACGACCGCCGGTTTGGCGTTTTCAGGGTATTGTCCGACAAGGTCGTATATCTCCCGCGTTATTATGGCCACCTGGTTGTTGAACGTGAACATCTGGCGATCGGCGGAGGCTATTCGCCACAGGTCCGGGTTCGCGGTCACATCGTTGGTGTCGTTTGGGAATCTGACGAGCTCGTGCCGCTTGCGGAACATCATCCCCATTCTCAAGGACCCGATTCGCAGCCGGTCCATCTTGTCCATCCACGGCCCTATGTCCAGATCGAACTTAAGAAGCCAGTCGTCCTCGATCCTTAAGCACTTCGTCGCCGAAGGGTCGGAAAAGGCGTCCTGCAGGCCAAGGTTCATGACGGCGCCGAGACCGTGGCGATTTGGGGCCGTGACGTGTACCGATGGCCGTATCCCATGTGCGCGATACACTCTTAAAACCGCCTCTACATGGCCGGGCTCGGACATGTCGTCGCACAGGATGTGACGCTGTTCCCAGCCCGTGGACTTGAGATGCGAGAGAAGAGCCTCGACCGTCGCGCAGGCGCAGCAGGTCCGGTTCCTGGTGAACAGAACTACGGGCAGTGTGTTCATTTCGTTATCCTGAGCATGTTTCCGATCATGAGGCCTGTACCTGGGTCTCCGGCGTATCTTTGCCTGGCGTTGGCGGGCGTAAACGTCAGTTCTCCAAGATACGGTTTTCCATCAAGCTCGAAGAAGTCCACCCGCACAAAGTCAAACGGCTCGGACAGCCTGGATGCGTACTCCCTCATCAATTCAAACGATTTCGGCCTTTGGTGCATTACCGACCGGTTGTTCCTTATGTAGTCAAGCCGGCATATGTCGACGAACTTGAAGTCCATGTCATAGTAGTTGAGAACCGCATTGCGTGTTCCCGCCCCCGATACCACCTGGCAGTATGCCGGAACCCCGTTGAAGCATATGAACTTGTAGTCGACAGCTTCGTTTCCGTTGTTTCCTCCTACGTGCTTCTCCGCAAAGGCCCTTCTCGGTATTTCGTGGTATTGCAGTTCATATCCTTTGAGCGCATAGTCCTCGGACAGCCATTTTTTTATTTGCCCCACCGCCCATGCCTTGTCAAGCCTCGACTTGTCCCCCACTATGATGTTGTAGTGTGAGCCGTGGTTGCATTTGAGCGCGAACCTTTCGGGAAGCCTTGAAAAGTCAATCTCGTCTCCCGACCTGTACACGGCTATTACCGGCACGCAGATGTCAACGCCCAGCTTTTCGCGTGCGTAGTCCTTTACCTGAAGCTTGTCGGCGCACCTTGTCATTTCAGGCTTGATCCCGAACAGCTTTATATGGGCGATCTTTTCCTGTATTGTGCGCGGGTTGCCGATGAAATCTCCATGCACGTATCCCTTGGTGAAGGCTATGGCCCTGTCGCGCAGCGTCGGTGTCGGTGTCGCCGTCGGCGTCGGCGTCCTGCCATGTGCCGCGATCTCCGCCACGACGGCGTCTTTCTCCGGGGTGCGCTCGTTTATCTTGTAGAACTCGGACAGCTTGTTGCTGTACTTGTTCCAGTCGTCGCCACGGCCAAGTTTGCATCGTGCAAACTCCTCTATGGTTTTCGTGCGGTAGTGGTTGACTCTGGCCATGTGCCACGTGGCTGGTCCGGCGTTTTTTTCCATGAAGCACTCGCATGGCCGGCCCAGCGTGTCGCACGCCCTCACCCCGGCAGCCCCGTGACAGCTGAACTTGTACGGCGCGCACGACCCGCGTACAAAGCTTTTGCACTCCCTGTTTTCATTGAATTCCAGAGGCAGCGGCGTTTTAAACCTTTCAACCACCGGCCGGCTGTCGCGCCGTACAAGCCCGCAGTCACCGAATATGCGCCAGTGAAGCCTTATCTCATCAAACCCGCGGTACCTGGCGTCGGAGAGGAATTCGTCCAGCGACACGTCGGCGTCCACGAACTCGTCAATGTCGAAAAAACCAAACCAGTCAAACTCGTGGCGCAGCCTGTTGAACGTGTCAAGATACGCCCGGCACTGTACAAACGACCTCACTCCGACGTATTTCTCGTTAACCTCGCAGAAGTCGCCAAGCCCGAACTTGTTTACAGCGGACTTAAGCCCCGGCATGTCATTGTTGTCGAACACCACTGCTTTCCGAAATCCAAGTCCGATGTAGTGTTTGAGCCATTCCTCGATGTAGTCGTTTTCGTTTCTGGCTATCGCCACTACGCATTTTCTAAGTCCGTTCATATCGGGTCTCCTACCATGGAAAGTCCTGCGCGGCCATCTGCCTGGCGGCGTCATACGCGTCGCGGGCCTCCTGCACCACCAGAGACCTGGCCCTTGCCTTTGTGTAAGGCTTGACGAACTTCTCGGAAAGCACGTCTGGGGCCGCCATGCACAGCGCCATTACCGCATCCCACCGTTTTCTCACCGACGCATTGTTCCAGCCGCTCAGCTTGTTGTCGCTCATGTACCGTATGAACGGAAACGACGTATGCGCCACGCTGTCAACCGAGTCGACTTGCCTTAGAAATTGAACAACGTCGTTGGCCATGCGCCTGTCAGGGATGAATCGGCACACCTTTTCGGACTTAGTCACCCTGGTCCACGGGGCTATGGCCTGCTCGCGTGACATCTGCTCGGGATTGCGGGCGGTGAATTTCCTGGTATGGCCGCTTTTATCGAAGACGAATGCGCACAGCATGACGTCCGGACGGCCGTTTTTTTCAATCTCGGCCGCCAGATTCGCCATTGAACGCCGGTTGTACAGCACGTCGTCGGAGTCGAGAAACACAACGTAGTCGCTCTCAACACCTAGGTCAAGCGCCGTGTTTCTGGCCCCTCCGGCCATTGTGCGGCTTTCATTTCTCACAAACGTGACAAACCCGTATCTTGCGCAAGCCGAGCGAGCCTCATTGGACTCGTGTTCATCGGAGGCGTCATCCACCACGGTCATGGAGATTCTTGACATGTCGAACTCCTGGGACGCCACGGATTCAAGACACCGCTTCAGCTGCCCGGAACTGTTGAAGAACGGGGTCACCACGTGAAACGTGACTCCGGAACCGCCGTACACGGGCGTTGCCTGCGCCGTTGTTGCATTTTCCATGTCGTTTTCACCAACCGCCACGGCGTGATCGTCTATAAGCAGTTTTCGCCGTTCCAGCACTGCGTCCATGGACGATGACAGCGGTCTGATCCGCCTGACGACCCTGTTAGGCTTTATCCAGCTGTAGACATGTGGAACCACATACATGTCTATGCCCGTATCCAGCAGGTATTTGGCCACAAGCTCATCGTCACCCGTGTTTTTCGCAGTCTTGAACTGGTCGAACGACAGACCTATCTTACGCGGCATGCAGCAGCTTGTGGCATTGCCCGGCACAGATACCTTCACAAACGATGTGCACGTGCGCATAGTCGACTCATATCTCGCGGCCTTAGACACGTCGAGCCGGCCGTCCCTGCCCATTTGGTATAGAACGCCTTCACACGATACAAACGCCCCGCCGTCGAACTTCGCGCATCCAGAAACCATTTTAGCCACATAATTCGCCGGGTATAGCCAGTCATCGTCCACGGTCAGGAAATAGTCGTAGTCGCCGCACAAGTCAACGGCCCGGAACTTATTCTGGCATCCCAGGTCGTCCTCCCCCGCATAGGCCTTTGGAAACACGTTTTTATATGGCTCAAGACGCCTGAGGACCTTTGCCAGCCTGTCTCCCTCGTACTCGTTGAGCGCGACGTGCATTTCATCGCACTGCGGTGAAATCGCCTTCACTACGGCCATCATGCCATCTTCACGGGCGGGGTATGAGGCCAGCCCCACTATGACACGGCTGTGCGTTTTAGATGTCCTAGATCCGGTATCCGCGGTTTGCACGGTGGTGTCAACGGCAGTTGGTTTAGGCTGGCCTGAAGCCTCTCTGAGACTCCCCGCGGTAAACGAGAAGCTGCCTCCTTTGGCTATCTTGTCCAGCACCTCTTCCGACATTGGCTTTTCAACAGCTTGGAAATGCTGCGAGAACGCATACGACATGCCTGGTTTCGGAGCCCCTTTCGCGGCCATGACGTGGTAGGCCTTTGGCATCGGCGAGCACACCACTAGGTCGTCATCGTCGAACCTGCCAAGCGTCTTTCTGAGCGAAGCCATGTCGGCGACCTTGCAGTCTGCCCGCACCGACCCGCTGAAGTACTTGGAAACCACTATGGTAACCTCGAACTTAGCCTCCCTCATTTTTTGCAGGCAGAACGACTGCGACATCTGCCCCATTCTATCCGCGACCAGCACTCCTATTGTCTTCATTCACCCTCCTTGATTGGTTTGAGCTTTAGCGACCCGCATTTCACCGGTTTTCCAAGCTCAACGGGTTCAGATTTTTCAACACGGCAGTTTTCAGCCAGCTTCGACACCACGTCTCGCCACGCGAAGCCCGCCACGGTGTAAAACGCCACATACGGGCTGAGCCCAAGTTCAGAATACGCTTTCTGCACCACTGATCTCATCCTGTCCGCTACAAGGTCTTTCCAGGCCATTCTCACTGAAACGGCGGGGAAACCCCCTCTGGCGGTCACAGTACACTCAAACATCTCGTCGTCCCCGGACATTCTTCTGGAATCCACCGACAGCCCCACATTTGCCATCGGCTCCCTGACCCCGTTCATCTTGACGGCGAACACCCCGTCGGGGCCGCAGTGAAGGGTGCGACCGTTGGCCAAGGCCACGTTGCTCGGCTCTCCGCAGTCCGACGACCCCAGAAGTTCCGTCAGTTTTTCCGCCGGCTCCGAGTTCCCGCCGAATCCGCCACGTATGGCAAGCTGTGTCTCCGCCGTGGACTTTATGAGGTTCCTGACGACCATTGGCACCTGCACGGAGTCGAGCACGGACAGGACTTCCGCGCCTTTGCCGTCGGACACCATGGACGCAAATCTCTTGGCCACCATGTACTGCAGGTCATTGTACCTGGCCTTGGTCGCCTTGAAGTCGGATATGTCGTCATACCTGAGCGAGTCGACGGACGATCTCCAGTCAACCGCCCTTATCTCCGGGGCGCGACCGGCCTTTATCTCCGGCGCCGACAATGTCTCGAGAAGGAACTCGGTCGATACCGGGGCGTCAGCCGTTGACAGCAGGTCGATTCTCGTCGTGTTCCTGAACGCTTCAGGCAGCGGGTAGCCATGGAACGCCACGATCGGCGGACGGCGTGTTGAGCCTGATCCATGAACGGCCCACAGCTTGGCGGCCACCTCCGGCCTTTCAACGGCCAGCACCCGTTCACCTATGTCGGCCGACGCCTCCCCGAACACGCCGGTGTCAGGGTGCGTCACGACCGCCATGTATCTGAAACTGGGGTTGGCTGGGTCTAGCACCTCTATGCGAGTCACTTCCCCGGACATGGTGAACGGGTACAGTATGAAAGTAGATTTACGGTACTTTGGCTTCGTAAGCTCCCTGAGGCATCTTGGCACACCCGAATCCAGGAACAGCCCGACTTCAGGGTGGAGAAGCCTGAGGTTGTTGAGGGACATGCCGGTTCTGACACCGGCTTTCTCCGGCTGTCGTCTGAGGGCCCTCACGCATCTGGCCAGATATGCTTTCAGCACCGTTTGAGCGTCTGCCTCCTCGAAATACGCTTCGACGTCGGACGCTAGAAGCGGTTTCAACATGCAGTCTTCAAGTTCGCCGCCTTCAGCGAATAAGCCCACGGCCTCCGAAAGTGGAATATCCCTGGCCAGCGACACAAGCGCAGCGGCGTCGCCTCGGAACCGGCAGACCGGATGCGCGCACGAAAACACGACTTCGGGTCCTGGAGACGCGGAAAGGCACATGTCCCCGTCGGAGTGGAGAGGGCATCTCCATTTCCCGTCGAGACACTGCGCAGACCCGAGGTGTTTCAGAAGCTTGTCAGGCGAGACGTTCATTTACTCTTTTGCTTGCAAAGCAGATTTGTGCTACAATGAGTATAGCATATTTGGATTCCTTGTGTGTAAAACCAGACAAAGGGGTGCTATGGACATCACTGACGATACTCTACATTCAACGCTGCTTTACGTCTGCAAGGCCGGCAAGGCCCCGGACTACGTTCTGGACGCGAACCCGAACGGCATGAGCAAGGAGGCTTCCGAGAAGCTTCCCGACACTCTGTTCGCGGACCGTGTGAACAGGCGTTATCCGATTGACTCCAAGGCCAGCACATGGCTGTCGGCGGCGTACTTCGCCAAGACCGCCCAGGACGACAACTACTCGTCCGGCCTTATGAGGAAGATCGTGGAGAAGACCATCAAGCTGGCTGCAGACCGGTATGGCATCCGCAAGGACGTCGACGAGGTCATGGACCTCATGTCCCGCAAGCCGGCTGAGAAGAAGGCGGCTGACGACGAATCCAACTATGGCTGGCCGTCCGAGAAGAAGTACCCCATGTTCGACGAGCACGGGGTTAAGATGGCCAATAGCTATTTCGCGGAAAACTGCTTCAATTATCCGCCCGAGATGAGGCGCACGATTGCGGAGCGCATCTTCCAGAAGTGTGCGGAATATGGTGTCGAGGCCAACGACACAGTGCGCCGCGAGGCCGGGCAAGGCTTCAACCTGCGCGAGGATGTCGGCGTGGAGCTTATGGACCGGGTGAAGATGGCCAGCCATACCAGCCCTGAGGTTGCAGGGGCAATGGCCAAGGCCGCGTCGGCCCTTATGCTGATGCCGATGTCGGGCTACCAGGCCAATATGCAGAAGTTCGCGTCGCTTCTCGATTCGTTCGATGAGGCCATGGGCTTCGACGACCAGTATGGCCGTCGTTTCCGCTCTCCCATGGAGATCCTTCACTCCAGGAACGTCAAGGAGGCCCAGGCCTTCATGGACGACTCCGTGCAGCTCGGTGACGCCCTGTTTAGCATCACCAAGCTGGCGGGACTCCCGATGGATTTGTTCACCTCCGCCCTGGGGGACGGATTTGGTGACATGATTCGCGGGTGTGATGGCGAGTCCTGTGGTCATATGAAGGCCATGCGCATCACTAAGAAGGTTCCGGGTGGGATGATGCGCATCACGATTTCCGGCGGCATGCCCGATATGATGGACGGCGGGTTCGGTTTTGACTCGGACAAGACGCTTGACGCGGAAGACGCCGAGTGCAACCCGGAGGAATGCGAGAAGGCCGAGGAACCCAAGGAATCCGAGGAGGATGGTGGAGAAGAGGGTGTCATTGACGTCAAGAAACTCGGCAAGGCTTTGAAGGCGCTGCCGGAGCGCGACAGGAACGCGCTCCGTAAGGCGATCGAACTGTACATGGACTAATGGACCCTTTCCTTCAGCAATTCGGCCACGACACCTCGGACCCCTTCACGGTCCGGCAGGATCTCATCCAGTCGCCGGAGACAATGGCGACAGTGGTCCACGCCATAATCCGCGACAAGTACGGGGACGAGGCGTACTGGTGGGATCCGCTCACCGTGGCCCTCGAGCTCAAGGCCGACTTCCAGGTCGATCCGTGCCCGGAGTTCATGGACCGCTGGGGGGCCATGCAGGTCGTGATGACCGGGGACGCCTTCTTCAACCGCATAGACGCCTTCTTCGGTGTTTGCAACGCCCTCTCGGACGGCAACCCGTTCTTCGGCGCCTTCGATCCGGTAACGGTCGAGGAGGCCGCCTGGGCAGTTGCCGAGGTTGGCATGAACCGTGACATGCTACCGTTCTCACCGACCATCAAGAAGTACTGTTCCATCATACTGGAGAAGAACGGCTACGGGAAGGGGAACTTCCCGCCCATTTTCGACGTGGTGTTCGACGACGACACCACGCTCAAGGACATACGGGCAGGTCTGGTTTCGGACGAGAATGGAAAAGCCATACATCAGTACCTTTCGGAGAATGTCGACGACATCGAGAAGCAGTTCGACTCATTGGCCGACCTGAAGAACGTGGACGACGACCTGCTCAAGAAGGGTCTTATCAACGCGTTAAAGGAGAACCACAATGACAAGGTATGAACATGGGTTTATGACCAAGTGCGCCGAGTACGGTATAGACGGCGTAAGTCTCCTTAAATACGCGCAGCAAGCGGCGGCACAGTCTCGACCACAACCGCAAAAGGGCGGATTTATGCGTAATCTGGCTGGCTTTGGCAAGGCCCTGGCCTGGACAAATCCACTTACGGCTCCAATTATGGCTGGAATGGCCGGCGCGAACTACCTGGGTCGAAAGATTAGGGGATGGACTGGTCAAGGTCAGCAACCTCAGTCGCAACAGCAACCTCAGTCGCAACAGCAACAACAGCCGCAGCCAATGGCACAGCCGGCGCAACAGCAACAGCAAAAGCCAAGACAATGGGCTGATCCCCGTGTATATGGCACATGGACAACTGCTCCAAAATTCGATTTCAAGAGCGTAAACACGGGCAAGCTGCGGGAAATAGCCTCTAAAAAGGGGTTCGGCTGGGAATCCGGGCCAGACCGTAGCCGCTGGTTTCAAATGTAAGATGTAAGGAGAACAACAATGAACGCACGCAGCAAAATCCTAGTTAAGCAGGCGCAGATGCTCGCCCTGCACAACAGGTACGTCAGGGCCATGAAGGCCGGGCAGCGCGAGATCCAGAAGATCGCGGCAGCCGAGCTGGCGAAACAGGCCATGTACCGCAAGGTATATGCCGGTCTTAAAAACCTCAGGAAAGGATAACCAATGAGCCAGGACAAGATCATAGCAGGCGTCACAACCCTCATCGGGCTGGCGACGATGATTTTCGGGATGTCTCAGGAAACGGCTTCCGTAATCCAAGGCGCCGTACCTCAGGTTGTTGGAGGTGCAATGGCACTCTGCACGGTCATAACGTACCTCCGCAACCGCCAGAAGAACAAGGACCGTGAGTTCAACAAGCGCTCCATGATTTTCCAGGCGATGGTTTACAGTGGTTCTCCCGTATCTGACAACGGGTCTGTACGATCCCCGGAAGAGGTGAAGCGCGTTGACAGCCATGTAGCCGAAGCTGCCAGAGCCGTATTTGGACCTGATGCGTGTGCGCAGGATTAACAGGATATACGCCAATGACACCATACGAATACGGGTTTATAACAAAATGCGCCGAATACGGCATAGCTGAAGACGCCGCGCTTGAGCTTTTGAAAATGCGCGGTGGACTAGTCAAATCCGCCGCCTTAGCCAGATTCGGGTTTTCGCCGTCTGCCACGTATTCAAAAGTGATGGACTTTGTCAAACGCACGTTTGGGCGCAAGGTACCTATATCCGGGATAAGGCGTAGCAACTATATCCGCGAACTTGTAAGCGGAAACCCCGAGTACGCGAAACTGCGCCGCAAGCTTAACAGGGTTGAAAGGGTCAACTACGAAATAAGAAAGCGGAAGGCACCTATTCTGGACGAGCTTAAAACGCTTAACTATGAACAAGGCGTCATGGATGGCACTATAAATCCAAATCCGTTTCCGCGTGGTTGGTCCGGACGAGGGGACTTTGCGGATGACATCGTGGCCATACGTCCTGGAATAACCAGGTCTAACATACAGTCAAAAATAAATGAAGCCACAGACAAACTGTGGAAACTCAGGCAGCACGAAGCCAAAGTCCATCCATATTACACAAAATACACGTCTGCGCTTGACAATCTTGAAAATTCAGCGTTTAACGCGGCTCCCAAGTACGACTACGTGTGGTAAGGGTGTAAATGAGAAAACTGTCAAAACTGGTCAAGAAGATACCTGCCGTCGGCCACATGGCTGGCGACGACGTACCGAAGCGCGTCTTGATGAAGTTCGAGGACGGCGAAACTGGTAAGACCAAGTGCGCGGCGTTCGTCGAGATAGCCGACACGCAGCCCCTGCGTACCAGGGGGCTCTCAAAAAGAGCTTCGCTCGGCAAGTCGTCCGGTATGTACTTCGACTGCCACGGCCCGTTTTGGATGAAGGATGTGGAATTTCCGCTTGACCTGTGCTACCTGGATGAACGCGGCGCCGTCACAGAGAAGGTGGCGATGGCCAAGGACAAACTTGGAAGGACCCTGTACCCGCGAAAAAGCGCCGATTCCGTGCAGGCGATCGAGCTTCCGGCTGGATACTGCACCGAGCACGGCATAAAAATAGGGGACGTTCTAGTCCCAATGGTGAGGATAGACTGATGGACAACAGGTTCAAGCCTATAGGCGGAATGTTTCAGGGTGTTCGAGGCTCGACCGTTGAAGGCGGGTCTGCCAAGCACGCCTCCAAGCTGGTGAAGCTCAACGGTTCTGGACTTGTGGACGTGTCATGCCTCCCTGAAGGCGTAAAGGAGGCGTCAAAGCTGGCAGCTGACCTGGAGGCTGAAATTAGCGCCAGAAAAGAGGGTGACATAGACCTTTCGCTCCGCCAGGAGACGTATGAGAGCGCCGTTGCGGCCAAATTTGACCAAGTTGACGCTGGATTGTTGGATAACGCCCACGACATTGGCTGCCTTTCCGAAAAGCAGTCAGATGACATGTCCTCCGTGAACGGCAGATTTGACAGCGTGGAATCCAGAGTGTCAAATGTGGAGGATCAGTCCGATAGGAACTCAGACGATATTTCAGCCCTTGGCAACCGGGTGTCAGGCGATGAAACCCGAGTACAGTCCCTGGAAGGGTCGGTCGCATCGCTGGATGGAAGAATGGACACCGCAGAGTCAGAGATATCGCAGCTTAGACGCGTTTCCGACTCCATAGCCTCTGACATCAGCACCGTTATGACACAGGTTTCCACGTGGGTAAACGGCCTTAACGACCTTACTCGCGACATGGCCGGGGTGAAGTCGGAACTCGCGGCGTTTGAAGAGAGCACAAGAGGCCAGTTTGACACGGTAACAATGGCAATAAACGACTTGAACCAGAGAATTTCCGATCTTTACAAGCGGTTGTTCCCGGACGGGTGACTTAGAGATGTACTCGCGTGTTTTTAGCCATGCTTCGCTTGAAAAAAGAGAGCTTAAAAGACTGTTTATCCTAAAGTTCAGAGCCATGCACGACGTTAACCACATGACGTGGGACGACTGCGCTTCGGTTTACGAGTCTGAGACGGGCGAGCCAATTTCAGGCAACAAACTGCGCCTGAAGGTGAAAAGGGCGGCCAAGGACGCAGGTTTCGTGCATATTTCCGAGTTTCCGGAAAAAATCGTGGTGTCTGTGTTCGAGCTGTCGTTTTTTGGGTGTTTTTGGTGCGCTGTCCGGAAATTTTTCGCTAAAATCGGTGATTTTTGGAGAAAAACCGGGAAATTGGTGCAAAAATGACCATTTTTGACCTAAAAACAGGCAAAAATCATGAAAAATTCGGCGAAAACGTAGCTTTTGCCGAAAATTTCATGTCTTACGGCATCCCAGACGTCGCCGAACTCATATCACGCGCCGAAAAATACAAGCTGAAGCACCGCGAAGTGTTAAACGAGTTCACGTACGAGCAGATTTGCGACGAATTCAATGGAGTTGGGCCCGACAGATGGTCGCAGGAGCTTCGTGACATACTGTCCTGGGTGTTCCAGGACGTGCTGGAAGCCGTGATGGTGCATGACATGGACTACGTCAAGGGCGGAACGCACGAGGAGTTTCTTGAGGCCAACGCCGTGTTGGCCAAGAATGTGCGCCGCCTGGCGCGTAAAAAATACCACTGGTGGCAGGCGCGCCGTTATTTTCTTTACGTTTCATCCGTCAAGATGGAGCAGTTGACCAACGAGTTCGGCTGGGAAGGCTGGAACAAGACGGATGACGTTGAGTCTGGTTTCTGCGCGGATAGTTCAACAAAGGCGTATGCGACGACCTATGACGTCTAGGAATCTGCAGCTCTACTAGACGGGGTTTGGCGCATATGCACGGAGAACGCCCTGAGGTTCCGGAGCCGACGGGAGATCTGGGGTGAAAAGCCCCACGCCTGCCTTTTGGAGGTAAAAACATGCTGATTGACAAGATAAAGCTACTTTGGAACATGCTGGTGGGCAAGGCGAAGCTCACGAGCCGCAAGGACACCGCCGTGGTGTGCGTGGGCATGCAGACGTCGGCAAAGTACGGTGCATGCCCCGGCGCGCAGGTGGATTCGACGTCAATGGCTAGCAGGCTTGGAAAGTACGGGTCGGTTACGCTTCTGCAAAGCCGTAACGCCACTACGACAGCCGTGTCAGAAGCGCTTAGAGGCGCTTTGGAGAAGGACCTTTGCATATTCTATTATTCCGGACACGGTGGCCAGCGTAGGGACCCGAAGGGGGAAAACGGCATGTCTGAGTTCCTGTGCCTGAACAACGGCCCGCTGCCCGACTACGAGATTTGGAACATGGTATCAAAGGCCAAGGGTAGGGTCGTGATGATATTCGACTGCTGCCACTCGGCAACCATGTTCAGGGAGGCCACAGCAAGCAGCGACGTGGAACAGCCAGAGGTAGTAAACCTCGGATTTCGGTTCAAGATGCTGGAAGGAGTGGCGACGGCCAGAGACAACTCCGAAGTGGAGGCAGCAAAGAGCCACGGCATCCTGGTGTGGTCCGGGTGTCCGGCAAATAGCTACTCATACGGGGACGACAACGGAGGCGTGCTGACCAACGGCATCAAAAAAGGCATGAAGTCAGGCGCCACGTACGACAGCGTGTGGGAGACGGCCAAGAAGGCCGCCAAGAGCCAAAACCCCGTGAGGACCGTCATCGGGTCAGGATTTGACGGACTTGTCTTCAGATAGGTTCAAATCAAACCAAATATCACGGCCGTCCTTCGCAAGAGGGGCGGCCTTTTAAGTTATTGACAGGTTGTAAACATATTGTAGAAAAAGGTTATAACAAAGTATGAACACACTGTTAGCTCCCTCTGAGCCCGACGAGGTTAAACTCGGGCAAGTCCGTCAATTCTCGTTCGAAGGCAAAACCGCTCTCGGCTTGGTTTTCCGGGAGTGGATTAAAGAAGACGGTGACCCGGGAATTTGGCTGGTGTGCCCGGTAAAGGACATTGAGGAAAGCGGAGACGAAGACCCCACAGGGATTTCCGTCTACGCCCAGGGCGCGAACCCGATTGAGACCATTTTCGGGCTTACCGGCTGGGACGGCGGCTACGCCATGCCGTACCTTGGCGGAACCGTTGATGGGGAAATCATTCTCAAGACTCCAATTGTTGGTACTGTAATACCGGAAACGGTTGACCAGTGCTGGCGGTTGTTCCGGTCACAGTTCACCGGAAAGATGCCAGACCCTGAAAAGGATTTTTGGTACTTCTCCGAAAAGGAGCACTCGCAGTCCGACTGGGAAAAGAGTTTCATAGTCCTCTATGAACCTGATTTCTGGGAGGACGATTGGACAGAGGCCTATGAGAATGACAGCGCAGGTCCATACGACACGACTGACAACTGGGGCCCGGTGTGCTCCGGCTGCCAGTTTTTCGGACAGTCACACAAACCCTGCGCGGCCTGCGAAAAGGCCAAAGCAGGATGAACAGGAAAATCCCCGCCGCCAAGGAGCCGGCCGGGATTTTTTTACCTATTGGAAAAATGGTTAAGATTTACCTTATACAGGTTATAAAAAGATACCCAAGGAGCTTTCTCCATTGTACGGAGTACCCCGGTGTAAGAAAGGCGCCGGAAATTTAACCAAAGGTTCCAAGGGTCGTAATCATGAACGAGAACATGAACACATACGCCCTCTCCAACCTCCCCTTCAACGGGGACCTTCTGACCTCGAAGGAGCGTGAGGTTATCGTCGAAAGCTGGGACGGGGAGGCCCAGCTCATCGACGACGTGGCGTCCATCCACGTCGCGGTCCATAGCGGGCAGGAGTTCCACGCCGACGAGGCGTTGGCTCTGGCTCTCCTCCGCGTCCTCTCAGGCGCGGAGATCACGTGGACTAGGACCCGTGACCCCAAGGTCCTCTCCGAGGCCGACCTCCGGGTCGACGTCGGGGAGGGTCTCCTCGACCACCACGGGGCCAGGGCCGAGGCCGGGGTAGCCGCCTGCACTCGTGTCTTCGCCCTCCTCCGCAACTCTCGCACCCAGCCCCGCGAGGTGTGGGAGGTCCTGGAGCCGGTCGTGATCGCCACGGCCGCGATGGACACCGGTATGTCCACGGTCAATGTGAACCCCTGGGTTCACGCGGCGTGCCAGGCGGCCCGCGCCCGCGGCGAGAACCCCGACGAGGCGTTCGCGAAGGTCGTTGAAAAGATGACAGAGTTCGTCGTCGACCTCGTCGAGGCGGCCCGGGCGGCGGCCAAGGCGAAGGCCGCTGCGGAGCGCGAGATGGATGAGCTTGGTGACGCTCCAATCGTCATCTTCTCCTCCGCCTCGCGTCTGGCTGACGTGAAGAAGATGATGTGGGAGAAGAAGCGCGCCTGCATCTACTTCATCAGCCCCGAGTCCGAGTCGGATTGGCGCGTCCTCTGCGCCGCCGACCCGGATAAGCCCTACAGCCCGTTCGACTCCCGCCGTCTGATCCCGGAGAAGTTCCGGGGTCTCCGCGGCGTGAGCCTTGACGAGGCCGCTGGGACGACTGGCGGCGTATTCTGCCATGCCGCCGGCTTCATCGCCGGGTTCTCCACGCGCTCGGCGGCCTTCCAGTTCGCCACGGCGTGTCTGGAGGACTAGCCACCGCACCCCATGCACGTGGGGGTTTCACAAACTTCAAGGCCCCGGCGCGTGCACGCCGGGAACAAAAGAGGCGGCTAGTAACCGCACTCTTTTTTACCTTTTTGAGACATGGGTAAAATGGCTTAAAAAACGCATAAAATACGTTATAAGTATTTACACGGGGAAGATTACGCATCGGCATGGTTCGGTGACGAAACCGTTTCCCGTTGCTCTGGGGTCATCTGGAATGGGACGCACCCCGGATCCCGTGGAAGCGGGACACTTGAGAGCGGCAGGTCTGGCCGGCGAGCTCGTCGGTTAAGATAAAACTGCGTGGAGATGGATTACCACGCAGGACTTGTCGCACGCGCCCGGACGGCGCGTGACCTTCCCCCGGGTGGCGGTGAGGGGATGCCGGAATCAAGTAACCGGTATGGAGTTCAGACACGGGCTCCGGCTTGTTGTGGTTTGGCAACGCAACAGGTTATAAGTCGTGAGGGCATGGCTTAGCGACTACGTGTCTAACCTCTAAGCAGCTCCTTAATCCGGGGAGCATAGGGGCTGATCAGGGATAGCCTTCTTCCAGAGGTGCCCAGGTGGAATGACGGTCCACCGGCTGCGGATCATAACGATGGTATAACTGCCGCAGCAAAAGACTGTTTCGGGCCAAGCCTGTTTCGAAGCAGTCCACGTCATTTCAGCTTCTCGGGCCATGTGGAATTCTCGCATCCGCCCCATGGTCCATGTAAAGAGCGATCCCCCGCGCAAGTGGTTGGCAACATGCGCGGAAGGGTATGCGAGGTACGTCGGAACATCGGCAGCAATGCCATGTTTCTCGGGCGTAGGATAATTCCGGATGGGTGAGCGTCTCCCCTACCCGGGCATGCCAAAAACCCCTCGAAAGGTGAGGCTGGTTGAATGAGACGCCTGCACGGAATGTCCACGGTCCGTGCGAGTACACCGCGCCAACGGCGGTAGTGGAACGTTTTCCGGCTTAGGCCGGTAAAGCCCCAGGTCGCAAGGCCAGGGGCGAGGTGGAAGGCCAGGTGCTCCAGCGGACTTACAGGCGCACGTTGCGTCTGGGTTTCTGGAAGCTTGGTGGCCCACTAGGCTAGTAACCTTCATAGGAAAGGATTTTTATGAAAACAACTGCGCCGTATCGCTCCTTCGGCAAGGGCAAGCCCGACAACCTCAACCGGCGTTTCGCCGACCGTACCCGTACCGAACAGGTCGAGCGGGTCTCGGAGGGTGTGGTCGTCCACTGGGCGACCCCACGTCCGGACCGCCTGACCGAGAACAAGTCCGAGGAGGAACGCAAGTTCTTCCGGGACTTCGGTCCCAGGTACACCAAGAGGCACCCGGGGCCGCAGGCCCGCGGGTAGTCGGGTGGCAGTCGGGAAAGACCGACCCCAACGTACAGGCGTTGGGGGGTGAAAGCCCCCAGATGGAAAGAAGTGCATCGTCCGTGCGCCGCATCCAGCGGTGAATACGGACGATGCACGAAGGGAGCCGCGCCTGTGAGCGTTCCTTTTACCTGTTATCCGTGTGGCTTAATAAAAGGCCTAACGGAGTTATAACAATTTACCGGGGCCCGACTATTACGGACTCGGCCATGCGGGTGCATGGTCAGGACGCGTAATACGGCAGGTTCCACAACCAAGGAAACACAATGAAGAAACGTTTCTTCGGCCGCGCCGTACAAGACGGCGTGGTAGTTTGCGAGGGGTTTGAGATCACCCCCCGCGAACATAAGGTCGCGATCTCCCCTAGGCTCGAGGCCCAGCGCCTCATGCGTGAGCAGGCACAGCGGAGGATGTCCGCCACCACGCGCAGCAATGTCGCGTGGAAACCCATCGTCGCCAAGGTGGAGGTGCAGAATGGATAGTAAGTTCTGCCCCTACTGCGGGTCGCCTCTTGCAGGCGACGGCCGCTACTGCGACGCATGCGGGAGCGAAATGCTCCCCGGCGACGCGCTGACGGCGGATCAGCTCCGTAACTGGGTGCGCCTGCCCCAGTCGGGGTTGCTCTGGGCCTTTGGGCTCGGGGCGGCCTCGGTCGGCATCGGCTACATAATCAGCATCCTGTCCATGACGTCAGTCGGCATTATGGGCGCGATGCTGGTAATATCAGCCGGCGCGACCCTCTCGGCGGGAGTGGCCTTCGCCGGCTACCTTGTCATCCGGCACCTCTTCGGACATCTTGCGGCTCGTCCGCTTGACCGAATGCTGGGTGCGTCTCTCAGCATGGCCGCGGCCTTTGGCTTCTGGCCGCTTCTCGGGCTGCTCATGGCTGCCCTGTAACACCGAACCGACCTAATACCTGGCGGTTCCTTAGATTAGTTCCTTCGCTGGAACGAAATCTCTGGAACTGCCACGGTATTAGGCCGGTTCAAAACAAGGGATGGGTGGGAGAACCGTCCCCTTTACCTATTGGAGAAACACTATGACAAACGGAACTGAGCATCTTACAACAACTGAAATCCAGCAGATCATCCAAAAAGAGCGAGACACATCCAAGAACCGTAACAGGTTCGTGTCGCTTATATCAATTGACTACGGGGCGCAAGACCCGCTTGCCACAGATCCGGACGACCTTGAGTTCTTCAAGGGCCGTTTCGTGGTAGCGCGGTTTTCTGACGGGACAGAGTACATCCCAGTGGAGAACATTCTCTCCATCGGATTCAAGTACGACAACGAACATGAGGACTAACAAGTGGAGATCATACGCAACGAAGACCGCACCATCACACTTATGGCCAGTTGCCGGCTGTGCGGCGAGAAGCACCTCATAAAAGTGCGCCCGCAGGATTTGGACGCGTGGAATGACGGATCGCATTGTCAGGACGCCTTCCCATACCTTTCTCCGGGCGAGCGTGAGATGCTGATATCGCACACCTGCGACAAGTGCTGGAGCAAGATTTTCAGCGAGGAGTAGACAATGGCTAAAACATACTACATCGTTGAGACGGGCGCAATCAGCAACGCCGGCCGCGGCGAGCAGATCGTGGCTAACGTTCTTTTCGGGTCATTTTCCAGAAAGAACGCGGCGGAAAGAAAGATCCGCGAATACTGGGAAAAACATTATTCAGACGCTGCGGACGTCCCGTTTGACGACAAATTTCACAAGTTCTACATCGAGGATGGAGACAGCGTCTGGACCGTACTCATAGCGGAAAGGAACTCATGAAACGTGACGTATGCGGGGTCTACACGGCCCTTGAGGAACGGGCCAAGCTCGAGACGTCCCACTGGGACTTCAACGCCTGGTACCAGGACGGTGTCGACTGCTATCTGGCGCGTGAGGTCATCTACCTGTGCCTGGAGTGGAACGAGCCGGAGAAAACCGGCATATCATTCGACAAGTACACGGACTACCAGATCGCGCTGATGGCCTGGGAGTACAACCAGGAGATGGACGACTTTACGCGTTTCTGGAATTCCGACGAGACGAAACTGGAGGTGCTGAAGGAGTGCAAGCTCTGGATACAGAATGCATATCCTCAAGTTGAAGGATGGTTCGGGAGGGACGACAATGGAGACAACGGAAACGATGACGAATGACACACACGGCGCAGCCGGCAAGGGCTGGTACGGGTTCGACCTCGACGGTACACTGGCCATGTACGACGGATGGAAAGGCATCGACCATATAGGCGAGCCAATCACCCCGATGGTCCAGCTCATGAAGCGTATGCACGACGCCGGCGATGTCGTCAAGATCATGACGGCCCGCGTGGCACCGAGGGACGTTCCGGAGCTGCGGCCCAACCCATACTTCGAGTCCGGAGTACCTGGTTACGTCCGTCAGAATGACAGCACGCTGAAGTACCTGTACCACACGCGCCTTTGGAATGCCAAGACATTCATCATGGATTGGTGTCTTAAGAACCTCAGGTTCATCCCAGAGATCACGCACCAGAAGGACGGGCTGATGATAACCCTGTACGACGACCGCGTGAAGCAGGTCGTGCCGAATGAGGGAATTCTTGTAGAGGACATGGTTCCGAAACCTGAGCCAGACTCTAACTGGGAAGACACATGTGCGAAGTGCATGGACGGCGAGATAGAGCCTCTTCAGTGCAAGTACTATGGAGACCCCAACGGGTGCAATTCGCCTATGTACGGCTGTCATCCCAAGATGTGTTCCTGGGATGGCGGCGCCGTGTACATGGCGTTGCGCAACTTGGTAGACGCGGTTCACGACTACCACGAGAACGCGGCGAAGTACGTCGGGAAAAGCGTGCTTTCCGTGCTGGCTCCGCAGCTGAATGCCGCGACAGACGCGCTTTCCACGTGGCGGACGAAGCAGGTCAAGGAAGAAGGTGAGCAATGACCAGTAAGAGTCCTACTCCGTGGACGCTCGACCTGGACAAGGTCGGGCCTGAATTCACGGATTGGCCGATTCGTGACGCGAACGGCAACCCGGTTGTCCAGACCGATTCTGGCTGCTACCCGCCGGACAACGAGACGGCCGCAATGATTGTGGAAGCTGTCAATGAACACGCGATGGCAAGCAGAAATTTCAGAATCGAGCTCGACATCAAGGACAGCGAGGGTGACGCACGGTACGATTACACTGAGGAATACCTGGTGTCGTCTGACGTGAAGCCGGATGGATTTGAAGATGCTGTGAAGGAGTTTAAGAACCGTGTCAAGGCGGCCATCTCCGATCTTGTCACTGTTGACCCGGATCTGGCGGAATACATCGTGTGCAACTACGGATACGCCAGTGGCATTAACTTAGACGACCCGGAGGATTTTCTACCATACATTCTAAACAACTTCCCGCTGAGGGGAGTCGTGCAGATACCATCTGAGATTCTATTGAAACACGGAATCAAGGCGGTTGCACCTCCGGAATACCAACTTGTATCGTACGACGACTCGTTAATTTTCGAGGAAGACGATGAATGTTCCGGTGAAGGATGAAGTCACTATCCCATGGATAAGCACCAGGGAGATACCCGCGGTCAAGCTCATGCTCTCCGCGTGGCGGAAGCTGAGGCGAGACCCCGAGGCCAGAAGGCGCAAGGCCGAGTTCGTGTCTTCCATCACCAACGTGGACAGCGTGGCTGTCGACGAGACGGCCGGGATGTGCGCGGAGTTCATGGAGGAGCTGGCGCTGTTACATGAACGTGTAAAGAAGGAGAAGAAAAATGGCAAGCGATAAAGATCTGGCATTCGACTTTTGCCTGAATCTGGCGGGTCGAGTCGCCACAACGAAGGTGAGGCTGTACAATATCATCAGGGATGTAGGGTACGGCAAGCTATCGGCTGACCGTGCCCTTCACCAGCTCATCGAGGACTACCACGAGCTTGGCAGGACGGTCGACTCAATGCACGACCTCGCGGACAAGATAGACGAACTGGCCGTAACGGGGGCCGACTCGCAGAAGGACGACGATTACGACACGGGATTCTACGTGATTGACATGCCGAAATGGAAGGAGGTCACGCGCAGCAGGACCAGGGGCAAAAACCACCCCAGGCTTACAAGACGCGACCTCTACAACGGCCGAATGGACATCGCCGAGTGCAATTACGCGCACGAGTTCATGTGCAATGCGTTTCCGTCGGATGATGACCCAGACCGCCCGTCGAAGGATAGGTGGCTCGACATGGCGCCATACCCATTCGAGGTTGATGAGTTCCTGTCCGAGAAACTGTTTCCGAGGACTTGAAGATGAGTAGCTACACCGAAATCAGAATCGACCGGTGCCCCATGTGCAGGCGCCGGCCGTCCGTGCACTGGGACCGGTCTCCGGGCGGGGCGTCCGTAAAGATTGTCTGCAAACCTATTTTTGGCGCCATGCACATGGAGGTTGAGCGGGGAGGCGCGTCCGACTCGTGGGCCATGGCCAAGGCCATGCAGGCCTGGAACATGAAGGCCGCAAGAGTCAAGAAGGCGCTAACCGACCCGGTCGACGAGATGAAGTGTTGGAATCCTCAGAAACGGAGGTTTGAGACTGTATGAACATGGACACTGAAAAGGATGCGGTTCTGCCGCACTGGCACAAGTACGAGACGTCTGGGCTCTTCAACTACGTTCCCGACTGCGGGAAGGAACCGAAGAACCCGAAGTTCGCAAGGCCCAGCCAGAAAAAGATCCGCCTGAACAAACGCCGGGTCAACGGAGGCAAGAGGAAGTGAAAGTGGATTCACGAAAGTACCCCGAACTGGTAATGACTGACGATGAACTGTTCAATACCAGCCCGAACTGGGACGTGATGAACGAATTTGTGACCGGGATCATGGATTATTGCCAGGCGGCCGGGTTTAAGGTCGGTCCTATCGCGGCAGCAGAAGACTTCATCCCGGAATGCCTTCAGCACCTGTACCAGGAGTGGCACTGCTTCGGCGAGTTCACGAGAGACTCGTTTACGCTTGCGATGCTCAACGGGTGGATGAATGAATGGCGTGACCTCATTGAAAACGGCAACGCCACCGACGATCTGCTTGATAACAGGAGGTCGTACACGATAAGAGATGCCAGAAGACGGGCAAGGTATGCGTTCATGCGCGTCAAAAACCACGACGGCTGCGGAAGCGCCGCCGAGTTCAGGAAGCTTGTCAACGACAACGTCCGCAGCTGGGTGCGCGAACAGCTCCGCAAGCGTGAGGAGGCCAGCGCACACAGGGCGAAGCTGGCCCAGACGGTGAGGGTGCGCCTTCGCAAGTCCGACATAGACCTCCTGTCAGGAATGCTAAAGGACGGAAAGAACGTCAGCTTCCAGAAAGAGTTCGCGGACAGGGTCGTCGCGTGCCTGTCCGGAGACGAGAACGCGGCATTGGAGGGATTATGAAACCTATTGATACGCCAGCCCTTATGGAGCTGAAATGTGCGAACTGTTCGCGCTACCGGTGCTCCAAGGAAGGCGGCGTGTACTGCCGCCGTGGGGTGACCGGAGTGGCGGCCGAGCGCCCAGCGTGCCCTGAGTTCATCTTCTCAAAGGAGATGACGGAGAAGAGGCTTCAGCACTGGCGCGAGTTTGTAAACGGATTTGGCACAGCCGACAAGCTTGACATGCTCAGGAACCCGTTCTCACAACCTGAGCCAAACCATTTCGAGACCGCCGTGGACCACATGCTTGAAGAGCTGTCGTGGTCCGAGGGGAACCTGAAGGAGTGGTATCAGGACTCGGTGGACAGAACTGTCGAACCGGTATGGACAGACAAGCACATCGAGGAGGTATGCAAGGACTTCTATCTTGTGCCAAGGCCAAGGAGGGACAATGGGGAGGAAAAGGAAAACAGCTGATGCCACGGTCGTAAAAGACAAGGCCAAAGCTTCGAAGCCCAAGAAGCTCAGGGTGGTGTTCCCGCAGGAGCACCGGGAGCACATAGCCAGAATTCTTCGGAATACCTTCATGCACTGTGGGCTCTCGATGGAGCAGGCCGACAAGGCCCGCACCGCCGGTTCGCAGGGAATGCAGAAGTGGATCGAGTGGTGGATCGGCAGGCACACCGACTACCTTGAGACCAAGAAGTCCGGAAGAATCACCAACTCCCAGATCCTGCAGGGGCTGGGAGCCTGGATTTACTACAAGTCAACCGTGGAGGTCGTCGACAAACTCGGACCTACCGCCGCGGATGAATAGGAGAAGACAATGCCTAAGTTTACAATTGTAGAAATCACCGACTGGGAGCGGGACGAGCATGAAATGGCCGGTGACGGCTGTCACATGCCGGAGTCGGAGATACTGTACCGGCTTGCCAAGGAAACCGAGGAAAAGGTCGAGAACAACAAATGGCCAGGTCTTCCGTTTACCTGTGAGACAGAAGACGAGGATGCGGCGCTAGAGAAGTACCGCATGAAGTTCTGCGACGGGGACTACATAGTTCCGATCGGCGCGGACATAGAGAAAGTCGCTTACAGAGTTGTCTGGAGCAACGAGCACTGCGCCGACGCGTTCGACGCCGGCGACGACCTTGATTCAGCCAAGGAGGAGGCGCTCAACCTCCTTCGCGCCTGGATGTCCCAGTTCATGGAGGAGTTCCACGAGGACCGCGCCGCGGCATGGGACATGATGATCCTGAACTCCGAAGTCGGGGTGTACGAGTGCGACAGCGAGGAGGCGGCATGGGAGCCCGACGACAATGACCTGTCCAAAATCGGATGGGTTGTGTCCGACGAGCTCGACGACGACATGAAAAAGACCTATCTTGGAAAACTGGAGGACAAGCCATGATCTATTTCATTACGAAAGCCGAGGCGAAGAGTCTTCTGACGCCCGACGAGCACGGCAAGTACCACGGTCCAAAACCCGGAATGGAGTTCGACTGGTACCTGGTGTTCGATGATCCGGGATGGACGGCGATCGACAACTCCAGCGGCGACGCGTGGACGGAGGACTTCAAAACCATTGAAGATGCCATTCGGTGGCTGGAGTCCGGGGAGTCAAAGGAGGACATGTACGATGAATATGAAAAGAAAGAGGATGAACCAGCGACGCTCGCCAACAGCGGGAATTCGGAACGCGACTACTCAGCCGACGATGGAGAAACAGACAACTTGAAGCACGACTTCGAGACGGCCTTCGACCAGGACCGGCTTCTCCATCTCCACGAGTCCGACGTTGATCTGACTGGGTTGATAACAGACTTCTATGAGAAAGAGACTGGTCAGTCATGCGTATCCTGGGGTGCTTGTGGTGAAGAGGCGGAACGCTACGGCGTGGAGATCAGCGAAGACCTGCCAAGGCCTGATGAGTTCCAGACATTCGGATATACCGAGGACTTCTGGAAATGGATGGGTGAAATAGAGGGCAAGGCCATCGAGTCAGGGGCTGAGACCGTATTTGAAATGGCGTCCTTCTTCCTGGGGTACCTGATGCCTGAGGCTGCCGAGAGGCGAGGGAAGAAACTGCTTGAGAAACTCGCCAATGAGGAGCCGTCAGGAGACGGACCGCACAAGCCCACGCTCGGAGAATTGCTTCCGCTGATCTACGGGGCGGTAGAGGTCCATACCATGAAGCCAGGACCATTGACATGGAGTGCGTGGTTCAAGGACTCGGCCGAAGCCGTGGAGGCGCTGAGCAAGTACGAGGACGGGAAACTGCTCGGGCAAGAGGTAGTGACCGTCATGGCGTACTCCGCCAACGCGACGCTCACGAACGGGTCGACATGTCTCGACGGTGATCCGAAAACCGTCGTGAGTGTAGCCGGGTAGCCTATTCCCGGGCCATGTAGTCCTTCGGGTCAACCAGGACATCCTTGGGCTTTCCGACCGCGATGCCGCCGGAGAAGGCGGACTGCGGGATGAGGTCGAGGATGTCCAGGCCGGCTACCTTTACAGCGGCCATGAGGACAAAGCACAGAGCCATCGCAAAGTCGTCAGGTCTTGCGGGATCCCGGTGATACACAATTGTCGTAAGCCCGCCTGACTCTATGATGTGCTCGAACGGTGACAGCAGGTCTGCGGTGTACGGCTCGAACTCAAGGTACGGCGGAAAGTATATCCTGCCGTACTTTATGGCCAGGAACATCGCCCTAAGCCCGGAGGTCTTGTCAATGGTCCACCGTTCGTTGCCGCGGTTTGTTGTGGAGAAGCCCAGAGGCGTATTCTGACGCACAAAGTTCATCTGCACAACTGGTATTTCGAACCGGTCCATCATGATCAAGTTGTTCTGGAACCCCAGCCCGTAGTCGGCGGCCATTATCCCGCACTTGTACAGACGATGGGCCTTGGCTATGTTCAGGAACATGCGGTCTGGGTCAAAGGCGTGGTACCGCTGTGCGTATAGCACGTCCACACGGCCGTCCAGGCGTATTCCAATGATAACGTGGACCGTGAATGAGCTTTCCTCCGCGCCGCCCCAGTCAACACCAGAAAGGGTCATGGCGTAACGGTCTAGATTGTTTCTGAGAACTTCCATGGACGGGAGCGTGGACTGCTTCCTGATGTGGGTCTCGTCGATGATGCGGGTTCCGGAAGATTCTGAAATCCCGAACACCTCCTGCATGACCAGCGATTCCGGCAGCTTCTGGATGTCAGCCCAGATCTGCCCCCACCGGCCCTCGTCCTCGACCATGAACGGCACCACTATCTGGGGGATGTGGAAGCCGCGGAACGACATGTCCTTCTCCGGAGCGAACGCAATCCAGCGTCCTTGGCGGACGTCCAGCTTGCCACGGCACCGTGGGTTGACGCAGTGCACTCCGTCCGGCTGCGGCATGTCCATTATCCGGCCGTCCTTTGTCGGAATGTTCTCATAGCCGCAATGCGGGCACTTCATGACCCATTCGCGCTTGGAGCTTTGCTGCCATAGCCGCTCTATGGTGTTGTCAAGCGTTTTTGCAGTGCCCGTGAACTTGCGGATTCCGTACTTTGACGCCTTCAGGGACTGGGATATGATCGGGACCGAGTCGAAGAGCTGGTCCTGGATCTCGTCGAAGTCTATTCTGTCGGCCATGATGCCGCGTGCGCGGTCAGGGGATGTCTTCGCGTACATGAGCTGAAGGCCGGCGCCGTTTGCAAACGACTGGTGGCCGACGGCCTTCATGATCTTTGAATCTGCAAGGACGCCCTCCAACTCCTTGGACTGAAGCTTCAACGCGAAAGGACAGGACTGGATGGCCTCCTTGATATACAGCGTCGAGTAGCGTTGCGCCTGAGACTGCAGGGGCGCAACGTACAAGAGCTGCATGTTGGGAGTGGTGATGCAATCGAAAATCTCACTATAGCTGAGGCTCTTTGACTTGGATACCTGACGACCGCAGCACAGTATCGTGTTGCGCACGTACTCCTTGTCGAAGAACTCCCTCATCTGTATGTGGTCCTTCAAAGTGTATGGCGCGCCACCCAGCTTAAACAGGAATGGAAGTAAATCTGCACGACGCATGTCCCGGAATCTGCTGACAAGGTCCGGGCGCGTGAATTGAAACAACAGGTCAGGTAAGGAAAGGCCACTCGAAAATGAGGGATCCAAACCACCTGAAATACCGCCGACGTTACAAGAATTCACACCGTAGCCGTCAGCCACGCCCCCCTGAGTTTCCCGAGAAGTTCGGAATGAGGGAGGCGATTGGCGTATGCCGGCTTTCGCTTGCTGAATGCTTGCTGTCTGTGGTATCATGTATCTCCAGGTTCAATAGAGTGCGCAACTCTATAAGATACACCATTTAGGATGAAAGGTCAACCTGGAAGCCTTGATTCCGACTCTGCAAGGAGTAAAACGCAATGAATCTCAACCCGATCCGCCCATGCGATGGACGTGACAACTGTTCTGCAACTCCGCCGCCGCGGCCTAAGATACGCGTACGCAGAAGCAAGTCAGCCCTTCTATACCTCAGGGTGCAGGACGCCCGGAGAAGCGAAGAAGGCAGAAAGTGCGGCTGCGCAAGGTGTCTGGGGCAACGTCTTGGAAAACGTGACCGCCGTTACGGCTTCCCGAAGCGGTATGGTTTGAAGACCACTGTGACGACACGCAGGGTGGACAGGGTTGACCCGGTGAGAAAGCTGTACTGATGCTCGCATTGACATTACTTGGTGGCGTATATTGCTATCTTCTGTACGGTCCATTCCTGAGGGAGTCCGGCAGGGCGTGCAAGGCGCTTGAGAAGAAGCTGTCTGAATAGCGGCGCACACAATTCAACCGAGGCCACTTCGCACGTGTTTTTGCTTTTCATGGCGTGCGAGTGGCCTCCATTTTTCACAGGAGGATTTATGAATCTGATTGGAATGGCCGCCATTGGGGCGGCCGTTCTGGCCTTTGGACCGGGATTCCTGGTCCAGGCCGGAATAGGCTATGTGCTTGGCACCGGATGCGGCGCCTACGCGCAGAGCAAGATGAAGAAGCTCCACAATGAGATCTGCCGCCATACCGGCGACAGGACTTCGGACATGGACGAACTGTCGGAATACGCCGTCAAGGCCAGTCAGATAGGCGGTGTGATATGCCCCGTCATCCCGCTGGTCTCGGTCGGCGTTGGCATGGTGTGTGACCGCAGGGCCGAAAAGCTCCGTGCGCAGTCGGCCATTAAAACCGTGAAAGAGGAACGTCCTGCGATAGCCTGCGGCATGTCAGGGGCGCATGGCGTAAGACTTTAAGGAGAAACACATGGCAAAGATGGCAAAGCCCGGGTCTTTGATCCACGGCACGGGACGGTCGCGCCAAGACGTGGTCGACGACAACGATGTGGAAACAGTATTCAATCATATCATATGGAACGCTGTTGGCTCGGACGCTTATGACAGAATAGCCTGTCTCCTGTGGAGCGATGTGCTTCAGGACGTAAAGGAGTGCAGCGAGTTCCCTAAGAGGTTTAATGACGATGACGTACGAATGGCCATTGGAAGGGCCCTCTGCAAGAAGCTTGGACTGGAGGAGTAATGACATGGTACGCATGGTAGCAATCGGCGCCGCGCTGTTCATGTGCGCTCTAAGCGTGGTGTTTGCCAGAGGCGCATACTACGTCAAAACAGATCCAGTTCCGGCATTCGTGTCGGACGACGCCTCGAATCTGTCGGTGGAGACGGTGGAGTGCATGTACCTAAAGCCGGACTTGAGATATATCGAGGCCGGAGATACGCATTGCGTGATCAACGCGACCGTGCACATAAGGCAGGTTTCGTCAAACTTCTATGACTATGCCTACGCACGCAAGCCTGAAAACAACGCGGTGGAAGGCGTAATGGCGAGATTTCTGGATTCCGATGGCCGCAGACTGCTGTCGGTGCCATGCGTCGTAACCGGGTCAGACATGATGTGGGGCATGGACGGCGTCAGGCTGGTGCAGTTCACGTGCTCGTTTATAATGACGCATGGGAGACTGGAGTATCTGCTGGGCCGGGCGTGCAAGGTGTGCTTCGCGGATTCGCGTGGCAACTTGCTTGACCAATCAGGCAAGCCCATCGAATACACGCTGTCTGATGAGGATATCGAAAAGCTGCGCAATCTGATGTCACTGGTTAAGCGCAACATAGGATGATGAGATGATAACCGAGAAGGTTGTCGAGCGGCTGCTCGACCTGTTGGACGAGTCGGTAAGCAAGTTCCGGACGCATATTACGCCGGGTCCAGAATGGCTGAGCGAGGTAAACTGGCTGGTTCACGACCTACGACGTGACCTGGATTTGCAGCGGTTTGAGTTCGAAGGTCTGGCCCCGTACTCCGAGCTGAAGAAGCTCAAGGACAGGATCGACGAACTGGAGAAGGACAACAACAAGCTTGAAGACGAGCTTGACGAGGCCCCTGACCAAGACGAGTTCAACGAGCTGGTCGAGGATAACGAGGATCTCAGGAAGCGGCTGTCCGAGCTGGACAAGCTAATCGACGAGCTCACAAAAACCGGCATGGAGGACAAGGGTGTTCACGCATAAATTCTCGGATGTCAAAGGGGACGAATGCCCAAACAGCTATGACTACAAACAGGTTAGAAAGAAGTACGAGGCAGGCGGGTACTGCAACTTCGGTATGGACAAGCTTCTGGCCTATGGTTTCATAGACTATCGCGGTTGGAGATACGTATTCCACGACAAGGGCGAGCTACGCCGGTACCTGTATCTCCTTGACAACGGGGACACCGGAACGGGCTGGGCTCCGAGCATAAAGCTGCTTGAAAGGAACCTGCACCACAAGTTGGCAAGGGCATTCAGGATAAGCTAAAAAGGGACCAAATATGATGGTATGGCTTGAAGGCGTTGAAGGCGCCTCGCTGGCAGGCATCCAGGTGTTCAGGACCTGGGAGAACCTGCGTGAGCATTGGCGTTTGAATCACAACGCCAGTAAAGCGCTGCTCGCCAGTCTTGACGAAGATGTGCGGAAGCTTATGAACGGCACCGCCATGTTCGCGGAGGTTGGATTTTACACGCAGGGAGACTATGGAGCAATACACTATTGTGCGCGACCCGTGGTCGTGGACGACTGGTACGAAACCCCGGCCGATCGTGTCGAGGCGCTCAAGGGTGCTAGATTCACGCGGGACGAGATTGAGGACGCCCGTGGCATTCTGAACACCGTTGAGCAAGTGTTAAACAAGGAGGAGAACGATGACAACCAATGAACCTACCGGCGTTGAACTGCCGGTGACACAGGACGAAATCAACAAGTGGATCGTTGACGCAGGTCTCAAGGCCGTCACGGCCAAGCGCCTGTGCAACGTGATCGACAAGCTCGGAATCGACGGATTCGCGGCGTCAGGCAAGGGCGTATGGAACGAGACGTACCACACGTGTGTTGAATCCAACGTAGACCTTGGAAAGGCCGGGCTCAAGGTCTTCGAGGACTGCGCCCGCTTCATCAAGGAGCGCAAGTTCCAGAAGAAACTCGAGATCCGCAAGCAAGAGAAGGCCAAGGCCGAAGAGGCCGCAATGGAGGCCGAACTCGCCAAGAAAGTGGCCGAAGACGAAAAGCGGATCAACCCGAAGTTCACACGTGCGCAAATGAAGAAGGTCGCGGACTTCATGGAGATGGAGGACATCCCGGAGGTCGACCTGAGGTGGGTCAACGACTTCTTCAAGATGTTCCCCGTCAAAGAACCGGAACAAACCAAGGAGAACTAATGAAGGCCAAGCCATGCACGGTATATGCCAACAACCGCTGGGGCTACTGCTACCAGCCGTTGAAGTGCGGCAGTATCAAGGAGGCGAAGGAACTTGTGCGAAACGCCGGGTTCTTCTTCGCCAGGATTGTCCCAGACAAAGTTCCAGGCACTACTGAGAAGGCGTGCGGGCGTGTTATCCGCATGTACGGGAGGTACTGATGGGATCTGGAAACAGGATAAAGCAGAGGCACACGAACGAACAGTTCCTTGAGATGGTTGAATACTACTACAAGGACTGGGAGGAGGCCAAGGACAACCTCAAGCACACGACGCTGAACCTGATCGTTGGAATGCTGGGCATGTTCCACAACAAGACATGCTGGCTGACCACTGTATACTGGGGCGCGAACGACGTGGTGTACGTCAAACTGGTAAGCCGTGACAGGGATCCTCAGGTCGTGTTCGGGTCCGACTTAGACAAGGTTGAACGCGATGTGTTCGACCTGCCATTCGAAACCATGGCCAGTATCGCCGAGGAACTGCACGACGTTGTGACCCATAGGACGGTGTGACATGACGATTCCAGAGGTTGTAAAGGCGATGCGCCACTCCGTTCGGCCGGTAAGCTACGGCGGCGACATAGTGAGCGCCACGATGCCCGTTCCGGCCGACATCGAACTGTGGGCATGCCGAATCGACGAGGCATACGGAGAGCTGGTGTCGGAACTGGTCAAGTTGAGTCGCGGCATTGACGGCATGCATCCGAATGACTGCGACGGCTGCGAACCGTCGGACGAGTACCTCAAGGAATACGCCGAGTCCGTTGACGCCAAGTACCCTCCGGAAGAAAGGAACGACGCCTGGACCGAAGACGCCAGGTGGGACATGGACTGTTGCGAGCAGTGCGGTAACAGCGACTGCGCCACGGTCAAGCTGCGCGAGTTCGTGGCTGCGCTCAAGTCAGAAGTCGGTGAAAAGGAGAAGAAATGAAGATAATGCACGTTTCAGACCTCCACCTGGGCTGCCGCCAGTACGGCATGGCCAGGCGCGAGGAGGACTTCTACACGGCGCTGGACAACATACTTGCCATTGTCAGTGATAAAAAAGTCGATAACGTAATCCTGGCTGGTGACGTATTTGACAGCCCGAAGCCGCCGGCTAAGGCCGTGCTGAAAATGACGGAGTTCGTGAGAAACCTCTCGTACGCCGGAATCCCGGTGTACGGAATCGAGGGAAACCACGACAAGACTCAGGACAGCTACTGGCTTCGGGTGTGCGGTATACGACCGCTATACGGGGACAGCAAGTGGAATCTCGGCGACGGCGTATTCGCCTTCGGCCTTAACTTCGACCGTACCGAGGAGGTGCTTTCCTCGCTGGAGAAATTGGCGTACAACGCAGGCAAAATCCAGCTGATGGCGCTTCATCTGGGCGTGGCCGAGATGGGGGCCGGGTTCAACCCGGACTTGTCGCTGGACCAGCTGGCACCGCTCCTGGAGGAGCTGGGCGTACAGTACTGCGCGCTCGGGCACATTCACGTGCCGTCGGCGCAGAAGCGAGGGAACATCTGGTTCGTCCAGCCAGGCTCCATCGAGATGAAGTCCATTGACGAACCACAGGAAAAGGGCGTCGAAATCGTGGAGTTCAAGGACGGCAAGGTCATGAGCATGGAGCGCGTGGGCTTCCCCACCCGCAGGGTGCAGTTCCTTGACATCCGCTATGACGCGGACCTCGATCAGCTGACAGCCGGGCGTGCGGATGAACTAAGGGACGCGCTCGTAGTGGCGTATGTCCTGAACTCCATTCCAGACGGGGTGCGCCGCGTGACGGACTGGGGGCGCGAGCACGAGCTTATGTGCCGCGTGATGCCGGTCGGCGATGACGCAAAGGTTCAAAAGGAGTACGACAGGTCAAACTCCATGAATCTTCTCAATGAGGCCGTGGAGACCTTCTTCGACGAGGACTCCGAGCAGTACAAGCTCGTCCTGGACATCCTCCACACCGGAAATCCGAGGCTGGTGATGGAGCGCTACATGAATTCGGACACAGACAAGGAGAACGCATAATGCAACTGACAATCGAGATACGACTGAACAATGGTGACCCGTGCCGCGTGGTTTATGAGGACGGCGCGATTCGCAAGTTCAACATCGAGATCCCCGGAACGTCCAAGGACCAGGTTAACGAGGCCAAGCTCATCCAGGCCGCACAGGGTCTGGCAGCGTATGAGGATGTCATCCCGTCACTCGTCAATGAGCTAAACGATATGATGAATGTTCCGGAAGAGCCTCCTCAGCCTTCTACACCACCTCAACCACCGGCCGGCATCGCCATCGACATGTCCGGGGAGCCGCATGTTGTTTCCACCGAAATCACCGAAGCCGAGGCGGAGAGCATGGACCCGGACAGTTCTGGCTATGAAGACACAACCCGTGCAGAGGCGGAGCTGGAAAACGACCCGGTAGCCAAGGACGCTTTTCCGTTTAATGGAGGGGAGCCGGCATGACATACCCTCTCTTCGTAGACGTTGACTTCGAGCCCGTCGGAGAAGGTGAGACCCCCACGCCGCTTACCCCGGTGTCGGGGGTTTACCTGGGATACGAGGGCGAGAACGGCCTGGAGGCGTCGGAGTACTTTGACTGGGCTGCCGTCGCCGAGTACATCCGGGATTTCACATCCCAGTTCACCACGCGTATCGTAGGGTGGGACTTGAGGAACCTTGTGTGGCCGGCCATCGTCATGAACATCGTGTCGATGGGAGTCGATTTCCCGTCCAAGCTTGTAATTCCAATGGAGCGCAAGTGGAACGACGTTCCGATGGTGGACCTGAGGAACGTAGTGCTCCAGGGAGGGTTCTCGGATCGGAACATCAGCCTTGGAGACGCGTATCTGGCACTGACAAACTCAGCGGCTGACTTGAGCGGATCCAACAGGCTCATCGCGATACGCGACATTTACAACATGTACGTGAAGTACGACAAGTAGGAGACAAGTATGCGAAACATACCAGACAAGGACATGGCGATGATAACCGACTCCGTCGAGAGCCGCATCGTCGAGGCGCTTACGCCTCTGTACAACCAGCTGGCAGAACAGTATGGATTCCCAAAGACCAACGCGGACGACATGTACGACGAGGGGATCGACACCGGCAAGCTACAGGAGATGCGTGAGCTCGCCATCCAGATGTTCTACCACTTAGGAATGGACATCCAAGGTGACGGAAAGGGATTCTAGGAGGAGAAAAACGATGACGAAAGAAGCTGAAGTAAAGTTATGCAAGGCCGCGGAAAAGGTGTTTGAACTCCGCGCCCAGAAGAAGGCAATTGAGGAAGAACTCAAGGGCTATGAGGATGAACTCAAGCAAGGGCTCAACGAGAACAGCCTGATTTCTGGCAGGTTCGGGTACTACAACGTGAAGCTCACGAAGGTTGCAGCGTCAAAGGTGGTGGACACCGTGGCGCTCAAGGCCGCCGGGCTCTTCGAAAAGTACTCAAAGGACAAGGCCGGGTACGACAAGCTCACCGTGGAGAAGGCGTAAATGGATCTTGGATTTCTAGACGGCCTTGCCGAGCCGACAAAGTCGGAATGCCGGCGGTTGATTGCCGCCGCAATCGACATCAAGTCCGGCAAGCTGGCCGATGCCGTGATAAAGCTCCAGGCCTTCGCGGCCAACTGGCGTGTGGACCATCCGGACCTTCCGCTGGTACCCAGGCCGGACTACAAGAACGTCGAGGACAACCGGACGCCCACGGACAAACAGAAGGAGTACGCGCTCAAGGTGTCGATGTATACCGGCGTGCGACTCCCGGCGAAGTTCACCAGGTCGGAGATCTCAAAGTTCCTCGACGAGAACGCCCCGAAGTTATACAAGATCCTGGCGGACGCCAAAGAGCAGGGTGAGAACGCCGAACCGTTAATAACGGAGGAAGAGGCCGTTATGGACCTGAAGTCGGGTGCGTCCTGCGGCGTCGGTTCAGGAAGCTCCGGATGCAAGCGGTGCCAGGAGCGCCAGAAGGAATACACGGAGAATCACAAGGACGACGGAGAAGTCCAATACGCGGATGAAATGCCATTCTAGGAATGGTTATGAAGAAGTACACGCTTAATGGCATACGAAAGTCGGAAAGACGGCTTAAAAAGTGTCCGTTTTGCGGTAAGAGGCCTAAAATCGTCTTCACGGACGACGAAGGCAATCCCAAGAACCAGGACTCCGAGGAGTATCTGGACGAACCGTGGTCTGGGCTTTATTTCTGGATCTCGCATCCGGAGAAGGATTGCGTAATCAGAACGGACTGGCGCGATCGTGACCACTACACGTGGGCGTACGACGCGCCTGAAGCCGCCGTCAGGGACTGGAACAGGAGGAAAAATGACAAAGTTGCCAAACCCGCCAAAAAGTAAAAAGCTGACCAAGAAGGTCGGTCTTGAATGCCTGGCGATACTGAACGACATTGACCGCGTGCTGTTTGACAGCATGGCGCTGTGGCGTCCCGCCATGTGGATGACGATAGGCATCGCCGCAAAGACGGACGATGTAAACACATGGCTTCAGGAGCTCCACGACCGGATAGGCGCTGCGCGTGCGAACCTCAACGCATGGCACGACGCCGAGAAGGAGAAGGCGAAATGCCGAAAAGGGAGGAAGTGATCTCCGTTGACAATCCGGAGTTCGCCATTCTGGTACTGGGCGTGGAACGTCTGAACCGCGCCCGGTACCTGTGGAAGGGCAAGGATAGGACATACCCTGTAGACGAGATGACCGATGAGCATCTGGAGAACACGATAGCCCTGTTGCACAGGGTCATCGAGAAGAAAGACACCGTACTCGAGAACAAGGAGGAGCTATGACACGGGAAGAAGAGGAATTGTGCGCCAGGATCAGGGAGACTGGCATGAAAAAGCTGGCGGAACGGCTTGACCGCCTTTCAGAGGTGACTGGCGTGCCGTGGTCGCGTGATTGCCTGGAGCACAGCGTATATGCGGCGACAAAAGCCATGTGCGAGGCCGTATACGACTGGATACACGAGGTGTACTGCGAGCAGCGCGCCGGACGGGATACGTTCAGGAACCATGGCATAAGAGTCGACGACCTGGACTACGCCTATTACGGAGGCGACGTCTCAGGGAACATGACTCTTGGCGACGGCGACTCCAGAAGGGAGATCAAGCTCGGGGGGCACGCCACCTGTTACGGCGGCAGGATCGCCTACCCGAGCATGAGGTGGAGCTACAAGAACGACAACACGTCTACACAAGTCCTTGACCTTCTGGCCGATGATCTGAGGTACGTGGACGACCTTGTCGATTTCTGCGTCCGCTACAAGGCCGCAAAAGGCGAACTTGACGGCATCAAGGTCAACGAAAGCCTGGAGCGCGCCGCAAAGGCCCGACACCAGCTGGAGCTGCTGGAGAAACTTTAGGAGGCGGCATGAGCTTTAATGACTGTTTGTCCGGACTGCCCAAAATCAACTGGGCCAGGGTCAACCGGGAGAACGCACAGTATTACGCGGAGTCATACTGGTGCGTGGTTCACTACGAGACAAACCGCGTGTGGCGCCACGGGTATCCGAGCGACATCACCAAGAACTGGGACAAGACGCATCCCATACGAGGGTTCGACCATGCCGAACGCCGTATGCGCTGGCTAACCACTGGCGACAGGGGCCTGTGGAAGATTCGAGAAGTGTCTCCATACGAGTTGGAGCACGACTGTATCAGCAGCAAGGACAACCTTGGCAACGACGTCTACACGTTCAAAGACCTGAAGTACCCAGCGTAATACGCAACTGTAAGCAAGGATAATGGACATGCCAAACTTGGAAGATGTCTCAGAGTACATGAAGGGCGTGGTGTGCAAGCCTTACAGCGATGGCGTGGACTATGACAAGATGGCCGAAAAGTTCCGGAAGCTAATATCCAGCACCCTTGGCACTGATAAGTTTGAAATCACCAAAGGTGAAACTCCAGGATCTCTCGTCGTCAATCTGTCGCCTGAGGCTATCGCGGCATACAATACCTTTATGGGGGAGGGATGTCATGAAGCTTGATTTTGACAAGCTTGACAACCGGATGCGTCTGGCGTTGAAGCAGAAATGCCTGATCGAGAAGGCCAGTCCGCGATGGCCTGGCGAGTATGAGAGACAAGAGGCTGACAAAAGAATTTCAGACTCGGAGCTGAAAGAATGGTTCGACGGCTATGACGGCGAGTTTTCTGAAGACGACTTGTGGCCCGAGGACACAAAACTTGTCGAATCAGGTGTGTTTCGCAGCCTCTCCGAAGACGAACAGATGGAAGCTCTTGAACTTCTTTCGCAGGCCTGCTCGGATCTTGATGCGTATGCATGCGACCGAGGATTCAGTTCATCCGCCGATGCTGACGACCCGAAGGCGTTCCTGCTGAAAGTCGGGTATTTCAAAAGGGTGTGGGATGGAAAGGACAGGACATGACATATCTCGCGGGTGACCTCTTTTGTGGATGCGGGGGCATGGCAACCGGGTCCATAAACGCGCTGGTGAAGCGTGGCCTTCCGTATGAGTTCTGGGCCGTTAATCATTGGTATAGGGCGGTGCAGACGATGCAGCTCAACCATCCGAACGTCCATGTCTTCGAGGCCGACCTGTCATCGGCCAGGCCCCAGGACATCGTGACGTGCGGAAGGCTCAACCACCTTCATGCAAGCCCGCAGTGCACGCACTTCAGCAGGGCCCGCGGGGGAAGGCCAAAGGACCCGCAGCTCCGCGCCCAGCCCAACTGGGTGCTGGACTGGCTGGACGCCCTAAACGTGGACCGGCTGTCCATCGAGAACGTGCCAGAGTTCACGACGTGGGGTCCGCTGGACGAGAACGGGAAGCCGATCAAGTCACAGAAGGGGACGCTGTTCGACATCTGGCTCAAGTCCATCGAGGCGAGGAACTACAAGCTGGAATGGCGCGTGGTCAACTGCGCCGATTATGGCGACGCGACCACAAGGAAGCGCTTCTTCCTCAAGGCCGTCAAGAAAGGCTGCGGTGAGATACGTTGGCCGACTCCCGAGTTCTCGAAGGACGGGTCCACTGGCCGCAAGTGGCGCGGCGTCAGGGAGTGCATCGACTTCTCGGACATCGGAACGTCGATATTCAACCGGAAGAAGCCGCTGGTCAAGGCGACAATGGAGCGGATAGCCGTGGGGGCGAGGAAGTACTGGGGCGTTGACCTGGAGCCGTTCATCGTCAGGATGAACAACCACTGCTACGCGGAATCCATCGACGACCCGTGCTCGGCGCTTACGACTTCAGGGGCGCACCACATGCTGTGTACCCCTATAATCGTTGACCACTGCAACAACGGTGGGTGCCAGGACGGATCGAAGCCCACGGGCGTAGTCATGACGCACGACCGGTACTCACTGGTTACCCCGATGGTGCTGGGGCAGCAGGGCGGAGCCGCGTGCAGGCCGACGGACGAGCCGTGCCCGACGCTGTCATGCGCGGGTGCCGTACGCGGGATATTCCCGCAGTTGGCTGACGGAAGGATTATCGACATCCACATCAGGATGCTTCGTCCAGACGAGCTGGCGAAGGTTCACTCGTTCCCGGACAGCTACGTGATTACGGGCAACCGGAGCGAGAAAGTCAAGCAAATCGGGAACTCGGTTCCCGTCAGGACGGCAGAGGCCATGATGGCCGCCGACTTGGAAGTGGCATAAACAACAAGGAGGACAAGACCATGAGAATGTTTGAAAAGCTGAAAGTCGGCACGTCGTACAAGTACGTAACCGAAGACGAGCTGAAATACGCGAACGAGGTGTACTCACGGTACGCCGACTACGCGAAGGAACGAGGGTGCAAAGTGCGTACTCTGGCAGAGTTTCTGCTGGAAAACGTTGAGCGCGACCAGTTGGACAGCTTCATCTGGGACAAGGGGCAACTGGTTAAGACATCGGACGGCAAACTGGGTATGACCACCGGATGGACACGTATAGGATTCGGCACGTCGCATTTCGCCGTGTCAGTCAAGACGGCTAACGGGAATGTATCGTATCTGGCGGACGCCCTTACCAAGGCTGATGTGCCACCGGAGGTTCTCGAATACGTCAAGTCGACACTGCAGGACAAGGTACACGACAAGGTGGACGAGGCGTTCCAGTAGTGTACGACACGTTTCTGGTGAGGTGCTCCGGGTGCCGCAAGTGGCACCCGTACACCTCTTCGCCGATGATACGTGACGACCTGTGGAAACGAGTCTCCAACGAGCACTGGAACGGTGACGCATACGTGCGCGAAATCCTGTGCCTCGAGTGCATGGAGACAAGGCTCCGCAGGAAGGTTACGCCGAAGGACTTCGGGATGTATGACGGGTCGTACCACAACGACATGTTCATGAAGAACTACTATAAGAAGAACCATGAAACATCCAAGGCTTAAAAAGGAATACGCCGGGTGCTACACGTACACCGGAAACGAACACGTCTACAGAATCAGCGAGACCTACGACACCGGGGTGCACCAGCGGGTGTGGCGCGTGCTGTACAAGCCTGGAACGGTGTTCAGGTTAAGGTTCAAGGCCGTCTCGTTGAAGGAGGCGGTAAAGATTCTGGACGAAACTGACGGAGGTTACAATAATGAATGTGACAATCAACATTGACGACGACACGCTGTCGGACCTTATCAAGAAGGGCATCGCGGGGCTGTCTGAGGCAACTATCGGAACCATTGCCAAGGAGGCGGTGGAGCGTGCGTTCTCCGACAAGGAGGTCGTAGAAGGCCTCCTTTTCAAGAAGGAGAGCGGATGGGGTGGCACCACGCAGCTGGAACTTCGTAGCGGCATCGTTGACATGCTCATGAAGTCATTCAATGACGAAGACCTTGCGAGGTATCGAAAGCTCATGCTCGATACGCTGGACGAAAAAGGAGGAGACCTTGTCATCGACGCGCTTTCGAGGACGCTTGCCAGAAAGCTGTTCGATGAACAGTATGGACTTATAAATGACGTGTACAACGAGCTTCGGGCTACAATGGAGGGAAGACGATGACGCTGTATGCGGTTTCATTGACAACGTTCGACAAGGTGTCGAACAGGTTCAGCAACGTTGAGCCGGACATCTGCGTGAAGCAGGACGAGGCCATTGATCTTGCCAACTACATGATCAATAACGAAGTCAGCCGGCATCTGGACACAGACCCGAGAGACGCCGCCGGGTATGCAGACGCCATAGCCCGCATACACCATGTGACCAGTGTGTGCTATGGAAAGTTCCACAGGGACAGCACCTACATAGACGACGAAATGGCTGTTATAGCAGCAGTTCAGGAAACGGAGGTATAACATGACACACGACCAAGTCAACGCCTGGGAGAAGAAGCTGCGCGACGCCCAGAAACTGGTAGAGGAGGCCGGCCAGGACATCTGCAGCGTCCGCGGCATGGCGGATGTGTGGAGCCTGTGCAACACCACGTCCGAGCTCATTTCTCAGATCATCGGGCAGCAGCACCGTCTGCGCCCGTACAACGGGCCGGAGGACTGCCCGAATAACGAGGAGCTGAACAATGGCTGACGTGGTTCTGCAGCCGCTTCAGCGGAGCTCGGTCCAGCTGGCCGACAGCATAGCCCAGCTCACCGGAAGGCTCAACAAGCTCAAGGCGGAAAAGAAGTCCCTGGTGAAGGACTACAACGACCGCATCAAGGACCTTGAAGCAGAGATCGACGGCGAGCAGCGCCAGTACGACCTGATGAAGGCGAAGGAGGAGGCATGAGTGACTGTTTTTGGCCAGGATTCGTGATGGGGGCCATTACGACGGGTTTCATAGCGTTTCTCGTCCTTTGCATCGTATCAAAGGAGACAGGGTCGTCCGTGATGGCGACAGGGTACTGGCAGCCACGTGTGCACAGGGTCTACGTCGGAGACAACCTGTGGGTGAGTGACTTCACGTATGACGTGTCACCGTCAAACGCGCTTGTCACGGTGAAGTTCGCGCCGAAGAACGAGGTTGCGAAATGACATTCACATACGACACGACTCCGACGAAGTTCCTGTACAGGTTCAACCTCGACCACGCCGTGATACAGGACTTCATAGACAGGCTCGAAAATTCATCGTTCTCGGACGAGGAGTTCGACGAGTACGCGTCCGACGAGTGGGACTACGAGTGCGACGAAAGCGCGTTCTACGACTGGATCAGATTTGACTCTGACAAGATATTCCGCGGGATGGAGGAACGTTATGGGAAAAAAGAGCGCTCATGACGAACCTGGTTACACGATGGAGCCGAAAGCCATGGGGGCCAAAGGATGCGACGTGTGCGGACGCACCGGCATAGAAGGCAAGTGGGGAGTGGTTTACTCATCCACCGTTGACAAGAAAAAGCTTCACGCGTGCCTGGAATGCTTTGCTCACCGCCACCTGCCATTACTGCAGGATCAGTGGAAAAAGGCCGTCGACAAGGCTTTTCCGAATCTGGTACAATACTGGGCCGACAAGCCAAAGGAGGAGGACAATGATGAAAAGCAAGAAGGAACCGAAGGAACAGAAACAAAAGAAGACAAGAAAGACTGGCAAGACGGGCACCGCGAAGACTGATCAGCCCGACGATGTGCAGCAGCTGATTACCGAGGAGTTCAAGCGAAGCCAAAGAATGGAGTCGCTTCTGCTTGAAATCCGCAACCTGCTAAACGAGATCCGCGACAATCAGGTCAAATGGCCGTTCAAGATGCATGACCACGACTACAATGACAAGCGTGGCTGGGACAGGAACACCACGCCTCCAGACGATCCGCCCGCTAGGCACTGGCCTTCGCATACGCCGGGCACACCGGGGTGGCCTACGGACATCTGGGGTAACCCGTTGCCGTACGCCGTGTACTGCGGCTGCAATGAAAGGAAGAGATAACCATGGCAACACTCGACGAAAAGGTAAAAGACTACCTAACTGGAAAGACGGTTGTTCCAGAGGGCAAAAAGACCGTTCTCTGCCAGGTGTGCGGCTTGTTTGAACCTAAAAGCATCGTATACGACGGGTCAATAGAGTCAGTGCTTTGCGACAAGTGCCTTAACCAATCTAAAAGGGATGGCCTGGCATACTTGATGTGCAGAAAGTGTGGTAAGTTTCTCGGATTCTACAAGCCAGGCGTGGTGAAACTGGAGTCTGGCGTGCGGGTGCTGGTAGAGCCGGGTGACACCCTTCATACCGAATGGTGCGGCCACTGCAATCCGAACGAGCCAAGGGCTGACGTGTCCGAGTTTAAAGACATCATGAAGATGAAGCACCTTGAGGCGGTAAAGGACTCAATAGTCGACCGGGGCAAGGAGCTCAAGGTGGAGGGTGTATAATGGCCAAGGCAAACTGGCAGAAGCGCGCAGAGGTCTACGCCGGCGACGTAAAGCGCAACAAGGAGGAGGACTTCACGGCCAGAAGGCTGCTGCGTGGCCTGGGGTGGACGGAGCGGGGCCTCCCGCTCCTCTGCTCACAGCTGGGAATGGAGTTCGACCCTGAAGTCCCGACGCTGACGACCGTCATAGACGTGCTGGACTCACTGTCCGGAGGGTGGTTCTCCCCGGCGTCTCCGTACCGGCGTTTCATCATCGACACCAGGACGCTTCCAAAGACAAGGGCCGGCTGGGACAACCCGGCCGTGCAGGCCTTGGCGCATATGGCCGGTAGTATGCCGGTTGGCAATGGTGTGATCGTGGTGTCCAAGGTGGACGACACCGCTGGCGGAGCCAAGTGCATGGCCACTGTGTTCTTGCACGACAGCTACTGCGTCGAGAACATTCCGAAGTGGCTGCTGATGCCGGTGTCGGTGATCAAGGCACGCGTAGGCGGTGGAATGGTGTCCGTATGGACAAGGGATGCCGAGGAACTTATACGGGATATGGCCGTCGTTCATGACTGGCCAATCCCGGAAAGGAGCGAGAATAACAATGCCTAATTTTGTAATGTGCAACTGCACGATTACCGGTCCTGCCGAGTCTAAATGCCGATTCGTTGACGCGGGATACTTCAAGAACAACGACAATGGATACGAGTACATGGACTTCGACATGATCGTGCCGCAGCCGCGCACCGCTAGCGAATGTCCTCCTGAATACGTGGTTAACCAGAACAGACCCGGAATTGAGCTGGAAAAGGACAGGCCGTGGTTCAACTGGTACAAGTGGAACTGTGACAACTGGGGTACGAAGTGGACCGGTGAAACAGTGTGTAAGCCGCATGACTCCGATGATGGTTCAAGCACCATGTTCACGATGCAAACCGCGTGGAGCTTTCCTGCTCCAGTAGTCGCCAAACTCGGACAGCTATACCCTGATCTTACGTTCAAGTGGACATACGCCGACGAGGACATCGGTCACAATTGCGGGGAGGTTACCGTGCACGGCGACAACTTCGAGTTCACTGACCGGGAGGGGGATTGCAAGTTCGCGTGCGAAGCATTCGGGTACAACTATGAAGAGTTCAAAGCGGGCTTGGACGACTGCGATGAGTATGAATCGGAGAATGGGAACCCGGATGAAAAGCAGTAAAACTGCAAAAGTGCGCACTAAGTGCTACGACAAGGAACGTGAATGGCCGTCCAGGCAGGCGGCCATTGACTTTTTCACGGAGGGAATGTGGTCCTGCGACCCCAACTCCTCCGAACACGAACGCTACGCGACAATAGTCGCCAAACTTGAGTCAGGTGCGGATTACGCCACCGACGAATACTGGGAGACGGAATGACTGTTTTAAGCAAACCAAAGGACGACAATGTCAAGGCCGCAAAGCTGAGGCCGGTGTGGGTTGTTGCCAACGTCTACCTTGAACGTGACAACGACAACAATCTCGTGACATGCGGAGTGGTGTGCAAGTCACTCAAGGAGGCCAAGGACATTGCATTCGAGAAGGCCCAGGGCCTTCTGGAGGTCATGAACGAGGACATGCGGTTCAATGGCATGCCTGAGGTCAGGTTCGACGAGGCCTGGCGCCGCGTTGACCACTATGACGGGATTGAGCAGGAATACGGCTACGACCCTGTCGACGGACGTGTTTCATACGCCTCCATCCGAGTGTTCAAATGCGAAGTGGTGAAATGAAGGACCGTTCTAGATCTGGTTGAGACGATGGAGAAGAGCTCAAATGATCACTGAAAAGGAGGAGAACCTCGTAAACGAGATATTCGACGAGGGAAGCCGCAAGTACAACGAGAAGCTGGCTGTACTGGCCGACGTGATCGGCTGCGACGTGGGTCTGGCACTTGACCGCTGCAGCTACATCGGCAGGTGGCTGATTGAAAACGAGTCAAAATACCGGTGCGAGTTCAAGAGGCACGGCCTCGCCGTCAGGAACACCGACGATGACGGAACGACGTTCACCATGCACGGCAACTACGGTTCCGGCGGAGACAGCCCAGTTGTATTCCACGTTCACTGGTATAGGGTCTGCGGCGACGTGAACGCAGTTCACTACATGCATCCTAGCGAGGAGCGAACACGGTTCAAACATACAGCCGAAGACGCCGTGGACTCTGTTGCCGGTACGTTGAGAAACATAACGATGTGGACTCTGCTGGCGGCCAAGTACAAGGCCATCAAGGCGGACGTCGACGACATCGAGGTCAAGAAGTCTGACGCAAGGGTCGAGAAGGCCATGCACCAGCTGGAGCTGCTGAGGAAGCTATGAGCGACACGGCAGAAAACCACAAGGTCCTGCAGAAGTTCACGACCCAGGATCTCTTCAACGAGCTCTGGGCCCGCGACGACGTGGCCGCGATTAAGATGTGGACCCGCACCGACATATTCGAGCAGGCCGCGGACCTGGTATCAGACTTATACCCGGAGCTTATGGACGACCTCGACGAAATCGTCGACATAGCCATGTCCGGCGACTACGACTATCTCAAGGACTGCACCGACGCGGAATGGGACCACATCGCCAGCCAGATAATCGAGGCGGCCCAGGAAGTGCAGAAGGAGAGGGACGAGGAAAACGAGAAGAAGGAGGAAAACGATGGCGACTGCAAAGAAGAACAATGAGATGATGGAGGTAGATGTCGGGATGAGGTTCGGCCTCATCGAGGACAAGGACCTCGCGGAACGCGCCGTATACGGCACTCGTGCGATTCTCGACAAGGTCGACAGGGGGTACAGGATCTCGTTCGTGCCGGGGCGCACAAGCGTCAAGGGGTACACGAAGGACCTGGACAAGATGGAGAAGTTCCTGAACAAGGCCTCCACGAAGAAGGAGATCAACAAGTTCGCGAGCAAGGTGGGGACAATGTCCCGCGAGAAGCTCGAGCTGTGGTCCCCGGACGGCTTCAGGCTGACCGCGACCCCTAACGGCTCCGGGGGCTACATCTACGTGAAGATGGTGTGGCCGGAGGACTAGGCATGACGAGGAAGCAGTACCTCGAAAAATGCATACCCGTGTTTGAGTACTATCTCGAGGGAATGCAGAATGACGGCGTCATGGCCGTGGCCAACGCGTTCGACATCGCCGTGGTCAAGGAAGTTCTGTTCCGACTAAACTACGACGCCGACGACAAGGACGACGAAGTCCCGGAGTTCGCCGAGATGACTCCGGAGTTCTTCCTGCAGGACATCCTCAACATGTGCGAGGACTGGGACAACATTGGCGAGATTTTCGTCAATGACTGCGGTCAGGGCTACGAGACATATTGCCAGATTGTCAAGACCGCCGGAAAAGACTGGGAGGCAAGAGGTGAAGAAGACGAAGAAGGTTAAAGAGCCGGTCCATGCCGGCAACGCGTGCTCAGTTGTATGCGCCTTTCAGGGCGTTCCATGCTCAATCGACGTATACGAGAACGAGAAGCAGGCAATCAAGGCATATCACAGGCGCGTCGACATTCATGCCGAAATCAAGAGACGCGAGCTGGGCCGCGACGAGAACATGAGGGAGGAGTGGAATGACAGGAGCCGCGTGAAGACATCGTGCTCCGGGCTTCCGCATTGCGTGTTCGATGACGGCTACGGAATCGCGGTTGTCAGGGGCCCGATGTACACGACGATGAAGGCGACGATGCCTTTCGTTGCGGTGAACTATGATGACGGTCGGTTGAACGTTGTTGGATTCGAGGATACCGCAAAGGCATATGAGACATACGACACGATACTCAAGTCGCATGACGGCTCCGACATCCAGGAGATGGAGGACGGAGCGTACAAGGCGTTCTCGACTGACGAGATCTCAGTGGCGGTGGGAATCGCGGACGTGGTGGCGAGGGGCGACGAATGCCGGCTGGTGTAGGCGTAACATCCGCGGTCATGATGGGGCCGGCGGCGTTCGAGGACGAGCTGATGAAGCTGTGGAACGCCCAGCGGGAGCTCACCGACAGGATCGGCGGCCTGCTGGACGTCTGCGGGTTCAAGTCCGAGGAGTACGTCGACTGGCTTAACGACTACTGCCTCGGCGAGAACGAGCAGATAGAGAGGCTGGTGGACATGTACAATGAGAAGTACGAGAAGGAGTCTGAGAAATGTCAATAGGGGCATGGGTGCTGGCATATCTAGTGGTTGGCGTTGTCACGGCGTTCGTGATCATGTTCCTTTCGAGACTGCTGTCATGTGACGTGGACTCGGTGTTCATACCGGCGTTCGTAGTGATGTGGCCGCTCTGCATGCTATTCGGCATTCTGTTCCTGTTCGTCTCTTTGATAGAGAACGCGGCAAATAAGGCTGCCGACGCGTTCGAGGACTGGCGTAACAATGCCAGATACAAGGCACGTGAACGGGAACGTGAAATCGAGCTCGAGCAGACCACCAGACGAATGGAGGAGGCGCGGGCAAGAAGAGCGGCAAGGGAGGCGAAATGAACTGGCAAGTGACATTGGTGCTGATGCTGGCCGGTCACCTTGTGGCGGACTACACGCTGCAGGGGTTGCTGATCGACTTGAAGCAGAAGTCGTGGTGGTTCAAGATCTGCAACGGAAACCTGCCTGACAAGTACAGGTATGACTACATCGCGGCTCTTGTGTGCCACTCGCTGTACTGGAGCATATTCGTGTGCTCCGTGTTCTACAAGTCGAGCCTGTTCCTTGCGGCTATAGCGGTGAACACGTTGGTTCACGCCGTTGTCGACGATCTCAAGGCCAACAGGATGAAGATAAACCTGATTGCCGACCAGCTGCTGCACCTATCGCAGATTCTGGTCACGTTCTCAGTGCTTAACTAAGGAGAAGCTATGGCAGGAAAAAAGGTACCGAAATCAATGACGCTGCAGGAAATGCGCGACGATGCCGAGATGCGACTCAAGCAGGGAATGGACCCCGATGCCGAAGTCGTAATTCTCGGTAATGGGCACACGGCCCGTATTATCGCTACAACGCCTATTCGCGGCAAGTTGCATCTGCATCGTTCAAACGAGCGTAATTGCGACAGGTTCGCCAAGGGTATGGATGCTGTAAGGGCATTCGCCGACGAAATTGGAGAAACGCTTAACGGACCTGAAGATGTGTTTGCAAACTTCAGGAATTTTGTGGACTGGCTTTACAAGAAGCCGTCAAAACGCAGAGCTAAGAAGGGAGCGAAGTGATGGCAAGAAAACTGGCAAGTGTTGTTGAGATTGAATCGGTAGAGCCGATTCCCGAGACGGAGCGGCTCTCCGTGGCTACCATGCATGGCAAGGGCTGGAAGGTCGTCGTGGGACGAAACGACTTCCGGCCTGGTGAAAAAGCGGTCTACTTCGAGATCGACTCGTACCTTCCGGACGAGGAGCGCTACGCATTCCTTCGCGAGCGCTGCATGCGGAAGTTCTGCACCAAGGGCGGAGAAGTCCTGAAGCAGGGTCTCCGCATCAAGACCATCAAGCTCCGGGGCGTAATCTCCCAGGGGCTCCTGATGCCGGCCACCAAAGAGCTGTTTCCGGAATGCTACGACGAGCGCGGGTTCAGATGCGTCTTCGACGCTGACCTCACGGAAACCCTGAAGGTAGAGCACTTCGACGAGGTGAAGGCCGCGCTGGTCCCGGCGATGGGCAATCCGATATCGGCAGAATCCGCCGGTTCGTTCCCGTCGTACGTCCCCAAGACCGACGAGGAGCGAATCCAAAATCTGGTCGAATACTTCACCACGATGAAGAACCGCACGTTCGAAGTCACGGTTAAGGCCGACGGTAGCAGCGTCACGATGCTGTACGCGCCGAACGAAGATCCGGAGGCGCCGTTCAAGGTCTGCTCGCGCAACCTCAACCTGAAGCCGGAGAAGGCGGACGGAACCAAGCCGCTGCCATGGCAGATGGCCTTCAAGTACGACGTGGAGAACAAGCTCCGCAAGTACTGGGAGGACCACGGGGTTGAGCTGGCCGTGCAGGGCGAGCTCATCGGCCCGGGCATCCAGAGCAACCGCGACATGCTCACCGAGCATGAGTGGCGGGTGTTCAAGATCTATGACATCACCAACCAGAGGTACCTTCTTCCTGGCATCGCGAAAAAGGTCTGCGACGACCTTGGGCTGAAATACGTCACCATCGTCGCCGAGTCGATGCCGGTCTTCCAGAAGTTCAGGAACGTCGACGAGCTACTGCTGTTCGCCGAGGGCAAGACCGACCGCGGCAACGAGCGCGAAGGGCTGGTGTTCAAGACCACGGACGAACCCTACCGCACGTTCAAGGCGGTCAGCAACCGCTACCTGCTCAAGCAGGCGGCAAAGGAGGACTAGCATGAAGCTGCACGAACTCATGGCAGAATTTGCTAGAATATGCTCCGACAAACCTGGCGGCATAACCGATGACACAGATGTCAGGGCGTATAACGGAAAAACCGATGGCGTCGAGCGGGAGGTGCTTCACGCCAGGCCCAGGCGGTTTGGTGACTGCGTGCTGCTTGAAATCGGGGACGAACACGATGACCTCGATGGAGACATGAGGGAACTTGCCGCCGATAAGGCGGACAAGGAGACCAAGGAGTCGAACGAGAAGGAGAATGTGAAGGTCACCAAGTACAGGCTGACCTGCTACGAGGACTCGGAACCGTATGAGCCCGGAACGCGCACGCTAGCCGAGTTCGAGGACGACACAGGCGGAATACTGTGCAGGACCGCCATGTCCAAGGCCGTGGACTATATCCACGACCTCCTGGCGGCCGTCACCGACTCCAGGTTCGACCTGACGCACGAACTGCGCAAGATCGCGGATGACATCACTGTTCCAACCGGCCTCCGGCAGTTGTCTGTGTACGACCTTCCGCTGTCGGTCGTGAACTTGCTGATTTCCAAGTACGGCCTTGAGCTGGAGGTAGCCTGATGCCGCTGCTGAAGCTGCATGACGAGAAAGGCAGCCCTGTGTACGTCAACCCTGACTACGTGACGTTCGTCAGCAAGTCACCCACCTCCCGCGGGACGGTGGTGGGGCTTGTCGGCGACGACCTCGGGTGCGACGTGGCCGAGACTGCCGACCAGGTGGCCCGGATGCTCTGCTCGGGTCAGGACACGACCGAGAACAAACCGGAGCCGCCACCGCTGCAGCAGAGGCAGCGGCGGAGGTTCCCGACTTTCAAGAGGGAGATAGACAATGCCGGGAAAGAAGAAACGAAACCAGGGAATCAAGACCACGACCATTGAGCGCGTCCCGCAATGGGCGGCCTACTACCTTGAGTACGGAGAGTCCGAGGGGCTCTCCGACAAGGAGAAGAAGATGGTCGACGACTGGGTCGAGGGGCTGCGCAAGGAGGGTTACCGCCTGCTCGGCCCAGTCGACGGCACCGAGAACGAGTTCGACTCGTGGCCGGCCTTCGGGCTTCCGTGCGCCGTCCAGGACTGGACCGCGGAGGTCGTTGGCAAGGAGGAGTTCTGATGGAGCTCAAGTGGACCAAGGTGGAGGACGGGCTTCCGTCCTCCACGGGGTGGTACCTGACGTATTCCCCGGACTACTGGCGTGCCAACGCCTTCACAAACCGCGAGAAGTGCGATGGCCTCGTATTCGCCAAGTTCGCGGTGTCCAAGAACGGAAACAAGTGCTGGAGCATTGAGGGACCCGAAGGTTGCATTAACCACGGCGTCGTCAAGGCCTGGATGCCGCTTCCGCTGCCCGAGTGGGCGAATCCGTGGACGGACGTGCCGTTCGACGCCACACCCGGCTATCCAAGCGCGAAGTTGGAAGATGAACTCAAGAGGAAAGGCATGGAGGAGCCATGATAAGGAACGCAACTGTATTCGAGTACGACCCTGGATGGATGGAACACATGTCCATCGGGAACTTGTCAGATTTCTACAGGTTCGTCAACATACTGCGGGAAGTTGCGCGGCTGTCCGGGGCTCGCGTCAAACTCAACGTGGTTGAGCCTGGGTCGGAGTGCTATACGTACTCTCTGGTGTTCGTGAACTGGACTGAGAAGTCTATGGGAGACCTGGAAGCGTGGATTCGCGTACACCCGCATGACGACATATTCCTGAAAAAACGTTTCGACATGCCCACAATCATGTCAGAGCTCAGAAACCTAATTTCAGGAAAAGACAGGTTCGGATATGACATGCCGCCACGCTTTCCAGAGGCTGCCTGCAGGGATGACGAACCTCAGAAAACGCTGCGCATATTAAGACCAGTTAAAAGGGAGACCATGTGCACGGCGGACGGTGTGTTCGCAGGCATGTCGTTGGACGAACTTGTGAAGATAATTGCAAACATCTACGCCGATTCTGAAGCAGGCTGCCCAATGCCACTGACTGACAGGGAAACCGGGTACCTGGCCGTAAGGGAGGCGATCAGACGTCTGAAGGCGCTTGACGCCACACCTGAGAAATGCCGGCCTGAATGGCTGGGCTGAACAAGGAGAATGAACTGTGAGGCACAGACAAAGATACGAGAGAATGAACGCACGAAAGGTGCGTGACGCCGTCAAATGGCTCATCGACACACAGGAGGGGTGCGTCCACTACCAGGTTGGCGCGACCAGCCTCATGGACGTCTTCGTGGCCATTGGCTGGCGCGAATGCGATGATGCGCAGCCGGCGCTTGACGGAAGATTCGAGCACAAGCCGGTATGGCGCGTGTGCTGGAAAATCGGTGTCCAGACCGCCGGTTACTATCACATGCAAACCGACTTGGATGTAGACTTTGACTACCCGTGGGGCGGAGAGTATGACGACTGCTACGTGGTCGACGGCGAGATCTGCGACCAGAACGGCCCTGTACCCACTTGGAAGGCCTGCCAGCGCATCTCAAAGTACATCAACGGGGAGATCATGGGCGTCATCAAGTTCCAGAAGGAGATGGAGCGCAATAACGAGGGCTCCGGAAAGGCGAAGGAATGACATGGAAGCTGTAAAATGGGTGCTCGGGTACCTCGGCATAGGCCTGGCGGTGGCCACGGCATTCGGATGCTGGTGCAAGCTGGGTAGCTGGCATGACCATCTGATGGATTGCGATCTCGAAGGCCTGTGGATGACGTTCCTGCTCTGGCCGCTGGTGGTGCTGGCGTTTCCGATATTTGTCATCATTACGGTCTTCGAGGAACTTGAGAAATCGCAATGGTGGCAGAAGCTACCGGACAGCAAGGACCTGTACCCGGTGGAATGGCTGTTCTGCTGGCCGGTCAAACTGTATGAACTCTGGAGGAAGAGACATGACGGACGAAAAGAAGACGGAGATGGAGACAGCGGCAAGTGACGTCTCAAAAGAGACCAGCAAACTGACAGACAAGGCACTCGACGACACGGCTCTGGACAAGCTGTTGGGCGTCATAAAGGACGCAATGGTCGAGATGAAGGACTCCATCACCGGCCTTGTCCTGGCCGGGATGGACGAGGAGGCCATCGGAAAGTCGGTAAACACGATAATGCACATCTCGATGGAGCTGGCCAAGAAGGCCTTCGCCATCGGCGTGCAGTCCGGCGGCGACGCCATGAACCAGTCGTGGATGGCGTCCCTGGAGACAGTCCAGAAGAACTTCCTGAAACGAACCGGGGGCATGTAAATGGACTACAGGAACAACGGCAACGGCAGCTGGACATGGTTCTGCGAGGATTGCGGCAAGGAGGAGATCGTCTTCAACGGAAACAGTCCGAAAAAGATAAAGTCATTCTCTGGGTGGTGCGAGAGCATACTTCCAAAACTGAATCTCGACTGGTATATCAGACCGAGAGTATGGGAGTGGATGCTCCACTGGGGCGGCATGGGGCTGTGCAAGCGGTGCGCTACGAGAAAGATCGATTACTGCACCAACCATCCGTCCCCTGAGGAAAGGGAACTGGCATGACTGTACGCGAGATGAAAGAACGGCTTGACGCCATGGTCAGAGATTGCCCATGGCTTCTAGACGCCAACGTGTGCACCTGGAACGACGAGTTCCAGAGATGGGATAACACCGATACCGTGGAGGACCTGAATGTCATACGGTACAAACCTGAGGGTGGACGTTTTCTTGGAGTAGGTATCAGGCCATACGACTGGGAGGATGAATACGAGGTCATTTGGCCTGAGAATTGAAGGAGACCGAAATGAAGGTTAGGTGCACTCATATAGACTGGGACATCTCTGACGAGGACCTGTTCGATAACTTCGGCAGCACCGTTGACAAGAACGGGTTGCCATACACCGCCAAGGCCCTTGGTCTGCCGGCATACGATGCGATTGTAGAGGTTGAAGTCGATGACGATGACTGGAACGACGCCGTGGAAAACTTCGAAGAATCGTCGCTTATCGCAGACGCATTGTCAGACGAGTATGGCTGGCTTGTGAACTCACTCCTGGTATTGGAGGATGACGCTGGAGACCCTGGCGACCTATGACGGAGTATGCCATCAAGATAGGCGGAAGCATATGGGATGGCGGGTACGTCGGTGAAAAATGTCGTTTCGACACCTACGAAGAGGCCCAGGCCGCAGCGGACGAAATGCGTAGACAATCCGAGTTATTTCGTACGGAATTCAACATGTTAAAGCTTCCAAAGCTTCCAAAATGCACGTATACCGTGGTTGAACGAGAAGTGACGCCATGGAGAAAAGCCAAGAAGGAGAAGAAGTTATGAGGCAGTATGCAGTAAAGTCAGGACGGACAGTCCTGGACAACAACGTGTGCAAAACCAGGAAGAAGGCCGAGGAATACCTGGCCGATCTGGAAGCTGCGGACAGGGCCTACGACAGGCCAAACACGACTAGGCGCGTCATAGTATGGCGCGAGGTGACGCCGTGGATTGAGTCCAAGGAGGACAACAATGATTCTAAGAAGCATTAGCCTGCGCAACTACAGGCAGCATCGTGAACTGGACATTGACTTCACCGGACACATGATCGCGGTCATAGGCCGTAATGGGTCCGGCAAGTCTAACTTCCTTGGAGCCATTCAGTTCGCGCTCACCGGAGAGCAGCCGGGGTTCAACAAGGAAGACCTTCTGAACTGGGAGGCAGCCAAGTCCAATGAAGGCGGGTACGTCGACTTGTCATTCGAGCACAACGGCGTGGAATGCAGGATCCAGCGCCGAATCGAGAAGCCGGCCGTCACTCTGACCGTCGACGGGGAGAAGTTCACCGGTACGAAGAAGGTTCAAGAGCATCTGGAGCTGATGGGAATAGACAAGGACGTACTAAGACAGTCCGTGTTCGTCCGGCAGACCGAGGTTGAGTCTGTCCTGTTCGACGACCCGCGTGAGCGCGAGCTGGCCTTCCAGAAGCTGGTAGGGCTTGGCGACGCGGCCAAGCACCAGAAGTTCCTGACGGACTTCCTGGCCGCGCTTGCGGAGCCGAAGAACCTCAACGACGAGATCGAGCGCCAGAAGGACACCATCGAGTCCCAGAAGGCGTCGCTCAAGGAACTTGAGAACCGGTCGCGTGAGATGGATGACACAATGGCCAAGGCCGGCGACGAGTCTTCCATCATGTCGAAGATGTCCACGCTGGATTCCCGCATCTCGCTCATCGAGAGCGCCATATCGAAGCACGAGGCGCATGACGCGGCCGTAGAAGGGCTTGCCCAGACCATGCTGTCCCAAAATGGAGTCAACATGGCCGAGACGGATCTTCAATGGTTCGACGACCAGATAGACGCCGTCAAGGACGCAATCGTTAAAAACGATGCGGTTATCGAACGGAACAAACAGCGTTCTGACGCCGTATCCCGTCTTGAATCCGCAAAATCCTCGCTGGGACAAATCCCTAGCAACATCGGGGAAGTCGCCGACATGGTGAACTCGGCCAAGTCCGACCTTGCGGAAACCCGTGGTCGAAAGGCCCAGCTGGAAAAGCTACTGGCGGACGCGCCTGACGGCAACGTGTGCCCGCTGTGCGGATCTACAACGGATCACAATATCAAGGCGGAGATTCAATCCGAGCTTGACAAGGTAAAGCAAACCGAATCAGACCTGGCGTCAGTGGTGAAAGACCACGGCTACGCCCCGGCGCTCCTGCTTGAAAAAGGCCGTAGGGAGGACGAGGTAAGGCGTCTTGAGGAATATGTCGACGGGCTTGGACCAAACGAGGGGTATCAAGACCGGGAAGTCATGGCCAGCAAGGAACGGGAACTTCGAGAAGAGCGTGCTAAAGCCGCAACTGGAAACGAGCGCATCCGCGCCGCAAACACCAGGCTGGCGGCCGCGAAGATAGCGGTTGACCGAGCCAAGGAGGAGATGGACAAGGCCATGGCCAAGATTCCTGGAAACCACACGGTGGACGAACTGGGAACGGCCCTGCAGGCCATCCGAGGCCAGCGCGAGACCTTGTTTGCAAGTCTGGGCGCCCTGTCACAGCTTAAGGCCCAGAAGGCCGAGCTCGATGGTGGCATCTCCCAGCTGAGGAAATTCATCACCGACGCCGAGAACGGGCTTGCCGAGCTGGAGCGCCTGAACGCCGAGAACCAGGTCAAGACAAAGAAGATCCAAGTTATCCGTGACGTCAAGGACTGGTTCAGCTACAAGAACGGGCCGAGGGTGATGTCACAGGCTGTAATGGGTATGCTGGTGGATGAAACCAACAAGTTCCTGAACCAGTTCGGTTCTCCGTTCGTGGTGACGCCAATGGAGGAGGGGATGGGGTTCCGGTGCGTCTTCACCGACGGTCGTGTAACCTCCGAACCCCCGCCTGAGGCAACCATGCTCTCAGGAGGCCAGAAGATCGCGCTTGCGGTAGCGTTCAGGTTCGCGGTATACATGATGTTCGCTGGCAAGCTTGGGCTGCTCAGCCTAGACGAACCGACTGCGTATCTTGACGACGAGACGATCTCCAGGTTCGCGGACCTTCTCGGAAAGATACGTGATCTCGCCGCAAACATGGGCGTCCAGTGCCTTGTGTCAACTCACGAGTCGTCGCTATCTACGGCGTTCGACCAGACCATCTCGATCGGGAGGTAGGGTCTGTATTCGCCGATCCCGCATCACGTGCTGGAGCACGACCCGATGCGGGACGCCAAGTAACAACAGGCTGTCCTACCGGCCATACGGGGAAAGGAGAAAAACATGGGACAATACTACAAGGTCCTTGCGGAAGACAAGGACGGAAAACGCACGGCCTATGACCGGAGCGTGGACGGGAACTACACTATGGCCAAGCTCATGGAGCACTCGTGGTGGAACAACAGTTTCTGCCGTGCTCTTTCGGAAACGCTGGTCGACAACCCAAGGAGGATCGCCTGGGTCGGGGATTACGCGGAGGAAGACGAGTGCAAGGCGCTCGGGTTTGAATACTGGGAGGTGTGGGGCAGCGAGGACCAGGACCCCGCAGTCGGCATCAGCTCGACCGACTTCACGCTCGACCGGGTCAAGTATCTGGTCAACGTCACCAAGAAGCTGTACGTAGACCTGGCCAAATACAAGGAGTCAAGCATGGATGAGAACGGCCGGACCATACACCCCATTCCCGTGCTTACGTGCATCGGGAACGGACGCGGTGGCGGGGACTACCATCCTGCGGACGGCGTTTCCGGCGAATGGATCGGGGCATGGGCGTTCGACGCGATCATGCTCACGAACGACAAGCCAGAGGGCTGTGCCGAAGTCTGCCCGGTTTTCCGGGAAAACTAGAACCAACAATAAGTGGTTTCGTGTTACCCCTCTGCCACCGTCTCGGGGAATGCCGGCCAGTGAGATGGCGCCGTACATGCGGGGAGCGACCCGCACAACCATTTTCAGGAGGACAACTATGAACACCGACTACAAGGAACTGGCCATGTATCTGGCCAACAGAATGTATAAGTGGTTTGAAAAGGAAGCCGGGTACAAGAACAAGAAGGATTACAAGGCTGTCATCGGCATCTCCGGAGGCAAGGATTCAGCAGTGGCGGCGGCCATAGCCTGCGAGGCGATCGGCAAGGAGAACGTGTACGGAGTGCTGATGCCGAACGGCGAGCAGGCCGACATCGAGGATTCAGAAAAGGTCTGCAGGTTCCTGGACATCAAATGGGGCGTGTGCAAGATTGACGGCCCATACGTAGCGATGCTCGCCGCGCTGAACGTCTCTGACGTCGACATCAGAGACAGGGAGAAGTGGTGGAACCCAGACAAGTTCGAATGCGACACGAGAGTCACGACGAACCTGCCGGCCAGACTCCGCATGTGCGCGCTGTACTCGATCGCCGCCAGAATCAACGGCCGCGTCATCGGCACCGGAAACTTCTCCGAGGCCATCGCCGGCTACACCACGCTGTGGGGCGACTCGGCCTGCGACTACAATCCGTTGGCCCGCATGTACGCCGACGAGGTCGTGGAGGTGGGGCGTGCGCTGGGCGACCTGCCGGAGGAGGTACTGTCAAAACCGCCGTCCGACGGAATGTCCGGGAAGACAGACGAGGACAACCTCGGCTTCACCTACGCGGAGCTCAAGGCCGCGATGCACAGGACTGGCGACGAGGTCCCGCCGAAGTACGACGAGGTGATGAAGCGGGCGACTGCCGCATCGTTCAAGCGCAGGCTTCTAATAGGGATACCGCATCCGAGCGTGGAGCGCCACCTTGACGGCTCAATCGACATGATACGCACGATGGACGCCTGGAACAAGTAACGCCGGCGCCCGGTTTGTGGTATCATATACGGGCTTAGGAGAGACAAAATGAAAAACAACCCCAACGCGGTGGAGGTGATTCTGCGCGACGGGTTCATGGAGGTGGTAGGCGAATGCCAGCGCCTCAAGAACAAGTTGCGCTATTTCCGCAAGGAGGTCGAACTGGTCGGCTACGAGCGGAAGGTTACAAAGCACTTCGAGGAGCTGTTCACGGAGGGTTCAAACGACGAGAACTATATCGTCACGATGCCCGGGTTCGCGCACAAGGTCCTGGACTTCTTCAGGAAGTCCGGGCGCAAATACGTGTTCAAGGATGCGCGAACCCCGTTCCCGGCCCCGGACTACAAAAAGGCTTTCAATGGCCTAAGACCGTATCAAGTACCTTTAGTGGGAAAGATGGTAAAGTCCGGAGGAGGGATTCTACGGGGCTCTACCGGAATGGGAAAGACATGCTGCGCCGCGGCCATAATCAGGGCATTCGACAAGGATGAGCTGAGGGCTAGAGGCACTCCTACCTGCGTGTTCGCGTGTCCCGACAGGGACATCAACCGCAAGAACTGGGAGGAGTTCCAGCGCTGGCTTCCCGACAGGGAGATCGGCCTCATAATGTCCGGGTCCGGTAACATTCCGTCCGACGACGTGGTGTGCTGCACCATCGACTCCCTGGAGCATATAGACCCGGATCAGGTTGGGATTCTAATCGTCGATGAGATGCATGCCTCGGCGTCGTCAGGCAGGGCTGAGAAGATATCGGCCTTCACAAAGGCCAGGCGATGGGGGGTGTCGGCAACGCCTACGGGAAGGTTCGACGGCGCCGACATCGTGGCAGAGGGTCTGTACGGGCCTATAGTGGCCGAGTTCACCTATCAGGACGGGGTGGATACCGGGGCCTTGGTGCCGATAACGGTGCTATGGCTCGACGCTCCACCCCCTACATGCGGGCTTGAGATGTACGGCAAGTTCAAGAAGCGCGAGGCCAAGATCAGGCACGGTAGCCTCGTAAACGAGGACTTCACGCGAATGGTGGCCGACATCATGAACTGCATCCCGCCGTCATTGCAGACGCTGTGCATGCTGCAGTTCATAGAGCAGATGCACTACATCAAGAAGTTCTGCTCCGACAGGATAGGCGTGGTCCATGCCGAGACCAACCCGGACAAGCTCCGGTCGTTCCCCTCCGTGCCGGCTATAAAGCCCAAAGAGAGGAAGCAAATATACGACGATTTCAGGAACGGGAACATCACCTCAATAATCTCCACTCATTGCTGGAAGCAGGGGGTTGACTTTCCGGGACTGTCGGTTGTGATCAATGCAGGCGGCGGGGGATCCGAGATCGTCGCCAAGCAGGTCCCAGGACGTGCGTCGAGAAAGACGGATGGCAAGGACCAGGCATACATCATAGACTTCGTTCACAAATGGGACAGAGAGGATCCGGTGACTTTCTCGGGGAAGCCTGGTCCTCTCCTGTCGTGCGACTTCGCTCGCAGGAAGGCATATAATGACCTGGGGTTTACGCAGGTGTCATGCAGCAGTTTGACAGACATACCGTTCGTGGAACGGGACGAGATAATGAAGACTCCAACCTACCAGCGGAGTCGCCACCAGGGGATTCAGCTGTAGAGTCGGCGGCCCTGCAGGCGGAAGACGCATACTGGGACGAGGCGGCGCGAAGGTATCGCCTTCCGCGTCCTGACAGGTCGGACCCTACGTCTGGATGGGACGAGTTCGTGCAACTGGCCGTGCTTTGCATAGCCAGGGGCTGGGACGTCGTGGACTACGTGCGGTCTGTTCTTGGCAGACCCCATTCAAGGGTTGTGCTGGCGCATGACATCGTGTCGCATCCAAACGTGGTCTGGTACACCGCCAAGAAATCCGCCAAGACGGAATGCAACGCCGAAGCCGAGTACCGGCGATGCGTGGAGCTCGTCATACAGCAGGAGCTGGACGGGATAGACGAGAAACCCATTCTGCTGTCGCCGTCTACAGGGTTGCCGGCGTGGTTCAGGGTGGTGTACCCTGAAAGGCCGGACATCGAGATAATCGACCTGTGGGGCGACGCAGCAAAGGCCGAGTTCGACGCCGCTCAGTCAAGGGTTGAGCTGGTAAAGAAGCTGTTCCCTGACAAATGGGAGCGCATCAAGAAGATGCTGTGGTTCTACGGAAAGGAGGGCGAAAATGGTCTGTGACAATGAAATGCAGACAAGACTACTGTGCGCCCTCGCGGCGGACCCGGAGTTCTTTGAGCAGAATGTGAACAAGCTCCGTTTGTCCGACTTCCCGTCGGCTACCGTGAGGTTGTTGTTCGAGACACTGCGCGCACACTGGCGCCAGTATGGGAGGCTTCCCACTTCACGGGTGTTCCCCGAGGAGATGAAGAACTCCATGCGTGGTATCGGTCCGGACGGGCAGGAGTCAATAACCACGTCCGTTCCGGCCACCTTGGTAAGCGCCGTGGCCGCTGGGATAGGAAGTGTCTTCAAGGCCCTGAAGGAACCTGACAACCGTGACACGGCCTATTTCCGCGACAGGCTTAGGGAGTATCTGTCCACAGTCCGTCTTAGCGCCATGCCTGGTCAGGACATGAACGCCACCGAGCAGCTGGAGGCGGCGGCCCAGATAAAGGCCGAGGTCGACCAGATAACCGGCGGCGGGAAGAAGGGCAAGGCCACTTCCGCCAGGAAGAGGGTAGTCATGAAACGGCAGATGCTACCTCCGAAGTTCGGAACCGGAATCTGGCCGATAGACATTCGCATGAACCGCGGGCTTGAACTCGGTGAAATCGGATGTGTATTAGCCGGATCAGGCGTTGGCAAGTCCAACATCCTCGTGAACATAGCGGCAAACTCGGCGCTTCGAGGGCAAAGGAGCCTGTTCCTGACGCTCGAGCTGTCGGAGGAGGTCATACTCCGCCGTCTCCACGCGATGATGGGCAACTTCCCGATGTCGCTAATGGGAACACCAGAGGAGGAATGGCCAAAGTCTGATCTGGCGAGATACGACTGGATGCTGTCCGACTCGTTCCCGAACATCGACTATGTGACTATCAACTCCGAGTACGTGGACAAGACGCCGACGTGCGAGGACCTGGACAGGGAGATAACGGACTGGAGGGAGTCGCTGGAGAAACAGGGCATAGGTCCGGAACAGGCACCGTTCGTACTGGTGGACTACATACGCCAGATTGACCCGGGAAAGCTGTCGACCAAGAACGACAACACCAACACGAAGTATGGCGCAATCATGCAAAGCCTGAAGAGGCTGGCCATGAAACACCATTGCGTGATATGGACTGCGCAGCAGGTGACCCGTGCGGCCAACCGCAAGGAGCATATCCGGAAGGACGACATAGCCGATTCAATCGCGATCGTCAACCACTGCGACGCCGTGCTGGGATTCGTACCGGTCGGCGACCAGGGCAACGACGCGCCCACTACCGAGGAGTCAGAGGACGACACGGTGTCAAACCATGCCGACAAGGAGCGCCAGATGAACGTGGACTTCGTCAAGCTGAGAAACGCCGGTGAGACGGGGTCGTTTTGCACGGTGTTCCAGAACCGCAGCCTCAGGCTGTGGACCGCGGAGCCTTACGCGCAGGTGGTTGAAAAGCTGGCCAAATCCGGGGACTACGAGAAGTTCTTCTCCGTGATGCGTCCCAAGGAGGCGAAGGTGGTGCAATGACCGAGAGACAGCTCCGCAAGGCCCTTGCGGCCAAGTTCGGGGATGTCACGGTGGCGAGTGGCGGGAACGGAACGGAACTCATAATCGACTGCCCGTTCTGCGACCGCCACAAGCTTTCGGTCAACGTCTCCAAGGGATGCTATCAGTGCTGGCACTGCCATGAGACCGGAATGGTCGGAAAGCTTCTTGGCTACCGCGTGGTGGTGGACAAACCGGAGAAAAGGCCGAGGCCGAAGGCGCTGGGGTACATGGCCCCAGGAGACCTGATACCGCTGGACGAACTCCCAGAAGACCACGAGGCCACGCTGTACGTGAAACGCAGGAAGTTCGACCCAGGATACCTGTCAAAGGTGTTTGGGTTGTGCTACTGCTCACGCGGCCGTGAATATGGCGGAGGTGTGTTCAACACTTCCGGGACCATAGTGATACCTGTACGTGAAAACGGAAAGGACATAGCGTGGCAGGCCAGGCTGCTCTACGACCCTGACAAGGTACGTGAGGGCGAGGAGTCCGCATACGGGTGGAAGTTCGAGGACGGCAAGTTTAAAAAGCCGCCCAAGTACTTCACATCGCCTGGCTTTCGCAAGGGCGAGCACTTCTTCAACTTCGACCAGGCCTCAAAGTGCGGTTTCGTCGTGGTCACGGAAGGGGCGTTCGACGCCATGCGTGTTGGACGTTGCGCGGTAGCCGCGTTTGGAAAGAGCCTCACGGACACCCAGGTACAGATACTTAGGGACAGGTGGCCGCTAATAGTGCTGCTGCTGGACCCTGACGCAGAAGAGGACCAGTATGTACTGAGAAGGCGTGTCGAGGGATCAGGACCGTTCGGTGGTGCATCCTCCGGTACGCGGTGCGTGTCGGTCAAGCTGACCGGATACAAGGACGCCGGCGAGGCGCCAGAATCTGAAGTGCGGAGGCAGATCGTCCTCTCCGCAGCCGCAGAAGGTGTTGACCTGTCGCGGTATTCACGGACGAATCCGTTTTAAGGAGGACTTAAAATGCATGCGCTTAGAGCAATGGCCGCCGCAAAGGCGGTTGAGCCATACTTTGACGATATTCTCCACTCATGCGCATTTGGCGCAATCGGAAACGCAGTCGCCCATGCCAGAACCCAGGTAAAGTTCAACGTTGACGGCGACATAAGGGCGCAAGACGCACTCGCAACACGGCTAAAAGGAGAAGGGTATAAAATCGACTGGGATACATCCGGCGGACCAAGAACCGATGACTCGGCCGTGATGATCATTTCATGGGGGGAATGACGACATGGACAATAAAACAAGAGGGGAAACGGGCGTGACGGCCGAGCAGGCCCGCAAGATCACGGAGTCATGCGCGCCACGGGTGGACAGGGAGCTGTACGGGCAGGCCTGCCGCGAGATACGCTCCGCTGCGCAGGTCGGCAAACATTCGTGCCTGCTTCCCATCGAATACGGCTACGAGCAGCAGAACGCTCTGGCCAAGCGGCTGGTGGGCGATGGATTCAAAGTGGACTGGGTCACCGGCAACGGACCGCGCACGGATGACTGCGCAGTCATGAAAATCAAGTGGTAGGAGGTTGACATGGGACGCAAGATGGTGTATGTTGCGACTGGTCTGACAGAGTACAGGAAGTACGCGAAGAACGACGAGGACAAGATAGACCTTGCCAACCTCGTCGACTCCGACACCCTGTACGACTACCTTGACAAGACGGCCGAGGGCGTCGACTTCGTAGACTCGGTGGAATCGGTAGACGAGTTCGACGCCGGGTACGGGTGGCTCAGGGCCAACCCAGCTCTTAAGTTTTCCGACGAGGGCGACTTCTTCAAGATAAGCTTTCCGTCGGCCAAGGCCCATAAGGAGTGGTTCAGGAAACCGTACGAGACGTACATGCGCGAACTGCAGGCCGTGCTGGGAGGCGCATGCCTGGAGAACTTCGCGAAATACGAACTTCTCAGTCCAGACTACCTGATTAAGACGGCGTACAGCCGGCAGTGGAGCGGGTACGTGGCCGTAGTCGGTCCGTCGGGATGCATCGAGGAGCTCGACTACCCGATGGAGTTCCTCAGGTCGATAAAGCCACGTGAACAATGGCTTGTTTCAAAGAAGGGGTGGACATACAAATGATGACAGACTCAATGTGGCAGTACACACAGGGCGAAGTCGTCCTGTCGGTTCCGCAGATCACGGAACGGATCGTGGTGACGGGCATCATAATCAATGACGACCCGCTTCCTGAAAACATGGTGCACATACCGTTGTCAAAGGTCGACTACGTAATAACCAATGCCGAGTACCGTAAAAAGTACGCGGAGTTCTCAATTGGGGAAAGGTCGTTCTACGTGATCGACTCGCCAGAAGTGAGACAGGCGCTTGAGAACACAATGTTCGAGAACGTTTTCTCCGGAGGCTTGGATGACCAGGACTGAAGAAGCTTTTGAAGAGGCTAAGAAATGGGAGAATCTGGCTCTCAGGTACGCCGAGTCCATCGGAGTGTACGAGTACGAGGTGAACGACCATTTCATGGAGTACTGGTCGTTCTACGGCAATGAGGGCTGGTACTTCATCCGGTACGACCTTGAGGCAGGCAAGGAGGTATTCCGCGGCGCCAACATTCCGTGGGATGGTCTGATTCCCAGGTTCCTTCTGACGGAATCTGGGGCAACAAAATACAACTACTTGGAGGGTTGAAATGGAAGACAAAGACAACAAGTCTGTATCGCAGAGAAATGACTTCAGCTACAGGGAGGTTGAGACGTTCGGGCAGATGATGCTGTCGCTCCCGAACATATGCAACGACCAGGCGGCCATGGACATGTCCACGCCTGAAGTGGTGCATCAACTTGTGCGCGTGGCATCAGAGTTCGATGCGGAGTGGGTGAAGCTCACTGATGAGGAGCACGATGAACTGCATGAGGACTGGCTGGAGGAGGTAGACAAACTGGCAAGGTGGGTTAAGGACCACCTGTACGACGTGCTGCACAACGAGCTCGAGTACGGAATGTATCGGGCCAGAAGGCGCGTATGGGGGTATTCAATATACCAAACCGGGTGCGGAACTAGTGAAATATGGGTGTCGGCAGACAGGAACGACGCATTGTCGCTCATGCTTGGAGAAGCCACCTACAAGGTTGGAGTCAAAATGAGTTCTGCACCAATACACTTTGAATACTGGGATAAGACATGTGATTCGGACGCTTTGCCATCAGCAACGGTACGAATAGGCGATCAACGGGTTGAGTACCGGTTGATAAGCAAACTGAAGGAGGACTAGACTATGACAATCGAGACAAGCACAGATATCGTGCCGCTCATCAACGTGGGCACGTACTGGGGTCCATTCGAGTACGAGCGGATCTGGGGTAACGACATCTACAACTACAAGGAAGATGAGGGCGCTATAGTCTGCGACGACTACGACCATGCCAAGTTCGGCGAGATGCTGGTAGAGGAGTCCAACAGGATCTTCGAGGATGAGAAGCCCATGTCAGAGTACGGGGTTCTGTCGATCAAAGCCACGAAGTTCTGGTCTCCGCGTGAATACAACTTCACGGACGACAGGCTGTACCTCGACATCGAGGTAACGGACGACTTCCTTGAGAAGGCGGTCAAGATCATCATGGCGCCCGAGAACAAGGAAAAGGTGTCCAAGTACATGGAGGATAACTGGAAGACGCGTGACGGGTTCATCAGCAGCATGCCGGCCGAGAGCTACTGGGAGCTCGAGCAGCTGTTCCAGGACCTTGGAGACGGCACCATAGAAAGCTACGACTACGAGCTCGGGTGGGGTTCCGTAGTGGCGCTACTGTGGCTGGTTACGGAAAACAGCTCAGAAGATCTTACAGAAGGCGAGGGATACCTGACCGAACTACTTGAAGAGCGCGTGACAGGCAACCACTCGCTGTCCGAGTTCTGCACGATTCTCGGCCGGCAGGAGGCCATCTCCACCTACAAGGAGCACACGATGAACTTCGGCAAGTTCAAGGCGCAACTTGACCGTGACATCGCCAAGTATTGTGAATCCGGTGTTCCGAAGGATTCGTGCGAGAAGGCCGAACGGTACAAAAAGCGCGTGCTTGACCTCGTAAACGACTATGAGGAGAGGCAGGACGAGCTGATAGCGAGTTTCCATCCGGACTACGAACAAGTCACCAAGTACCTTGACGAGCTCCGCGAAGAGTGGGAGGAGACCAGGGACAAGAAGCTTGAGGAACTGTGGAAATGAACCACACCCCGTCATGGCTTGTGATTCTAGTCGCCACTATCCCCAGCCTGGCGTTCATAACGGGTTCAATACTTATGGCGCTTGATGAAAAAGGATTGGAGTCAGTAGTGTTCCTGCTTATGGCGGTATGCACGCTCCCGAGATGGAGATAATCTGTATTGAAAGGAGGCCATTATGGCAACTCATGCGAATGAAGGGCCCGGATGGTTCTCCGGGCAGACTACTGAACTGGAAGGCAGAAAGTGCCTGAACGGGATGGGACCTGTGCCGGCGGACATACTGTTCGTAGACAAGGTCCCTGACCAAAAGGAACTGTGGCTTGTAAAGCCGTATACGTCCAAGCAGGCCCAGTTCCTGATGAAGAGGCTGAGGGACGCTGGGTTCCCAATAAACTCGGCGAGGTTCACGTACGCCACGCATCACTGTCCCAAGCGGTACACGGCTACGGAGGTAAACTGGGGCAAGCGCATGTTCCGGGAGGAGCTTGCCGCTGTGAATCCGGGTCTAGTTGTGTGCTTCGGCGCAGAGCCACTGAAGGCCGTAGTTGGAACGTCGTACCGCTGGGACGATGTTCACGGATGCTGGTTCACCCCGGACTCGATTCCTGGATGCCAGTTCCAGGTGTTCGCCACGTTCAATCTGGAGCAGGTGCTGTACGGACCTAAGTGGGACGAGTACTTAGATGCCGACATCAGACGCATAACAGACAAGCTCCTGAAAGTGCCTGACCCGACGCCGAAGTGCGACAACGCCGTGGTAACGTCCATACAGGGTCTGTCGTCGTTTGTTGACTGGTTCCTGTCTAGAGAGGGCGTTAAGACCGTGACACTTGACTGCGAGTGGAACGGTAAGAACTGGATGGACCCGGACAGGTATTTCAGGACCATCCAGATCGGATACAAAAAGGGCAAGGTCATCACAGTTGAAATCGCCAGGGAAGGCGGTGAACGATGCTTCGATGAGATTGACGAGAAGCTGATCTACCAGGAGCTGAAACGATTGCTTGAAAACCCGTCGGTTGGCATAGTTGGACACAACGTCATCGCCGACGGAGAGTGGCTGCTCAGCTACGGTGTCGACATACGGCGTAACGTCAGGTGGGACACCATGCTTGCCGAGCACCTGATAGATCAGAACGGGCCGTTCGGACTTGAGGCCCTGTCCATGAAGTACACGCCTTACGGCAGGTACTCCACGGATGTGGAGGTGTGGGTAAGACGGCATCAGAACGAGAAGCTGTCTGACACGTCGGCGCTTGGCTATGGCTGGGTTCCAAGGAACAAGCTACTACAGTACGGCTACATAGATGTGGACGTGCTGTGGTACATACTGGACAAGCAGTTCGACATACTCAGGGAACGCGGGTGCTTCAAAAAGCGAGGCGTAAACAATGAGTATCCGAGCCTGCTGCAGACAGTTCTGGACACGCAGCGCGTGACATACGACCTTGAGATAAACGGGCTGCCGGTGGACATGGCCCAGCTTGACATGCTGACGGAGAAATACCAGGCCGCAAGGTCTGAAACTCTATCGAAAGTCATGCAGCTGGCCAGAGCCGCTGGGTTTGAGGACTTCAATCCCAGGTCTGTCATGCATCTTCGCAAGATGCTGTTCGATGTGCTGGGGCTGACGCCTGTAAAGACCACTGACGGTGACGACTGGGGAGAGGTTGCCGGCGAAATGGGAATGGACTCCGAGGAGGACGTGTCGGCGGCCACTGATAAGACCACCCTGCAGATACTGGAGGGCCAGCACCCGTTCGTGGACGCTCTGTTGGACTTCCGTCGAGTTGACCAGGTGTGCAAGACATGGCTCACCAAGGAGAAGGATGGAAAGCCGGCTGGGCTGTATGCCCTGCTGTGGCCGGACTGCGCCCTTCACCCGAGGTATTCCATGTTAACCACGACTGGCCGAATGAGAGTGTCGGCTCCAAACAGCCAGAACTTCCCGAAGGCCGCCGAGTCTTACTTGACCAAGATATTCGGAGAGGGTAATGAACCACCGATGATCCGCACCATCGTGAAGCCGCGCAATGACTGGATACAGATCGAGGCCGACTTCTGCGCTGCCGAGCTGAACATCCTCGGAAACCTGTCGCAGGACCCGAACATGCTCAGGGCGCTAAACACACCCGGGCTGGACCTGCATGACAAGACCGCGGTTGACTCATTTGGACTCCTGATGTTCGACGAGAACGGCAAGGAGGTCGTAGAGGACGACCTGGTTCGGCTGGCCGCCGAGATGGGAGAGGAGTCTGACGATTACCAGCACTTCATGAAGTCGCTGACGTATGTGGACAAGCAGGGCAAGCGCATGACAAGGTCTGAGATGAAAAGCTCCATACGTGTCATAGCAAAGAGCCTGAACTTCGGAATCGCCTATGGGCGTGGCGCTAGGGCCATTGCCCTGGCGGTCAAGGCCCAGACAGGGACAAAGGACCCGCTTGACTCGATAATACCGGGCGTGGCGGCGTCTGTGGAAGGCTGGAAGACAAAGGCGTATCCGACGGCATGGAAGTGGCTAGTGGACCACCAGCAGATGGTGTACAATCCGGGGTACGTTGAGAACCCGTGGGGCCGGCGTAGGTACTTCCACCTGCGACCTGGTGAGAAGAACGCGTCAATGGAGAGGGAGGCCGGAAACTTCCCCATCCAGAGCTGCTGCGCGGACTCCGTGCAGATAGCCATGGGAAGGCTGAAGAAGTTCCAGCAGGAGGCTGACTTCCCGTTCCGGCTGCAGAACCAGATCCATGACGCGCTGATGGTGGAATGTCCAAGGAACTGCATAGAGCAGGCCAAGGACGTTCTGAGGAAGTCCATGTCGGAGATAGACATCCCAATCCCGGGCACGTACAAGACATTCAGGCTCGGCGTCGACATCGACGTGTACGAGCGCTGGGGTGTTAAGATGAAGTAACCAACAACCAACAGGAGTAAAACCATGAACAAGGTAGTTAAAGAGTACGTGGAGCGTAAGATCCGTGAAGGTGCGCAGCCGACCATCGACAAACTTGAGAAAGCCAAGGTGGACGCGCTTGAAACAGCCTTTTCCGAAAACGAATTGGAGAAAGTCATTTTCAACAGCAAGGAGTACAAAGCTGTAAACGCGCTCATCCATAAGATCGTCAAAGAACATGGGTCGATCGTTGTGCCGTATTACAAGGATGAACAACTCCTTCGTCTAAACACGCGTGTGAACTCGAATGCGGTAACCAAGGCAGAGAACGAGCTAAAGAGCTACCGAGACAAGGTTTGCAACGTTGTCCAGGAATCCCTCGTAGCGATAGAACTGTCCAAGTCCAAGGATGACGTGGACCAGTTGATTGCGAAAGCCGTGGCGAATCTGGTATAATATTTCCCGCACGCTGATGGCCGGGTGGCTGTAGGCGTATGCAGGACAATGGGCCAAGGCCCGAACCACTAAAAGAAAGGTACAACATGGCATTCAACTTTGGAAATGCCCAGGGTTCCGAGGTGTCTCAGAACCGTCTCTTCAAGAACGGAGTAAAGTACTCCTTCCCCAAGGCCGACGAACGCCGGCCAATCACGTTTAGGATACTGCCCGCCTTCCCGGAGCATGATGGAGAACTCAGCGACGAGGACAAGGCGGGCTCTTACGTTCCAGCCGTGACTATGGTAGGTGGAAAGCCTGTCGTCTCCGACTGGATTTTCGCGCTGCGCGTATCGCGCTCGTATCAGAAGGGAGCATACCCAATCCTGTCCCGTACCACTATCATCGAGTTCGACAGCGACGGTACTCCTGTCCAGCAGGTTGATCCACTGACGCAGCTCCATGCGTTCATCCGCGGGAACGACAAGGACTGGGGATACATCGCCCATGACATCGGAGAGTGGGGCTCCAAGGACCGACGAATCGCCAAGCTCCCGTACTGCCGCCCTGAGTACGTGATGAATGCACTCACCGTGGACGATGACAAGCCAGGCGTCAAGCTGGTCGTATTCACGAGCAGCATGGCCATCGCGGACCTTGTCAGCACACGCGAAGGGCGCGAGGGAATCGCCGTCAAGCAGAAGCCCGATGACGGGTCCGAGAGCGACGACATCTTCCTGTATGGTGATATCACCGACCCGAACAACGCGCCGTTCTTCAAGTACTTCAAGGGACCGTCCGACGACGGCGGCAAGAAGGTCTACAAGATCGCGCTGTCCATGGAGACCGACCCGGTGTCCGGACGCCAGCGCATAGAGAAGGCCGGGCTGACTGGCGAGATGATGGCGCTTCGCCAGGACCTGGCGCACCCGGAGACCTACGTCAACGTCCCGACGCCGGAGGAGCAGATGCACCAGATCATCGCCGCCCTCAGCGGACGCAATGACGACGGCATCCACGAGTACGATCTGATCCGAGCCGCGGTGCCTGACTTCGCGTACATGGTGCCTGAGATGCCGTCCGCGCCTGGAGCCGTCAACCAGGTTCAAGGGGCACGTCTGCCGGCTGCCGAGCCTCAGCCTCAGCCTCAGCCTCAGCCCCAGCGTCAGTTCAAGCCGCAGACGGCCGCTGCGTCAACGCCTAGGTTCAAACCGGCAGCTACACAGGCAAAGCCAGTGACACAGGCAAAGCCCGCGTCCCAGCCCAAGGCCGCGACGGCGTCCACTCCGAAGTTCGTGCCGAAGACGGCCGGTGTTGCAAGGAAGCAGCCCGCTCCTAAGCCCCCGGCAGAGGAAATCCCCGAGGTTCCCGGAGAAGCCGGTGAATTCGACCAGGAAGACTGGGTGTCGCAGTACAACGCGTCTCAGGAACAGTAGGTGAACCATGGCCAAGAGGCAGCTTAACACCCCCGAGAAGGGGTCTATAGCCGCGCTCATGGGAAGGATGGCGGAAATGTCCGGTCTAAAGGCCTTCACTGGTGACGACTACTCCAGCGACTGGAGGTATCTCACCTTTGTTGACCCGAAGACCGGGCTTCCGTCCATAGCCCACGAGTATCTGGTTGGCGCCGCCGGCTTCAGGGCCGGCACAATCAACCAGCTCCGCGGTCTGGCCGGCACAGGCAAGTCGTCTCTGTGCATGCTAGAGTATGCATCCGCAATTCGAAATGGCGGAGCGTACTGCGCCCATCTGGAGACGGAGGGCGCCGGAATGCGCAGTGGTCGCATAGCAGAGTTCGGCATAAATCCAAAGAACCTTGTGATCCCGGACGACACAAATTCGTTCGAAAAGGTCGTGGAGTTCATAGATACGCTTCGGTGCCTTATACGAGGAGGCGACGGCGGTTCCATAAACGATCTGGGACGACGCTCCGCCACCAAGTTCAGGCGCGAGGACGCCGAGGACCCGGACCGCACGAAACCGATACTGATAGGCATTGATTCCCTGTCTAACCTCGGCAAGGACGAGGACACGAAGAACGACATCTCCGACATGTCCAAGGCCAAGCAGCCTGGGTGGCTTCCGCGCCAGATAAAGGCGTGGTTCAGGGAGAAGGCCAAGAAGTACGAGCGAGACTTGCTAACGTTGTTCCTGACGTCCCAGGAGACCACAAAGATCCAGACTGGCGGCGGTGCGTACCTGCCTCCGGAAAAGACCTCGGTCGCCGGCGACGCCATCAAGTTCTTCGACACGATCGCTATTGACATGTCGATAAAGGACTGGAAGGACGACAAGACCAAGGTCAAGCTTGGAAGGGAAATGACGCTGAAGGTGTTCAAGAACAAGCTAGCCGGCGGCGAGGGCAAGAAGGTAGTGTTCTACCTCACCAACCACGACGGCTTCGACATGATCCACACCGACGCGATGTTCCTCCTGGACAAGAGCGTGTCTCCGTTCGGAGAGGCTGCTGGCATATTCAAGGGGTCTGATCTTATAAGGAGAGATTCCGGAGGTATAACCTGCAAGCCGCTGAGCGACAGCAAGTTCAGGACCGAGGAGGAGTTCGTCAGGGCCTTCTACGACAACAAGGACCTTCTCTCCACCGTGAGAGACGGAATGCGCATCTACGGGTACGGATTGCCACACGAGGACAAGTACAAGTCCAACTATGACAAGGACGGATCGTGGATCGGCGACGGCGAAGAGCCAAAAGAGTCCAAGCCTGAAGAGCCCGAGCCGGAAGAGCCACTAGAATATAACTCGCTCTTCAGCGTTGAATAACTGAGAATATCCCACCGGCCCCCGAAACCGCGCCACCGGACAAGGCGCGTAGGTAGGGGGCCATTCAAGGGCCCTTGGCGCAATGGTTAGCGCGTGGCACTCATAATGCCTTGGTTGCAGGTTCGAGTCCTGCAGGGCCCACCATTTCGGACCGGTAGCTCAATAGGACAGAGCGTAGGATTCCTAATCCTAAGGTTGCGGGTTCGATCCCCGCCCGGTCCGCCATTCAAGGAGAACATCATGAGCGAGGGTATGATAATCCTGGCTACGCTTCTGCTGTTAGCCATCGTAATGGCAGTGGTGTCGTATTTCAGACTGCGCAAGCCTGACGCGTATATATACGTGCCTGAGGGCGTGGCCATGGCCGAGTGGCAGTACAAGCAGCTGCCTATGCACGAGTGCAAGTTTTGCGGTTCGAAGGTAAATCTAAACAGGCACCACGTTATTTCACAGCTTGCCTGCCCGGAGAGAAAGAATGACCCGAAAAATCTGATCGTGCTGTGCCGGTCCTGCCACCAGGTGGTGGGGCATAAGAACAACTGGAAGAAGTTCAACCCATACGTATCTGACATCTGTGAGAAGTACGGAGGTCCTCCGGTTGATTCAAAAGAGTGGAGACAGCAGCATGAAAATGCAGTTCACTGAGGAGCAGCTCAGAGGCGTGATAGCCGAGGCGTGTGGTGAATGGTACAGTGAGGTGCTTAGCGACAGGCAGGTCGGTACCAGAACGTCCACAAGAACACCAGCTGAGTTCGCGGAAGACTTCGTGAAGTATGTGTCATCCACATGGAACGACACAGTGGAGTGCCCTGTGATAAAGGTAAACTGCTGGTCGTGTTCGCGATTGCGAGGCATCCCCACATGCTGCACGAACGGTGTAAGCACAAAGTACTGTGACAAGGGTCATATCGGAAACGACCCGGACTACAGTCTGCGCGCAAAGTGGTGCCCGGACTACAAGCCGTCTGCGCGTGCCGCGGTTTACGCGGTTGCAGACTATAACCGCAGCAAGGAGAAGCAATGAAGTTTCGTAGATACCACCCGGCGTTCATTGAATTGGACGACGAAGAGGAGAAGGAATACCAGAAATGGCATGACGTCAACGGTGTCGCAGACTGCCTGAAGGTCGTATTCCCGGCGGGTCCGTATATTGCCTGTCATGACGGGATGCCTGAGGAGAAGGTGGTGTGTGTGGCAGAAGGGCACAAATACTTCATAGACCCGGATGCCACATCGTTTGTTTGCGGAGACAGCATGTACGTCCTAATGGACTACGCGCCTGATGGACGGTGGTTTGCAATCGGCTTCGTGGACAAATGTGACGGCAAGACCGTAGAATGGGACAAGGACCGGGAAGAGTGGAGGATAACCGATGGACTTCCAGACAAGCGATATTGATAAAACCTCCAAACCGTGGGAATTCGCAAGGCCTATAAATCCAACTCCTTGGAGCTTGTATCTTTCGGCGCGCTCGCTCACCATTGAAATACTGGACAATAACGGTTACAAGGTTGGCGAGGTATGGGACAAGGCGAACGCGGATTATCTGGTTAACGCCGCGAACACGCACATCGCTCTCTGCGAGGCCGTTCAAAAGTACAAAGCCATTGCGGATAGATACAAAGCCATTGCGGATAGATACAAATCCGAGTTCGGTGAACTGGAGGACTTGCATGACGGAAGACCCTAGATCAGACTTCGAGTCGCTGGTAACCACGATATGCAGCATCTACGAGCTGCGTGGGATAGGTGTCTCGTATGTCAAGGTATGCCGCGACATATGGGAGTGGCTGTTTGACCAGGACACGCTTGCGCCATTTGGAAAATCGTATAACTCAGCCGAGCAGTGCTTCTCGGAGGCAGATGTAAGGATACGTCATCGGATGATCGATGAAGACAAGCATCTGCACGAGTACACAATTACGATTAAGCCATACGGTGCCGACAGGAGAATACCTGTAGGCATAAAGACGTCGGGAAACAATCCATGGTCGATAACCGTGGAATACAAGAAGGAGGACTAGAATGAGCATGGCAAGTAAGTTCCGCTAATGGAAGCTTGAGCACGACGAGTTCTGGTACATGTTCGTCGTGCCATTTATAATTGGCGCCGTGGCAATACCGACCATCGTTACAGTGGTGTACGCCGTGATTAACACGGCATTTCTTAAAAAGGCCCTGCTGTTCGTGCTTGGCGCTGTGGGAATAGTATTTGCCGTATGGTTCGTCGGCCTGGTGCTATTCCTGCTGTATGAAACCCTGTCGGGAATGTTTGACAGAACAACTGGAGAATGAGAGTGAAAATGGAAGAAAAGAAGAAAGATACCGTTGATACTGCTGAAGCTGCGAAGCCGAAGCACATCAGAAACTACTCCAAGGCGCTCAAGATGATACGTGACTACCACAGGAAATGGCGCTCTGGAAAATTGACAAAGTTGGATTCGGAGACGGACGAGCAGTTCGAGAAACTCGTGAAGGAACACCTGAAGGCCTGCGACAAGTCCGAGGCGAATGCCATCAGACGCCTTGAGAACGCCGACAAGGCGGGAAGGCTGAAGGAGATCGAGGCCGAGGTCAACTGGGGAAGCAACCGAGGCGTGTACGGGTATCAGTGCCACGCGCACGTCTGGGTGTCGTATGAGCACCCGGAGCACGGCACGGCCAGCTCCCACGTCGAGGGACCGCATACCAACGGATGCGGCTACGACAAGGCCAGCACGGCGCTTAGCGACGCGTTCATGAGGCTGGACGCGCCCGGGCGCGGCGCGCTTGACCGGTGGGTGATCGAGGCCGGGGCCAAGGTCTGGGCCGAATACGCCATCGAGAGCAGACCGTATCCGCACTTCGAGTTCGGCGGAAAGGGAATGTCAACGTTCACTGGGATGTTCCACCGGCTAGGATGCAAGCACTACAAGGGCGACAAGTTCGCGTTCCCGAAGTTCGAGATCGACTACCGGCAGAACAGGAACGAGGACTACTTCATCCACGTGATCCGAAAGGACCTTATTTGAAAGAGGTATGGGATGGGCATTTCGGTGTCCGTGCTTCTAAGTAGATATAAAGACTACGAACCAGACATTCTCGGTATATTCACGTCCCATGATACAATGAGGCCAGCGTTCGAAGCTGTTGTGGAAAATGCCCACAAACTAAGCGAAAACGAATTGTCTGACGCCTGGGACGACATGGTGGCAGGAGGAGGATTCGAATGTGGAAGAACCTTCTACTGGTACGAGAACCATACGCTGGATGAGTTGTCAGTTACTCTAATCAAGGAGGAGTACGATGGAAAGACAAAGAGAGACGATAGTGATTGAATCGCCCGAGACAACCAGAGAGCACGCCAGATACGCGTGGGAGGGGCTTAAAATGGTTGTAGGAAGCTCTGCCGTTCTCGCGTGGCGGGGGGTAAAGGCCGCGTATGGCAAGATTCGCGGCGCGATTAAGAATCGGAAGGGAAGTGGCGATGGAGATCGAACGGAAGGAGCGGCGTAGCAGCCGCAAGGTGGTGATAAGGGCCCTTAAAAAGACAACTAAGTCAATATCGGAACAGCCTAACACCAAGCTGGTGTACGCCGAGGACCAGACTTTCGGTGTGATGATCGTATACGCCTATTCGGACTTCAAGACTTATAGGAAGTTGTCAAACCTTCTGTTCAAGAACCCGAAGCCAAGCGAGTTCCCGGCAAACGGATTCGCGGCGTTCGGGCCGTCCATAGACGAAATTGACAAGATGCTATGCCTTGTATGGGTAAGCAACAGGCAGCCTCTAAACGAGACGCTCCCGGTGTTTGTGCACGAGATTTCGCACCTGTCACAGGACATGCTGGACCACGCAGGCGTGCAGGACAAGTCCGGCGAGGTCCAGGCGTACACCATAGAGCGCGAGACCGTAAGAGTAATGAGGGAGATGCTGGGCATGAAGGTTTCCAGATCTCCGTCGATAAAGAAGGTAAAGGAGATAGTCGATGGAAAATCCGCTGAGGTACGACCCTGTCCCGAAGACGGTCGCCCAGGAGATAAAGACCAATAGCGTCGGTTTCTCTGAGTTCAGCTCCTGGTTCGACAAGAAGGCCGCTGAAAAAGCCGCAGAGTTGAAACCGGGTCAGGATGCGGGAAAGGCCGAAGGCCAGAAGGGGATGGCCGCAGCCGCGACAGCCCACGCCAACATCCTCCAGGCCGCGCAGGCAATAGCCCGCAAGCTGGCCGTGAACGGCGTCGTAACAATAGACGACGTGGTGCACGAGATGCGCCGCCTCGGCTACCGGGAGTCCGACATCGAGGCCGGCGACAAGAAGGCCAAGAACTGGAAGGGGTCTGTGTTCGCGGATGCAGACTGGGTGTGCATAGGGTCCATAGCCTCAAGGGAGAAATCAGCGCACGGACGGCACGTCCGGCAGTGGGTCACCAGGGGATGGCTTAACCTGCACCCGGTTAACGGGAGCGAAAACACAGAGGCCGCGTTCCACCTGTTCAAGCTGTATAACGAGGCAAGGCATTACTACCCAGTCGGCACAGAGCTGTGCTTCATGCTTGGAGAGGACATGCTTGACTCGTCGTTCGACGAGCTAAGGGAGGTTAGGGACAAGTTCGCGCCTGACGGAAGCATTGTCGCTGTAAAGCCGAAGAGACTGTACGGCCTGCTTGTGTTTCCGATGAAGGGAGTGGGGGCTGTATGCCTGCCTCGCCGAAATGTGGAGTCGGAGCTTAGGCACGTGTCGCTAACCAACAGGCTGACGGATCCTGATGAATC
>Ga0310694_10000227_pt1 | contig 82288 bp, 79 predicted proteins | sample 174DNAGHGhighgp2_FD_203884 | JGI IMG/M metagenome (GOLD analysis project Ga0310694, IMG submission 203884) | Sheep rumen microbial communities from Palmerston North, Manawatu-Wanganui, New Zealand - 1742 DNA GHGhigh gp2 (v2) (version 2) | ecosystem: Host-associated > Mammals > Digestive system...
TCATCACTCGCAACAGCAGCGATTTCAACGCTGCTGAAATCGAAGTCTATGAGCCGCAACAGTTCCTTGATATGCTTGCGAAAGAATAAGCAGGAAGGGAATGCCTTGCCGAGGCCACAGGCCTGACAACTGAGGAAATCGAGGGGCTATAAGATATAATAATGCAGGAAACGCATGCGCGAGAAGGCCGAGGCTCTGCGCTGCTGTCGTTTCGAGAGCATCGTCAACGAGCGTTATGACTTCTTCGACAAGGAGAAGATGAAGGGCAGCTTCCTCGACTACTTCAAGGAGAAGGCCTACAAGAAGGGAGGGGCCGCGAGACAACGGCTTGTCTCGTGGAGGGTACCACACGAAGTGGGAGAACGTCTATCTCCACTTTGAGAAGTTCTGCAACGGCAAGTGCCGCTTCGATGAGATTAATGTTGACCTCTGTAACAAGTTCAAAGAGTATCTGATGACCGCCCACCAGCTGAAGCATACGAATCAGACGCTACACACCAATAGCATCGCAGGCTATTGGTCAACGTTTCGCGCTGTGCTCCACACCGCCTACCGTGAGCACATTTGAGCATCCCCGCCAAACGGGGAAGCGGCTTAAGCCAAAGGGGAAAAAAGCATAACGCTCTGCCTTAATATATTCAAAAAGATTGCGGTTATCGCTCCGTAATTCGGAAAAGTTTCGTATATTTGCACCCAAATTGCAGCAGATTATGAGTCCAGTATTCAGACGCGAGAGCGAATACACGTTTAAGATATACTCCAACGAGGAGGAGCGGATGCACATCCACGTCATCTGCGGCGGCCACGAGGCCAAGTACTGGCTGGAGCCCCGCGTGGAACTGGCCAAAAACACGGGAATTCCCGAACACAAACTGAGTGAAATCAAGAAAATCATAGAGAAATATGCAGACAGCTTCAAACAGCAATTCCGCCAGCACATCGGCAAGCGTATTGATGATTAACGCGCAGGGCATCATGCTCTCCGTGCTGGGTCACGACTACTTCCTGTCGTACAACCGCATCCCGTGGATGCAGGATGCGCCCATCCGCAGCGTGCTCAACGTGCAGATGTCCGGCCCCGAAGCCATCGAGTGGCCCGACCTCGACGTTGACCTCGAAATCGAAAGCCTCCAGCATCCCGAACGCTATCCGCTCGTCATCAAGCGGAATGCGCTGGACTTCGTAGGGGTGTAATTTAAACAGGGAATACACTAAAGCTTTTCCAATAGATTATATGAAGACTTATCTCATTAATTCAATAAAGCAAGTTTCTGTTAATAGCCAATCTTGGGACACAATTTCTACACTTAAAGCCCAAGAATGGATTGTCTATAATGAAGATATTTCTCAGGTAGAGAAATTCTTGTTTATCGATGATAAGAAATTGCTAGTTTCGGTGAATGGAAAATCTTCATATTCAAAGTGGGAATATATCAAAGTAAATTCTTCTTTGATAATTGATGATGAGATAAATAAATATCTGTTGAAGATAGTTGTCTGCAATAAAGATATTATTGTCTTGAACGTAGATAGCACTAATGATTATAGTTTCCTTATCAATTCTAAGTCGTCAGTTTTGCGAAGCCCTACTTATGCAGATATCCAATGGTACCTCATAAGGAATTGTGGAGTAGATATTCTTAACGAGCAGCAAAGACAACAATTTGCTGAAGAAAAGAGACTAGAAGATGAGAAGAAGAGGAAAGAACAAAAAGAAAGAGAACTCGAACAGAAGAAACTTTTCAAAGATATCGGGATTGCTGCAGGAATAGTGCTTATATTATTTATCGCAATATCCGCTTTAAATAGCTATAATGAATACAAGAAATATCATCCTTCAATCTTTATTACCGAAGAAAAGAACAAGGTCGCCGTTGATTTAGGCTTAAGTGTCAAATGGGCAAGTTGTAATGTTGGAGCTAATTCTCCAGAAGAATATGGAAACTATTATGGCTGGGGAGACATAACAGGACAAAATGTTACAAAAGGCACAGACTATGCCTATATTATTGATTATCAATTTCCACCACGCAGCACGTCAGACTCTCTGCCTTCGTCAATAACAAATAGTAATTTTGATATGGCAAAAGCTAATTGGGGTAATGGCTGGAGGCTTCCGACAAAAGATGAAGCCCAAGAACTCATCGATAAATGTACTATTTCTAAAGCTGAGAAATATAATGGAAATTATTGCTTCAAAATCACGGGACCTAATGGAAATTATATATATATCCCATTATCAGACTTGCGCTTCTATGATGGAGATATTATCTCAAGAGGCGAAAGACGGGCTTTGGCTACCGTTTGGACAGGTGATATCAGTTTTTTTTGCATGTACAGCGATGAACATGAACGATTAGCATATGCACTTGGAATATCAGAAACTGATGATTCTGGTGCATACACCGGAAAAATAAGAAAGGAATTAGACCATGGAGTCAGATGGTACGGAAGACCGGTTAGAGCCGTAATGGATAAATAAAAAAAACGGTTTACTTAAAAGACTTTCTAATCTGCCCCTCCGTGTAACTATTGAAGGGATGTCTCAACAATAGTACATTCGATTTCAATTTGCTAATGATTATACGCAATGAAGTAAAACGAATACCATTGATGTTTTTTACTTGAGTGTCAGCATATAACCCATACTTGAGTGAGTGTATTTGTTTTAAATATATATCTAAATCCTTATGAAAAGCTAACTTGTCTGATGAATTCAGGTCTTCTTGCAAATCCATCATGTTGCCAATCAATTCGTCTAATTCCATAGCAATCTTATTAATGGTAGAATCTGAAGAATTAGAAATAGTCGTCCTACCATGACTCCCCCACAAAAGATTTCCAAGTGCATCCCCTGAATCGACTTTTAAAAGCACGTCTATTCTTTCGTTTTCTTCGTTCAGTTTCTTTTCTATTTTAGATTCATGCTCAGACTTTATTCTTTTCAAAGTCGAAATAGGATATTTCTCCACATTAGTGTCGATTTCTCTATGATGATTGGCGCACAATAGAATAAAGTTGTCGTATGAATCATAATCTTCAAGATTTGATTGGTGACGTGGACCATCGGGCCTTGGGCTAACAATATGGCATTCTTGACCGATATTAGAATTGCTGGAGTCATGAATGAGTTCTATACCGCAAATGGCACATCTGCCCGCAGACAATGCCCACAATTTCTTTCGAGCAAGACCTTTGATTCTGGAAGACATTAATTCTCGTTTTTTATAAATCCTCTTTACCTGAACCTCTGAAAGTAGCTGCTTCACGCCTCTTTTGTAAAACATATGAACTTGTATATGTAATCTCAACGTCCCAAACTGCATTCCACTTTACAACCATTTCGATTTCTCCGTCTGATACAGTCCAAATATGTGCAACCAAATCATCTTTGTTCGTCTCAAAGATATTACGTCTCTCTGTTTTGAAATCTTTACCATATGTTTCTGCGTAGTCCTGCACCAATTCAGATAACATAGACTTATATGTTTCCAAATCAATATTGAAATAAGGGAATGGCAAGTTGATTTTGAGGCTCGTTACTTTGTTCCTCATATTCACATCTTCTTTGAGTGCAGATGTAAATAGCTAGAGATAGCATCTTGAGACTTTCCAGAAATCGCCGCCATCCCAACATCGATGTGCAAGGTCTCCACTGGGGTATTTATCACGAAATCTTTTAGCTTTGAGGACTTCTTCATATTGTGACAAATCAGAACAGAGCGGAATGCCCATAAATTTGAGCTGTTGGGCATGTCCCAAAATAACAGAGAACAATAGCAATACGATTGTTGAACAAAACCTATTTGTTTTCATACTCCATAAATATTTGAGATTGCAATTTACGCTTGCAAAAATACAAAAAATCTGGCAATATGAAGCGGAAAGCCGTAAAAATATAAAATTTATGTGCTTTTCTTGGGCAAATTGATACAGGATTGGGGATTTTTCGGTACTGAGGAACAACAGCAACAAACTCGTCAAGCAGGACATATACGTCACGCCGCTGGAGGATATCAACCGGAGTGCGGAGAATACCCTGCACGAGGTGGCCAGGAATACCATGATTCCAGCCTCATGAAACGCTACGTCGAGGAATTGACGATGAAGGATCGTGAGAAGTGGCAGCTGTCGGAGATTGACAAGGCGATGGTGAAGGGTGCCGAAAAGGCCTGTGAGATGATTGAGGACAGAAGAAATCATAGGGAATAGTTTTTTATTCAAAGTTGAATCACGAAGCCTGTCCTTTTCATTGCCTGTTCCTCTTTATCTCAGCATCCACCACGACAGCCTACAAACTATAATAATGTGGAAAAAGCGTCGAAGTTTTGTTTTTCTGCAAAATTATCACTAACTTTGCACGCAAAAGCGTGCGAGAACGGGCTGCGCCTCAGCAATTCTTGCGTCCCTTTGGTAGCAAGCGACCAGAGGTCGAGCGCAAGCGAGCTTGATTGCATTCGGCTTGCATCGCCCTTGCGCCAGAATTTAAAAGCAAAACGACTATGGCAAAATACTTAGACCCGAAAGCTGACCTGACTTTCAAGAAGATATTCGGTGAGCATCCCCATTTGGTGATGAGTCTGCTCAACGCCTTGCTGCCGCTTCCCAAGGGACAGGAGATAAAAGACATCGAATATATGTCGCCCGAGCGCGTGCCCCGCACATCCATCGGCAAGAACAGCATCGTCGACGTGTTCTGCAAGACAAAGGACGGTCGCCGCTTCATTGTCGAAATGCAGATGTACTGGTCGACGAACTTCAAAGACCGTGTATTGTTCAATTCTGCAAAGGTATATGTTGATCAACTGGAGCCTGCCGAGGAATTTTCCAAACTTCAGCCTGTCTATTCGCTCAACCTCGTAGACGAGAATTTCGAGAAGGACGTGCCAGAGTTCATCCATTATTATCGGATGGTTCATGAGAAATACACGGAGAAAGTCATCGACGGTTTTCACCTTGTCTTCGTCGAACTGAAGAAATTCAAACCCCAGAGCATCGCCGAGCACAAGATGGCAGTGCTGTGGCTCCGTTTCCTTACCGAGATTAACAAGAGTACGGAGGAAGTGCCACAAGAATTGTTGGAAAACGAAGATATTCGAGAGGCTGTTGAACTTGTGAAGGAGTCGGCTTATACCCGTGAGCAGTTGATGGGCTATGACCTGTTTTGGGATCAGGTGCGACTCGACAAGGAAAAGGCCACCGAGGCTGAGCGCCGCTACAAGGCTGGACTGAAAGAAGGGGCTGAAGAAAACAAACGAGAAACTGCCCGCAAACTTAAAGCCATGAACGTGATGACTAACGAACAGATTGCCGAGATTACCGGCCTGACGGCGGAGGAAATCGAGAGATTGTAGTACTCACAAAGCAGAAATTACGGTTGCAATTTACTAGCTTCACTATTTCGGAAAAAATTGTAACTTTGCACACTGTAGAAGCATTGGCGACTCGATAAGATGATGACAACCGACGAGAAATATATGCAGCGTTGTCTGCAACTGGCACGGAACGGCTGGCAGAACGCCAAGCCCAACCCCATGGTGGGAGCGGTAATCGTGCTCCCCCACCCTTTGGAGGGGGCTGGGGGGAGGCTTTTGGGTGAAGGCTATCATGTGCGCTGTGGGCAGGGACATGCTGAGGTGAATGCCTTCGCATCAGTGAGGGCCAAGGACGAACCGTTGTTGAAAGATGCAACGATGTATGTGTCGCTGGAGCCTTGTTCGCACTATGGCAAGACCCCTCCCTGTGCAGACCTTATCGTCAAGAAAGGAGTGAAGCGTGTGGTGGTGGGCTGTGTTGATGAATTTGCAGAGGTACAGGGACGCGGCATCCAGAGACTTCGTGATGCCGGCATAGAGGTGACGGTAGGTGTGCTGGAGGCTGAGTGTAAGGCGCTGAATCGCAGGTTCTTTACCTATCATCGTCTCTCGCGCCCGTACATTATATTAAAATGGGCACAGACAGCAAACGGCTTTATTGATGATCATGGAAAAGCGTTGGCCATTTCCTCGCCCTTTACACAGATGCTCTCTCATAAACTGAGGGCTGAGGAGGATGCTATCCTCGTAGGGCGTGTGACCGATGAGCGCGAGCATCCACAACTGACCGTACGCCAATGGGAAGGCCCAAGCCCCAAACGTCTGGTCATCGACCGCCAGCATCCGCTGAACTTGGAGGCCCTTCATGCCCATCATATCCAGTCGCTCATCGTTGAGGGTGGCAGAAAGACGCTTGATTCTTTCCTTGAAAAAGGTTTGTGGGATGAGATTCGAGTGGAGACGAATACCGTTCTGACGGTGGGTGGTGGAACAAGAGCACCGCAGTTGCCCGCTAACGTACAGGTGCTCTCGCAACAAGTTTACGACGAGAACATCATTGTCAATTACATGAAGGTATAAAAAGCCCCTCCCCTTGGAGGGGTTGGGGGAGGCTTCTTATTTCCTACCAAAATCGGCAGGCACCTCGCCCCATTTCTGAGTCTCCCATTTGACGACGGGGTTACGGTAATGGTGGGTGCGCAGCCAGTTCTCGGCACGCAGTATAATCTGAAAGAGCGGCTCCGTCTCCGGGGTGCGCTCTAATTTTGTCTTACACTGACGCTTATTGACCCATAGAATGGCATTATAGGAGTCGCTGTAGATGGTTTTATCGTGCAGTCCTTTCTGCCAACAGAGAGCCAGGGCATGGACAATAGCCAAAAACTCTCCGATGTTGTTGGTACCTTTCATGGGGCCAAAATGGAATACCTGCGCTCCCGTCTGCAGATCGATGGCCTGATATTCCATGGGACCTGGGTTACCGCTGCAAGCAGCATCCACAGCCCATGCGTCTAAACGAACTCCAGCCTCCCCCAACCCCCTCCAAGTAGAGGGGGCTTTCTGTGCAGAGGGGGTGGCTTTTGGCTTTACGATTTCCATAAGCGATTTCTTAATGCACCTTATTACTTCAGGAGTGTTTCCTGTAACTTCTTCATTGGAAAAACGGATGACTGTGAATCCACTCTTTTGGAGATCTTCCGTTCTGCTTTTATCTTTTACGATTTGATTGCTCTCCAAGTGATATTGACCGTCTATTTCAATCACCAGTTTTTTGTTAAGACAGACAAAGTCTACGATATAATCCTTGATGATATGCTGGCGTCTGAACTTGTGGCCATCAATACTTTTTGCCTTTAGTAAATCCCATATGATACTCTCAGCCTCAGTAGGATGACTCTTGTTATAGTCGGCATAAGAACTTAACAGGTCATAGTTGGCACAATCCGCCGTCTCATAAACAAACTTCATCTTTCTCTCTCTATTTCTAAGCCCCCTCTACTTGGAGGGGGTTGGGGGAGGCTTTTTACATTCTCTCAGGCACTTCGATACCCAGCAGACCCATACCGTTCTTGATAATCTTTGCTACATTCTTGGCCAGCATCAGGCGAACGGCCTTTTTCTGCTCATCAGGCTCGTTGAGGATGGAGTAGTCGTGATAGAACTGGTTGAAGACCTTCGTCAGCTCGTAGCAGTAGTTGGCGATGCCAGAGGGCGAATAATCCTTGCCTGCCTGCTCTACGGCAGCACCGAATTCGCTCATCTTCTGGATGAGTTCGATTTCCTTTTCGCTGAGAGAAGCCCCCCTTACTGCCCCCGAGGGGGCTTCGTTAGTTTTGTAAACGGGAGCTATAGTATCCCCCTCGGGGGATGAGAGGGGGGCTGCCTTGCGGAGGATTGAGCGGATACGAGCGTAGGTATATTGAATGAAGGGACCAGTGTTTCCATTGAAGTCGATACTCTCCTCAGGATTAAACAGCATATTCTTGCGGGCATCCACCTTCAAAATAAAGTACTTCAAAGCACCCATACCAACGACACGTGCAATCTCACGGCGCTCATCCTCAGTCATATCGTCGAACTTACCCAACTCCATGGAGGTCTTGTAGGCATCCTCAACCATCAGCTCCATCAGGTCGTCAGCATCAACAACGGTACCCTCGCGGCTCTTCATCTTACCGTTAGGCAGTTCTACCATACCATATGAGAAGTGAACGAGTTCCTTACCCCACTTGAAACCCAGACGGTCGAGCAGGATGGAGAGCACCTGGAAGTGGTAGTTCTGCTCATTGCCCACGACGTAAATCATCTTGTCGATGGGATAATCCTGGAATCGCATCTCGGCAGTACCGATGTCCTGTGTCATATAGACAGAGGTACCGTCAGAACGGAGCAGCAGCTTCTGGTCGAGACCTTCGTTAGTGAGGTCGGCCCATACGCTATTATCCTCGTGGCGCTCGAATAGACCTTTGGCAAGTCCTTCCTCCACCTTGGCCTTACCCTTGAGGTAGGTCTGGCTTTCGTAGTAGATCTTATCGAAGCCTACGCCCATCTTCTTGTAGGTCTCGTCGAAACCGGCATACACCCAGTTGTTCATCTTCTCCCACAAAGCACGCACCTCAGGATCGTTCTGCTCCCATTTCACCAGCATCTCGTGAGCCTCCTTGATCAGCGGAGCCTCCTGCTTGGCCTTTTCCTCGTCCATGCCCTGTGCTACGAGCTCCTTGATTTCCTCGCGATAGTGCTTGTCGAAGGCCACGTAGTAGTCGCCGATGAGGTGGTCGCCCTTCTTACCAGAGCTCTCAGGTGTCTCGCCGTTGCCATACTTCAGCCAAGCGAGCATCGACTTACAGATATGAATACCGCGGTCGTTCACAATGTTGGTCTTCACCACCTTGTTGCCGTTGGCCTCCATAATCTGAGCCAGCGACCAACCCAGCAGGTTGTTACGCACGTGACCCAAGTGCAGGGGTTTGTTGGTATTGGGTGAAGAGTATTCTATCATCACAAGGGGTGAATCCTCGTGCACAGTCTTCATGCCGAAGTTGTCATCATTGTCGATAGCCTGCAGCAATTGCAGCCAGGCTCCTTCGCCAATGCTCAGGTTCAGGAATCCCTTTACCACATTGAACTTTTCTACAGCCGAACAGTTGTCGACCAGATACTGACCAATCTCCTGAGCTGTCTGCTCTGGGGATTTCTTGGCGGCTTTCACAAATGGGAATACCACCAGCGTCAGGTTACCCTCAAACTCGCTGCGCGTCTTTTGCAGCTGCAGCATCTTTTCACTTGCCTCCATGCCGTAGAGTGCCTTCACGGCTTCGCCTGCGGCTTGGCTAATCAGTGTCTCAATATTCATATACCTCTTTAATATATTATTTGGGGTGCAAAGGTACGATTTTTTTGTGAATATATAGGATAAACACTGTCAAGAAGTTGTTAAAAATAACTTACTTTGTTAAATTAATATAATTGTGAGGGCGAATTGTGAAAAGATAACCACATATTTCAATAAAAAGCAGTACCTTTGCAGTCCGATTATTGAGGGGAGGGTCTTAGACTCCCCATGAGTGTCGTGTAAATAGTGACTGTCTTTGGCCGGATGGCACGGTTTGTGAATCGGCATTCAAACATTTAATTAGGTAGGGGCGTACCCGTGTATGTCCAAATGAAAAAACTGTTTTTTAGTAAATTTAAACGAAGAATGAACACTTTAAGTTACAAGACCGTCTCGATTAACAAGGAGACAGCCAAGAAGGAGTGGGTCGTTATCGATGCTACCGATCAGGTAGTGGGTCGTCTCGCTTCAAAGGTCGCCAAACTGATTCGCGGCAAGTATAAGCCCAGCTTCACTCCGCACGTAGATTGCGGCGACAATGTCATTATTATCAATGCAGCCAAGGTGAAGTTCACCGGTAAGAAGGAAACCGACAAGGTGTACACCCGTTACACTGGTTATCCTGGTGGTCAGCGCTTCAACACACCTGCTGAACTGCGCAAGAAGCCTTTCGGTGTAGAGCGTATTCTCCGTCACGCTGTGAAGGGTATGCTGCCAAAGGGTCCCCTCGGACGCAGCCTGCTGAACAACCTCTATGTATATGAGGGAACAGAACACAAGCACGAGGCACAGCAGCCAAAGGCTATTGATATTAACTTGTATAAATAATTGAATAGAGATGGAAGTAATTAACGCAATAGGTCGTCGTAAGAGCTCAGTAGCTCGCGTATATCTGTCAGAGGGTACTGGCAAGATCACGATCAACAAGAAGGACTTAACCGAATATTTCCCCTCAGCTATCCTGCAGTATGTGGTAAAGCAGCCTCTGAACCTGCTGGAGTGCGCCGAGAAGTACGACATCAAGGTTAACCTTGACGGTGGTGGCTTTACTGGCCAGAGCCAGGCTCTGCGTCTCGCTATCGCTCGTGCACTTGTAAAGGTTAACGAGGATGACAAGAAGGCTTTGAAGGATCACGGTTTCCTGACACGTGACAGCCGCGAGGTTGAGCGTAAGAAGCCAGGTCGTCCCAAGGCACGTCGTCGCTTCCAGTTCAGTAAGCGTTAAACATACTGGACTACGTTTAGTATCTAAACTGACGGGACTCTGGCTAGTACTGCTAGTCATACTAGTACAACTAGACTACCCGCTGGTTGATCTAACAAAGATTAAAAAAGAAAGTAAACAACAAAATTAAAGATTAAAAAAATGGCAAGAACAAATTTTGATATGCTGCTCCAGGCTGGCTGCCACTTCGGTCACCTGAAGCGTAAGTGGAACCCCGCCATGGCTCCCTACATCTACACTGAGCGTAATGGTATTCACATCATTGACCTCCACAAGACTGTGGTTAAGATCGACGATGCAGCAGAGGCTTTGAAGAACATTGCTCGTCAGGGTAAGAAAATCCTCTTCGTAGGTACTAAGAAACAGACTAAGGAAGTGATTGCCGAGAAGGCAACCAGCATTAATATGCCTTATGTGATTGAGCGTTGGCCGGGCGGTATGCTCACCAACTTCCCCACCATCCGCAAGGCAGTGAAGAAGATGGCCAATATCGACAAACTGATGCAGGACGGTACTTTCGGTAACCTGTCAAAGCGTGAGCTGTTGCAGATCACCCGTCAGCGTGCCAAGCTGGAGAAGAACCTCGGTTCTATCGCCGACCTGACTCGTCTGCCAAGTGCTCTGTTCGTTATTGACGTGATGAAGGAGAATATCGCCGTTAAGGAGGCTAACCGCCTGGGTATCCCCGTGTTCGGTATTGTTGATACCAACAGCGATCCTAAGAACATTGACTTCATCATTCCCGCTAACGATGATGCAAAGGACAGCGTAGAGGTGATCCTCAATGCTTGCTGCACCGCTATCGCTGAGGGTCTGGAGGAGCGTAAGGCTGAGAAGGCTGACGAGAAAGCTGCCGAGGCTCAGGCTGAGGAAGAGGCTGTTGAGGCTAAGCCCAAGCGCACCCGTAAGGCTCGCAAGGACGAAGCTCCTGCTGCTGAGGAAGCTGTAGCTCCCGTAGCAGAGGAAGAGGCTCCCGCCGCAGAGTAATGCATAATGCTTAATGCTTAATGCTTAATTGGGCTTCTGCCCGAAGGCATTACGTGTTAAGCATTGCAGAATAATAATTAAGCATTAAGAATTTAGAATTAAGCATTTAAGAATTATGGCAATTTCAATTGACGATATTAAAAAGCTTCGCGCTATGACTGGCGCAGGTCTGGCTGACGTAAAGAAGGCTCTGACCGAAGCTGAGGGCGATTTCGACCGTGCCAAGGAGCTGCTCCGCGAGCGTGGTCTGGCTATCGCTGCCAAGCGCTCCGACCGTGAGACTTCTAACGGTTGCGTACTGACCAAGGTAGAGAACGGCTTTGCTGCCATCATCGCCCTGAAGTGTGAGACCGACTTCGTAGCCAATGGTGCAGACTTTATCGCCCTGACCAAGAGCATCCTTGATGCTGCCGTGGCCAACAAGTGCAAGACTCTGGACGAGGTGCAGAACCTCGACATCAACGGACAGACCGCTCAGGAGGCCGTTACACAGCGCTCAGGTATCACTGGTGAGAAGATGGAACTCGATGGCTACCAGATACTGGAAGGTGCTAACATCGAGGCTTACGACCACATGGGTAAGCACACTCTGTGCACCATGGTTCAGACCAACAAGGAGAATGCTGAGGTAGGTCACAAGCTGGCTATGCAGGTGGCTGCCATGAAGCCCGTGGCATTGAATGCCGAGCAGGTAGACCAGAAGATTCTTGACGAGGAGTACAAGACTGCCGTTGAGAAGACCAAGCTTGAGCAGGTTGAGAAGTTCGTGGAGATGAAGCTTAAGAAGGCTGGCATCAACCCCAACCTCGTTGACAGCGAAGACCACATTGAGAGCAATATGGCTAAGGGCTGGCTCACTCAGGAGCAGGCTGACGAAGCTCGCAAGCTCATCGAGGCTGCCAAGGCCGAGGGTGAGGCTCAGCTGAAGATGCCTATGATCGAGAACATCGCCAAGGGACGTGTGAATAAGTTCCTGAAGGAGAACTGTCTGGTCGACCAGGAGTTCCAGTTCGGTGATGGTGACAAGGCTACCGTAGCCCAGTGGGTGAAGGCTCAGGACAAGGAGCTGGACATCACTGCTTTCCGTCGCTTCACACTCGCAGCAGAATAATAGAACACACTCGATTTTTTAATAAAACGAAAAGGGGATGTGACTTTTAATGGTTGCATCCTCTTTTTATGTTTAATAGTTAATCGTCAATAACCTCCGGATCAGGCAGGTTCTTATCCATATCGCTATAAGCTCCTTTAAGGTCGGAATTGGTGATGCTAAACTCTCGACAGAGCGGGCGTCCATTGTCCTTCAGGGAGTGACGGAACAGCCATTCGTAGGTGCGGCGCAAATAAAAGGCACGGGCCAGTGCTCCATGATTGGCACCTGGTATCCAGTCGTAACGCAAGCGACTGTCATTATTGGCATCTTCCAGTGCCTTGACCACCCGTTTGGACTCCTTGATGCCTACAGCTTTGTCAGCTGTACCATGAAGTATCCAAAGCGGCACTTGCCCCAGTCCCTGTAGGTCTTTCAGCGTAGAACCGCCACAGAGTGCCATGGCAGCAGCCACCTTCTCTGGATAAGTGCCGGCAAAGTCAAGGGTACCATAGCCACCCAGACTCATACCGAGAACATAGACGCGGGTGCTGTCGGCAGGATAGTTCTTCAGCGTCCATTCCAACACATCATTGATCTTCTTCGGGTTCCATGACCCTCCCGGATTCTGGGGTACTATGACGAGAGCGGGTATCTCACGGCCTCTGACAATGGCATCCAATGGGCCATAACGGCGCGAACGGTTCAGATTGCGACCACACAGGCTGGCACCATGCAAGAAGATGACCACGGGTGTTTGCTCTTGAGAGAAATAATAGTCTTCAGGGGTATACACCCAGAAATCGTAACCTCCGGGAATCACATTCCGGTTGGCTATCAGGAAGTCGTACTGTGCCGAGATGTGAAGCCAGCAGAAAAGCACTAATAGTAAGACTGTAACACGTTTCATATCTGCAAAATGAACTATTCTTTCTTACTCAAATATATCCAGGTCTTTGTTGTAGGCAGGCGACTGTATAGATAACAGGTTTAGTACGGAATGGAAGATATAATGCTGCTCAAGAACAGCTGGCAATTCACCCGCTGGGGCTTCCTGTTGAGTGGATACAGGCTTGTAATCCCTGAAATGATCCGACGTCCATACCAAGAACGGGATTTCATACTGCACCTTTGGTGCCAGTCGCATGGGCAACCCGTGCATGAACATATTGTTCTCGCCCAACGACTCACCATGGTCGGAAATAAAGATCATGGCACTTTTCCACTCTGTCATATCACGCAACGTGTTGATTAGGCTGTCCAAAAGGAAGTCGGTATAGCGTATTGTGTTGTCGTAGGCATTTATCAGCAAACCTACATTTTTCTGACCTTCTTCCACATTCTTGGCCACAGGCTTATACATCTCGAACTCCTTAGGATATTTACTGGCATAGTTCGGACCGTGACTTGAGCTGGTGTGCAGTACTATCAGCACCTTGTTTTTCTGACTCGACTCTATACGCTGACGAAGGCCCTTAATGAGGATTCCGTCGTAGGCTTCATTCTCGTCGGGATACAGCTCACCAAGTTCATCGTCAGTGAGATATTCGTCGATGTGGATTGGTGGTTCTCCCCAGTTAGATGTACGCCACGACACATCAACACCTGTTCGGAAAGCATAGTTGGGCAACAACTCATACAGGTCATCGCTGTTTTCCGGTTCAAGTATGGCTTTGGTACCAGCAGTGGTGTAGGTAGCGCACGAAACAGCCTGATAAACCTTAAGACCTTTTTGTCGTGACAACAGAGGATTGGTATCGCGCTGATAGCCATAGAGCTGGAAGTTGGCTTTTCTGGCCGACTCTCCGATGACGAGCACCACCACGGCCTTCTCGTTGTCAGTAATCGTACCATCAGGAAGTTTGATTTCCTCAGCGTTCTTATCATGGCTGAAACTGATAATACGACAAGTATTCACTATATATGACCACGGCTGCAGCAATCCCCCCAATTCTGTATCGTGCTCACTGATAAACAGAACCTGATTGAAATTCGCCAATGCAACGACAAGGACAACAGCCAATGAACTACCGCACCAGACAGCCATTCTCTTCACCTTGCCAATTACTACTGGCTGCAACAGACACCACAAGGCAGGAAGAACACCAAAAACAAACATGAAAAGCCACAGCGACCAACTGAAGAATCCAGAAGCCTCGGAGTATCTGGTATTGAATACGTTCTCAATGGTTGTCGCGTCAATCATCACACTGTAGGTGAAGATGAAATAGACAGCCGTGGCATTAATAAGTGAGAGGACGGCCAACAGAATACGTCCTACTATCCTCAGGAAAAACATCACGAGATATACCATCATGAAGTTGAGCACCAGCATGATGACAACCAGAGATGCCAAGAGGAATATCCGTCCACCAACACTTTCATTAGTGTTTTCGGCAACGAAATTAAAGAAAGGTATGTTGTAAAACAACAGAGTGCCGACACTGACAATACAAGAAAAAGTAAACAGTGAAAGACGACCGGCACTCGCCGTCAACTTGCGTAACAAACTCTTCATTTTATTCAAGAACAACATTGGTACTCGTTTAAGCATCGGCAAACATTCGACCGTCTTCTAACGTAATCTGGAGTTTTGTGTACTCAGAATGGAAGTCGTGCTCCAGACGATCCAGATAACGAGCACTCTCCCATTTGCACATGGGCAAGTCATGAAGCAGATAGTTGCCACAGGCCTCTGGGCGCGTGGCTGGTACCTCGCTCTGAGTTAGAATCCAGCGAAGACACTCCATGGTGAGGCGGCGCATATCCTCTACAGAATATGCACCCGTCATGATGATATACATACCTGTAAGGCATCCCATGGGGCCTACATACACCACATCGTCCTTCGCCTCACTGTTGCGGAACCACGTTGCCATCAGATGTTCCAGACTGTGCATGGCAGCAGGAGCCACTGCAGGCTCCTGATTGGGCTCTGTAATGCGCAAGTCGAAAGTGGTAAAGCCTTTGTCCTCACGAGAAACGTAGATACCCGGCTTCAGATGTGTATGATCAATCGTAAAACTCTGTATAACTTCCATTTTTTAAGGGAAAAGTGAATAGTGAAAAGTGAATAATTTGCTACCGTTTTACAGACTTTCTACAAAGGTCTTGGTAGTCTGGAACGAGTGCTCGGCCACGGTATCCCAGAAGTTGTGATACTGCGAGGCATCGGTGTCCCGCAAAGGGATATCGCTGATGACACGGAACGAGATGAATGGAACGTGATTGATATAGCAGGTCTGTGCAATAGCACACGACTCCATGTCAACGGCCTTAGCCTCAGGAAAATGACCGAGAATCTCGCGCATCTTCTCTTTCGTGTCTACAAACCAGTCACCAGTTACTATCAGGCCAGCATGAAGCCTGATGTCTGATGCCTGAAGGCTAATCGCTTTACGCAACAAGTCCGGGTCTGCCTTGTAACGTGCAGGGAGTCCTTGTACCTGACCATACTGGGTACTGTTATCGATAGCCGCACCACAATACACGTCGTGATAGCAAAGCTCTGAGCTCACCACGATATCCTGCACGTTGATATCGTCACCGTTACCACCTGCACATCCGCTACTGATGATGCAGTCAGGACGGAACTCGTTAATCATACGCTGTGCACCAAGGGCGGCATTCACCTTCCCGATACCACACTTCTGCACCAACACATCACTGTCCTTAAACACTTCCTGCAACTGGCGCAATTCCTTGTCCATTGCTACAATAATTCCTATTCTCATATACGTAAGTTTTTCTTTTATTCCTCCATATCTTCATCCAGACGATTACTCCAAAGATACCTCTTCGTCTCACGGGCTGCCACACCGCTGAGCAGCAGCAGGGCAACGAGGTTGGGAATAGCCATGAGGGCATTCATACAGTCGGCGATGTTCCAGATAATATCAAGACTGATAATAGAACCGAAGAAGAGCGCAACGATATAAAGTATGCGATAGAATCGGTTGGAACGGCGCGCTTCAATATAGTTCACGGCACACTCGCCATAGTAGCTCCAGCCCAAAATGGTGCTGAAGGCAAAGGTGAGGATGCCAAAGGTCAACAACGGAGCACCTACGTAAGGTATCTTTGAAAACGCCATTTTGGTGAGCGCGGCACCATCGGCATAGCTGATATCTGGATAGGCCAGAATGCTGCTGACGAGAACCAGTCCTGTCAGGGCACAGATGACCACGGTGTCCCAAAAGGTACCGGTGCTCGACACCAATGCCTGACGCACAGGATTACGCGTCTGGGCAGCAGCAGCCACGATAGGAGCCGAGCCCATACCGCTCTCGTTGGAGAAGAGTCCGCGAGCTATGCCATAGCGGGCCGCCATCATCACCGTAGCTCCCACGAAGCCACCGCCAGCCGCCGAGGGATTAAAGGCAGACCGCACAATGAGTTGCACCGCAGGCCATACATAACTGCCGTTCATGATGAGGATGACGATACAGCCTACCACATAAAGGACAGCCATAAAAGGCACGAAGACAGTGCAGACACGGGCTATGGCTTTCACACCACCCAAGATGACTGAAGCCGTAAGCAGGCAGACGAAAAGACCGACGACCCATGTTGGAATGGCAAATGTCTCGCTGGCAAGCAGAGCTATAGAGTTGGCCTGTACCGTACAGCCGATGCCAAACGAGGCAAGGGCCGTGAACACCGCAAAGAGAATGGCAAGCCATTTCATGTTCAGACCACGTTCCAAAGCATACATCGGACCGCCATAGGTATGACCGTCACTGCCTCGTACACGATATTTTACAGCCAGCAGACCCTCGGCATATTTCGTAGACATACCGAAGATACCAGTGAGCCAGCACCAAAGCACTGCACCAGGGCCGCCCAGCGCAACAGCCGTAGCCACTCCCACGATGTTTCCTGTTCCGATAGTGGCTGCCAAGGCCGTAGCCAAAGCGCCAAACTGACTCACGTCGCCCTTTGCGCCAGGGTCTCTTTTCACCGAGAGGCGAATGCCCGTAAACAGTTTGCGCTGAGGTATGCCCAGACGGAAAGTCAGGAACATATGCGTCCCCAACAGAAGAATCACCATAGGCCAGCCCCATAGCAGCGAGCTAAGCAACGAGAAGAAGTCGTTAATAGGTTCCATCCTGTCTACAATTGGTTTCCAACGGCAAAGGTACGCATAATTCTTCAATCTAAGGGTACTATCAATGGCTTTTTTGTGGAATCATGTTGCACTTTAAGAAAAAATTCGTAATTTTGCGCCCAGAACAAATAAAACTTGCAAGTAAACATGAAATTAATCAAACAGTGGCTGCCCGATGTACTGGCAGTTGTTTTCTTTGCCGTATTGGCTTTAGCCTATTTCTATCCTGCCGATATGGAGAATCGTGTATTGAACCAAGGCGACATCTCGGCAGGTATGGGAATGGGCGAAGAGGCTGCACAATATCTGATTCGTACAGGAGAACGCACACGCTGGACCAACTCGCTGTTCTCGGGAATGCCTACTTACCAGATTGCGCCCTCGTATAACAGCACAGACATACTGACAACAGTAGAAGATGCCTACCATTTGTGGCTACCCGACAACGTATGGTATCTGTTCGTCTATCTGTTGGGATTCTATATTCTGCTGCGTGCCTTTGACTTCCGCCAGCAACTGGCTGCACTGGGCTCTGTAATATGGGCATTCTCTACCTATTTCCTGATTATCATTGCCGCAGGCCACCTGTGGAAAGTGATGGCACTGGCCTATCTACCGCCCATGATTGGCGGTATTGTGCTGGCCTTCAGGAAGAAATACCTGTGGGGACTCGTGGTGACGGCCCTGTTTGCCGCCCTTGAAGTACACGCCAACCACGTACAGATGACCTACTACTACCTGTTTGTCATCCTGCTGATGGTACTGGCATTCATCATAGATGCCATCATGAAGAAAGAATACCTGCACATCGGAAAAGCATTGGCGGCCTGTACCGTCGGTGGACTTCTGGGTGTGATGGTCAATGCCTCGAACCTCTACCACACATGGCAATACTCCAAGGAGACCATGCGCGGCAAGAGCGAACTGGTGAAGGCAAACACAGAGAACCAGACCAGCAGCGGACTGGAACGCTCGTACATCACCGACTACAGCTACGGCATCGGTGAGACATGGACCCTTTTGGTACCTAATGCCAAGGGCGGTACGTCAGCACGTGCTCTGGGCGACAACGAGTCGGTGAAGAAAGAAGGAGATTCCCACTTCTTTAATCTTGGCAACGGCCAGACCATACCCTATAGCTATATGTTCAATCAGATGCCGCAATACTGGGAAGAGAGCATGGAGGAGGGTTCCAACGGCACCATGGGTCCCGTCTACGTGGGTGCCTTGGTATTGATGCTGGCAGTATTGTGCCTGCTTATCTGCTACCGCAACCCGCTGACGTGGGGCCTTCTGGCAGCTACCATCCTGAGCATCATGCTATCATGGGGTAAGAACTTCATGGGGCTCACCAACATGTTTATCGACTATATGCCGATGTATGCCAAGTTCCGAGCTGTGGAGTCGATACTCGTCATCGCCGAGTTCACCATACCCCTCATGGCCATGCTGGCACTGAAGGAACTGGTTTCGCTACGTGAAAACCTCAAACCTCAAACCTCATACTTCAAACCTCAGCGCGCCATCCTCATCGCTTTCGCCTTGACAGGTGGCATTGCACTGTTGTTTGCTCTGACTCCCACTACTTTCTTCAACTTCTACACTGACGCCGAGGTGAAGAATTTCAGTCAGATGCTGCCTCCTGCCGACCTCAATTCTTTCTTAGAGAGCCTCAGCCAGGCTCGCCAGTCTATCTTCACGGCCGACTGCTGGCGTTCGTTTGGCTTTATTGTAACAGGCACGCTGGTGCTCTTACTCTATCAGGCCAAGAAGCTGAAGACATGGATGATGGCAGGAGTGATACTGCTCATCTGTCTGGTTGACCTATGGCAGGTAAACCGCCGTTATCTGAACCCTAACGATACGAAGCAGTTTGTAAAGAAGGTGGAGCGTCAGCAGATTCGTCCTTTGACAGAGGCCGACCGCCGTATCAAGGATGATCCGACACTCTATTACCGTGTGCTGAACCTGGCTCCGAATGTGTTCAACGAGAACGAGACATCGTATTACCACAAGAGTGTAGGTGGCTATCATGCCGCCAAGCTGCGCCGCTATCAGGAACTCATTGAGCGCTATATCTCCCGTCAGATGAATATCGCCCAACAGTCTATCCAGACCTATTACGGAGACCTGACACAGGTCAACGGCGACAGCCTGTGGAACGTGCTCAATATGCTCAACACCCGATATTTCCTCTCTGCACAGCAGAACATAGAAGTACAGAACCCATACGCCTACGGCAATGCATGGTATGTGGACAAGATAAAATATGTGGACAACGCCAATCAGGAACTGGATGCACTTGGACAGATGGATCTGCGCCATGAAGCAGTTGCCGACAAGCAGTTCCAGCAGGTACTGGGCGAGGCCGTTGCCCAGGATTCCACATCTTCTGTTGAACTGACTGCCTACGAGCCCAACCAACTGACCTACGACGTACAGAGTGCCAAGGGCGGCGTGCTGGTATTCTCAGAGATCTTCTATCCGGAATGGACAGCTACGGTCGATGACGAGGAAGTGGAACTGGGACGCGTGAACTATGTGCTCCGTGCCATTCCTGTCAGTGCCGGCAAGCATCAGGTAGTACTCAGTTTCTTCCCCAAATCGGTAGATACCACAGAGACAATAGCCTATGTAGCTCTGACTGTCATCGTTCTGCTGATATTGCTGCTTATAGGGGTTTCCCTACGCAAAAATGGGGGAAATCCTTCTCGCAAATAGCAGGGAAAGCGTAAATTTGCAGCCAACTATGGGAACGCGGGCGTCCTCGCCCGCAATGGTGGCGGGCGAGGACGCCCGCGCTCCCATACAAACAGCTGTAATAACGGTTAGTTATATAAGCAGGATTGTGAAAACTTAAAAACGAAGAAAAGATGAAGAAAGGAATCGTACTGTTCTTAGGAGTTCTGCTCATCGTGAGCAGTTGTACCAACAATACTGCTGCCGGTGTCTATATGGGCGGCGAGTTTGGACATGTTATCGGCTCTGCCATTGGTGGAATCACCGGCGGCTGGCGTGGACATCACACTGGTGCCCTGATTGGCACTGTGGGAGGAATGGTGGCAGGTGCAGCCATTGGTTCTGCCATCGACAATGCCCAGGAGAAGAAATACGAGGAGCGGATGGCTCAGCGCAGTCAAAGGCCTGAACGCGACCTCGACCGTGTCTATGTAGACGATGTCATCTCTATGCTTGAGATTCGTCATGCCGAAATCTTCGAGTCAAATGCCGATGGCGTGCTCAAACGCGGTGAGGAGTGTACTGTGGTATTCGAGATCCACAACACCTCTGACGATACCATCTATGATGTTTGTCCATTTGTAGAGGATGCCACAGGCAATAAGCACATCAAGATCTCGCCCAACCTGCGCATAGAGAGTATTGCCCCGCATCAAGGCATACGCTATACGGCATCTATCCTTGCCGACAAGCGGCTGAAAGATGGTGAGATTGTGGTGCGCCTCGGTGTAGCACAAGGTGGAAGAAAAATAGGTACCCAGACACGAGAGTTCCGAGTACCTACTGCAAAAAAGTGATTATATTTAGGAGTTACACAATTCCCTGCGCCAGCATGGCCTTGGCGACCTTCATGAAGCCAGCCACATTGGCACCCTTCACGTAGTTCACATAACCTGAAGGCTCCTTGCCGTATTTCACGCACTGCTCATGGATGCCCTGCATGATATGATGCAGCTTCTGGTCTACCTCCTCGCCAGTCCATGAGATACGCATCGAGTTCTGCGTCATCTCCAGACCGCTGGTAGCCACGCCGCCTGCGTTGACAGCCTTACCAGGCGCAAAGAGCTGTCCGGCAGCAATGAACTTGTTCACAGCCTCAGCCGTGCAGCCCATATTCGACACCTCAGCTACGCACAGCGGTTTCTGAGCCAGAATCATATCGGCATCCTCACCATTAAGTTCGTTTTGGGTAGCACAAGGCAGATAGATATCGGCCTTTGCCTCCCAAGGCTTCTTGCCCTCGAAGAACTTAGCCTCAGGGAATTCCTCTGCGTATGGTGCACAGATATCATTGCCACTGGCACGCAGCTCCAGCATATATTCTATCTTCTCGGCATCCAGTCCGGCCTCATCAAGGATATAACCGTCAGGACCACTGATGGTGATCACCTTCGCTCCCAGTTCGGTTGCTTTCTTTGCGGCACCCCAGGCCACGTTACCGAAGCCGCTGAGTGCTACCGTCTTTCCCTTGATGTCCATTCCATGGGTCTCCAACATGTGGTGAACAAAGTACAGGGCACCATATCCCGTTGCCTCAGGACGCAGGATACTTCCACCCCACTCCAAGCCTTTACCCGTTAAGGTAGCACCGTGGAACTGACTCGTCAGCTTCTTGTACATACCAAACAGGTAGCCTATCTCGCGGGCACCCACGCCGATATCACCGGCAGGCACGTCCATATCGGGACCTATCACCTTGTATAGCTCTGTCATAAAAGCCTGACAGAACGCCATCACCTCACGATCGCTCTTACCGCGGATGCTGAAGTCAGAACCGCCTTTGCCACCACCCATGGGCAATGTGGTCAGGGCATTCTTAAAGGTCTGTTCGAAGCCCAGAAACTTCAAGATAGAGAGGTTCACCGAGGGATGGAAACGCAGTCCACCCTTATACGGGCCAATGGCACTGTTGAACTGCACACGATAGCCGATGTTCACCTGCACCTCGCCCTTGTCATCTATCCAGGGTACACGGAATGTGATGATACGCTCCGGCTCCACGATGCGCTCCACAATCTTTGCCTTCTCGAATTCCGGATGCTGGTTATACACATCCTTGATGGATTCCAGCACTTCCCGAACAGCCTGTAAATACTCCAACTCACCTGGGTGTTTCCGTTCCAGGTTCTGCATAATTTTCTCTACTTCCATAGTCTTATGTTTAAATAGTTAACTGTATAAGGTTATTAGACGAGGCAAATTTAAGAAAAAAAACAATAGCTTCCAAGAAAAACAACGAAAAAATGTTTATCTATGCAATAATTCACAAATCGCCCTTCTTTTTCTAAAAACACTTTTTTCGACAAAAAGAGAACAATATTCAAAAAAATGTTGTATATTTGCAACCGAAAAACCAAAAACAAGTATGCCTTTGGGCTAAGAAATAAATCAACATATTACATTAAGCTATGAACATTGATACGTTGCTAAATAAGTATTTTAAGGAATGTTCATCATTGCCAACCATCGAGGTGTTCGACAATGAGAACATTTATAATGTATATGTTGATGTAGTCAAGACCTTGAAGAACTCACCAGACATAGAACTTGGAGTTCTACAACTTCTTAGTTATTGTTTCTACGAGATATTGGACAATGTGCTGATACATTCAGGGAAAAAGACGGGAACAGTGATTATGCATTATGAGCCATCAAAATCAAGTGTAAGAATTCTTGTTGTTGATGACGGGATGGGGATTCTTCGATCCCTTTCGGAGAATGAAGCGTATAAAGACTTGTCCGAGTCAGAAGCTATACGATTGTGCTTAAAAAATAAGGTAACAGACGGAAAAGGCATGGGCTATGGTTTGTATTCCACCATTTGTCTCATTAAGAACGCCGGCATCCAGATGGAGATACATTCTGGTCAGCATATCCTCCATACTGATGGAGATAAAGAAACCATCTTTGATGCACCTCTGTGGCAAGGTACAATAGTCTATTTTGAATTGCATACAGACAAAGAGATAGATCCCAACAGCATCCTTGAGAATAGAACCGATGCAGAAACAGAGTTTAATGAAACATTTATCGACACGTCAGACATTGACGAGTTATGGTAATTAAGCATATACGATTATGATAACATTCCATTTTATAAAATATGGTGAATACCTTGGTACACGTCAGTTAGGCGAGAGAGTGAGCGAACAGCTATGGCCACTCATACAAGGAAACGAGAGGGTCTGCCTTGATTTTGAGGGTGTAGATGTCGTATCCAACTCCTTTGCAGATGAATGTATTGCAAAATTGTTGCTGCTTATGTCGCTTGACGAGTTAAAGCAACGCACCACTTTTCGTGGCCTTAACGACTTTGCCCGCAAGAACATAGCACTTGCATTAAAACGCAGGTTGCAAGCTGCAACTGTTGCTTGATTATAACAACAAATTAGTAGCACTAAAAACTGAAATGCCTATGGGCTGAGAAATAAATCGATGCTGTAGCATCAAGGACATATAGGATCTGAACATCCACTTTTGATTCTTGTATTCCAAAATCGGCAAATTGGCGGGAAAGTAATAAAGAACGAAGACAGATAGTTCACGCCAATTGGCGTGAACTAATTATTTAATCATGTTGTGATATGCATATCATTCGAATGCATAGTAGCATTACAAGAAATTTATCATGCGTTCTTATTTGTTTGTTTGGCCATTTGACGTACAAAAAGGTAAGCAAAATAAACACGCCAAGATAAAAAACGACAATAATCTTTTGTATTTGCTCAATTATTAGTATTTTTGCAAAAGAATTTTATAACACGCTAAGGTAGCAGCAATAGACTTTTTCATGATAGAGCTAATAAAAACTGGATATAATTTAATAAACACTCCTTTGGGGAATAGGAATTTGGATATAAGGAAGATGAGAGAAGACTTACATATAAGTCAAGCTCAATTTTCTGAGATATTGGGTATTCCTCAGTCTAGATTGTCAGGAATAGAACTTAAAAAGGACATCCCTACGCAAACTGAGATTGCCAAGATTATTCAGATAGCGGATAAAATAGCCACAGGTGAGATAAAGCCCAGGAAAAAGAAAAGATATTCAAGAGAAGTATTCGATTCATCAATAGTGGCATCAAATCCACGAAGGGGATACAGCAAGACAGCACATAACTCAGAATACCTTGGTCTTCTTCAGGATCTTCAGGCTCATTTTGAAAGCAATGACGGAAGCGGGCCAAAGGCAATTTCCTTCTTTGCCGGTTGTGGAGGCCTTTGCTATGGCATCATTGCTGCGGGCTTCAACATAGTGGCATCTAATGAGCTTGTCAATGAATACAGGGAGATTTATAAGCTGAACTTCCCCCATGCTACATTCCTTTCCAACGATATCAAGGATATTTCGGACGAAGAAATTGAAGCCTTGATGAAGGTTCATCCCGACATTGATCTTTTTGCAGGAGGTCCTCCTTGCCAAGGATTCAGCCTTGCTGGAAAAAGAGATGTCGACGACCAAAGGAACACGCTTTTCCAATACTATCTGCGAATAGCCAGTAAAGTGCGTCCCAAGGTGATTTTGATGGAAAATGTGCGACTTCTGACATCGATGAAAAATCCTGAGGGGCGACTGGTTAAGGATGAGATAATAGACACTTTTGGCAGGATTGGCTACAAAGGCCAGTTCTTTATTGTCAACGCTTCCGATTATCAGGTTGCCCAGAATCGTGAGCGCGTGCTGTTTATCGGAGTTCGTGATGACTTGGCTATGAAGCCATCCATCCCAGCCCCCCTGTGTAGTAAGTCTGGTGACTTGTTCTATCAGTTCTGTCCTAAGTTCACCTTTGGCGATGCTGTGTCAGACTTGGAATTCCTGGAATCGGGCGAATCCTCGAAATCAGACAAATACCATAAGGCGACAAATCATCCTGAGCATGTCATAAGGTGGCTCTATGATGTTCCACAAGGAAAGAGCGCACACGACAATGTTGACCCCTCCATGAGACCGCCATCAGGTTATAACACGACTTATAAGCGACAAGTATGGGACGAGCCGGGTTGTACGGTTACCACCAACTTCAACATGATTTCCGGAGGCAACAATGTTCATCCTATAGCTACTCGAGCCCTAACAATCAGGGAGGCGCTCCGACTGCAAAGTTTTCCAGACTCGTTCAAGTTAACGGGAAAGGAAGGAACTATCAGAACCGTAATAGGCAATGCCGTTCCTCCCTTATTGGCATATAAGGTTTCAAAGTATCTGATAGATACTTACAAGTTGTCTAAATCATAGAAATATCCAGCCTTTAGGTTGAATTGAAGTTGTGTGGGATGCTGTTTCTGCCCACCACGTTGCATTTGCACGACACCAAAGCGTGGTGCTTGATGCAAGATGCCTTCAGGTTCTTTGTGGCTTCCTTTCTTGACTCTGTATAAGTTATAAGCAAAGGTAGAAAACCGCTTGGAGAGTCTGAGAAACTGATCCATAGAGAAAATAGCAATCTCCTGCTCATCAATTGAGTTTGCCCTTTTAGTCTTATGAAGAATGATTTCTGGTGGGAAAGGATCATCTGTATACGCTTTTTGCAAAAGGAGTTGAGTTACCTTGTCCTGATGCTTTCTGAAAACAGATTCCCATTCAGCCTTCCCCTCTGGATCTATCTCTTCCCAGAAGAACCTTTCTGGGTTGGATTTGCGATTTGAACAATCCATGCAGTCAAGAGGTCTAAAACCTTCGTCTCCACAAAATTGCATCATGGCCTTATGTGCCTTTTCACTTAGCTTTATACCATTGTTTGTTAAAAGTGAGTAAAAGGCTGTGGCTGTTGAGAAAAACACTTGTGCGTTGGTAGGGGTCTTATTGTTACACTGTTTAACAGAAACCCCAACAACTTTCTTCACACATTCTTTATGAAGTACTAAGATTACATCACTTTTTGCATGTTTCACCGACTGGCCTTCAACGAGGACTTCCTTATCGCCATCTTCTGACGTAGCCAATTTCCCTGTAGCATAGGCTTCTACCTTATCACAAGAATCCCAGCCTAAATAAGCCAACACCTTATCAAGTAAGATGACTTCAGGCGCACCGATATGTAAAACCTTAATACGTTTATCCTTTGGTGTATATGGCATTGATAAGCTATTTAAACGCTTGGCCAGTTCGTTTTCGTAGGAATGTCCCCTTTTTCGGCCTTTTGTACCAGCATCAATTTGATGAAGCAAGGTTGAATCTGTTGTTGACTGCATAATCGTATCTATACGAAAGCCCTTTGGTTGAAAAGAAAAGAGGGCATGGAAGTTAGATTATTGGTATCAAGGCCTAGCACAGCCACTTCAGCAACAATCATACTATCCACACCCTGCTGCATGAGTGCGAATATCCGATGGTTGGCTGAACTGAAGTTTTACGAGGTGCTAATTCTGATACACAGTCGAGTCAAAGGATATTGATGTTCTGTATTTCTTTTTTCGAGTGCCTTCTATGTAATTAAAAAATTAACTTATTTGTTATGTGTACATAACTATGCTGCAAAGTTAAATAATTATTTCCAAAATCCAAATATAATCACAAAAAAAATCACTTTCTTTTGTAGAAAATCTGTGGGACAGGGCATTAATTCCCTTGACCAATGATGACACTATAAGTTATTATATGTCTTGGACACGAGATTGAAAGATTGTTATCAAATAAATAAAGTATGAGTCCGACGAAGCGAATCGCCGGACTCTTTTGTTTTACCACTCATAATCCTCGACATACCTGTCGAAGGCGATTCGGCTATACAAACAAATCGTCCATCGTTACTTGTTTCTGTACAATACCACTGTGTTTTCCGTATGCAACACCGTATGTCGTTACCATTGTGAGATGTACAGTTTGTTTAGCTGTAAGTGTTTCCTTCAGTGATTCGATACGGATTTGCAACTTATCAGCTTCATCTTTCTCGATGGTGTATGGAGTACTGGCAAACTTCATCTCGCAGAGATTAACCACATTATCAGCCCTTGAAATCAGTAAGTCGATTTGAGCGTATGTCCGTCATTACCTTTTACTGCCCAAGCAGAAAAGGTTGACTTCACGCCTCCTATTTCCAATGCTTTCAGAATCTGTGTAATGAGCTGCCAGCAAACTTCCTCGAAAGCCACTCCACGCCACGACTTCATGATATCTGCGGTCATATGGTCAGCCATAAATGTTGTATCATTTAAGTTGGGCTCGACATACTTTAACCAGAACAAGCAGAAATTGTCTATCATACACAAAATACTACAATCGGCAAAATAAGATATATCATATTCTGCCGAATCTAAGCATTTTTAACTACTGTCGGCAGAATATAGCACGAAACGAGCAGGTAATTTAACCTAAGGATGATTTATGCATAAATCCGGGCAATTTATGCTTAAATTGATGACATTTATGCATAAATTCGTTGCCATATAGTCTACTTTGCTCGGTAATACAGTCTATTTTGCTCAGTAATACAGTCTATTTTGCTCAGTAATCCAGTCCATATCAGTAAGTAAAATGGACTATTTTGCAATTCCAGCACCATGCTTTGACTGCTTCACTGGCACTCATTGGCAGAGCCGATGGCATCGGTATAGCAAACGGAATGAAGACGAAATGAAAAAAGAAACCAACAATTATCCATTCTGGATTATCTTTTTTGGATAACAATTTGGTGACGTAAATAAAAAGATGTATCTTTGTACGCGTAAAATTACTCTTTTGTTATGATTGACAATCCATTCATTACATACGGCTACGAGTCGGCAGCGCTTTTTTGCGACCGTAAGACAGAAACTCGGGAGTTAGTTACCATGCTAACAAACGGCAATCATGTGGCTCTGATTTCTCCACGCAGGATGGGGAAGACGGGACTGATTCGCCACAGCTTTGCACAGAAAGAAGTACGAGACCAGTACTATACATTCCTGATAGACATTTACGCTACTAAGAATTTGCAGGATATGGTTTATCGAATGGGGCAAGGCATTGTGAATCGTTTGAAATCACGTGGACAGTCGGCTGTCGACGGTTTCCTGCGTTTCGTGACATCACTACGTACTGGCATATCCTTCGATGGACAAGGCAATGCCAGCTGGAATATACGAAAGGTTTGATGGCACGACCTGGTATCTTCAGAAGGTACTCAACCAACTATTTGCGACAAGAGACAGCGTTGTCGTAAGCGATGTTGACGAGGCAGTTGAGCAAATCATCAATCAAAACGAAGAAGCCTATAATGAAGCTAAAGCCAAGCAGATAACAGGAATGGCTTTTGTCAAGCGCCACCATCTTTCTTCTGCCAGCAGCGTTCAGAAGTCTGCACTGGCCCTCACAGAAAAGCAATTATTGACCCATCAGCAAGGCACCTACGAAGTTTACGACAAGTTTATGTCTGAATGGCTCAGGAAATCGTAATCATAAAATAACAAACAACCTTATTTCGTAATTTTGCAACCATTATGGCAAATATACCTCAGGAATTTGATACGTTTTATCTGAAGGACGTCTCGTTTACCAATCTGATGACGCGACGCATCTTCAACGTGCTCATTGTGGCAAACCCCTACGATGCCTTCATGCTGGAGGACGACGGACGTGTGGACGAGAAGATTTTCGACGAATACACGGAACTGGGTATCCGCTACCCACCCACCTTCACACAGGTGAGTACCATAGAGGAAGCCCACCACGTGCTTGACGAAACGAACATCGACCTGGTGATCTGTATGCCTGGTACTGCCGACAATGACGCTTTTACTGTTGCCCGTGAGGTGAAGCAGATCAAGCCCAACGTACCCTGCGTGGTGCTGACGCCCTTCTCGCATGGCATCACCCGACGTATGCAGGACGAGGATATGAGTATCTTCGACTATGTGTTCAGCTGGCTGGGCAATACCAACCTCATCCTCTCTATCATCAAGCTGATTGAGGACAAGATGAACATCGAACATGACATCGAGGAGGCTGGCGTGCAGATGATACTGCTTGTAGAAGACAATATCCGCTTCTACTCATCCGTACTGCCCAACCTCTACAACTATATCCTACAGCAGTCGAAACGCTTTTCCACTGAGGCCCTGAACCCCCATGCTGCTGCCCAGCGCAAGCGTGGACGTCCAAAGGTGGTGCTGGCAACCAATTACGAGGAGGCCATGCAGATTTACGAGAAATATAAGGAGAACACGCTGGGTGTGATTAGCGATACGCGTTTCCCCATGAAGACCCCCGCAGGCCGACTATCACACGTAGAGGAGGGCGACCCAGAAGCCGGTCTGAAACTGCTTCGCGAGATCAGGAAACGCGACGAGTATGTGCCCCTAATACTGGAGAGCAGTGAGATACAGAACCGCGAGAAGGCGTGGGCTGAGGGCTTTGACTTCCTGGACAAGAACTCGAAGAAGTTCAACGTGGACCTGCGTCAGATGATTGAAGAGCATCTGGGCTTTGGCGACTTCATCTTCCGTGATCCCAACACGCGTGAAGAGGTGGCCCGCATATCAAGTTTGAAGGAGCTACAGGACAACATCTTCAAGATTCCCCACGACTCGCTGATGCACCATATCCGCCGTAACCACATGAGCCGCTGGCTCTGTGCACGTGCCATCTTCCCCGTATCGCAGTTCCTGAAACATGTCACGTGGCATAAGTTGCAGGATGTGGATGCCCACCGACAGATCATCTTCGATGCTATTGTGCAGTACCGACGGATGAAGAACATCGGTGTGGTAGCCGTCTTCGACCGACTGAAGTTCGACCGCTATGCACACTTCGCACGTATCGGCGACGGTTCGCTGGGCGGAAAAGGTCGCGGTCTGGCTTTCCTCGACAATATCATCAAGCGCCATCCGGAGCTCAATCAGTTTCCGAACGCTACCGTTCAGATTCCCAAGACGGTGGTGCTCTGTACCGACTTCTTCGATCGTTTCATGGACGACAACAACCTATGGAGCATCGCCCTGAGCGACGCACCTGATGAGGTAATCCTACAGCACTTCCTCAAGGCGCAACTTCCCGATGACCTCATTGAGGACTTCTTCATCTTCTTTGATGCCATCAAGACACCTATCGCCGTGCGTTCCAGCTCGTTGCTCGAAGACTCCCATTACCAGCCCTTTGCCGGTATCTACTCCACATACATGATTCCCTGGCTCGACGACAAGTACGCCATGCTGCGTATGCTGGCCTGTGCCATCAAGAGTGTCTATGCCAGCGTCTATTATCGAGACTCAAAGGCTTATATGACAGCCACTCAGAACGTGATTGACCAGGAGAAGATGGCTGTGATATTGCAGGAAGTGGTGGGTCAGCGCTATGGCGACCTCTACTACCCCACATTCTCAGGCGTGCTCCGTTCCCTGAACTATTACCCCATAGGCGACGAAACGGCAGAAGAGGGTATCGCCTCGCTGGCTTTGGGCTTAGGAAAGTATATTGTAGACGGTGGTCAGACGCTGCGCGTGAGTCCCTATCACCCCAATCAGGTACTACAAACCAGCGAGATGGAGACGGCATTAAGCGACACTCAGACCCGTTTCTATGCGCTGGATATGAGCCACGTGGGCGATGACTTCAAGGTGGACGATGGCTTCAACATTAAGAACCTGCGTGTTAAACAGGCCGATGCCGATGGGTCATTGCAATATATCGCCTCAACCTTTGACCCGATGGATCAGGTGATTCGTGACGGTATCTACGAGGGAGGACGAAAGATTATCTCGTTCTGTGGCGTACTACAACAGGGTATTTTCCCATTGCCAGAGATACTACAGTTATCTCAAAAATTTGGTTCTGAAGAGATGCGTCGCCCAGTAGAGATAGAGTTTGCATGTAATTTAGGGGCAAGGAGCGATGGGCAAGGAGCAAGAGGTGACTTCTACCTCCTACAGATCCGTCCTATCGTGGACTCGAAGCAGGTGCTTGATGAAGACCTGCAAAAGATACCTGATGAGCAATGTCTGCTACGCTCCTACAACTCTTTGGGGCACGGCATCTCTGAGGATGTCACAGACGTGGTCTATGTCAAGACCGACGAGAACTTCACGGCATCCAACAATCCCACTATTGCCAGCGAGATTGAGCGAATCAACCGCAAGTTCCTGGACGAAGGCAAGAACTACGTGCTGATAGGTCCTGGACGTTGGGGTAGTAGTGACTACTGGTTGGGCATCCCCGTGAAGTGGCCGCATATATCTGCTGCCCGTGTCATCGTGGAGGCCGGTCTGAAGAACTATCACGTAGACCCCTCGCAGGGCACCCACTTCTTCCAGAACCTCACCTCTTTCGGTGTGGGCTACTTTACCATCAACACCTATACCGGCGACGGCATCATGCAGACAGACATCCTTGACGCGATGCCTGCCATCGAAGAGACGCAGTATGTGCGCCATGTGCGCTTTGAAAAGCCTCTTAAGGTGATGATGGACGGCAAGAAGCAGACGGGAGTCGTGTTGCTGCCATCGGAAGAAACAGAAGAAGAGCAAACAGCCTAAGAAAAAGAGAACTTCACCGAACGGTGGTGAAGTTCTCTTTTATTGTAAAGGTCTTTTCGTAACCCTTTGTCTTGACGGTGTAGGTACTGCCTATCTTAAAAGCAGGACTACTGACGAGACTCGCACTACGTCGCATAGCAAACGGCACCTTTATCGTGTCGAGACGTTTGCCCTTTTCATCGCAGACAGATATCGGTTCATCCTTCACGACATTAAGCCCGATGAGCAATACCGTAGGCTGTTTGGCTGTGGCATTGGTAGGAACAGAGGGCATCTCACCCATGCCGCCTCCTACCGTAAAGATGGTACCGCCCTCAATGGCCAATGGGGCGAAGTCGCAATCCATACCTTCTTCAGGCGAGCCCACCTGACTCCAGGCATACACCGTGCCTCCACGAACGATGATGGCAGGGGCGGTATCCTGGTTGGCATTGCCTCCGAAAGGCATGAAGAAACCATTCTCCGGATTTGAGTCGACGGCATCATTGCCCGTACTTCTGGCGATGACATTAGCTCCGTTGAACTCGATGGTTGCATTGGCATTAACGGCATCATCAGGAGTCATCACATCTATGTTGCCTCCATTGAACACAACGCCCTTCTTTCCCTCAATACCCTCAGCACCAGCGGTATTAGTCCTGACAGTCACGTTGCCGCTGTTGATTGTAATCTTTCCTTTCGATGCGATACCTTTTGTAGAGGCTACATATTTATGTTTGCCGGCAAAGCCACCGCCAAAGCCGCCCTCTATGCTATCAGTGCCGAAGGGGGAAAAGTTTCCGAAGTCAGGCATATTTCCAAAATCGGGCATATTTCCGAAGTCTGGCATTTCTCCTCCTGGGAAGCCAGGGAATCCTGGAAAGCCGCCTTTCATCGTACTGTCGTTTGGCATAGGGAAGCCACCAAAGCCAAAGGGTTTCTCGCCCAGATTATCACCCGATGTCGTCACATTAAGTGTCAGTTCCTCAATGGTAATATCCTTCTTTGTCTTGATGCCCCGACACCCATCGCCAGTCGCTATCACATTCAGGATTCCCTTACCTGAGAGTTGCAATTTATCTTTTGCCCAAATCACAGCACCTTTATGATTAACGGTATCGTTGCAAGCCGTAACGGTAAGTGTATTCTCCGTGCCTTTACAAGCCACAATCTCCACCTTTTTCTTGTTCTTTAGGCAGATAGGTGCTCCCTCCTGACTCGTCAAATTCAGGTTGTCAAGCTTTATCTTTGCTTTTCCTGCCGTCTTCAGCGTGAGTTGCCCGTCGTTACTCTTACCTTTCACGAGCAATGTGAGTTTATGGTCTTTATACAGACTCTCAATATCCACGTTTGCACCCTGCACCTTTACCGTCACGCTATCTTTCACCGATTGTTTCACCTTCGCCTTAGACCCATTATATGTAATGGTAATATCCTCAGCATCACATACGCTGCCCATCATCAAGGCCAGCACCCATATCAGCATCCTTTTCATTTCTCCTTATTGTTCTATTTTGGTAATATGACGTTGAGGAAGTCAAAAAGTAAAATCGACATAGAAAAATATCCTAAAGTTTTGCGCTTTCGGCTTTTTTCCTTATTTTTACCGTCGTAATATCGAATATTACCAATACTACAATCATGAAACAAAGATTATTGATTTTTATTATAGTCAGCTCTCTTTCCATCCTGTCAATCATTACGATTGTATTGGAGATTGCCTTCTATGTGTATTTCCATTGGATTACATAATGCAGGCTTTACTTTCTTGTTGTCCATTCTTGTAGCGCACGACCTTGATGTAAATACCATTTTGTGGTTTTAGAGTCCTAATCCCGCTGATAGTGTAATAGTTGATGCTCTCGATTTCGTTAGGCTGGGATGGAGAAATGACCGAATCTTGAACGATGTTTACTGCACTGTCGTAGGTTGTTGGCGTGTTATGATTTCCTATTGTAGGATGGTATAACATCCAGATGTTGCTTCCTCCGTCAGGGTATCTGCCTACTGTTTCTTTCGAAGAATGTGAGTGGTAATGTATAGAATCTTTCCACTTCCCGTCGACTGATTGCAGAATCAAGGTGCTGTTATCTGCGTTCTTTAGTTTGAAAGGCAAGTGCAGTTGGGTTAATGACGGCTTTCCGTCACACCATATAAGCAGATGCTCGTTTGGCTGTATGATGGTGCTTGCTTCGACTGAATTGTCGATTTGATATTTTGTCGGATTGTTCTCTTCGTCACTAAAGAACCACTGAGCTACATCAATAGGTTCTGGCCCTCGGTTATACAGTTCAATCCAGTCGGCACGCTTTCCGTAGTCGTTCACATAAACGTCATTTGTCGCACAGACTTCATTGATACAGATAGCTGACAGGTGTTCATCGGTTGTTTTTTCGTATACAGCTGTATATGTGCCGTCACTTGTTATCTGACATTCTTTTTCGTGGCTCAACCATCTACTATGCTGGTCGCGCCACCCGATGAAACGATAGCCGTCGGCTGCGTCTGTGCGCACGGTCATTCCTCCGAACAGTACGCCCGAGAACTTGCTGAAAGGCACGTCCATACCGTCAATCTGAATCTTTGCGTAAGCGCAGTTGGTAGATAAGTTCACATTGAGGCTGTCGGAGAACCCATATGAGTTCATCAGAGATTTGATGCGAGCTTCCCTATGACTTTTCTCCCACATTGTTTCCTGTAACTTGCGGTATGTACCTGTTGTATAGCGATTGTCAAGTGCCAAGGCGTTCTTCACTAATGCACATATACTGTCAGCAACATGTTGGCATCTCTCCTGTGTATATATGCTGCCATGCAGAATGCAGTATGCCGCCACAAACTGCTTGCGGAAAGCCTTGCTCTGCTTCAGATTGCGGTATAGATAAATGATGTCATTGGCATCCAGATCTTCCACGTTATTCGTATTTTCCCATGTCAAGTCCATGTCGAAGAACACGAAGTGGAATTTTCCGTCATCCAGTGAGCGATAGCCCTTTACGTTGTTGTCCGTCAGCACCCAATCGCTAGTGCCTGCATAGCAGACCGTTGCCATATATCGGGCAAATTCATCGGTATCTAAAAGATTCCGAACTTGTTCATACCCTTCATCGGTCTCGGCATTATACGAGAGTTGTATCATGCGGTCAAACGCTTCGCGTGTGCCGCTCTTTTGATGGTAGAGATGACTGCTATATTCAAAAGAGTCCATCTCGTCATCGTCGTAGCCGTAGTTGGCCGCACCGTGGAAACGGTTGCTTGGCTCACGTACATTCATCATAGCCAAATACTTGCCGTTGATGAATACATGGACAGGCTGATATTCTTGTGCATCCACATAGAAGCCGCTTGTCGTTAGCACCTGTTGGGTGATGGCATCCTTTATACGAGATCCGCCATCCATTCTGTTGTTGTTCCCTCCGTTGCGAATCATCAGTTGCTGATACTCACAGTATGGCTTGGCGGCAAAAGGGGATTGGGGAAAATGGCCGTTACCGTCATACAGCTTCTTGGCTGTAAGTTTGAACGATGCAGGCTTAAAGTGTCGGCTCCATCCGCCTGCCACTTCAAAGTTCGTTTCCTGATTGATGACCATATTGCCGTCTGCCGTCAGATATTCAAAGTTGACGGGACGCACCCAGTCCATGTTAAGGTTTGACTTTCCCATTGAGCCATGTCCCTGTACACCGTTCTTGCCATCTACATAGCAGCCAATCATGTTGTCGTAGAGATTGCGTGGGTCTGTGGTGACTGCGACTATAGGCAGATAATAGTTTCTGTCCTTGTATATATATGTGCGTGTGACCACACCACTTGGGAGTTTGTCATCAGAAAACAATCTCAGGCGCAAAACTGTGGTTTGCGAAATTGGGAAAAGTCCGTCGGTGCTTGTCTTGCCGTTCGTGAGTGTCGGAGTGCTACCGTCTGTCGTGTAGCGGAGAGTCGTGCCAGAAGGAATCTGCATATGTACGTCGAATCCAGAAGTGAAGAGCCTTGAATCGCAGTCAACCTCTGGAGCTGGCAAACATTCCTGAGCATAATGACCTGTATTAGGCGCACCTGGAGTTGGCAAACCACAATACTGCCATTCGTCAGCTTCCAAACTTACTCTTGCATAGCTGCAACGCGGAACGGAGGCAGGATAAGTTATGGATAAATCCACATCCATGCCATTTCTTGACAGATACAGCGTGCCACCTTTTCTGTCTAGTTTGAATCTCACTTGCTTTGTTGCATCGGATCCATATTCACCATCGGCTGCGTTATGATCAAAGAAAACGCACTGATAACATCCGGGCTTTAGCATACCATAGCCTGACAGACGATGTTTCGTCAGAAATTCCGAATCATCGCTTATATACCAGCCATCCAACGATACACTCGTAGCGTTCGGATTGTATAACTCAACCCAACCGCCATAATTATTCGAGTAATCAATCGTTTGGTCGATGTTTGCGACACAAACTTCAGTGAATAGCAGAGTGTTTTGTGCATTCAAGCCCAAAACCAATGCGAAGACAGAGGCAACGCATAATACTCTTTTCGTAAAGTTATTGTGCATATACTTTCTGTCCATCCCGTATATAAACCCCTTTGGCTGGTTGTGACAATAATCTTCGACCTTGTAAATCATAGACGCATCTTGTTGGTTGAAGTGTTGTACCGACACTCCTAATGCCTGTGGTGTATTCGTTGTCATCAATATGTACAACATATTTGCCGCTCGCAGGTGTCGGAAGTTCATTGAAAGTAATAATATCTCTTCTTAGTGCAGAGTTTCCCATGTCAATATGTGGTTCCAATTCCCAACTATATATCTTGTAGATATTGTCTCCATTCTGATAAAAGCAGATGTAATCGCGATGTTCATACCACAATTGGACATCCTCGATTATCAACTGTCCGTTATTATATGTACATACTGTGTATGGCATGACTGAAGCCTCGAAAGCTCCATCCAGCCATCCAGTATCATGGCCGAATATCGGGCCAGTGCAGATTTCGCATGCAAGATACTCACCCATAGCGTATTCCATCCACAGCGTTTGTGAACATTCCACATTCTCCATACTGCTAATCATGAAAAGATTAGTGAATGAGCCGAAATCTTCTAACCATTTGTCCGTGAGTTTGCCATCAAGTGTCCTTGCTGTCAATAGTCTTTTTGAGACACTTTCTCCCTTGCCACAAAAAGATATGTTTACAAGCGTATCTTTGACGGATTCAATCTCCCATTCCATGTCATTGTATGTTGTGAAATGATCACCTTCAGATAAATTGAAGTCAAAGGCGAGGGTCTCTTCCTGCTTCTCGAAATCATAGACGAACATTTTTTTGTCTGTCCATCTGTAACCATACTGTAGCTTGACGGGATTATAAGCTTCACCTCTGATACGATAGCTATCATCAAAGATACGATTATACACAAGCCCGTTCTCAGCTGTTTCTTGGGCACTATGATACTCCACAACAGTTGGAATGTCTTGTCCCTTTTCAACAAATGCCATCGCCCAATTGTATTGAGCGCATAGTTCTGACGAAGTCGCAGAAAGCAGAGTGACTGCTAAAATTTGAAATAGTCTTTTCATCTTATGATTGTTTTTGAGTTTGACGAAGTAAATACCACGCTGATGTAGTATAGAAGTTGCGTAGATATGGAATATTGGCAAAGAAAGTCCACTGGCGGCGAGGATTTATGTGGAACTTCTGCTTGTAGTGTGGGTTGATGAGCCAAAGGGTGCGCTTGCAAATGGTATAACCGGCCTCGGAAAACAGTTGCTCAAAGCTCTCTACAGTCATCCGCGAGGCTCGTATGCTCATCAGTTCGTCGATATTACTTGCCGTGGCTCCGCTTGTCTTCAACAGGACTTTGTAGAGCGGCTTTGGCAGCAGATGAATGAAAGGCAGTTTGGAGGCCAGACCAACGCTTATTTGCTGATGGCCTCCAAATGGGTTCTGCCAGGCAGGAAAACCAAAGAAAGCGATGCCATCTTGTTTGAGGAAGTGTTTGATGTGAAGAAGAAAGTCTCGTTTGTTGGATGGTTCAATGTGCTCTATCACATCGTGAACAAGTACGAGGTCGTAGCGTTCATCCTCCGTCTTTGGCTCTTCTGAAAGGAGAAAATTTTGACAAATAAACGTGCCTTGCTGATGGCATTCTATGAAGAAAGTCTGTGCTTCATTGATTCGACTTTGACAGATGTCTATTCCAGTCACTTGACAACCCTTTTCTGCGAAGGGAAGCAGATTGCCGCCCTCGCCACAACCTATTTCCAGCACACGGGTGTCTGGCGTTAGTTTGATGTATGTATTCAGATATTCCATGTAGAATGTCTGGGCTGTGTTTGCCAATTCGCAGAAGTATTGTTTGCGGTTCAAATGTCGTTGCTGCATCGTCTTTTCTTGTTTTGCGTCTCTATAGGGATAGATACCACAAAGCAAGAAAAGACTGCATGATTTCGGAAGGGAAATTACCATGTGATGCGGATTCCTATTGGCAAGGAGAACGTGAACGGATGCTCCGTTCGGTAGGTCTCGATGTCGCTGCCTGTCGGGATGTAGTATTGCAGACTTGGCTCTGCAAAGAATCCAATGTTAGGTGTGAGGTTGTACTGCAAGCCGAGACCTGTACCTACAGACCATTGCAGCGGAGCGTGGAGTGTGGACTTCTCTTCCAGTTCCTTCATTCCGTTCACGAAATAGCCTGTGCTGAGCGGTGCATAGACTGGTATCTCCAACTTCGCGCCAAGACTTCCGTAGAGACTCCATCGCCTTACATTATATATATTATAGGAACCTTTCAGCGGTATTCCGAGGTAGTGGATAGTCTGCTGCTCACGGATGGCGTTCCCGTCTGTGCCTATCTCGAACTCAGACCTGAGACGGCTGTAGCTCAGGCCTGTCTCTAAACCAAAGCGGTTATTCAGTTTGTACTTCAGAGCCAAGGAGAAGGTGACGGGCATGTAATGGTGAGTCTTACGCTCAATCTTATCCGTGCCAGGCTGAGCGGCATTGTTTTGGGCTATCTTCAGCAAGATTTGGTACGTCTTATAGTCAATGTCAAGGGTTCCGCTCTGTAATGCTTCGGCATAGTCGCTCCATTTGTCGAAAGAGCGGATAGGTGGAACTTCGCTTATTATATCCGTCATCTCCTTTTCTGTGAAAATAAACGGACGGTTAGCATTCTGTTCACCCATACTACCTGTGTATGCCAAATCTACAGACCACTTCTGTCTATCCTCAATCTCTGTGGACTTTTCCGGGAACAGGTCTGCTATATTTATATCTTTGTCTTGGCGCAAGTCGGGCAGTGGCTTGTTGTTGTGTAAGATGGTCGTCGTGTCGGTACTCTCTGTTTCTTCGCCGGTATGTTGGAGCGTGTCAGCAGGAGTAAGACTATCTACTGGAACATCTTTGACAGGAGCAATGGCTATTTGCTGTGTCGCAATTATTGGAATGGCAGGAGTTCCTTGCCCTATCGTCGGAGTACCTTCATCATCATGCTTTGTATCAGGCGTAGTCTGTTCTTGTTTTGTTACTATTGGTTGCGGCACGTCAGTGGTCTTTCCCGTTTTATAAAGATATATGGCCAAAGGCAACAGAAGTGGCATGAGCCACAACAGCCAATACTGTGCAAGTGACTTCTGCAACATTTTCTTTGCCCGTGACAGTTGTGACGATGAAGAGTGGGCTGCAATTCCAAGGATTTCAGCAATTTCCTTATGCGACATTTCTTGGATGACAGCTAACTTGAACACCTGTCCATATCCATTGGGGAGTTCATCTATAGCCGCCATCAGTTCTGCCATCGTTGGCAATGGCTTATTATCTGACGGAATAGGTTCTTGTGGAAGTTCTTCGACAAGCGAAGCGGCAGAGCCGATGACTTCTTCTGAGAGAGTGGAAAGCAAAAGCATTGCGGGATCATGATGTCGCTGCATATAGCGTCGGGCCACATTGGTAGTGATGCTTGTCAGCCATGCTTCGAAGCGTTGTGGATCATGCAGTTGGTCCATCTTGGCAAAGGCCAATAGAAATGCATCATGTGCTAATTCCTCCGCTACTTGACGATTGTCTACGATGCGTTGGCATATCCCCGTCATACGTCGGTGATACGCCCTATATAGGCTTCCAAAAGCAGCCTCATCGCCCTGTCGCCCTCGCTCTATGAGTTGGATTTCATCCTTCATTTTTCCCGTTCGGCAGAGTAAACGCGTTTGCTCTGCTCTCACTTAATCAAAACGTTGTTCTATGTCCATCGAAAACATTCTGCCTCTATTGACATAGATACCACTTTTCCAAAAAGACTGCACGGGAATTACAACTTTTTTTTCAAACATGGGTCACTTTATGTCTTTTAAGCAACCAAATAGCAGTTATATCGCTCATCTCTTCGTGTTCCCGTTCTCCTGCATCAAGAATTTCCGAATCTTTTCTTTGCTTGGCAATTGTAACTCATATCGGGCAACAAATAGTTGGGGGTCTGTGAATGGAGTAAGATATTCCACCATTTCCTGTCCATACTCTGTACATAGGAGCAGGCCAACAGGTGGATTGTCGTCGGGTTGCATATAGTGTTTGCGATAATACTCAATGTACATATTGAGTTGTGCAACATCTGCATAGTCCAGCCTATGGGCTTTGAGTTCCACGATGCAATGGCATTTCAAAATGCGATGATAAAACACCAAATCTGCCTTGTAATAACGGTCGTCTATCAATAACCTCTTCTGCTCTTCTTCAAGGCAGAACCCCATGCCCAATTCCATGATGAAATCTTTCAGATGGCCTACGATTGCTGCTTCCAAATCACCCTCATCTATTGCATCTTTGGAAGAAAGCCCCAAGAATTCAAAGTAATAAGGGGATTTGACATCCTGCTCAAAGGTTGGTCGCTCGGCTGTTCCATTTATCTTTTTGCTGAGCAATTCAGGCTTCTTACTCCACCCACTGCGGACATAGTAATTGGTGTCTATCTGTCGTTGTAATTCTCTTACGCTCCAAGGTCCACGCATTGCCTCAATAGCATAAAATGCTCGCTGCATGGAATCTTCGACATGAAGAAGTTGAACAATATGTGTGAAAGAAAGTCGGTCGAATAAAGCCTGTGGAACAATTTTTACACTCCCATCAGACAAACTCATAGCAAAGCCATCGGGAGAAATCCCTGTAACTATCAACGAATCTTGTGTCTCTGCAAATTTAGCAGTCAGCGACTGCTGTTTTCCTTCGTCTTGTAATTCAGCAATCAGTGACTGCTGAATCTGTGGGGGAAGAAATGTTATTGGGGAGGACTTCACCGTTTCCCCACCAAAACGTTCAAAAAGATAGTTTGCGATAGTGGGACGCAATTCTGGATAAAGCGTGTAAAACAGACGGTAGCTGCGTAAGTTTGTGGCACTATAACTTTTACCACCTAATCTCTTTGAGAGATTCTGGAGAAGATTGTCGCCATATTTGGCCCTATCATTTCCGTGCTGCTCATATTCCACTATATAATAGCCTGTCAACCATGCCTTTGTTGTTATGTTGCGGTTGATGACAACACGAGCATCTTGTTGTAATGCCTCGCCTATACTCTTTATCTGAGAAACTAACGTCTCGAAGTTTTCTGAAAACTGGTTTGTCGAATGCTTGATGATGTCTGCCATACGTTTAATCCTTTCCTGTGATAAGTTCCCGTTTATCAATGTCAAGTAACGTTGCTATCTTGTCTAATGTATATAGGTCTGGCTGAGACACATTGGTACACCACTTGCTCACAGTAGCAGGGTTCTTGCCCAATTCCTCTGCGAGCCACTTAGCCGTTCGCTTCTTTTCAACGAGTACAACTTTGATACGATTCAAATCTTTCATTTGCAAATCTCTTTAATTTGAACGCAAAGATACACAAAATAATCGGCAACATAAGAACATTCATTCAAAAATGGCACTAACGAATGTGTTTTTTGAGATTATTAAGAGATTTTGTGTCTTGTAAGCTTAAAAAGAACGTAACCAGCCAAGGTTATTCCTTGCAAGCATAACTTACCATACAAAATCTGCACACTTCCTTCATTTTTATGGTTTACAAAAGTTAAATACGTTAATTCTTCATCATTTCCCCCATCTATAGAATCTGCGTCACCACTTTTCTACCGTTTTAATCAAAATATATTGGTACACAGCGAGTTGCAAATACGCACATTTGAACTGTTTGATGAGAATTCACCCCTCCCTTCTGCTACGCTCCATGTGCCAGCAGTTTCCTTAGAGGTTTATAAGGAAATATCACCATGGAATGAATTCGGTAAAATTGTGGCTTTGACAGATGAAGAGACTGCGGTTAAAGGCATTAAAAACACACAGCAGGATGCAGACGGACTGCCCGACGGCAAGTACATGAAGAATGGCAAATTCATCATTATTAAGGAGGGTAAGAAATACAACGCAGCCGGCAGCTATCACGAATAACTTTTTCATCAGAATCTGTCCACATACCACTCATAATACTCTACTCATCTATCGAAGACAAAATTCCCATATATCGAAAAATACAAAAGAAAAAGCCCATTATTTGTTTCTATCAAGATGCTGCAATATGCGCTGGGCGCCACTATTGCCTTGCTGCGATGCTTGTTTCAGCCAGTGAATGGCAGTGACTGTGTCATTTTGTTGCAGGCAGAGGATGCCTATGTTCAGCTGTGCCGTAGCGTGTCCTTTCTGTGCGGCCCGCATGTACCAGTAGCTGGCAGAGTCGGCATCTTGCCGCAAGCCTTTGCCTGCATGATATAGCCACCCCAAATTCAGTTGTGCCAAGGTGTTGTCCTGCCGTGCTGCCAACAGGAACCAGCGGGCGGCTTCCCCAAAGTCCTGCCTGATGCCCTGTCCGTCCTTATACATCACCCCAAGGTTGTTCTGCGCTTCGCTCACACCTTGTTCTGCCGCTTTCTGATACCAGAAAGCCGCTTCTGGGAAGTCATCTTCCTTGTCGAATGCCAGGGCCACTTTCATCTGTGACGCAGCATCCCCTTGCTCCGCCAACGCCATCACGTCCTCGTCCACGGAGACAGGGATGTGCTTGCATCCGAAGAGCAACAGGAGGAACAGACCAAAACAAAGTCTCATATTTCTCTACATTAATTGCTTTGCAAATATATAACAAAAAAGTCTATCATCCAAATTTTGGCACAAATAATGCAGAGAATCACAATTGATATTTGTATTCTATAAAGTCAAAGTCAAACCCACAAGGCCATGAAAACATAATTTTTCTAAAATCAATAGCGGTTTAGGAAAAAAATGCGTACCTTTGCACATTCAATATAATAAGGTATTAGATAAATGTCGTGCATACTACATATAGAGACCAGCACCACAGTGTGCTCGGTGGCCGTTTCTGAGGATTCCCACGTGATTTTCCAACAGGAAGACCACAGTGGATCGAACCATGCAGAGCGGCTGGGATCGATGGTTGACGAGGCCCTCTCGTTTACAGATAATCATGCTATTCCCTTTGATGCCGTCGCCGTGAGTTGCGGTCCTGGCTCCTATACTGGATTGCGCATCGGTGTGTCGATGGCAAAGGGCATCTGCTATGGCAGGAATCTGAAGCTCATTGCCGTTCCAACATTGGAGTTGATGTGCGTCCCCGTGCTTTTAAGAGAAATGGTGGAAGACGATGCCCTGCTCTGCCCGATGATTGATGCCCGCCGCATGGAGGTCTATGCAGGCGTTTTCGACCGTGCGCTCCATGAGGTTCGTCCCATTGGTGCCGATGTGGTCGATGCCGAGACCTACAAGCAATGGCTCGACGAGCGTCCTGTTTACTTCTTCGGCAACGGAGCCGCCAAGTGTATGGCGGCCATCAACCATCCCAATGCCCATCTGATAGAAGGTATTGAGCCTTTAGCAAAATGGATGCAGCCGCTGGCCGAGCGCCGACTACTGAACGAGCAGACAGAGGACGTGGCTTATTTCGAGCCTTTCTATCTGAAGGACTATGTAGCAAAGATGCCGCGCAAACTGATTTAAACTATGAACATACAAGGATTGGACTACAACACACAACGCGAGCCGTTGCTGATGCCAGAATATGGCCGCGAGATTCAGCGCATGATAGACCATGCCATCACACTGCCCGACAAGGCCGAGCGACTGCGCTGCGCTAAGTCTATCGTCAAGCTGATGGCGAACAAGGTTCCCCAGATTCGCGACAACAGCGGCTACGAGCAGACACTTTGGGACCATCTGTATCTGATGAGCCACAAGCAATTGGATATCGACTGGCCCTTCGACATTAGTGAGGCCGAGAAATTCCACAACAAGCCTCAACCCATGCCGTTGCCACAAGGAGATATTCGCCTGCGTCACTACGGACGACTGGTCAGCGAGATGCTCAACAAGATCAAGGAGATGCCGGAAGGTGCCGAGCGTGAAGAGTTGATTCGCCTGACGGCTAATCAAATGAAGCGCGACCTGATCCAGTGGGGACACGGTTCTATTGACGACGAGAAGGTGGCTGACGACATAGCCCGCATGACCGACGGTGCTGTACAGTTGGACCTGAGCCACTTCACGTTCGAGCGTATCAATTTGAACGACACGCCTGCAAAGCGTTCATCTGGCAAAAAGAAGAAATAATGGCATCATTCTTTATTGAGGGAGGACATCCCCTGAGCGGAACCATCACACCACAAGGTGCCAAGAATGAAGCCTTGCAGGTGATTTGTGCCACGCTGCTGACAAGCGAGCAGGTGACTATCCATAACATTCCGCGCATCCGCGATGTGATGAACCTCATCCAGCTGCTGAAGGACATCGGGGTAAAAGTGAGCGACGAAGGCAACACCTTTACCTTTCAGGCCGACGAGCTGAATCTGAACTATCTGGAGAGCGATGAGTTTGTACATAAATGCTCACAATTGCGCGGCTCGGTGATGATGATTGGTCCGCTGCTGGCTCGCATGGGGAAAGCCATTATCGCAAAACCTGGCGGCGACAAGATAGGACGACGCCGACTGGACACCCACTTCCTGGGCTTTGAACGGCTGGGCGCACAGTTCCATCACTTGGCAGAACGTGATGTCTATGAGATATCAGCAGAAAAGCTTAGGGGACAGTATATGCTACTCGATGAAGCTTCAGTGACCGGTACTGCCAATATTGTGATGGCTGCCGTGATGGCAAAAGGCACGACAACCATCTACAATGCTGCCTGTGAGCCATACCTCCAGCAGCTCTGTAAGATGCTGAACCAGATGGGGGCGCGCATCAGCGGCATCGCATCGAACCTGTTGACCATTGAGGGTGTCGAACAATTGAACGGCACGGAGCATACCATCCTGCCTGACATGATTGAGGTGGGCTCGTTTATCGGTATGGCAGCCATGGTGGGCGACGGCATCCGCATCAAGGATGTCTCCATCAAAGATCTGGGCATCATCCCCAACACCTTCCGCCGTATGGGTATCAAAGTGAAGGAAGAGGGCGACGACCTATTTATCCCCCATATGCGTCATTACGAGATACAGTCGTTTATCGACGGTACTATCATGACACTGGCCGATGCACCTTGGCCCGGACTGACCCCCGACTTGCTGTCGGTGCTCATCACTGTAGCCACACAGGCCCGCGGTTCGGTGCTGGTTCATCAGAAGATGTTCGAGAGCCGACTCTTTTTCGTCGACAAGCTCATCGATATGGGTGCACAGATTATCCTTTGCGACCCCCATCGTGCCGTAGTGGTAGGTCACGACCGCAAGGTGCAGTTGCGAGGCGGACGTATGTCGAGTCCCGATATACGTGCCGGTATCGCCCTGCTGATTGCAGCTATGAGTGCAAAGGGTACTAGTCGCATCGACAATATCGAACAGATAGATCGAGGCTACGAGGACATCGAAGGTCGATTGAATGCTCTTGGTGCCAAAATTAGAAGGGAAAAGTGAATAGTGAAAAGTGAATAATTTGCTACCGCTGCTGTAAATGATTAAGAAGGAAGACGTATACAAGATAGGCCGAATAGGAAAGGCGCACGGTGTGAAGGGAGAGGTGACTTTCAACTTCAATGATGATGTATTTGACCGTGTGGATGCCGAATATCTCATCTTAGAGGTTGACGGTATCCTGGTACCTTTCTTCATGGAGGAATACCGTTTCCGATCAGACAGCACTGCCTTGGTGAAGTTCGAGGATATTGACACACAGGACCGTGCTCGCGAGCTGACCAACTGCGATGTCTATTTCCCTCGCGAGCTGTCGGATAATGATGAAGAGGAAATCTCGTGGTCGTTCCTCGTAGGCTTCAGCATCGTTGATGCCCAAAGCGGAAAGAACGTAGGTACTATCGCCAGCATTGACGACAACACAATGAATATTCTGTTCGAACTGGAAGACGGCACGCTGATTCCTGCATCGGAAGAATTGATTACAGATATTGATAAAGATAACAAAACAATTACAATAGCCCTTCCTGAGGGTATCTTGGAATTATGAAAAAACAAATAGCTATTCTCGGTTCTACGGGAAGCATTGGCACACAGGCACTCGAAGTCATCGAGGAACATAGCGACCTGTATGAGGTCTACTGTCTGACTGCCAATAACAAGGTGGAACTGCTGGCTGAGCAGGCTCATAAGTTCAAGCCCGCAGCCATCGTCATTGCCAACGAGGCTCGCTACGATGAGCTGAAAACACTGATGAGCGATATGCCCGACGTGAAAGTGTATGCCGGAGCACGCGCCCTTGACGAGATTGTAGAGTCTGGTCCCATCGACATGGTGCTGACGGCTATGGTGGGCTTTGCAGGTCTCTCGCCCACTATCCACGCCATCAAGGCGAAGAAGACCATCTGTCTGGCCAACAAAGAGACGCTGGTGGTGGCTGGTGAACTCATCTGTCAGTTGGCCATGGAGAACCGTTGCTCTATCTTGCCTGTAGACAGTGAACATTCTGCCATCTTCCAGTCGTTGGTTGGCGAGGACGAGAACCCCATCGACAAGATTCTGCTCACAGCATCGGGTGGCCCGTTCCGCACCAAGACCATGGAGGAGATTGCCCATGTTACCAAGGCCGATGCCCTGCGTCACCCCACATGGGACATGGGTGCAAAGATTACCATCGACTCGGCTTCGATGATGAACAAAGGCTTCGAGGTGATTGAGGCGAAATGGCTCTTCGGCGTTGATGCCAAACAGATTCAAGTGTTGGTACATCCACAGAGCATCGTTCATAGTGCCGTGCAGTTTATGGACGGTAGCGTGAAAGCCCAACTCGGCGTCCCCGATATGCGTCTGCCTATCCAGTATGCCTTCTCGTTCCCCAAGCGATTGCCACTGAGTGGTGAACGCCTGGATCTCTTTGCTGCCCAGCATCTGGATTTCTTCGAGCCCGACCTTAAAAAGTTCCGTTGCTTAGCTATGGCCTACGAGGCACTGAACCAAGGCGGCAATATGCCTTGTATCGTCAATGCAGCCAACGAGATTGTGAACCGTGCCTTCTTAGAGGACCGTTGCGGATTCCTGCAGATGGGCGACATCATCGAAAAGACTATGCAGCGTGCCACCTTCATCCAGAAGCCCACTTACGAGGACTATCTGCAGAGTGATGCCGAGGCAAGGCGAATTGCCAGTTCAATGCTTAATGCTTAATGCATCATGCATAATTGGCTGAACAATAATATTAAGAATTAAGAATTGAAATCATGGAAATATTTCTGATAAAAGCACTGCAGTTCATGTTGGCAATCAGCCTGCTGGTACTGCTTCATGAACTGGGACACTTTACGTTTGCCAAACTCTTTAAGGTAAGGGTCAGCAGGTTCTATCTCTTCTTCAACCCCAAATTCCACATCGTCAGCACCTACGACTCTTGGGTACGCCGATTGTTGAGACTGAAGCCCGAGGTAGTTCCCACTAAAGAGGAAGAAGAGACCGACAAAGACGGTAAGGTTACCAAGAAAATCAAGAAGGAATATGTTGGTACGGAATACGGAATTGGCTGGTTGCCACTGGGTGGCTATTGTGCCATCGACGGTATGATTGACGAGACCAACCAGAAACTCTCTGAGATAGCCCAGCCCTGGGAGTTCCGTACAAAGCCTGTATGGCAGCGTCTGCTCATCATGGTGGGTGGCGTATTTGTCAATTTCCTGCTGGCACTGTTCATCTATTCCATGGTACTCTTCACTTGGGGCGAGACCTATACCCCGCTGCAGAGCATGACTCAGGGTATGGAGTTCAACGAGGAAGCGAAGGCCTTAGGCTTCCAGGACGGCGACATTCTGATATCCACCAACGAGAAAGACTTCAAGAAGGCCGATGCCAATATGTATCGTATGATCTGCAATGCAGAAGAGGTACATGTGATGCGCCAAGGAAAGCCTGTCACCATACAGATGCCCGAGGGACTTAGCCTGGTGGAAATGGCACAAACCGTACCGGCCTTTGTACGTCCATTCTATCCAGCTGAGATAGACAGTGTCATTCCCGGCACACCAGCAGAAAGCATCGGTTTAAAGAAAGGCGACAAGATTCTGGCAGCCAACAATAAGGAGGTGAAATCGTTCTACGGATTTACTGACGAACTGACCCGCATGAACGATGTACTGGTATCAGCAAAGACTACAGAAGATAGCTTGAAAGCTTTGCAGTTGACATTGGTTTACCAGCGTGGCGAGGTGATTGACACCGTTAACACCACACTGACAAAAGACCTGAAACTGGGCTTTGCACCAAAACAGATTTATGAACCCACAACTTTCGAGTACGGCTTCCTTGAGAGTTTCCCCGCTGGCATCGCCTATGGCTGGAACACGTTGAGCAGCTACGTAAGCGACTTGAAATATCTCTTCTCAAGCGACGGTGTAAAACAGTTGGGCGGCTTCGGAGCCATCGGCAGCCTGTTCCCCTCAGCATGGGACTGGCATCAGTTCTGGCTGATGACGGCTTTCCTCAGCATCATCCTGGCATTCATGAACATCCTGCCTATCCCAGCATTGGACGGTGGACACGTGCTGTTCCTGCTCTATGAGATGATTACCCGTAAGAAGCCTTCCGAGGACTTCCTCATCAAGGCTGAGTATATCGGTTTTGGTGCGCTCATTCTACTGATGGTAGTAGCCAATCTGAACGATATCCTACGAGCTTTCCACCTTATGTAATAGGCTTTACGCGCTGTAACGTCCGTAAGGAGAAATAGAAGCATAAGAAAACGATATACAACAAACATACCTGAAGAACAGACGGATGCAAACCGTCGATACTGGCACAAGGCATTTGGGACATCCACCCAAGTGCCTTGTTTAGTAATCCCACCACACAAAGCAAGGCAGGAGCCAACGATGGAACCACCACAACAAGCAAGGCACCATAAAGAATAATCGTGGCAGCAGGTATGACGAGGAAATTAGTCAGCAGGAAATAAGTGGAGAAACGTCCGAAATGATAGGCTATGAGTGGAGCCACGCCTATCTGTGCAGCCACAGACACCCCCACCATATTATATATATAACGCACAAGAGAATGCTTCACCAGATAGTTATCAGGGAAGAAGCTCTCAAACAAAGGCATCAATAGTAGGATAGCGAGAACGGCAGAGAACGACAGTTGGAAGCCAATATCATAAAGTGACTCAGGACTGACTATCAACATCACAATAGCCGTGAAGCACAACAGATTGACAGGCGAACGATGACGACCTGACACTGAAAAGAGAGCGTAGATGCTGATCATCGTAGCCGAACGGACTACACTGGTGGACAAGCCCGTCAGAAAAGCATAGGCCCAGAGACTCAGGATGATGGCAACCTGCGAGAGCCAGAAATGCCGTCGCCCAAACGTCAGACGGAAAAGCAAGAGATAGATGACACCCAGATGCAAGCCGCTGAGTGCCAGGATATGCGAGGCTCCTGTTACGGAATACTTCTCTCTCAAATCTTTTGTCAATGCCGACTTATCACCCAGCGTCATAGCAGCCAGCACAGCATATTGTTCGTCATCTGCCCCCTGCGTCCTATACCGGTTCAATAAGTAATGGCGATAATAAAGGAAGTGCAACCGAACACGCTGCATTCGGGACAATTTTTCGGTACCACTGCCTCCGAATGCCCAGTCCTTACTACGAACGAAGCCACTATCCGGATGGTTAACAAGCAAGTTACTGCCTAACTGCAGCTGTCTGCTGCGCTCGTCTTTCCACAGGAAACAGCGTACACGCCGGTCTTCCTCTGGCAATAACAAGTCTACGACTATCGTCTTTGGCTTCTCTGACGGTTCAGAAAAAACAACAGCCTCAACCTGAGAATCATCAGTCGAGACCCGTTCTTCTGGCTGTGCAACTAGCATTCCCAACAAGAAGAAACAAGACAGGATGCCAATACTCTGTATATGAGCCCGGCGATAAAGAAACCATGTCAACAGGATGCAAGCAGCAAATGCCACTACGATGACCCTTGCATAGGGCATCAAAGGTGCTGTCAGGATGCCTGTTATCAAGCTTATGGCAGGCATCAGCAATGGCATTATTTCTGTTCTCCTTGGATTCATTGTTTGCAAAAGTACATAAAATATTTGGAGTTGCCAATGCTATTTCGTAATTTTGCAGCAAAATTGCGAACTAAAACTACATAATAATGAATCTACTCAGAATTCTCTTTGCATCCACACTGATGTTTTTTACTACTATTGCTCATGCCCAAAAATATGTAGGTGGTGATCTTTCACTGCTTTCCAAATATGAGGCTCAAGGGGCAAAATATAAAGATAAAAACGGTAACGCCATCAGTGACCTACTGATTTATGTTAAGCAACAAGGATGGAACACTATTCGTGTTCGACTATTTGTTGACCCAGTAAAGGGACAGGCCATCACCGATGCTGCCAACAAGAAAGAAGTGGTGCAGGATATTGCTTACGTAAAAGAACTGGGTAAGCGCATCAAAGATAATGGACTGTACTTCCTGCTTGACTTTCACTACAGCGACACCTATGCAGACCCAGGCAAACAATGGACACCTGAAGACTGGCAGTCGCTTAATGACACAGAGTTACAGCAGAAAATCTACGACTACACCCTTAACTGCCTGCAAGAGTTGAACGATGCAGGAGCAACACCAGACTTTATCCAGACAGGCAACGAAATCAGCTACGGTATGCTCTGGGGTGCAAAGGGCACCAATGCCAACCGCTGCTATACGAATAGCAGTGCAGCCAATTGGACACGCTTTATCAATCTTCTGAAACAGGCTGGCAAGGCTTGCCGTGAGGCCTGTCCTTCGGCAAAGATTATTATCCATAGCGAGCGTGCTGCCAAGACCGATGTGCTCACTGACTTCTTCGACCGCATGAAAAGCGCGGAGCTCGACTACGATATCATTGGCTTGAGCTATTATCCCTATTTCCACGGCAAGTTGACGGTACTTGCGAATGCTCTGAATACTTTGGAAAATAAGAATTACGGCAAGCAAGTACAAATTGTAGAAACTGGATATCCCTCTAAATGGGCAGTTCCTGGCACAACGGAAGCAGTAGATTATGCCTACTCAGCAGATGGTCAGAAGCAGTTCATTACAGACCTGATCGAAATGTTAGCGGAACATCCACTTGTCAATGGTCTGTCATGGTGGTATGCCGAGGCTAATGCCAATGGCTGTACTGGTGATTTAAAGGAAGGATGGTATAATGCAGGACTCTTCGACAACAGTAATGGAAAAGCCTTAGATGCCCTCTACGAAATGAAGTCTTTTCTCGGAGAATCTACCGGCATCGGCAGTCCTGCCATCAACAGCGCCAACGATGATGCCTGTTATACAATAAGTGGAAGCAGACTTACGGGAAAGCCTGCTTCCACTAAAGGCATTTTCATCAGCAACGGACGTAAGTTGATGGTGAAGTAAAGTCTTATTTGCTCTTCTCTATCAGTTTCAGTAATTCAGAACGGTAGCCGTAAGGGTCTTTGCCGAGATGACCTTTTACCAGTTTGCCAGCCAAATCAATAGTGGCATCGCCTTTATATGGTGATTTGCGCAGTATCATGCCGTAAGCAGCCACTCCGGCAGCAAAGTAGTAGTCGTCAGAGCGTCCATGTTTATTGAAGATGTCCTCAACCTTTAGCACTACGTTCAAAGGAATGCTCTCGGTACCAAGTGCCTTTTTATAACGACAGTCGAAGGTGGCAAACGGTTTGTCCGACAAACCAGATGCCTCCACTCCTTCGTTCAAGGCAATCTCATAGAGGGCCGTGATGGTCTGGCCAGCTCCTATCTCACCGGCATCTTTTTCATCGTTGGTAAAATCCTCGTTGCTCATCACCCGGTTTTCATAGCCAATCAAACGGTACTGGCTCACCAAAGTACTGTCGAACGTCACCTGGCACTTCGTATCGTTAGCCACACTGACAAAGCGCTCGCGCTCGTGTACAAAGACCTTCATCATCTCGTCTTCACTGTCAATATAATGATAGGTGCCGTTGCCATGATTGCTGATGCTTTCCATCATGTCATCATTCAGATTACCCAAGCCGAAACCCAGGCAAGTCATATAAATGCCTTTTTGGGCGTAGCTCTCAACCATCTCTGTCAGTGCTTCAGTGGAAGTGATACCAAAGTTGAAATCACCGTCAGTACCCAAGATTATGCGATTGTTGCATTTCGGGTCGTAATTGGCCAGTGCTTCTTCATAAGCCATCTTCAAGGCCTCACCTCCATTAGTACATCCATTGGCGTTCAACTTGTTTATGGCCTTCACAATGGTTTGAGCCTCACTGACAGGCGTTGACTCCAGCAGTTTCTTGACTTCACCGGAATAGGTGACGAGCGAGATGCGGTCATCGGTATTCAGTTGATAGACCAGTTCCTTCAAACCAGACTTCAGCAAATCAAGTTTATCGCTACTTGCCATAGACCCAGACACATCGACCAGGAACACGTAGTTTGCACGGGGCATTTCCTCTTTTTTCAGTTCCTTGCCCTTAAGTCCCAGGCGCAACAGGTAATGCTGCGTGTTCCACGGGCATTCGCCCACTTCCGCATTAATCGCCACAGTATTGCCATCAGTGGGTGAAGCATAGTTGAAAGTAAAATAGTTGAGAAACTCCTCTATGCGCACACTCGAAGGATTGACAGTAAACCCTTTATCCAAATAATGGCGCACAATGGCATACGAGGCTCCATCGGCATCGACAGAAAAAGTTGATATGGGCTGGAGTGACGTCTTCACGAAAGGATTGTCGGCAAATTCCGAGAATTTGTCTCCGCTGAGTGAGGGAGAAAAAACGCCAACCATCCCATTGCCGTTATACATTTCAGAATCCAATACGTTGTAGGAATCACCATCAGCAGTTGTGCAACTGATGGCCAACAGGCTCATGACAGCCATTCCCAGATTCAAAAAAAACTTTCTTTTCATTGTTCCTTCATTTTATTTGTTTCTAACAGTTTTTTCAACTATAACGGACACACAAATAAAATCCTGCACTCCTTCGTCTTTAAAAAGTGTTAAACTGTCAGGTAGAAAAAAATACAAGCCAAAAGTGCAAGATTTCATGTTTTTCCCGTTATAACATAAAAACAACATACCATATATAAATATGAATAAACTGCTGAAAGAATGGAGAATAGTAACCATAGTCATAGTTGTCATGGCGGTGTTTGCCAGCTGTAGCGTGGGAGATGATGCCGACAGTCCTGATGCAAATATGAAAGATTCTTACAATGCCATCTCCAAAGATTTTTTTTTATACGAGGGTGAATGGACAGTGAACAAACAGATTGTCGATACAGCACGGTTAGTGGTGAACGAAGCCATACAGATCAGACTGCCTGAAAGCTATCTGCTCTCCCTCTGTTTCAACCATGAGACAGTCACCACGGCTCCATCTGACTATAACCCCATCACGATACGTTTGCTCACGCAAGGCTATAGCGACCAGTCGTTGTATCTGGTATTTTCATCTGTCACAGCACAGACACCCGACAACCAGTTACTTTTCAACACCTGCTCTTTCGAGGCTTCAGTGAATGGAACGCCATACAGCATCAGCCTGCTCTCAAAAGAAAATGCCAGCGCGATATACCGCAATGGCACCGGGCAATGGACACTCGCCATCCCCGTCAGCGCATTCCTCATAACGGATCTTTCGACGGGAACATCAGACACACGCGAACTGCCAGTCACCACCATGATATATTATAATACGAAGCAGAGAATAAACTAACTGGTGGAAACAGAGAAGGAACTGCTCAACGCAATACAAAGCGGAAAGAAGGAGGCCATGCGCCGACTCTACGACCGCTATTCCGGCTATGCCATGGCTATCGGGCTGAGGTATGTGCCTGAGCGTGACGAGGTGCGCGACGTGTTGCAAGACAGTTTTGTAAAGATTCTCACTACTATCAATCAGTTTGAATACCGGGGTGAAGGCTCACTGAAATCCTGGATAGCCCGCATCGTCAGCAATCATGCTATCGATCACCTCAGGAGCCAGAACCGTTACCAGACGGTTGCAGAAATCCCGGACGAACCCGATGATACGATAGACGAGCCCGACATCACGGACTTGACGCCCGAAGCACTGACAGAGATGATAGGACAACTTCCATCCAACTACCGAACGGTGCTCAACCTTTTCGTCTTCGAGCAGCGGTCACATAAAGAGATAGCTCGTTTACTAGACATCAAAGAGAGTACTTCATCTTCTATTTTCTTCAGAGCAAAGAAGATGCTGGCAAAGATGATTAAAGAAAACAGGACAAAGCAATAGAATATGAAACAGGACAAATGGACACAGCAATTGCACGATAAACTGGCAGAGCACGAAACGGCTGCGCCCGATAACCTCTGGGCTGATATTGAGTCGGCCATAAGCCAACAGCAGCATCGCGCCCGTTTCATAGCCTTACGCCGATGGGGGGTAGCCGCAGCGGCTGTAGTGGCAGTCATGATAGTAAGCGTCATTGGCATCAGACTCTTTCAGAATGAAGAGACTGGAATGAGCAATGGCCAACAGGAGTTATTAGCAGAAACGACAAAGACGGAGCAGCCAGTGAAACCCGCAAAAGAAACAGCAGATCAGCCACAACCCACCGCACCGTTAATTACCAAGACACATAAGCAACCAGCCGTCAGGAAGCAACAGCCTGAGCAACCCACCAACGAGCCGATACCGGTACAAGCGTCCGATGAAACCCAGGAAACCCAGACAGTCACAGAATCGATTTCACCCGATTCGTCAAGAAATACCGATGTGACAACACCATATATGCCTCCCAAGACTACCACTCCGCTCCATCCTTTAGTCGCCCAAGAGCATCCTATCAAGCATAGCGTCTCTTTCAGCCTATATGCCATGAACGCTTTTGGAGCCAACGACAACAGCAATTCTGTACTCATGGCCGACGCACTGGCCAGAAGCTATACGGATATCTTTGCCAATGACATATCTTATAATGAGCATCCACAGAACCCCATCTACCTGACAGACTACGAAGAGCACCATCACCACTATCAGCCTGTGGCCCTTGGCGTGTCTATAGCCTACCCCCTTAATCAACGGCTCTCCCTCACTTCAGGCATTGTCTATACCAAACTGCATTCTGACTTCACACAGACTATTCATAGCCAACATATTCAACAGGATCAGGAGCTCCACTATATTGGCGTGCCCTTGGGATTATGCTGCCGTACATGGCAATACGGCAATTTCAGAACTTATGTCACAGCAGGAATGCAAGCCGACTGGAATGTCAGTGCCAAACAAAGTACTGAAGGGGTAGAACAAAAGTTAAACCACGACAAAATGCAGTGGTCAGTTAATGCCAGTCTCGGCCTGCAATATGATGTGCTACCCTTATTAGCACTGTATGCCGAGCCTGGCATCAACTATCATTTCGATAACGGCAGCACCGTTAAGAACTATTTCAAGGACAAACCTGTTAATCTGAAACTACAGTTTGGTGTAAGGCTAAAACTGGGCAGCGACAACTAAAACGCCATTTCCTTTCCTTGATAGAAACGGATGAGTGCCTGCTGATACAGATACTCGTAGCGAGCCTGGGTGAGGTCACTCTCAGCCTTGAGATAGTTGTTCTTGGCCTCGTTGAACTCAGTAATGGTGGCCTTGCCCTGCTCATATTTTGCTTGCGTCAGACGGAAGGCTGTCTCACTACTCTCTGTAGCCTGCTGACTGCTTGCCAGTTTCTGGTTGGCAGCAACGGCATTGTAATACACCTGCTGAATCTCCTTATACAGGGCTTTCTTCGTATTGTCAAGTTGCAGCGTCTGGTTTTCACGGTCTATCTTTGCCGAACGAACGCTGTTACGTGTCTGAAAACGGTTGAAAATAGGGATATTCAGATTAAATCCCAGATACTGACTAAAGTTATTCTTCATCTGATCAGCAAAGCCATCGGCCTTAAAACCAGAAGTTTTGTAATAGTTCGAACCCAGTCCAGCACTAAAGCTCAGCGTAGGATAATAGCCAGCCTGAGCTATTTTTATGTTGTTTTCCGTAGCACGCAAGCGCAACTGCTGGGCCTGTATTTCGGGCTTAGTGGCTAAGGCATCGGCATAGATTTCATCGGGAGTGAAGAGTGAAGAGTGAAGAGTGAAGAGTGAAGAATTTTCTGCCGCAGGTCTTTCTACAGAAAAGCCTTCTGGAGTATTCAGTTCCAATAGCTGAGTCATTGCCAAAATAGCCAACTGTAAGTTATTATCGGCCTGTGTAGCTGTCAACTGACTCTGCGCCATGGTGGCCTTCTGCTGAGCCAGTTCTGCCTCACTAGCTCTGCCGATATCAAGGAGAGCCTGCAAACGTGCCACCTGCACGCTGTCAATACTTATCTGGCGATGAGCCACATCCGCCATCTCCATATTATAGAGGATCTGCACGTATGCCTGAGCTACCTGCGTGCGGATGTCATTCTTGGCCTTTTCAAGATCCTGCGTAGCGGCTTCAAGATTCAACTGGTTCAGTTTGATATTGTTGGGAATCTGGAAACCAGTGAACAAAGGAACACTCGTACCGAGCGAGAACGACGTTGACGAAGTATTGGTATTCGTATAGGTATTCTCCGACGTCAAGCCCCTGCCAAAGGAGAAGTTCTGACCTGCACTGCCACTAAGGTCTGGCAGACGCTGGTTCTTGGCATTCGACAGTTGTATCTCCTGTTGGCGACACTGGTTCTCCTGCTGCTTGATGGTGATATTATGCTCTACAGCATAATCGCAACATTCGCGGAGCGACCATTGTTTCTGCTGGGCCATTGCAAACTGCGACAATGTTGCAGCACACAAAACGAGAAAGGATGCTTTCTTCATAGGGCTTTATTCGTTTTGGTCGTCTTCACTGATAATCTGAGGGCCGCGCACCTTCTGGTCTTTCTCTAGTCCCTTCTTAATCTCGATATTTACGCCATCACTAAGGCCGGTGACCACAGCCTGACGTTCGTAGGTCTTCTGTTTACCCTCACCTTTCACCAGATAAACGAAGGTAGAATCACCGCTGAACTCAATGGCACTCTCAGGCACACAAAGCACATCATTGACCTCAGCCAGCACGATTTCCGCATTAGCGCTATAGCCAGAGCGGATTTTCCCATCTGAAGGAACAATCACAGCAGCCTTAATTTCAAACTGATTAGCACCGTTACTTTCTGTTGCCTTTGGCGAGATGTATTCCAACGTAGCATCAAACTGCAAATCCTGCAGAGCACCGATAGTAATCTTCATAGGCACGCCAATAGCCAGTTGTCCCACCTCGGTCTCGTCAATATTTCCACGGAAGATGAGGTCGTTCATATTAGCAACGGTAGCAATGGTCGTACCATCATTGAAGGTATTCGAATTGATAACCGAGTTACCCACTTTGACGGGAATATCCAGGATGATACCGCTAATGGTAGAGCGAATCAATGTTGATGATGCTGAGGCATTCGACTTTGACACGCCATCACGCACCACCTGCAGGGCATCCACGGCAGCAGCCTTTTCTTCCTGTGCCTGTTTCAACTGCTGACGCGCCTTCTCATAGTCCTCATCGCTCACCAGTTTCTGGTCGTGCAGGTTCTTCGTGCGCGCATAGTCGGTTTCCACCTGCTTCAGATTGATGTCAGCCAGACGCACACGGCTCTCTGCACTCGACAGCTGTCCCATGTCGGGAATCACTTTTACCTTTGCAATCACCTCTCCCTGCTCCACGCGGTCGCCGGGTTGTTTCATCAGTTCGGCAATGATACCGCTAATCTGCGGTTTCACATTCACTTCATTACGAGGTTCTATCTTACCTGTAATGATAGTGGTTTTGCGGATACTGTCCATACTCGTTGCAAACTCAGAGTACTGAACTTCCTTGGGTTGGCTTTTCTGCCAGAGGAACACGAAGGTTCCAATAAAAATCAACGCCACGATGGCAGCGATGACCAGTTTGAAATACTTTTTCATTTTATTATTTACCTTTTTTTACTTTTTACTCTTATTCATCACGCATAGCATCTACAGGCTTGATGCTCATAGCACGTGCAGCAGGTGCCAGTCCGGCCAGCACGCCCATCACAGCAATAGCGAGGGCTGCGAAGATTGCTGTCCAGAAGCCCACCTGGAAATGAGCGGCCAGGATACCGTCTTCTGTATTTGCCAGCTCCAGCATCTGCAGGATCATCACGGCAAAGAGGATGCCGCTCATACCCGCCACCATTGTCAGCACGATACTCTCAGAGATAATCTGCGAGAGGACCATCTTTGGCGTAGCACCGATAGCACGGCGGATGCCTATCTCAATGGTTCGTTCGCGCACCGTGACCATCATGATATTCGACACACCGATGGCACCGGCCAACAAAGTGCCGAGTCCAACGAGCCATATCAGGAAGTTGACACCCTTAAACAGACTGTCCAACATCTGGAACAGCACCTCAGTGTTGAATACCATCACGCCCTGTTCATCCTCCGGGTCTATCGTATGGGCACGCGCTATCGTCTCGCGAATACGATCCGCGACAGCAGACATGACCACACCTTTTTTACCCGTCACGGCAATCATGTGGACACTCTGTCCCATGTTATAGGTCTGTTGCATCAGTGTGATAGGCAGGAGCATCGTGGTGCCCGATTCGCCACCGAAGCTGATACCTTCGGCAGAGCTATAGTCAACACCTACTATCTGATAATAAACCGAATCTACACGTATAAAACTACCACAAGGGTCACCACCGCCAGGGAAGAGGTCCTTATAGGTCTTTTTCTGAATGACACACACCTTACGGCGCTGCGCCACGTCCATATCGTTAAGATAGCGCCCATAGCGCATCTTAGGTTCACTCACCCGCTGATAGTCTTCCTGTACACCGTTGATACTGACAGTGGTCTTACGGTCGCCCAAATAGGCCGTTCCGCCATTCGAGAAAAGCACCGGACTCACCACATCGAGCTCCGGGATGCGACTCTTCAGACGCTGCACGTCCTTATACTCCATATTCCACATACGGCCTTTCCTGAAACCCTTATAGGCCTTTGTCGTGGGTTGTGCCCATACCATTGCGCTGTTTGTGGCAAAGCCCTCGAAGTTCTGGTTCAGCAGTTCCTTCAGTCCCTGTCCGCCGCCAATCAGCGCCACAAGCATGAAGACCCCCCAGAACACGCCAAAGCCTGTCAGGAACGAACGGCTCTTGTTACGCGTCAGCGTGTCAAGAATCTCTCTATATGTATCTAAGTCTAATCTCATATTACATTTTGTATTTCCAGTTCCACCAGTGAATACTAATCAGCCCTCAAAGCCTCAATAGGTCTGATACGGCTGGCCTTATAAGCCGGAATCAGTCCGGCAATAGTACCAGCGATAATCATCACCATCGTAGCCTCGAAGCACACATCAAGTCCCACTGTGGGGTCGAGGAACATCGTGGCCTTAAACAAGCCTGCATCCACTTTTGTATGTCCCAGCGTGGCATCCATATACTCATTGGCGGCAATGCCCAGAATCATTCCAATATAGCCAAAGATGGTAGTGATGATAATACTCTCGATGATGATGAGCTTCAGGATGCTCCAGGGCTTGGCGCCAATGGCCTTGCGTATGCCAAACTCATGGGTGCGCTCCTTCACCGTAATCAGCATGATGTTCGAGACACCCACGATACCACTCAGCAATGTGAAGAGTCCTACTATCCACAGGGCCGTACGGATAATTCCAATACCCTTCTGCATCTGCAGGTTCTGCGTATAGCGGTTCCACAGCCAGATGGCATTCTCATCGTCGGGGTGAGCCTGGTGTGCCGTATTGATACGCTGGCGATACTCCTTTTCAAAGGCTTCGTTCTCGGTTTCCGTCTCCAGTCCATGAAAGGTGAACTCTATGCGCCCGGCATCATCCGTCTTAGCGCCATAGATACGCTTGATGGTGCTGTAGGCTGAGAACATATCGGCACGTCCGTTCTCCTGCTCTTTGTAGATACCCACAACCTTGAAGGCGAAGTTACCCACCTTGACGAATTTGCCCACTTGCGTTTTCAGTTCCTTGGCCTGCTTGTCGCTGATGGCCAGCACCTTACGGCTCTCATTCACATCAATACTGTTGATGAAACGGCCCTGCAGCATCTCCACCTTGTCAATCTTGATATGGTTGGGATAAACGCCGGCAATCTGACCGGTGAGATACTGCTGCCCGTTGCTCACCATGGCGGTGGTGCGATATTGGGCACCCACCTCATCGACCACTTTTTTAAATTCCTCGTCGGTAATCTCAATGTCGCGCTGGTGCAAGCGGATGTCACGGTTCTCCTTCAGTCCTTGATAGGCCATTGACGTCTCGCCGCCAAAGACCACCATCGAACTGCTCAGGAAGCGGTCGCTCTGTTTCAGATTGGCATTGATAAGACCATTACCCGCTCCCAGTAGCACGATAAGCATAAAGATACCCCATGCTACAGCGAAGCCGGTAAGCCCCGTACGCAACTTGTTTCGTCGCGCCGTCTGCCATATTTCATTCAATAACTCCATCCTTGATACGAATAATGCGGTTGGTTTGCTGGGCTACATTGGGATCGTGAGTCACGATGACCTGTGTGATATGCTCCTGAGCATTCAAATTTTTCAGGAGTTGCATCACCTCGACAGAGGTCTTCGAATCGAGAGCACCCGTAGGTTCATCTGCCAGAATCATCTGAGGCTTAGTAATCAGCGCACGAGCAATAGCCACACGCTGCTTCTGTCCACCAGAAAGCTCGTTGGGATAGTGGTCGGCCCACTCTAAAAGCCCTAACCGTTCCAGATATTCCAGAGCAAGGGTGTGTCGTTTTTTACGCGACACACCCTGATAAAAGAGTGGCAACTCCACATTTTCCACGGCATTCTTAAACGAGATGAGATTAAAGGATTGGAAGATGAATCCAATCATGTGATTGCGGTACTCGGCAGCCTTGCTCTCAGAGAGGTTCCAGATGCGAACGCCATTCAGCGTGTAGAGACCCGAGTCGTAGTTGTCCAGGATGCCCAGGATGTTCAGCAAGGTGGACTTGCCAGATCCTGAGGCACCCATGATTGATACAAACTCGCCTGCCTCGATGTCGAGGTTGATTCCCTTCAGTACATGCAAAGGCTGAGCACCAAAGTAAGTCTTGTTTACGTTTTCTAAGTGTATCACTTTTTACCTTTTAACTTGTTATCTCTGACCATTAGACGCAAGAAATGTTAGGATTGTTGCAGTTCATACGCAACTTTAACATCTTCTAACGTAATACCCAGTAATTTCATCTGTCGGAAGAGTTCGGGAAGCTGTTCTTTCATGAACATTTGCTTGCGCTCTTTCAGGATTTGTTTCTTCGCGCCTTTAGTCACGAAGTAGCCCAGTCCCCTTTTATTATATATAATGTTCGCGCGAGCCAGTTCATCGTAGGCCTTTACGGCGGTGTTGGTGTTCACCTCCAGCAGTACGGCATACTCTCGCACCGATGGGATGCGGTCATCGTCCTTGTACTTGTCGGCCAGTATCTCGTCACACAGCCTATCGGCCATCTGCAAGAATATCGGTTTATCAGAATTAAATATCATACGTTCAGCCATTTATTGTTAATTACCTGCATACGGCAGAAGAGCTTAAACGAAGCCCAGTAGTGAGCTGCGATGATAAGCCAGCCGCCCAACAAGGCGAAATAGAAGCGGGGAGTGTAAATTGTACGGTAGGAATAATAAGCTGAGCCGTCAGGCAGTTGTTGCAGTATCTCACCCTGCTCATACTCTATGAAGTGAAAGTCTATATTATACAATTCCGTTTGATTGATGACTATCGCCAGCAGAATAACGACAATGAGGATGACAGCACTCGTTGACAAGAACTGAAACCGACGGAACAGCGTGCCACCCACGATGAAGAGAGAATGGATATAGAACATCCAGGTAATTAGCATCAACACAGACTGCCAATCAAGAGCAGATGAGAAGGAATCTATATACAAAGGAACACCCCACACCATGACACGGCCTGTAATGGCATCTATCAAGACACGCAGTGCATCAGCAGCGACAATGGACACAACAGTGATAACAGCCATCAGAATGATAGAGTGAAGCAGACTGATGATATATTTCTCACCATTTGACACAGGCCAGAGCAGATAGGCAGAGCGTTTACGCGTATCCTTCATCTGTGAAAACAGATAGCTGGCACCAAAGAGCATGGCAAAGCAAAAGAATACCATGCCGAAACTTATAGTTCCTTTCACAACAAAAGTATATTCGGAGAGCAAATCTTCTGCTGAATAAATCTGCTCCATCTTTGAATAGCTGCTGCCTGCCACACGCGTAATGAACAAGTTAGCGAAGAACATGACTAACGTGTAGATGCCAAAGATGCGAATCCACGACTTTCGTGATACGAGGAAGTGGCACTTCAGTGCCTGACCAAATCTTGTTATATTGAAGTTTTCCATTTTTCTGTTTGTTTTTTAGTTAAATCTTTGCTTGGGTAATACAGTTAAACAATAGTTCAAGGTTGACCTGCGTCTCGGCATCTCCCTCCTTGCGTCTGGCAACAACGGCATTGCCCTGGAGCGTGGGTTCGGCATAGAGCACATCGGCATCCATCTGCTGGGGGGTGCGATATTCGAAGACATACTGCTCTTCTATCTCCTGCATGGAGGCATTCAGCAGTACGCTGCGCTGGTCGAGAATCAGGACGTGGTCGAGCAACTGCTCTACATCGTGTACCTGGTGGGTAGAGATAATCACGGTGCGGTCGTCTGTCATGTGCTGTGCAATAACTTTGCGGAACTGTGACTTAGATGGAATGTCCAGACCATTCGTCGGCTCGTCCATCAACAGATACTGCGTATTGGTAGCCATCGCAAAGGCTATGTAGGCCTTCTTGCGCTGACCCATAGAGAGTTTTCCCAGATGCACATCCTCAGGCAAGTCAAAGTCGGCCAGGCAGCCTTTTAATATCTCGTCAGAGAATTGGGGATAGAAAGGCTTGTAGAGTTTCACATACTCAGAAAGATGGATTGCCGGGAGCTCAAACTCCTCGGTGACAAGGAAGATACGGCTCAACATACCGGCCTGGCGCTTGTAGGTGGCAACACCATCGCAACACACAGTTCCCGCCGTGGGGCGCAACAGGCCGGAGAGCAGATAGAGCAAGGTTGACTTGCCTGTACCGTTTTTTCCCAGCAGACCATAGATTTGGTTCTCTTCCAGCGTCAAACTGAAATTGTCAAACACCAGACGCTTCTGTCCGGCATACTTAAAGTTAATGTTGTTTACGTTGATCATAATGATATTATAACTTAAAAACGAATCTGTATCAGTGTACCAGTTTAATAGTACACTGCAAAAGTAGGCGTATTTTATTAATCCACCAAACTTTTTTCCAATTTTCTTTTGTCGTTAACAATAGTTTAACATTTCCACCTTATTAATATAATATGGCCTATTCTGATAAGCATCATGGCATTGATAGTTTATCAGAGAAGGATAAGAGGAAATGAATTTATGCAATAATTGGCGCAATTTATGTATAAATTCATCGAATTATTGCATAAATTGAAGTCAAAAGCTATGATTTGATAGTAACAACCTGGTCGCAATAATCTATGACGGCGGCACGATGAGTGACAAAGATGACCGTGCGCAGATGATCCTTGAGGATGTTTTCCAGCACTTTTTTCTCCGTATCAGCATCAAGAGCACTGGTAGCCTCATCCAACAGCATGATACTGCCTGGGCGAAGTAGCGCACGGGCAATAGCGATGCGCTGAGCCTGTCCCTCACTCAAGCCTCCACCCTGTTCTGAGAAATGGGTATCGAGTCCGTCAGGCAATTCACTGACGAAGTTGGCACAGGCCAGACGGAGCACCTCCCTCATTTGCGGATCAGTAGCCTGAGGATTGCCCAGTTGCAGGTTCTCGCGCAGGGTTCCGCTAAGCAGGGTGTTTCCTTGGGGTACATAGACGAAGTTGCAGCGGTGAAGAGGGGACAAAGACTCTCCACCGTCCCCTCTGAGAGAGAGAGGGGAGTATATAGTTATATTTCCTTGTTGTGGTTTTACTAAAGCCAGCAGCAGACGTATCAGCGTTGTCTTTCCCGCGCCCGTCTCACCCATGATAGCAGTACAAGAGCCTGGCTGGAAGTCCACACTGAAGTCTTTCATCGCTGGTTGCTGTCCAGGCGCACCATAGTTGAAGGTGACATGATCGAAACAGATGCCGCAAGGTGCAGCAAGAAACTGCGGTTCTCCCTGCTGCTCCTCAGGAGTCTCTTCCAGTTCCATCAGTCGTTCGGCTGCCGTAAACACGCTGACAAAGGCAGGCACCAGCTTGGCAAGGTCGCGTGCAGGACCCTGTATACGGTTCACCAACTGCAGGAAGGCAGTCATACCACCGAAGGTCAGCGTACCACTGTGCAGACGGAGGGCACCCCACAGGAATGCCACAAGGAACCCAATGGAAAAGCCCATGTTCAGGAAGAAATTACTGCCCACGGAAAAAGCCGTACGCTTGCGTACCCACTGGCGCAGCATCTGCTGCGTACCTTCCAACCTACTGAGCATCTGCTGGTTAGCCTCCATCGTCTTCACCAACATACGATGCTGCATGGTCTCGGTGAGCAGACTCTGTATCTGACTGTCGGTATCGCGCACCTTTCTATTATATCTACGCATATAGGCAATATATATGCGACTCACCAGGATGAAGAGAGGCAGGATAGCCACCGTGACTATAGCCAGCCAGGTGTCCATCTGAAGCAGATAGACAAAAGCACCCACGAACATAGCCAGTGTGCTAATGACCGAAGGAAGCGTCTCGGTGAGGAAATTCACCACCGTCTTCACGTCCTGTTCCAACCGGTTGATGATGTCACCGCTATGCATCGCCTCGCGCCCACGCCACTCCGAACGCAGCAATCGCGCCAATACACGCTGCTGCATACGGTTTTGGGCTTTCACGCCAAGGATGTTTTTCACCCATACCCGCGAGATGCCCACGGCAAACTCGCCCAGTATCAGGGCAGCCATTACCCCCACAGCCATATAGAGCGAACCCTCGCGAGCACCTGATGCAATATCAATGGCACGCTGCATGGCCCAGACAGACGACAGGCCCAGAGCAACGCCGAGGAGTCCGATGCACGCATTCATCACGGCCTGCAGACGATTGCCTTGCAGAGCCTTCCACAGCCAGCGGAATATTTCCATTGCCGTAAAATGGCTGTCGGGCAGTTGGAGGAATTCCTTGATTTTCAACCTTTCAATTTTTACATTTTTACATTTTTGCATTTTTGCATTTCAAATTCCTCCCTCATCTCCCATCTGCTCCCCACATCAGTTTCTCTCTCAGCGTTGAGAAATAACGAGTGCCACGGCGTTTCACCACCTGAACATTGTAGGGCGCACGGCGCAAGGCAATGTGTGTGCCTTCGCCACACTTCTCTGAGCGTCCGTCGATAGCCACCAGGAACGAATGGTTGCGACTCTCGACCTCTAATGTCACCTCTGCGGAATCTGGAATGACAACAGGACGGATATTCAACGAATGGGGAGCAACGGATGTCAAGACAAACACCCCTGTGCCAGGCACCACCACCGGACCACCATTCGACAGGGAATAAGCCGTAGAACCTGTAGGGGTAGATACGATAAGACCATCGGCTTGGTACGTCGTCAGATACTCACCATTGATACTGGTTCGAATGGAGATCATAGCAGCCGTATCGCGTTTCAGGATGGCCACATCGTTAAGTGCACAAGAGGCATCGCCCAAAGGCTGGCCGTTAGCCTTCACCTGTATCACGGCACGACTTTCCACCGCATAGTCATCGTTATACAAAGCCTGCAGACAAGCCTCAATGTCAACAGGGGCAATATCTGCTAAGAAACCCAAACGCCCCATGTTGACACCCAAGATAGGTATGTTCTTGGCACCCACCTTGCATGCCGTCTTCAGGAAGGTGCCGTCGCCTCCCATCGAGATAGCGAAATCGGCCTCAACGTCATTGCCAGAGAATGTTGCAAAACGATATTTCGGCGTATTAAGAATGCTGCGGACATCACACATCTCATTGATAAAATGATAGTATTCCTCGTCGATGACCACACGCGCACCATGCACTCTCAAGCTGGCCAGCACCTGCTGGATAGCTGCCGATTTCTCCTGCTGATACAGATTGCCAAAGAGGGCAAATGTAAGGGGTTCAGATGACATATTTCTCCTTTTTCTTTCTGAATTCGTAAAGTTTTTGTAACTTTGCCTGCAAAAGTACAAATTAAATTTGAAACTATGGCAAAAGTTTATGTTTTTCTTGCTGACGGCTTCGAAGATGTCGAGGCGTTGATTCCTGTCGATGTGTTGCGTCGCGGTGGTGTGGAAGTGACAACGGTAAGTGTGATGGATGATTCGCAAATCGTGGAATCTGCCCACAACGTGCAGATTGTGGCCGATGCAATGATAGAAGATTGCAACTTCAGCGATGCCGACCTGCTCTTCCTGCCAGGCGGTATGCCGGGAGCCACTAACCTGTACAACAGCAGCATGGTGCGCCAGGCACTGAAGGAGCAGGCCGCCGCTAACAAGCGGATAGCCGCCATCTGTGCCGCACCCGCCGTGGTATTAGGGCAAATGGGACTGTTAGAAGGCTGCAACGCCACTTGCTATCCCGGTTTTGAGAGGATGCTCGGCGATGGTGTCCGCTATACCGGTGCTCTGGTGACTGTCCACGGCAACATCACTACTGCCGAAGGTCCTGCTGCCGCCTTCCCCTTTGCCTACGAACTGCTCAGTCAGCTGGTCAGCAAGGAGGTGAGCGACCAGATTGCCGATGGTATGCGATTTGTGCATTTAATGCAAGGTAAAAAGTAATAGTGAAAAGTGAATAATTTGCTTCCGCTATGGATTATGTGATCATTGTAGCCGGTGGAAAGGGCCTGCGCATGGGCGGCGAGATTCCTAAGCAATTCATTCCTATTGGAGGGAAGCCTGTGTTGATGCGCACACTGGAGCGTTTTCGTGAGTATTCCAAGGAACTGCAGATTATCCTTGTATTACCAGAAAGTCAGCAAGACTATTGGCGAAAGCTTTGCCAACAGAACCATTTCCCCCTCCCGTCGGAGGGGGCAGGGGGAGGCTTCTACCTATTGGCGAATGGTGGAGAGACACGTTTCCACTCCGTACAAAACGGTTTGGCAAAAGTACCAGATGACTCAAAGGGTGTAGTTGGTGTGCATGACGGTGTGCGTCCTTTCGTCTCTGTTGAGGTCATTAGCAACTGCTTCGAGACAGCACGAACGAAGAAAGCTGTCATTCCCGTAACGCCTGTTGTAGAGACCTTACGGCATATCCCATCACAACAAAACGTACTACGCAGCGACTATTGTCTGGTACAAACACCACAATGCTTTGACATACAGCTGTTAAAGGCCGCTAATCATCAACCCTATTCTGAAGCCTTTACTGACGATGCCTCTGTTGTAGAGGCATACGGTCACGAGGTTTCCATGGTGGAGGGCAACCGTGAGAACATCAAGATCACGACTCCCTTCGACCTCAAGATAGCAGAAACCCTCATTTAAATGAATATACTCGATCAGGACATCAAATTCTTACCTGGCGTAGGTCCCAACCGCCGGAAGACGCTCAGCCAGGAACTGGGCATTGAGACCTACGGCCACCTGCTCGAGTATTACCCTTACAAATACGTAGATCGCTCGAAGATCTATAGTGTACGCGAGCTGACTGGCGATATGCCGTTCGTGCAGGTCGTAGGACACATATTGAGTTTCGAGACCTTTGACATGGGGCCTCGCAAGGAGCGTGTGGTAGCTCATTTCTCTGATGGTACAGGTATTATGGACTTGGTGTGGTTTAACGGTGGCAAATATGCCAAGCAGAACTACAAAATAGGCACAGACTATCTCGTCTTTGGCAAGCCCAGCGTCTTCAACAACCGCATTCAGGTGCAGCATCCCGATATCGACCTTGCGGAGAACATGGAACTGTCGACGATGGGTATGCAGCCTTACTATAACACCACGGAGAAGATGAAGAAGATGGGCATGAACTCCCGTGCTGTGGAGCGACTGACCAAGACGCTTCTGGAAAAGCTGAAAGACCCACTCCCAGAGACCATACCCGACTTCATCACCACCCCACTCCACCTGATGAACCGCGATAAGGCCCTGCGCACGCTACACTATCCGATGAACGCGAAAGACTTGGAACGGGCACGCGTCAGGATGAAGTTCGAGGAACTGTTCTTCGTACAACTGAATATCTTAAGATATGCCAGCGACCAGCGACGCAAATATCGAGGATTTGTGTTCAACCGCATCGGCCCGCTGTTCAATGATTTCTATCAGAAGAACCTGCCTTTTGAACTGACAGGTGCCCAGAAACGTGTAATGCACGAAATCAGGAAGGATATGTGCTCTGGCCGACAGATGAACCGCCTGCTGCAAGGCGATGTGGGTAGCGGTAAGACATTGGTTGCACTCATGACGATGCTCATCGCTTTAGATAATAGCTATCAGGCCTGTATCATGGCACCCACGGAAATTCTGGCAGAGCAGCATTTGCAAAGCATCCGTGAGTTCCTGAAAGGGATGCCCATACGGGTGGAACTGCTCACCGGCATCGTAAAAGGTAAGCGCAGACAGGAGATTCTCGACGGACTCCTTTCTGGCGACGTGCAGATTCTTGTGGGTACGCACGCCGTCATTGAGGATACTGTGCAATTCGCACAACTGGGGGCGGTGGTCATTGACGAGCAGCACCGCTTCGGCGTGGCACAACGAGCCAAACTATGGGCAAAGACCGACGGGAACACCATCCCCCACGTGCTGGTGATGACGGCAACGCCCATCCCTCGCACACTGGCAATGACACTCTACGGCGACTTGGACGTGAGCATCATCGACGAATTACCACCAGGACGCAAGCCCATCCGTACCTCCCATGTATTCGACAACCGCATGACTTCACTCTACGACGGCATCCGCCGACAGATACATGAGGGCCGACAGGTGTATATCGTATTCCCACTCATTGAGGAGAGCGAGAAGATAGACCTGAAGAACCTGGAACAGGGTTTTGAAGCATTACGAGAGGCTTTCCCGGAATTCCGTCTGAGCAAGGTGCACGGCAAGATGAAGCCCAAAGAAAAGGAAGAGGAAATGCAGAAATTCGTCTCTGGAGAGACACAGATTCTCGTTGCTACAACTGTTATTGAGGTTGGTGTCAATGTACCCAATGCCTCGGTCATGGTCATCCTCGATGCCCAGCGTTTTGGTCTTTCTCAGTTACATCAGCTAAGAGGACGCGTAGGCCGAGGTGCCGATCAAAGCTTTTGCATCCTCGTCACAACCTACAAACTCAGTGAGGACACCCGCAAGCGCATTGACATCATGTGCGAGACCAACGACGGATTCCGCATTGCCGAGGCCGACCTGAAGCTACGCGGTCCCGGCGACTTGGAAGGCACACAACAGAGCGGCATGGCCTTCGACCTGAAGATAGCTAATATTGCGCGCGACGGACAGCTGGTGCAACTGGCTCGCGACGAGGCACAGAAGATTATCGATGAAGACCCGCAATGCCAGTCAACAAAATATCAGATGCTTTGGAACAGACTGCGCGAAATACGTAAGACAAATGTTAATTGGGCGGCCATTTCTTAATAATAATGTTAAAAGTATTCAAATAATTGCTACTAATACACTTATTTCTCATAAATATTTACTACCTTTGTACAAAATTATTGACTAACCGGCGATTATGAAAATAAAAAACATAAAGAAATTTGCCTTCATGGCCCTCGCTTCACTTGCAGTGTTACCTGCTGCAGGTCAGGATCTTTTAGCAAATCAGGCACCTATCGACCGCAAGATTAAAGCAGTTGACTCACTGATGATGAAGCAGCTCCTGATGAACGAAGTATGGGAATCGCCCGCAGCAGACCTCTATGAGGACTGGGACAACCTGTATGCCCACAAGCAGACCGCACTGCCCGATTCCTTCCGCATCAACCTTCGCAACTTCTGTATGCCTACCACAAACCGCGTGGTGACATCAAACTTTGGTGCCCGCTGGCGTCGTCAGCACAAGGGACTGGATGTCAAAGTATATATCGGCGATACCATCCGTGCCGCATTCGACGGCAAGGTACGCGTTGTTCGCTACGAGCGTCGTGGCTACGGCAACTACGTGGTGATTCGTCACCCCAACGGACTGGAGACCATCTATGCCCATATGTCAAAGCATCTGGTTGGCGAGAACGAGGAAGTACGTGCCGGACAACCTATCGGACTGGGTGGCAACACCGGTCGCAGCACTGGTTCGCACCTGCATTTCGAGACCCGTCTCTGTGGTGTTGCCCTGAACCCCGCACTGATGTTTGACTTCAAGAATCAGGACGTTGTAGGCGACGAGTGGACTTTCAACCGCTCTACCTATAATCAGGAATCTGCAGAAGCTACCCGTCTGCGCGGAACTGGTGGCGTTTATCGCGGAGGCGATGGTCTTTACGAAACTGCATCTAAGAGCAGCTATCAGGCTAACAGCGGCGATGTGCGCTACCATAAGGTTAAGAAAGGCGAAACGCTCTCTGCTATTGCCCGTAAGCACCACACTACCGTTAACGCCCTGTGCAATCTGAACCGCATCAAGAAGACGGTAACGCTCCGTCCCGGTCAGATTCTGAAATATAACTAAGCATTTACACCTTATTATATATATAAGGCTTTAGGCAGAAACCTAAGGCCTTATTTTTTATGCCAACAAATGCAGAAAAAAACTTGACAAAATACTTTGTCGTTTTACTAATTTTTCCTACTTTTGCAGCCAACTCTGGGAGCGCAGGCATCAAGGACTGAACCTTGTTAATTAAAAATCGTTTAACCCATAATTAAATCTTATCATTAACAATTATGAAAAAGTATCTTGCAGAAATGGTGGGCACTATGGTGCTCGTGTTGATGGGCTGCGGCGTGGCCGTTAGCCTGGGTTGTAATCCTATTAGTAATATTCCCGCTGTGGTAGGCACAGCCTTTGCCTTCGGACTGGCTGTTGTGGCTATGGCCTACGCCATTGGAGGAATATCCGGCTGTCATATCAATCCTGCCATCTCACTGGGATGTTTCCTCAGCGGGCGCATGAGCGGCAAAGACTGTGCCATGTACATCATCTTCCAGATTATCGGTGCTTTTATCGGTTCTGCCCTGCTGGCACTTCTCACAGCCAATGTCTCAGAACTTGAGGGAACAGGAGCCAACGATCTTCAGGCCGGAGTATCAATAGCCGGTGGCTTGCTGGCAGAAATCATCTTCACCTGCGTATTCGTGCTGGTGGTGCTTGGAGCCACTGCCAAGACCAACGGTGCCACCAACAACTTTGCTGGATTAGCCATTGGCCTGTCGCTGGTACTTGTTCATCTGGTGTGCATCCGCTATACGGGTACTTCCGTGAACCCAGCTCGCTCTATTGCCCCAGCTATCTTCCAGGGCGGCACAGCACTGGCCAACCTCTGGATCTTCATCGTCGGGCCGTTAGTAGGCGGTGTATGTGCTGCCGGAATATGGAAAATGATAGAGCCTTCCAAGTCATAAGACTTTGCAAAATAATCCATATTACAAAATAAAATCGACCATATTACTGAGTAACATGGTCGATTTTATTTTGTAATATCGTCTATTTGACAATATGAAGGATGCTCATTGGCATCATTTACTGCGCTGCTTTCTCACTTGAAAGGTACATTCCGACAGCCTCGATAAGGCCCTTATAAGTAGACTTATAAGCCACGATAGTCAGTTTGTCGCCATAGGTAAGGCCCAGCTCACCGAACTGATGTTCGACTTCAAGAATCAGGACGTTGTAGGCGATGAATGGACTTTCAACCGCTCAACTTATAACAGCGAGTCAGCTGAGGCTACCCGTCTGCGCGGCACCGGTGGTGTATATCGCGGCGGCGACGGCCTCTACGAAACGCCAACGAGCAGCAGCCGCAGCTATCAGGCTAACAGCGGCGATGTGCGCTACCATAAGGTTAAGAAAGGCGAAACGCTCTCTGCTATTGCCAAAAAACACCACACTACCGTTAACGCCCTGTGCAATCTGAACCGCATCAAGAAGACGGTAACGCTCCGTCCCGGTCAGATTCTGAAATACAACTAAGAATTCACCTTATTTATATAGAGCGGCTTTTGTCTTATTTTAAATAAGACAGAGGCCTTCGAGCTCGCCATTCACCAACGAGGAACAGGCAGTCTGTGACAATTGTGACAATTGTGACAGTCTATTTTTACACCAAAGGGAATAGAAAGGGGAATAGAGATAAAGAGGATAGCAGATATTATGATAAATGATAAATGATAAATGATAAATAATAATATAATAATAGATAATATCTATTTTTTATCTATTCAACAATCTTCATCTTCTACCTCTTCTCATGATACAGTGTGCGGAAAAAACATTGTCCTAATTGTCACAATTGTCACACGCACCAAGACACAACACACAAACCCAACCATAAAAAGAGAGTCGCAACCCCACGAAGAGATTGCGACCCTGCAATATGTTTGCAACTAAATATGATTAGTTGAAGATGTAGCGGAGGCTGAACTGGATGCTATAGGTCGAAGCCATATCGTTATACGATGTATAGGTCGAGGTCAGACGTTTCTTACCATCCAACTGATACTGATAAGAAGCATTTCCAGTATTATCTATCGTACACTTCAGCAGATCAGTACGGTTAGCATACTTGTAGAGACCCCAACTGCTATTCAGCAGGTTGGGCAGATTCTTGATATCAACACCAAACTGCAGAGTATTGCGATACTTACCTACCTTGATATAGAAGTCCTGGTTGAACTTGAAGTCAAGTTGATGATGCCAAGGAGCGATAGCTCCACCACGCTCAGCATATTCACCCTTATGATTGCTCAAGTAGTCATCCTGCTGGATGTAAGCCCAGAAGTCATCACGCTGCATATCGGCAGTATAGGGAGCGCCATCCACCGTTCCATTAGCAATAAAGTTCCAAGAGTCAAGTTCCTCACGCGAAGCAGGAATGTAGATCAGCGAACTTGAGCCACCATCGCCAGCAATGCAGGAGGTCATGGTATAAGAATAGCGTGTACCGTTATTCGTGTAAGAACCACTCTTGAAATAAGCCATGTTCATACCCTCGTAGACAAGACCGATGCTTGAGGCAAAGTTCTTGGCATACTCCTTACGGTAAGATGCTGAGATCAGCAGACGATGAGGAGCCACATAAGTACCATAACCAAGCTCCAGGTCATTCATACCATTCACAGAGAAGCGGCGGTTATTATAGGCAGATGTGACCTGGTCACCCTGTCCCTCACTATAAGCCCATGACTTAGAATAGGTATAAGAAGCACTCAGGTCAAGTCCGAAGTCGAACTTCTTGGACAGTTGAGCAGAGATAGAATAATAGTAAGCCTTATTACCTGCATTGGTTATCAGATAAGCGTTATTGCTATTGTTCACCTTCTTATAAAGCCGACGAGTGTCGTTCGGAGAGATTGCCACTTCCTTGTCAAAAACATAGTTCTCGTTAGTGATTACGGCGGGATTAAACTCACGGCTGTAGATACCCTCCAATGAGAAGTCGATATCGTAAGGAAGCTTCAAGTCAACAGCCAGAGAGGTCTTCCAAACTGCATTCAGTTTCAGATCCTTATCAATAATAGTCGGTGACTGCGGAGCAAGAACCGTTGTCGGATCAATAACAGAGCTAATTTGTGCAAGCTGTCCAGCCACTGTGGGATCAAAGTTGGGCTGTCCACCGGCAGGAGCACTAGTAACATCGTTATAGTAATACTGCAGCTGACCTACGTTTGAGTTTCCTACTGCTGACACAAGCCATACAAAAGGCAAACGGCCCACAAAGTAACCAGTACCACCACGAACAACTACCTTCTGATTACCCAGTACATCCCAGTTGAAACCGATACGGGGCGAAACAGTCAATTTAGCATCGGGCAGCTGATCTGTGGAATATTGTTTGTCACCAGCAAACTTCAATGCAGCAAACGGAGCGTTATAGTTGTCCTTCAGCTCAGGATAGATAGGCAACTCAAAGCGCAAGCCACCAGTAAGACGGAACTTGTCAGAGATGTTCACCTGATCCTGCAGGTAGAAAGAGAACTGGTTGTACTTCATCTTTGCCTCAAACTGTGAGCCATCCAATGCACGTGAAGTGGTGATACCATAAGCTGCAGGCTTAGCACCAGTTACAAAGTCGTTCCACGACGAGAACACATAGTATCCGTTACCACCCTGCATAAAGCCATTAACGGCATCATTGGTCTCAAACTGCACACCAGCAAGGAAATTGTGAATGCCCATCGTCCAAGTAGCCTCATCAGTAGCTACGAAGGTCTTCACCTGACGCAGGTTACCAGCAGTAAAGGGATCTGGTCCAAAAGTCGTCAACACAGAGCCTGCATCAAGAATATCGACTGTGGGGAAGGTACCACCCTCTACAGAACGAGGTTCATCTTGATAAGAGTAGGTGAGACGCAGAGCATTGTTAACGATACCGAACTTTGAGTTCAACTCACCTGCAATAGAGGTGAAGTTCTGCTCCTGATAATAGCGTGCACTCTCAAATGGCAACGCATAATAGGTTCCACGGCCATTGCCACCAGGATAAATCTTACTCGTTGTCAGCGGGCTGGTTGAAGAAGAAGGATTGTTGGAGTTCTTCGAACGGGTGTTTGAGAAACGGACATTCATCTTGTGATTCTCATTGATATTCCAGTCCACACGAGCTAAGATACGATAAGCAGGAGTCTTGAGCGAATAGCCCTGATAACGTCCAGGGTTGTAGCCATAGGTGCTCTGCAGATAACTAGATATCTCATCCATCTGTGCTGCCGTGGGGCGATTATATATGGTCGTAGCTCCAAATTCAATGCCATCAGGACTAGTATAGCGGGTAGGACCAGCAGACACGTTATCCTCGTATTCACCATTAACGAAGAAGAACAGTTTATCCTTGATAATAGGGCCACCAATAGTAGCACCATAGGTCGTAGTATAAGACTGCTCACGAGGAATCTCATCGTAGTCGCTCACCTTGTTACCACGCAAATGAACATTTGTGTTATAAATATAGGCAGACCCCTTGAATTCATTAGTACCACTCTTGGTTGTTGCATTGATAGCACCACCGGTAAAACCACTCTGACGAACATCAAACGGAGTTACCGAAACAGTAATCTGATCGAGAGCATCCAATGAGATTGGCGAGCCGCTGGCAGGAAGGTTTGAGCCAATACCAAAGGCATTATTAAAGGCTGCACCATCGACAGTAACATACGACTGACGATAGTTACCACCACCGACAGCAAAACCACCAACGGTATTACCACCCTGAGGGGTCATCTTCATGATGTCATTCATAGAACGGCTGACAGTAGGAATGAACACCATCTCATCAGCACCAACACTGGTAACAGCACCAGCGCGGTCTGTTCTCATGTTGTTCTTGCCTCTGGTAGAGAGCACCTGAACTTCTTGAAGTTCTCTTGTAGTCTCTTCCAACCACACATCAAGCACGGTATTCTGACCCAACATCAACTTGAGGTCTGTGAATTTCTTGGTCTGGTAGCCTATATACGAGACTTCCACCTCGTAAGGACCTCCAGAACGCATACCCGACATAGAGTAACGTCCATTGACGTTTGTAACAGAACGATAGACGCTTCCCGAAGGGACATGCTTGGCAACAATGGTAGCACCAATAATCTCTTCGCCATTAGATGTAACCTTACCACTGATACCAGAAGTTGTAACTTGTGCCATAGCTGTTAACGAGATCGTTAACAATAATGACACCAGAAAGAAAAGTTTCTTCTGCATAAAATAATAATTTAGATTAATTTCTACGCTGCAAAAGTACGAAAAAGTTTTCATATTTTTGCATTTCTTACAGACTTTTTTCAGTATTATTTGATAATCGTGACCTGACCACTCCGATTGAACTGTAAAGAGTGGCGACGGAGCTGACGGGTGTCGTGATTGAAGAGCAGTTGAGAGTTGTAATGCCGACCAGCAACTCGTATCTCAAAATGCACATGATGGGTAGTGGCACGCCCTGTGCTACCCTCTAATGCCACGGGCTGTCCCACCTCGACGTAATCGCCCGTCCGCACCAGGTTCCTGGCATTATGGCTATAGAGTGTGGTAAGTCCGTTCATGTGACGGATCTGCACGCAGTTGCCATAGTCAGCAAAAGGTTCCGACATCACCACCACACCGGCAAAGACGGCCCGGATGGTATCGTTAGGGAAACTCTTGATATCGGTGCCGGAATGATGTCCACCACCACGCCCGCCATAAGAGCTGATGACGGAAGAAGAGCTCAACAGGTAGCACCAGTCGCTATCTGCGAAATTTCTCAGATGAACGGTGAACTGCTCACCACCACCAAAGGGATCGTAAACCGCACTTCCCGATACAACGGGCCGAAAGGCGGGCCGTTGCATCGAGAAGTCAATCTTAAAAGGGAATGGGGGAAAGCTCTCGAAGGTATCGAAGTCAATCATCGCAGACCGATAGCCTGGGGGCTGCAGAGGCGACTGAGCCAATGAGGGCACAGCGGCCTGCAACAGCAGGAAAACGGTTATGACAAATCGCGGGAGTGACTTCATCCTTCTTCTGTTTCATCCTCATATTCAAAGTCTTCGAGGTCGTCAACGTCCTCAATATCAACATATTCTATGTCTTCATCTTCGCCCTCGTCCTCCAGTTCCTGAGCAAAGACAGCCATATCTTTGTCGCGGTGTACCAGTGTATCCTCACTGGTGATGGCCTGTAGCTTATTGCTTTCAGCATTCAGCTCACGCCACAGCACATCCTTCAGCTCTTCGAGACCAAAGCCTGTAACAGCCGAGATGAAGACTACGGAAGTAGCCCCCCCTACTGCCCCCGAGGTGGCTTCATCACTTTGCTGGGCATTTGCATCCCCCTCGGGGGACGAAAGGGGGGATAAGTCTTTGCGAAGCATCTCGATAAGCTCTTCGTCAAGCAAATCGCACTTAGTGACAGCCAGTACCCGATGTTTAGAGAGCATCTCTGGATTGAACTTCCGCAACTCATTGAGCAGTATTTCGTATTCACGCTTGATATCGTCGGCATCTCCCGGTACCATGAAGAGCAGCAAAGAGTTGCGCTCAATATGCCGCAGGAAACGCAGGCCCAAGCCCTTTCCTTCCGAAGCACCCTCAATAATTCCTGGGATATCAGCCATCACAAACGACTTGCCGTCGCGATAACCGACGATACCCAATGAGGGTTCCATCGTGGTAAAGGGATAATTGGCTATCTTTGGCTTGGCATTACTCAAGGCACTGACCAGCGTTGACTTGCCTGCATTGGGAAAACCCACCAGTCCGACATCAGCCAGGAGTTTCAACTCCAGGATAACCGTCATTTCTTGCATGGGTTCGCCAGGCTGCGCATAGCGGGGAGCCTGATTGGTGGCTGTACGGAACTGGAAATTACCCAGTCCTCCGCGTCCGCCCTTCAAGAGCATCACCTCCTGTCCGTCGTAAGCTACGTCACAGACAAACTTACCCGTCTCAGCATTATAGACCACCGTTCCAGGCGGCACGTCGATATAGACATCCTTGCCGTCAGTGCCGTGACACTTGTCACGCCCGCCGTTTCCACCGTGCTCTGCAAAGATATGGCGTTCGTACTTCAGGTGGAGCAGCGTCCAGAAGTTATGGTTTCCACGCAGGATGATGCTACCACCCTTACCACCGTCACCGCCATCGGGACCGCCGTTGGGGTTGTATTTCACATGGCGCAGGTGCATACTGCCCTTTCCGCCCTTACCAGAGCGGCATAAAATCTTGACGTAGTCTACGAAATTACTCTCCATAAAACACTAGAATTACTAGTTCTACTAGTCAGACTAGATATTATCAACCACCTTGCAGATGTCTGCGAAGATACGGTCCAGTTCGCCCAAGCCATCGATATGATAGTGCAGGCCTTCCTTGGCATACCATTCAATGAGGGGAGCCGTCTGGTTGTGATAAACCACGAGACGCTTCTTAATGGTCTCCTCATTGTCGTCGGCACGACCGCTCTGCTGTCCGCGCAGGATAAGACGCTTCATCAGTTCATCCTCAGGAACGTCGAGTTCCAGCATGGCAGCAATCTTATCGCCACGCTCGTTGAGCATCTGTTTCAGAGCCTCAGCCTGTGGAATGGTACGGGGGAAACCATCGAAGATCACACCCTTATGCTCACGGCCAAACGAGTCATAAACCGATGCGAGGATGCTGACCATCAGTTCATCGGGAATCAACTGTCCATTGTCAATGAACTGTTTGGCCGTCTTGCCCAGCTCGGTGCCGTTCTTGATTTCAGCGCGAAGCACATCGCCAGTAGAGATATGCTCTAAGCCATACTTCTCAATCAGTTTGTCGCTCTGTGTGCCCTTACCTGAGCCAGGGGCACCGAAAATCACAATATTCTTCATAATCCAGTCGTTTTTAGTCGTTATTTCGTTATGTCGTAATGCCGTTATATCATGATGACGTTATATCGTGATGACGTTATATCGTGATGACGTTATATCGTGATGACGTTACGTCGTTATTCCGAGACCAGCGTATACAGGTCCTTCAATCCACGTCCCTGCTGGTCATAGTCCAATCCATAGCCCAAGATGAAGTCATTGGGAATCTCGAAGGCCACATAGTCGAGTTTCACGTCTTCCTTCAGTTTCTCCGGCTTAAAGAAGAGCGTGCATACATGAATAGAAGCTGGGTTACGGGTGCCGAGCGAGTCAATCATCTGGCGAATAGTCAGGCCGCTCTCCACAATGTCCTCGAGGATAATCACAGTACGTCCGGACAAATCCTCGTTGATACCCATCACCTCCTTGATTTTACCCGTAGACATCGTACCCTGATAGGATGCCAGCTTTACAAATGATATCTCGCAGGGAATGGTCATCTCGCGCATCAAGTCGGCAGCGAAGATGAAGGCACCGTTAAGTACTGCCAGGAACAAAGGATTCTTACCCTCCATATCGTTGGAAATCTGTTGAGCCACCTCTTTTACACGAGCTTTTATTTGTGCCTCGGGCATAGACGTCTCGAACGTCTTATCTAAAACCTTTACTCTACTCATAGACCGTATTTTATTGATTTTGATGCAAAATTACAAAAAAAATGCGAAAAATGGTCATATATTACCAATTATTTAGTATTTTTGCATCGTTATGAAGATTTTTACGCATTCTCAGATAAAAGAAATCGACAAATATACCATCGAGCACGAACCCATCAAGGCCATTGATTTGATGGAACGCTCTGCCCATGCCATTACTCAGGCTATCACCGAGAAATGGATGAACGACGTGCCTGTGGTTGTTTTTGCCGGACCAGGCAACAATGGCGGCGACGCGCTGGCCGTGGCACGTATGCTGATAGAAATGAACTATCAGGTGAAGACCTATCTGTTTAACATCTCCGGCCATCTCTCTGCCGACTGTGCCGAGAACAAAGACCGCCTGATTAAGAAGAAAGCCCTGTTCACTGAGGTGACGGTGGAGTTCGACCCGCCACATCTGGAGAAGGGGACACTGGTGATCGACGGCATCTTTGGTGCCGGACTCAACAAGCCTTTGGCAGGAGGGTTCGCCGCATTGGTCAAATACATCAACTCATCGGCAGCCACCATCGTGAGCATCGATGTGCCTTCCGGTCTGATGACAGAGGACAACGCATATAATGTCAGAGCCAACATCATACACGCCGACCTCACGCTCACACTGCAACAGCCCAAACTGTCGTTCTTATTTGCCGAGAACCAGCAGTACATTGGAGAACTAAAGACTCTGGACATCGGACTGAGCAAAGAGGGAATCGAGAATACCGATGCCCATTTCACCTGCATAGAGGAAAGCGACATCAGACAGATGCTGAAGCCACGCAACGCCTTTGCACATAAAGGACAGATGGGGCACGCATTGCTGGTGGCCGGCAGCTATGGGATGGCGGGGGCTGCCGTCTTGGCTACCAAGGCCTGTATGCGGGCTGGAGCAGGAAAGGTGACCATCCACACGCCCAAACGTAATGCGCCAGTCTTGCAGGCCGCCATCCCTGAAGCCATTCTGAACCTGGACCGTGAAGAGACGACATTCTCCGAAGCGGTACCTACCGACAATTTCCAGGCAGTGGGCGTGGGACCAGGCATCGGTACTTCCGAACAGACCATGATTGCCATGATAGCACAGTTGCGCAGGGCCCTGTGTCCTACCGTAGCCGATGCTGACGCACTGAACATCCTGGCAGCCCGACACGCATGGATACAACAGTTGCCAAAGGGTATCATTCTGACCCCCCACCCCAAGGAACTGGACCGAATGGAGGGACAGTGCATCGACAGCTATGAGCGACTGAACAAAGCACGCCAACTGGCTGAGAAGTTGCAAGGATATGTCATCCTGAAAGGTCACAACACCGCCATCTGCATGCCCGACGGCCATGTGGTATTCAATACCACCGGCAATGCCGGTATGGCTACTGCCGGTAGCGGAGATGTGCTTACCGGCATATTAACAGGGCTGTTGGCACGTGGTTACCATCAACGCGAAGCCTGCATACTGGGAGTTTACCTGCACGGACTGGCCGGTGATTTAGCTGCACGCGAACTGGGCGAAGAGAGCCTCATAGCCAGCGATATCATTGACTACCTGCCAAAGGCGTTTTTAAAGGTGAAAAAGTGAAAAGTTGAAAAAGTAAAAAGTATAAACAAATAGAAGATGAGACGCTATTTTACATCAATTATTCTTTGTCTATTATTTAGCGGAGCACTAAACGCTCAGACACAGTTGACGGATTATCAGCCAGGCGTGACTCCCGAGGGAGCCATCTATTTCCTGCCGAAGACGGCATTCCGCATTACCATGCAGATTGAGAAGACCACCTACAAGCCCGGTGACTTTGCCGCTTATGCGCAACGGTTCATGAGATTAAAGGACATAGCACAGGAACCCAGCACGCAATATCGCATCATCAACTACCAGGTGATTCCCGTAGCAATACCTGACACAACCAAGAAATATGCCATCAGATTCAATGCCAAGACCGTAGCTGCCAACGTGGCGCTGTCGGATGACGGACGCTTGCTGGCCATCAACGCAGAGCCAACAGCCATCAAGGAGCCAAAGTCCTTTCAGTCTTACCCGAAGAAGCAGCGCACGAATCCCCGTCAGCTCCTCACTCAAGAGATCTTGTCGGCTGGCAGTACGGCAAAGATGGCACAGTTGACGGCACAGGAGATTTACGACCTGCGCGAGAATCGCAACCTGCTGATTAAAGGGCAGGCAGACTTCATGCCACAGGATGGCGACCAGCTGCGCCTGATGCTCCATCAGATAGACACTCAGGACGAAGCACTGACAAGTTTGTTCAAGGGTACCAACGATTGCGATACCACAGAACATTCACTGACAGTATGTCCCGACGGATCGTTTGACCGCCAGTTGCTGTTCCGACTGTCACAAGTCGATGGCCTTGTTGATACAGACGACTTGTCGGGCGCACCTTATTATATTAGTGTAGAAGATTTGCGGAGCATTCCGAAAACAATTGAAGACAATGGTGCCAAAGCTAAGAAAAAGGCTTTCGAGGCCGGTGTCTATGTGAATGTTCCCGGACGTATACGCATTACCTTGTACCAAGGCATTGATGCCGTGTTTAACACAGAACTGCCTGCCGCACAGTTTGGCAACGTGGAGTTGCTCAGCGGCGATCTCTTCAACAAGCACTACACCACCCACCTTTGGCTGAATCCAACAACAGGTGCCGTAGAACGCTTGGAGGCTGAACAACCGAAATGATTAATTAAAGGTAATAGTTAATAGTGAAAAGTGAAAAATTTGCTACCGCGCACCTTCAATTAGGACAGCGGTAGCAAATTTTTCACTTTTCACTATTAACTTTTCCCTTAGCTTAGCACTGAGCGAGCTTGCCGTCAGAACCGAGTACGTTCACAATCTTGTGGATGTACATCTTCTTCATGTTCTCACGAGCGGGCTTCAGATACTGACGAGGATCGAAG
>Ga0310694_10000228_pt1 | contig 82080 bp, 64 predicted proteins | sample 174DNAGHGhighgp2_FD_203884 | JGI IMG/M metagenome (GOLD analysis project Ga0310694, IMG submission 203884) | Sheep rumen microbial communities from Palmerston North, Manawatu-Wanganui, New Zealand - 1742 DNA GHGhigh gp2 (v2) (version 2) | ecosystem: Host-associated > Mammals > Digestive system...
GCTGCAGGAAGGTAGAAGACCTGATGCAGGGGCGCGAAGTTATCGATATGTCCGACCTCTACGGAGAATACAAGGACATCAATGAAATGCTGCAAGCCTCCAGGGGCTACACGGCGGATATGTCAATCGAACAAGAAATATAGAGCTATGACGGATGAACACTTCGACAAATTCCTTAATTCTCTGGATAAACTTGCCGGAGAGATTCGTGATATAAGGACAAATATGGCATTCTCCAAGGATGTCTATACGAATCAAGAGTTCATGAAACTCTTTGACATTTCTTCGGCAACAGCCAAGAAGTGGCGAGACTCCGGTTTACTTGGTTACTCACAAATCGGAGATACTTATCTATATAGAAAGGTGGACATTGAGGAATTCCTCCTCGCAATCCACCATTCTCCTTATGCCGCGCGCAGGTCAATCAAAGGTCGCGGATAAACTTTGTCTCTGACTCAACCGTTTCTTTGAGAAACTCTGCATAGGTGCGCTGAGTTGATGCGATGGTAGAATGTCCCAGCAACTTTGACAGCAGGAACAGGGACATTCCCCGGTTGATGGCCATCACGGCGAACGAGTGCCGGGCTACGTGCATGGTCAAGGGGAACGGGAAACGGAGCGTCATTCGGGCAACGTTCAGCGAGGTGTTGAACGTCTTATCTTTTGAATTCCTGTCCATGAACAGGCGCTTTTGGTCTGTGAGGTCATAATCCTCCGGAAGAAGGTCGAAGACGAACTTTTTGTTCCTGTCATAGCCCTTCCATCGTTCCAATATCTCCATTGCAGATTTCCCGAGCACGGGAAGCACATCAGGTAGCCTCTTGGTCTTGAACTGCACTTTCTTGATGACCTTTGCGTCCCAATCGATATGCTTCCATTCCAGGGTCATAATATCCGATAGTCGCAGTCCACAGGCGTAATAAGCAAAAAAGAACATATCCAGAATTTCCGCTGACCGCTTATTCTTGCACTTACTCTGGTAATCCTTCAACTGCTCTAGCTGCTCCTGAGTGAGATAGCGGACGTGCTCAACGACAGTCTCTTCCATATCTGGCTTGTATTCGGTTTCGTGAGTTTCCAGATAGTTGTCCACAATGGGGGCCGCCAACTTTGTGTCGATAATCCCGTAGGCTACAGCTTGCTTGATGGCGACATATAGAGGAACCAACGTCTTGTTGATGGCCTCCTTGCTGGTATTCTTGAGGACCGTGAACCGATACTGGATGTATTCGTCGAACACATCAGCCCGGAGATCCTTCAATGCAAACTTGGGCGTTTTGCGCCAATGAATCAGGAAGGTCTCAAACTGCTCAATGATCTTCTGCTTGTTATACCACATCGAGTAGCCGTACTCCTTCTTTCCATACTTGAGGTCATTGACTTTTTTGCAGTACTCCACGAAACTGGTATTCTTGGTTACAACTTGCGTTGGCGACTGGTCTGGAAGGTCTCCTTCGTTGGTAGGATCGCCACCATTCAGGATGAAGTTGAGCACAGTTTTGTTGATGACCCCATCATAAGCCAGAAGTTTTTCATTGATTTCACAACGAAATTTGTCCAAGTCGGCATTGATTTGCGCTGCCTGTGGATAAGAATTCTTCACCTTGCCGGCAACTTCGTCCCAAGCGGAAGGAGGAATATTGATGCCTGTGGAACGCTTTACATAGCCATCCATATGAAAACGGAGCTGGATGGATGACTCGCCATTGGCGTTGACTCTGTTCAGAAGAACAAATTTCCCGGAGGGGATTCGAGGTTTTACTTTACCCATAATTAAAAACGTCTAAAAACAAACTATTACCGTTACAAAGTTGTGTCTGTTTTTGTGTCTGTTTTTGTGTACGTTTTTAATTCGACAGGATGCGATAGAATGCGATAAAATGCGATTGGGCACGATCCGTGAAAATCGTACCCAATCGGCGTAAGTTGCTTATTTTCAGGTAGTTAAGCCCCTAATATTCTTCCTCATTCCACATGAAGTCTTCCTTGGTGGGGTAGTCCGGCCAGATGTCTTCGATGGATTCGTAGATTTCGGAGTTGTCGTCGTCCAGTTCTTCCAGGTTCTCGATTACTTCGTCGGGGGCGCAGGTGCGGGTGGCGTAGTCGATGAGTTCCTCTTTGGTTGCAGGCCACGGGGCATCGTCCAGGCTGCTGGCCAATTCAAGTGTCCAAAACATAATTATTATTGTTTTATTTGTTAAAAATCAAGTTGTTAAAGCGATAGGTTCGGTTTTAGGGGTGCAAAGATAGACAAAAAAATGATATAATGCATTTTTTTCGTTAACTTTGCAGTCCTTTTCGTATTTTGCTACAAAGAACAGACCATGGCATACAGAAAAATCGAGGAATACGACGAAAAAACCACGCAGGAAATTGCGGGGCACATCAAGGCCATCCTGGGCCTCCTGGGAGAGGACCCGGAGCGCGAAGGTCTTGTCAAAACTCCCGAGCGTGTGGCCAAGGCCATGCAGTTCCTCACCCAGGGTTATTTCCAGAACGGAGAAGCCCTGGTGAAGAGCGCCCTTTTCCAGGAGCCGTACAACCACATGGTCATTGTGAAGGACATCGAGCTCTTCTCCCTTTGTGAGCATCACATGCTGCCCTTCATCGGCAAAGCTCACGTAGCCTACATCCCCAATGGGGAAATCACGGGCCTGAGCAAGATTGCCCGCGTTGTAGAAACCTATGCCCGCCGGCTTCAGGTGCAGGAGCGTCTCACCGAGCAGATCCGCGACTGCATCCAGGAATCCCTGCATCCGCTGGGTGTAGCGGTGGTCATCGAAGCCATGCACACCTGCATGTCCATGCGCGGGGTCCAGAAGTCCAATGCCATCACTACCACATCGGCCTTCTCGGGCATTTTCCTAAAGAGCGATAAAACCCGCAACGAGTTCCTGAAACTCATCGAGAAGTAAATCTGCCAATTTGTCAGCCAAAAGCCTTTGGCTTATAATTTGACTATTCAGAACCGACCCTCACGAGGGCCGGTTTTTGATTTTTAATACTACTATATATTATGGCAAACAAAGGACAGATTGGAGTAACCACCGAGAACATTTTCCCGGTTATTAAACAGTTTTTGTACAGTGACCACGAGATTTTCCTGCGGGAACTGGTGGCCAATGCCGTGGATGCCACCCAGAAGATGAAGGCCCTGGCCGCTTCCGGAGACTGTAAGGAAGAGCTGGGAGACCTGAAGGTGCGCGTAGAACTGGACGAGAAAAAGAAGACCCTCAAGATCATTGACCAGGGTATTGGCATGACGGAGGAAGAAGTTGACAAATACATCAACCAGATTGCCTTCTCCAGCGCCGGAGAGTTCCTGGAAAAGTACAAGGACCAGATCCAGAATATCATCGGCCACTTCGGCCTGGGCTTCTACAGCGCCTTCATGGTGGCTAAGAAGGTGACCATCGAGACGCTGTCCTGGAAGGATGGTGCCAAGGCCGTGAAGTGGACCTGCGACGGCTCTCCCGCCTATGAGATGGAGGAAATCGACAAGGCCGGGCGAGGAACCGTCATCACTCTGTATCTGGACGACGATTCCAAGGAGTACGCCGAGAAATCCCGCATCGAGTCCCTGCTGAACAAATACTGCAAGTTTATGCCCGTCCCCATCGTCTTCGGAAAAGAGCAGGAATGGAAGGACGGCAAGTATGTTGATACCGATAAAGATAAGATCATCAACTCCGTAGAGCCCCTGTGGACCAAGGCGCCCGCCGACCTCAAGGACGAAGACTACCAGAACTTCTACCGTACGCTGTTCCCGATGAACGAGGAGCCGCTGTTTTGGATTCACCTGAACGTGGACTATCCGTTCAACCTCACCGGCATCCTGTACTTCCCCAAACTGAAGGACCGCGTGGCCGTAGAGCGCAACAAGATATCCCTCTACTGCAACCAGATGTTCGTGACCGATCACGTGGACAACATCGTTCCGGAATTCATGACCCTGCTGCACGGTGTCATCGACTCCCCGGACATCCCGCTGAACGTGAGCCGTTCCTACCTGCAGAGCGACGCCGCCGTGAAGAAGATCTCCACCTACATCACCAAGAAGGTGGCCGACCGTCTGGAAGGCATTTTCAAGGACCAGCGCGCCCAGCTGGAGGAGAAGTGGGACAACCTGAAGCTCTTCATCGAGTACGGCATGCTCTCCGACGAAAAGTTCTGCGAGCGCGCCCTCAAGTTCGCCCTCCTGAAGAACACGGACGGCAAGTACTTCAGCCTGGAAGAGTACGAGACCGCAGTGAAGGACAACCAGACCGACAAGGACAAGAAGAAGGTTTACCTTTACGCCACCAAGCTGGAAGACCAGTACGCCTTTATCCAGGCTGCCAAGGACAAGGGTTATGACGTCCTGCTCATGGACTGCGAGCTGGATTCCCACTATGTGAACCTGCTGGAGCAGAAACTCACCGACACCCGCTTCGCCCGCGTGGACTCCGACGCCGTGGAGAACCTCATCCCCAAGGAGGACAAAGTGAAGCTGGAAATGAAGGAAGACGAGCGCTACGACCTGGAGAATCTCTTCAAGGCCGTCCTGCCCGAAGGCAACGACTACTTCGTGACCGGAGACAACCTGGGCGCCGAATCGGCCCCTATCCTCATCACCCAGAACGAGTTTATGCGCCGTTACCGCGAAATGAGCGCCTTGGGCGGAGGAATGAACTTCTACGGTTCCCTGCCGGAGAGCTTCAACATCACCGTGAATATGGAGAACCCGCTGGTGGCGAAGATCTGGGACGCCAAGCAGGCCGAAGTGAAGCCGCAGGCCGAACTTCCCGCCGAGGCCCCGTCCGACGCCTCCGATGAGGAGAAAAACAAGGCCCGCGAAGCCCGTGAGGCCGTGCGCAAAGCCCATCGGGCCGATGTAGAAGCCTTCGCCAAGGATAACGAGCTGCTGCACCAGCTGGTAGACCTGGCCCTGCTGGCCAACGGCATGCTCAAGGGCAAGGCCCTGGCCGACTTCATCGCCCGAAGCTACGGAATGCTGAAATAATACCGGCTTATTCCCATCGTTTCTCTGCCTGTCTCACTTCCTTCTGAAGCGAGGCGGGCAGATTGCTTACGCACCGGTTGCATTTCATTTCCAGTGAATACATGCGGCCGATGCAGTAGTTGGAATGGCCGCATTCGCTGCGGGTTATTTCCCCGCTTCGAAGTTTGTTCACGAAATCCGTGTCCCGCACCAGCGCCCGGGCCATTTGCAAGCCGTTGAAGCCGGCTTCCAGCACCTCTTCCATCTTGTTTAGGGAAACAAGACCGCCCACGTAAATCAGCGGCAGTTTCACCGCTGCCCGGAAACGTTTGGCATCCTCCAGGAAATACCCTTCGCGGTAGGGAACTGTAGGAATTATGACACGCCCGAACACGCGAACCAGCGCCCTCAACCACCAGAACTTCCACGGATTCATATAATGCGCCATGGTACGGAGAGGCATCGCTCCCCGCATGACCTCCATAGGGGCCTTGCTTACAAAACCGGCCGATAAGACGATGGCATGGACACCCAGGCGCTCCAATTCGCGGGCCACTTCCAGACATTCATCCTCCTGCATACCCCGTCGGAAGCCGTCGTGCATGTTCATTTTCACAATCACCCCCATATCCTTCCCGGCGGCCTCCATCACGCGCCGGATCACGCGCTGCATGAACCGCATCCGGTTCTCCAGGGAGCCGCCGTATTCGTCCCGCCGATGATTGGTGTACGGTGAAAGGAACTGGCTGATGAGATAACCGTGCCCGGCGTGGATTTCCACGCAGTCGAATCCGGCTTCCCTGGCCAGATTCACCGCCTTCCCGAAATCTTCCACCAGAGCGCCTATTTCCTTCACCTTGAGGCCGCGAACAAAGGTGGGAGAATACAGATTGAAACCGCTGGAGGCGCCCACAGGCATACATCCGCAGGTGGCGCGGTGCGTCATATTGCCGCAGTGGCCCAGTTGAATGGAGCATTTGGCTCCCGCCTCGTGGACGGCATCCGTTATCTCCCGCAGCTGGGGCACAATCTCTTCCCTCATCCAGAGTTGTCCGTCAAAAGAGAGGCCGCTCCGGTTTACGGAGGCATAGGCCAGTGTGGTCATTCCCACTCCGCCGCGCGCCACGGCCGTGTGATAATTGAACAGGTCCTGAGATGGACTGTTGCCATAGGCCATGTTTTCAAAGGCGGCCGAGCGGATAACCCGGTTGCGCAATGTTACCGGACCAATTGTTACTGGCGTAAATACTTTGGATTCAACCATATCAGTAAATAAAGGGAAGGATTCGTTTCACTTTGTCGGTGTCCAGTTCTTCCGGAAATTCTCGGGTATACAAATCGTAGATGCGGGCGGCACGGGGCGCCAGGTTGGCAAAGGTCCAGAGGGCGAAGACGGCCCCCGCCCACGACCAGGTGAGTATGGCAAAGCCCACCCATTCTACCCACTCTCCAAAGTAATTGGCGCTGGTCACGTAGCGGAACATTCCGCCCTGCGGCAGATAATGTGCGGTGTCTCCGGGCTTGCGCAGGTTACGGATGACGCTGTCAGACTGAATGTTGATGTACATCCCGGCAAAGAAAAGGACTGTACCGGCCAGGAAAGGAAGCCGAAGCATCCAGTCCCGGGGATAATAATCGGCCGGGGAGAAATAAAACAACCAGCCTCCCTGCATAAAGGCGTTCAGGGTATTGAACAGCGCCCCCATCAGCACGATGGACCATGGCATCCGGCTATGGCCGCGCAGTTGGCGGGGGAAGATGAAAGACCGGTGGAAATAGTGGATTTCAAACAGCAGGAGGAAAACCAGCCGGATGCCGTCGGCCCTCCTGTCGGACAGCCACCAGAGCACCAGCATGGCCACAAACACCGGCGCTTCCATCAGGAACCAGCCCCAATGATTGTCCAGAGAGGGGCCCCACTTGGGCTGATAAAACTTCCCGTAGCCCGCATTGACGAAATACAGCGACACAAAGACCACCACCGCCACGGCCGCCATCACAAGTAGGAACAGGTTGAAAGTACTTGGCGTCATCTTTTATTCGGGATATTCCAGGTTGATATTGTCTACCCAAAGTGTGTTGTCCAGCGCTCCTGTGAAAGCCCCCTGGCAACCGGCCACAATCTGGAGCAGGGCATGCGTGGGAACGGCATCGGCCTCGGCCCAGCCTTCCTCCAGGATGGGTGTGGATTTGCCCTGGCTGTTCAAGGCATAAAGGGCCTTCTCTCCCTGCAGCAGTTCCCAGCCGTCTCCGTAAGAGGGAGCCTGACTGGCATCCCCATAGACCAGCGGAATACGCAAACTTTGCCAGTCCATGCTCTCGTGAATCCGGAGCACGGCCGTCCCTACACGAAGGGCGTGAATGCGGCCCTGGGCATCTTCCCGGCGCTGTTGAAGGATGATAGAAATCTGGCAGGGGTCCTTTCCCGGGAATTCTTTCTGCTGGAACGTGGTGCCTTTGGTCAGGATGCCGGTATTGGGCAGTTCTGCCTTGCAGTCCAGGACCAGGGCCGATGGACGCCCGGTATATGGAATGCCCCAATCCATAAAAGAATAGGGATCTTTCACTCCGGTGATGGGTTCCAGCATCTTTCCCCAGTACAGGGCACCCGTCGCCAACACTTTGATTTCTACCAGTCCGGCCACCTTGCAGCTGGCAAAACGGGTACTGAGGCGCGCACAGCGTCCGGTGGGTCCCTGATCCGGCTCCACGGTGACACTGGTCTTGGTAAGACCCATCACGCGGGCATAGGCGTTAGAAGAAGCCCAGATGGTCTGGGAGTAGTCGTAGGCCTGGTTCTTGTCGATGATTTCCTCCGGCCCTACCACGTACAGCGTGCGGACATTACCCCCCAATATGGCCGATTCCCGGATATGACGGACAACCCACTGCTCAAAATCGCCGAACGGCACCACCTCATACCTTTGAGCACGGGCCGGCAACACCAGGAGCAGCAGGGACAGGACTATTTGAATCTTTTCCATAAGGCGGCGATAACAGGGGAGGGTATGGAAGCAATCAACGCAGGCAGCCAGACATTCATGAAGGCCGGACAAATCACCCTTTTGCCCCGGAACAGGGCCCGCAGGGCCTTTTTCACCAGCCACTGGGGCGTTTTGATGAGGCCCACCCTGATGCCCAGGCGCATCCACTTGTCACTTAGCTTGTAAAGCGGCGTGGCTATGGCAGCCGGGCACACGGTAGTGAGGGTTACCCCGTAGGGTTTCAACTCATAGGACAGGGAACGTCCAAAACTCTTCAGATAAGCTTTGGTGGCCGAATAAACGGTGATCCCGGGAACCGGAAGACGGGCGGCCATGGAGGAGACATTGAGCAGATAACCGCTTCCTCGCTTCTTCATGGCATCGCCAAACAACAGACACAGGCGTGTCACGGTGACCACGTGGAGATTCACCATGGTCTGGACACGTTCCAGATCGGCCTTGTCCAATTCCTTGAAAAAGAACATTCCGGCGTTGTTCACCACTACATCCGGCAGAATACCTGCTTCTTCCAGGCACCAGGCAAACAGTTTGTCGGCGGCATCGGGCACGGCCAGATCCTGGAAATGGGCGGTAACCGATACGTTGAATGCAGCCCGGAGGGAGTCCGATGCTGCATTCAATTCTTCTCCCCGGTTGCTCACCAGGATAATATCGTATCCTTTCCCGGCCAGTTGTCGGGCATATTCCAGCCCCATGCCGGAGCTGCCGCCTGTTATCAGGGCCGTCACGGACGGTTTATTTATACAGGAAGCGGCGGATGGACATCTTCGGGGTTTTCTCGAAGGGCTTGTCCATGATTTCCACCTTGGCAATCTGGCTATAGCCGGGCAGCTGGCGGTTGGCACCCAGGCGGATGTTCTCGGGAATCTCGGCCTTGGCCTCGCTGTCCAGGAGGGCCTTGGCGATGGCCTGCTCATCCGGGAATACCAGGGCGACCAGCTTGCCGCCGCGGTCTACGACCACGCTTTCCATCACGTAAGGCTGGTTGTTCACAACAGCCTCCAGTTCCTCGGGATAGATGTTCTGGCCGGAAGGACCCAGAATCATGTTTTTGGAACGGCCGCGGATGAAGATGTTGCCATCGGCATCGATGATACCGAGGTCACCGGTGCGCAGCCAACCGTCGTCGGTGAAGGCGTTGGCGGTAGCTTCCTCGTTCTTATAATAGCCGATGGTGATATTCTGGCCGCGGGCCTGGATTTCACCAACCACGTGCTGGGGGTCGTCGGAATCGATGCGGACCTCGGCCACATCCACGGCCTTGCCGCAGGAACCGGCCACATACTTGGTCCAGTGTTCATAGGCCAGCAGGGGGCAGGCCTCGGTCATGCCGTAACCTACCAGGTAAGGGAAGCCGATCTTCTTGAAGAGACGCTCCACTTCCGGGTTCAGGGCGGCGCCGCCCATGATGAACTCCTGCACATTGCCGCCGAAGGCCTGCACCAGGCCGTCCTTTATCTTCTTATAGATAATGCCGTTGAGGCCGGGAACCTTGGTGAGGAACTTGATGAGGGGCTTGTCAAGGGTGGGCTTTACCTTGCTCTTGTAAATCTTCTCCATGACCAGCGGAACGGTGATGAGGAGGTAAGGCTTTACATCGGCGAAGGCCTTGAGCAGCGTGGCCGGGGTAGGGGCCTTACCCATCCAGTAAATGGAGGTACCGTTGCACAGGGGATAGAGGAACTCGATGACCAGGCCGTACATGTGGGCCATGGGCAGCATGGAAACCATCTTGTCTCCCGCGGGCACGTGGCGCTGGCTGTAGTCTACGTTAGCGCTGAAGTTGCGGTAGGTGAGCATAACGCCCTTGGGGTCTCCGGTAGAGCCGGAAGTATAGTTGATGGTAGAGAGGTCGTCCCAGTTGTTGGTAGGGAAGACGACATCGTCGGGGCCGAAGCCGTTGGGATACTTCTTGGCGAAGAGATCGTCCAGCTGGTCTACGGCCTCCTGGATCTTGGCATCGCGGCAGAAGAGCACTTTCCAGTTGTCGACGTCGAAGACCACCTTGAGGGCGGGCATCTTCTCGGGATCCATCTTGGCCCAGCGGGCGGCGTTGGTGAAGAGGGCGATGCTGTCGCTGTGATTCACCAGGCCCATCACGCTTTCCGGCGTGAAATCGGCCAGGATGGGGACGATGACCGTTTCAAAAGTATTGACGGCCAGGTATGCAAAACCCCACTTGGCACCGTTGTTGGCGCAGAGGGCAATTTTGTCTCCTTTCTTGAAACCGGCTTTCTCGAACACAATGTGGAAGCGGGCGATGTCCGTGGCCATTTGAGCATAGGTGAAAGAATCGCCGCCGATGGTGTTGAGGGCAGGCTTGTCCCAGAATTTCCGGGTAGCGTCCTGCAGACGCTGCAGATAATGAGGATAGTTGGTTTCCATAATCTGGTTTTAAGGTTTGTACATCGTACAAAGATAACAATTTTCCCGAAAAAAATGTATCTTTGCCCAGTTAATCGACGAATTATGAGACTTCCTGCCGAATGGGAAAAACAGGGCTTCGTGCAGCTCACCTGGCCGCACAAAGATACGGAATGGTACGAGTTACCCAAGGTACTGGACTGCTATGTGAATGTGGTTCAGGCCATTATTCGCTATGAACCGCTGCTGGTGGTCTGCCGTGACCTGGCCGAATGCAAGGCCGATATGGCCGCGCGCGGCTTTTCCCCGGAGGGCAAGCCCATCCGCTTTGCGGTGAGCCCCCTGAACGATACCTGGGCCCGTGACCACGGGGCCATTTCGGTGTGGGGAGACCACGGAGAGAAGTGCATCGAGGACTTCGTTTTCAACGGCTGGGGCCTGAAGTTCGGCGCCTGGCTGGACAACCAGATTACCCGGAACATCTTCCGGGCCGGGGCTTTTGCACAGGATGTCAAGTATCTGGATATGAGACCCTTTGTGCTGGAAGGCGGCAGTATCGACACCGACGGTGCCGGCACGCTCATGGCCACCACGGAGTGCCTGTGCTCGGTAAACCGCAACGAGCAGCTGGCCCGCGAGGAGATTGAGGAGCATCTGAAATCGGCCTTCGGCCTGGAGCGTATCCTCTGGCTGGACCACGGCGGTATCGTGGGAGACGACACCGACAGCCACGTAGACATCCTGGCCCGTTTCTGCAGCCCCGATACCATCGCCTATACCTGCTGCGACAACCCCTCCGACGAGAACTATGCCTCTCTGAAGGCAATGGAGGAGCAGCTTCGTTCGTTCCGCACCCTGGACGGCAAGCCTTATCGGCTGGTTCCGCTGCCCCTGCCGGAACCCCTGTATCTGGACGATTATCGGCTCCCCGCCTCCTATGCCAACTTCCTCATCGTGAACGGCGGCGTGCTGATGCCCGGCGCCTGTTCGCCCCTGGATTCCATTGCCGCCTCCCGTCTGCAGGAGGTCTTCCCGGACCGCAAAGTGGAAATCATCGACTGCCGCGCCCTTCTTTCCGGCCACGGCGGCCTGCACTGCATCACAATGAACTATCCTGACGGCTGGGCGTAATCGATAAGACATTCATTATCAACATATTATGCAAAGTCCTCTGGGCATTATTACCCAGAGGACTTTGTGTATATTATTCATTTACAATGCTTTAGCAAAAACGGGCTAATCGATGCCGAAGCGTTTGAGAAGCACGTCATAGGCGTCGATGCGGCGGTCCCGCAGGAAGGGCCAGCCGCGGCGCACGTATTCGCTCTGTTCCAGGTCTACTTCTACCACGTGCACGCCTTCTTCGGATTTTTCAAACTCTGTGAGGAGTTCTCCCTGAGCGCCGGTGGCGAAGGAGTGGCCCCAGAAGTCGATGCCGGTGGAATGGCCGGTGGGGTCGGGTTCTACGCCGGTGCGGTTGCAGGTAATCACGGGAAGGCCGTTGGCTACGCTGTGGCCGCGCTGGACCAACTGCCAGGCCTGGCGCTGCTGGGCTTGCTCCCAGTCGGGATCCGTGGGCACGCCGCCGATGGCGGTAGGGTAGATGAGAAGTTCTGCTCCGTTCAGGGCCATGGCGCGGGCGGCTTCGGGATACCACTGGTCCCAGCATACCAGCACGCCCAGTGCTCCTACCGAGGTTTTGATGGGTTGGAAGCCCATATCTCCGGGGGTAAAGTAGAATTTCTCGTAGAACAGGGGATCGTCAGGGATGTGCATTTTGCGGTACTTGCCGGCAATGCTGCCATCGGTCTCCAGCACCACGGCGGTGTTGTGATAGATGCCGGGGGTGCGGCGCTCGAACAGCGACAGCACAATCACGATGCCCAGTTCCCTGGCCAGGGCTCCAAAGGTTTCGGTGGAGGGGCCGGGGATAGGTTCGGCAAGGTCGCAGAGTTTTGCATTTTCCTCCTGGCAGAAGTACAGGCTGTTGTGCAGTTCCTGCAGTACCACCAGCTGGGCGCCCTGGGCGGCGGCTTCGCGGATGTAGCCCTGCAGACGGGCGATGTTGCCGGGAATGTCGGCGGTGCAGTGCTGCTGCACCATTCCAATGCGTAGTTTTCTCATTATTTGTATCTGGAGAATTGGCGTAACTCGTTGTCGGCCTTGATTTTGTCGATGATGGCGCAGACCAGGCGGAAGGTGCGGCTGTCCTTGGTGTAGGAGGCCGGCGTAATGAAATTCGCGCGCCCCTGCCGAAGCAGTTTCTGGGCGACGGCTTTCTTGTTGGGACGGGCCGGATCGAAAACGGCGATGGCGTTGCCGCCAAACATCGTGACCAGTTTCATAGAAGGGACATCGGTTTCTCCGTCTCCGAAGTAGATCATATTGGTGAAGGGGATGCGCTTGGATTCATCGGCCAGGGACTCGTTCACTTTTACGGCGTCCCGGGAACTGAAGATTCCCTTCTGGATCTTGAACAGGTACTGGGTTTTGGCCGTATAGTCTACGGCGATGCCGGGCCATTCGGCCACGCCTTTGTCGTTATAGAGGAAACTGCCCGCAAAGACGTGCTTGAATTCTTTGGCGATGGGCGATCCCTCGATGATTTCCGTGAGGCCGCTGGAGTTGATGTAATGCTCGATGATAACCCCTTTCTCCTTCCCGTACTGGTTGATGTTGTGGAACCATTCCCGCACGCCGTCGTACAGTTTGATATCGGACCCGTACTTGCGGAAGTTGGCCCGCGTGAGCTTGATATGGTTCTTCTTAGCTTCATCCACCATCAGTTTCATATAGGCCAGGATATCCGATGCATCCTGGCCGATGGCAAGGCCGTTGCTCTTGTCCCAAAATTCCTCCGGCGTTTGGCCGATGGCCTGGATAAAGCCAAACTCCTGCATATTGCCCGGCGACAGCGTGCCGTCAAAGTCGTAGATGAGTCCGATGATGGGTTTTCTTCTCATTACTTGACCTCGATGGTAGCCACGCGGTTCTTGGCGGCGCCGTTGAACAGCTGTACGGTGGCACCGTGGGCGGCGCACTCGATGTTGGCCTCGTTGGCACCGGCCTGCTTGAGCAGGTCTACGACGGTCTTGGCACGCTGCTCGGAGAGCTGCTGGTTGCGCTTGGCGCTGCCGGTCTGCTTGTCGGCGTAGGCGTTCACAGAGAGCTTGGTGTTCTCGTTGACGACGTTCTGGATGAAGTACTCCAGGTGAGCCTTTTCACGGGCCGAGAGCTTGGCGCTGCCGCAGTCGAAGTAAAGGGTGATAGGAGCACCGGGCTTTACGTCGATGGCGGTGAAGGTGCCGTTCTCATACACATAGGTCTGGCCGCTTACGAGCTGACGGTAAGGAGCCGCCTTGTTCTCCAGGGCAGCAACCTTGTCTCTGAGGGCGGCATTCTGCTTCTCGAGGTCGGCGGCCTTCTGGGCCAGGTCGTTGTACTGCTCCACGGTGAAGGGAACAGGAACGATGGCGGGAGCAATCTCGCTGTGGCGCTTGAAGCCGGTCTGTCCCAGGTTGAAGTTAAGGCCGATGGTGGCGCTGGGGAAGATGGCGATGCGGCCGCCCTGGTTGGAGTAGGCGTGGGCCTTGGCGATGAGGGCCATCAGATCCAGGGTGATGTTCACGCGCTCGGTAACTCTGAGCACATTGAGCAAACCGATACCGGCCGAGAATTCATGGTTGACGGCGTTGCCCTTGGCGAAGAGGCTGCGGCTGTTGGAAACGTCCAGCAGACCCATGGTGGCGTAGGGAACGAAATCCCAGAAGCGAGGCTTGTAACCGCCGATGGTATTGGAGATGTTCCAGAGGACGTCTCCGTGGAAGTAGTGGAAGCCGTAAGGCGTGCCGGGCTGGATACCCTGTGCGTCAAAGGCCTGCTTGCTGTTGTTCCACATGCCGTGCCAACCCAGACGGCCACCGATGAACGGAGTCCACCATTTGCCGAAGTTTACGTCTACGGCCAGACCCACGTTGCCCCAGGTAGAAGGCTGGGTGGGATGCAGGAAGGTGGCGTTGATACCGGCGCCGACGCCGATGAAAGTGTTGTCAAAGGCTTTGTTGGTCTCGTAGGGGCCACGCTTGGTGTTTTCCTGGGCGTTGGCGGAAACGGAGATGAGGAGGCTTGCGGCGGCAAGGGCTCCAAGAATCATTTTGATACCTTTCATAATATAGTATACTTGTTTTGCCTAAGTGTTCAGAAGACAAATATAAGAAAAAATCATATAACAAAGAAAGCACCTCCGAAGAGATGCTTTCTGTAATAAGGTTTTGGTAAGTAAAACTTACTTGACTTCCACGGTAACAACGCGGTTCTTGGCGGCGCCGTTGAACAGTTGTACGGTGGCACCGTGAGCGGCGCACTCGATGTTGGCCTCGTTGGCACCAGCCTTCTTGAGGAGGTCTACGACGGTCTTGGCACGCTGCTCGGAGAGCTGCTGATTGCGCTTGGCGGTACCGGTCTGCTTGTCGGCATAGGCGTTGACGGAGAGTTTGGTGTTCTCGTTGACCACGTTCTCGGTGAAGTACTCGAGGTGAGCCTTTTCACGGGCAGAGAGCTTGGCGCTGCCGCAGTCGAAGTAGAGGGTGATAGGAGCACCGGGCTTCACATCAACAGCGGTGAAGGTACCGTTCTCGTACAGATAGGTCTGGCCGTTCACGAGGTTCTTGAAAGGAGCCAGTTCTTTCTCGAGCTTGGCAACCTTGTCCTTGAGTTCGGCGTTCTCCTTCTCCAGGTCTGCAACCTTCTTGGCGAGGTCGTTGTACTGTTCGGTGGTGAAAGGAACAGGGATGACCACAGGAGTGATGGAGCTGTGACGGTTGAAGTTGGTCTTGCCCAGGTTGAAGCCGAAGCCGACGGTAGCGGAGAGCGGGAACTCCCAGGTACCGATGGTCTTCTCTACGGCCACTTTGTAGGTAGCGGACTTGGCAACCATGGCGCGCAGGTCGATGAGGATGTTAACGCGGTTGGAGAGACGCAGGGTGTTGAGGAAACCGGCACCCATGACCCACTCGTTATCCTTGTCTACGCGGGCGTAACCGCCGGAGATGTAGGCGTTGATGTTCCAGAAACGGGTCTCTTTGTAACCACCGAAGGTGTTGGTCATGCTCCAGAGGAGGTCGCCGGTTACAAAGTGCTGGGAAGTTTTGCCGAAGCCGTTACCCAGAACGTCGTTGGAGAGACCGTGATAGTTGATACGGCCGCCGATGAACGGAGTCCACCATTTGCCGAAGTTCACGTCAATAGCGAAACCGCCCTTGCCCTGGGCAAAGGGGATGCCAGCCTTGTTCTGCAGGTTGAGACCTGCGTTGATGCCAGCGCCGATACCGATGAAGGTGTTGTCGAAGGCCTTGTTGGTCTCATAGGCACCGCGGACGACCTTACCGTTTTCGTCGCGATTTGCATTCTCCTGAGCGAAAGCGTTCACGGAGAAGAGGAGACTTGCAGCTGCAAGAACTCCGAAAATCATTTTGATACCTTTCATAATTAAGTATTGACTAAAAATTATATTTCCAGTGATACCCGCAAATTTAACCATTATTTTTATGGGAACAAAATTTCTAAAGAAAATTTTTAATATAATTCTCAAAGAAATTATCTTTGCAAAAAGCTTCGTACAACGCATGGATTTCCATCTTCAGTCCTCATACGCTCCTTCCGGCGACCAGCCCGAAGCCATCGACCAACTGTGCAAAGCGCTTTCACAGAATGTGCCCGACGTTACGCTGCTGGGTGTTACCGGAAGCGGAAAAACCTTTACGATGGCTAATGTGATCCAGCGGCTGCAGCGTCCGGCGCTCATTTTGAGCCATAACAAAACTTTGGCGGCGCAGCTCTACGGAGAGTTCAAAGCTTTCTTCCCCGACAACGCCGTGGAGTATTTCGTGTCCTACTACGACTACTATCAGCCCGAGGCCTACATCCCCAGCACCGATACCTACATCGAGAAGGACCTCTCCATCAATGACAAGATTGACGAACTGCGCGTGAGTGCGGCATCGGCCCTCATGAGCGGCCGCCGGGACGTCATCGTCATCAGCTCCGTGAGCTGCCTGTACGGCATTGGCAACCCCGACGACTTCCACGACCAGACGGTTACCGTGAGAAGGGGAGAGCAGATGTCCATGACCCGCCTGCTGTATAAGATTGTAGATGCCCTGTACTACCGCACCGAGACCGACTTCAAGCGCGGCAGTTTCCGCGTGCGCGGGGATACCGTGGATATTTTCCTGGGTGGCGCCGATTACGCCGCCCGCATCGAATTCTTCGGCGACGAAGTGGACCGCATCGCCCTCATCGACCCCGTGAGCGGGGCCGTCTTCGAGGAAATGGACAAGATAGACCTGTATCCCGCCAAGAACTTCGTCACGTCCAAGGAAAAGGGCGCCAAGGCCGTGAGTCAGATCCAGGACGACCTGGTGAAGCAGGTGGAATACTTCGAGTCCATCGGCAAGTTCCTGGAGGCCAAGCGCCTGAAACAGCGCGTGGAATACGACATCGAGATGATCAAGGAAATGGGCTACTGCCCCGGCGTGGAGAACTATTCCCGCTACTTCGACGGCCGAAAGCCGGGTCAGCGCCCCTTCACCCTCATCGACTACTTCCCCAAGGATTTCCTGGTTTTCATTGACGAAAGCCACGTGACCCTGCCGCAGATCCGCGCCATGTACGGCGGAGACCATTCCCGCAAGGAGACGCTGGTAGAATACGGCTTCCGCCTGCCCGCCGCCAGCGACAACCGTCCCCTTACCTTCGACGAATTCGAGGCCGTTACCGGCCAGAAAGTATATGTGAGCGCCACTCCGGCCGATTACGAACTGGAGAAGTGCCAGGGCCTGGTGGTAGAGCAGATCGTGCGCCCCACCGGCCTGCTGGACCCGCCCATCGAGGTTCGGCCCACCCAGAACCAGGTGGACGACCTGATGGAGGAGATCCGACAGCGCTCCGAGAAGGACGAGCGCGTGCTGGTGACCACCCTCACCAAGCGCATGGCCGAGGAACTGGACAGCTACTTCACCCGCAACGGCGTGCGCTGCCGCTACATCCACTCCGACGTGGATACCGCCGAACGTGTGGAAATCATCGAGGATTTCAAGAACGGCCTCTTCGACGTGCTCATCGGCGTAAACCTCCTGCGTGAGGGCCTGGACATCCCTACGGTGTCGCTGGTAGCCATCCTGGATGCCGACAAGGAAGGGTTCCTGCGCAGCGGCCGCGCCCTTACCCAGACCGCCGGCCGCGCCGCCCGTAACGTGAACGGCCTGGTAATCATGTATGCCGATACCGTGACGCAGAGCATGGACGAGACCATCCGGGAAACCGCCCGCCGCCGCGCCAAGCAGCAGGAATACAATAAGCTGCACGGCATCACGCCCACGCAGGTCCAGGTACACTCCAACGCCCTCATGAGCGAGCTGGTCAAGTCCGGCGAGGACACCACTCACGTGAGCGGTTTCCTGAACCCCGTGCTCAAGAACAGCGTCACCGGCCACGTGAGCGCCAAAGACTCCGTATCCGATCCCGAATACGTGCCCAGCGCCTCCGAACTGGGCAAGGGAGATGTCTCCGTGGGCCTGGGCCACGACGCCCGCCGAGAGGGGACATCGGCCTATGTGGACGGCTATATCGCCGCCGACCTGGCCGCCGTGCTGCAGGACCCCGTGATCCGGTCCATGTCCCGCGAGCAGGTGGAAAAGGCCGCGGCCGAAGCCAAACGCAAGATGCAGAAAGCCGCCGCCGAACTCGATTTCACGGCAGCGGCCCGGTATCGCGACGAAATGTGGGCTCTGGAGCAGTATCTGAAGGTCTGGAAAGACTAGACGCGGGATACTTTAATCACATGTTTGGCCGCCCTTAGCTGGGACAGGACTTTGTCCAGTTCCAGGTTGGAGGGCACGGAGAGTTTCATGGAAATCTCGAAGGTGCCGTTGCGGCGGTTCTCGTTTACGTTGAAGCTGCGGATGGAGGCCTTGAACTGGTTCACAATCTCCATGATCTGATTGAGCACGGAGCCTTCCTGGTCGGCAATAATCTTGATCTCTACCTGGAAACTGCCGCTGGAGGGGCTGTCGGCCCACTTTACCTTCTGGATGCGGTAGGGATACATCTCCAGCAGGCGGGCGGCGTTGGGGCAGGTGATGCGGTGGATCTTGATGCCGGCCTCGCGCGTGACAAAGCCAAAGACATCGTCTCCGAACACGGGGTTGCAGCACTTGGACATCTTGTACTCGATGCCCTTCACGTTCTTGGCATTCAGGACCAGGATGTCGTCCTTGCTCTCGTAGTGCCGCTGGGCCTTGGCCGATGCCTGCACGGCTTCGGCGGCCTCTACCGACGCGGCGTGGCGTGCTTCCTCTCCCAGGATGAAGTCCTTGATGGTGTTCACATCCAGGGTGCCGTCTCCGATGGCGGCGTAGAAGCCCGTGAGACCGGGGTAGTTGTATTTCTTGCGGAATTCCGTGCACATTTCGTCGGGGAATTCCAGCTTCCAGTTCTTGAGGCGGCGCTCCAGCAGTTCCTTGCCGTCTACGGCGCGGTTCTGCTCCTGCACGGCCATGGCCTGCTTAATCTTGGCGCGGGCCTTGGACGTGACCACCCAGTTCATCCAGTCCTGCGTGGGGTGCTGGTTCTTGGCGGTGAGAATCTCCACCACGTCTCCGGTGCAAAGTTTCTCCTTGATGGAGACGGCCTTTCCGTTAACCTTGGCGCCTACGCAATGCGCGCCGATGTTGGTGTGGATGCCGAAGGCGAAGTCCAGTACCGTGGCGTCGGCCACCAGGATGCGCAGTTCGCCGGTGGGGGTGAAGACGAAGATTTCCTTGGACGGCGGCTGGGGCAGGTCTTCGGTGTGCTCGTCGGGATGCTCCAGGGCATAGCGCACCGAGCTAAGCCAGTTGGCCATGGTTTCTTCCCGCTTGATGCCCTTGTATGACCAGTGGGAGGCAAAGCCATTCTCGGCCACGTAGTCCATGCGCTGGGTGCGGATCTGGACCTCGACGTAGGCTCCGTCCTTATTCTTGACGGTGATGTGCAGGCTTTCGTAGCCGTTGGGCTTGGGGTTGGTGATCCAGTCCCGCAGGCGCTTGGTATCCTGCTCGTATTCTTCGGTCACGAAGCCGAATACCTTCCAGCACAGCTCTTTCTCCAGCGGGTGGTTGTCTCCGTCGCACTCGATGATGAAGCGGATGGCAAAGACGTCGAACACACCCTCGAAGGGCACTTTCTGCTTGCACATCTTCTGCCAGATGGAGTAAGCGGCCTTGGTGCGGATCTTCAGCTTGAATTTGATACCCTCGGCGTCCAGCTTGGATTTGAGCGGCTCGATGAACTCGGCCATGAGTTTCTCGCGCTCCTTCTCTCCGGCCTTCAGCTTATTGGTGATGAGGCGGTACTGCTCCGGCTCGGCGTATTTGAGGTAGATGTCCTCCATCTCCCGCTTCATATTGTACAGACCTAGCTGGTGGGCCAGGGGAATGTACAGCAGGAGGGTTTCCAGGATCTTTCCTTCTCGGCTGGTCTTGGGGAACATCTTGAGGCTGCGCATCACCTCCAGGCGGTCGGCCAGCTTGAGCACGGTCACGCGGGGGTCGGCCGAATACTGGATGATGAGTTTCTTATAGTTTTCGGCCTCCAGGCGGGTGTCCTTGGGCTTGATGGTGGAGATCTTGTTGAGGCCGTCCACCAGGGTGCAGATGGCGGCTCCCCATTCGGCTTCCTTTACCTCCAGGCCGGCCATGCGGCTGGCTTCGTGCAGATAGACCGCGGCTACGCACTCCTCCGGCAGGCCGATTTCGTCGGCTACGATGCCGGCTACGGCGTCGGGATGGCCGATGAACGGCGTTCCGTCGTGACGGGTGTAGTCCTTGAGGGCTTCGGCCGCTGCTGCGCGGGCTTTGTCGATAAGGGGAGTGCTAGTCATGGGCTTATTTTTGTGCGCGCTGGCGCTGCGTTAGGGCTGTCTGGAACGCGCGGGCGTTGGCCAGGTGTTCGTTATAGGTGGCGGCAAAGCGGTGGCTGCCGTTGAAGGAAGGGTCGGCGCAGAAGTAGATGTAGTTGTGCGACTTGGGAAAGAGCACGGCCTCCAGGCAGCTCTGGGGCGGGCAGGAGATGGGTCCCGGGGGCAGGCCGAAGTACTTATAGGTATTGTACGGCGAGTCGATGTCCAGGTGCCGGTTCAGGATGCGCCGGGGCTCGTAGTCATAGCAGAAAGCCACGGTAGGATCGGCCTGCAGCTTCATGCCCATGCGCAGGCGGTTCAGGTACACGCCGGCGATGGTGGGCTGCTCGGGCACGTAGTGCGATTCGCCGTCCACGATGGAGGCCAGGGTAGAGACTTCCTCTAGGGTAAGGCCCTGCGCACGGGCGGCCTGGACGCGCTTGACGTTCCACCAGGCGTCGTGCTCCTTGGCCAGGCGGTCGAAAATCTCGGAGACCGAGGATGTCCACAACATCTGGTAGGTATCGGGGATGACGAGGGTGAACAGCAACTTGCGGTTCACGCCATACCGGCTCAGGGAATCGTCGCTGGAAATGAAGGAAGCGACGGCGGCCGAGTCTACCAGCATCTGGGAGCCGATCTTGCGGGCCAGGATGCCGGGGGTGCGGATGGATCCGGAGAGGGTGAGGTTCACCGGCGTTTGCCAGCCCTTGTGCAGCATGCGCGAGACATAGGTGCTGCTGCATGTAGAGTCAATGCGATAGTGGCCCACCTGCAACGTTTGCACGTCCCGGAAGACACGGCGCAGGCTGGCGGGCTTCTTTACCTTGCCGCTGGCGAGGATGCTGTCGCACACGCTGGCCGGCTCCATCCAGGGATAGATGTACACCTCCAGGGTGTCGCGGAAATTGGGCACCTTGCGATCGTACCACAGGCGGTAGGCCTTAACGCCACCCACCACAAACAGGGCGACGCCAAGCCCGATGGCGGCTCTGAGGAAAAACTGTCTGGCGGTCATCGCTTATCGCAGTTTGAGTTCGTCGGATTCGTGCAGCACTACCGGGACGGACAGCTTGTTCATGCGGCGCACGGCCCTTTCCTTTACGGCAAAGCGCTGGCAAATCTCGTGGAAGCTTTCTCCGTCCTTTTCTACAATATACATTTCCAGGCCTTGGGGGGCCTTGTCTTTCTTGGGAGCCAGGTAAACGATGGTGCCGGGCAGCAGATCCGGATTGCCCGAGAGATCGTTGAAGTGCAGGATTTCGCTCTTGAACAGCTTGTATTCGCGGGCGATGGATTTATAGGTCTCTCCTTCCTCGGCGTAGATGAAGGGCACGCCGTTCAGGGAATAGAGGGTGCGGTCTAACTTGAAGCTGAATTCTTCGGAAACGGGTACGGTGACCTCGGTCTTGGGACGCACCACGATGGGCGCCTCGATGTGATGCGGCGGGGCCGGCAGGGAAGCGGCCTCGCGGGCGCTCATGCGGTCGTAGCGCGACAGGTTGTATTCTTCGATGTTCTTGATGAGCTTGGCGGGATAGCTGGGATCGGTGGCGTATCCGGCTTTGCGAAGACCGTAGGCCCAGCCTTTATAGTCTGTGCGTTCCAGGTCGAAGAGGAATTTGTAGCGGTCCCGGTAGCGCAGGAAATCGGAGTGGTCCCGGAAGCTATCCTCGGGGTTGTCGTACACGCGGAAGCATTCGTTGGGGAGGTCGTCGTCCACTTTCATGCTCTTGCCCGTCCAGCCCACGTGGCACTTGATGCCAAAGTGGTTGTTCCCCTCGGTGGCCAGCTTGGACTGGCCGGCACCCGATTCCACGAGGCCCTGGGCCAGGGTAATACTGGCCGGTACGCCGCTGCGGTGCATCTCTTTCACCGCCAGGGAGGCATATTGCTGAATGTATTTTTCCTGCGGAGTCTGTGCCAGTGCCGTCAGGGACAGCAGGATAGTTAACAGACCGAATAATTTCTTCATCTTAGGCGACTTTACTACAGATTGTAAAGTTAAGAAGAAATTTTCAAATATCGTAAACGTCGCCGTCGGAAGTGGCGTAGGTTTCGGGGAAAAGGGTTCGGCACTCGGCCTCGTAGGCCTTTACATCGACATTGCGGGAAGAATAATGGCCGATGAGCAATTTGCGGGCACCGGCCTCCTGCGCCACGGCGGCCGCCTGCAGGGTGGTGGAGTGGTGGCGCTGAGCCCCCTGGTCGGCCAGCTCCTGCAGATAGGTGGTTTCGTGATAGATGGCGGTGGAGCCTTTGAGCCAGGCGGCCTCCTGCGGGAAGGGGGCGGTGTCGGTGACGTAGGCGTAGCTGCGCGGCTCGAAGGGCTTGTAGGCGGCTTCGGCAGCCGGGATCACGCTTCCATCGGCCCGCTGCACGTCCTCTCCGCGCTTGAGGGTGCCAATCTCGGTGAGGGACAGGCCGTAAGTTTCAATGGCCTCCTTGTGTACGTTGAACGGCGGTTCTTTCTCCTGGAACAGAAAGCCAAAAGTCTCGATGCCGTGGTTTAGCGGGAAGGCCTTTACGCACAGGCTCTTGGTTTCCAGGATGGTCTCCGGCTCCTTCATCTTCAGGGGCGTGAAACGGATCTCGAAGCCGATGCCGTCTCCGTAATAGCTCAGGAAGAATTTGAGGATGGGGCCGAAGCTCACGGGGGCGAAGATATTCAGGGGCGTCTGCCGGCCTTTCATGCCCAGGGTAGAGAGCAGGCCGAAGATGCCGAACACGTGGTCTCCGTGAATATGGGTGAGGAAAAGGGAATCCAGTTTCATCATGGGCACCTTGTGCTGCACCATGGCGTACTGGGTTCCTTCTCCACAGTCCAAAAGGAATAAGCGCCCGTGCACTTGCAGTGCCTGGGCGCTTTGATTCCGGCCCCTTACGGGCATGGCTGATGCCGTGCCCAGTAAGGTGACCTTAAATATATGGGGTGAATTACTCACCCTTCTCGAGCTGCTCCTTGAGGGCGGCCAGGGCAGAGATGTCACCGAGGGTGGTCTTCTCTACGTTGCTCTGGACCTTCTTGATGGCCTTCTTGGTGCCTTCGGCCTCGGCGGTTTCCTTAGCCACCTTGGCTTCCTGGTAGGTGCGGACGTGGGAAACGCGCACGGTGCGGGTGCTGCGGCGCAGGTCCACGATCTTCACAGGCAGGGTCTCGCCGACGAGGGCGTTCTTGCCGTCTTCCTTCACAAGCTCGCGGTTGAAAGCGGTAACCTCGGTGCCGTCGGCCAGGGTGAGGGTGGTGTTCTTGTCACCGATCACGCTCACGGTAGCGTCTACTACAGTACCCACAGGGTACTTGGCCTCGAGTTCGTCCCAAGGGTTGGGAGTGAGCTGCTTGTGGCCCAGGGAAAGCTTGTGGCTGTTCTCGTCGAAGTCCAGGATGACAACGTCGATGACGTCACCGCTCTGAACCATCTCGGCGGGATGCTTGATCTTGTTCCAGGAGAGGTCGGAGATGTGGATGAGACCCTCTACACCGTCCTCGAGTTCTGCGAACACACCGAAGTTGGTGATGTTGCGAACGGTAGCCTTGTGCTGGGAACCCACGGGATATTTGTCGCGGATGCTCTCCCAAGGGTTGGCGCTGAGCTGCTTGATGCCCAGGGACATCTTGCGGGCTTCGCGGTCCAGGGTGAGGATAACGGCCTCTACCTCGTCTCCCATCTTCAGGAATTCCTGAGCACTGTGCAGACGGGGGCTCCAGCTCATTTCGCTCACATGTACCAGGCCTTCTACGCCGGGTTCTACCTCTACGAAGGCGCCGTAATCGGCCACGGCCACTACTTTACCCTTCACGGTGTCACCAACCTTGAGGTCGGCGCTCAGGGCCTCCCAAGGATGGGGGGTGAGCTGCTTGAGACCCAGGGCGATGCGCTTCTGCTGCTCGTTGAAGTCCAGAACAACGACGTTGATCTTCTGGTCCAGGGCGACTACTTCCTCGGGATGGGAAATGCGGCCCCAACTGAGGTCGGTGATGTGGATGAGACCGTCCACACCGCCCAGGTCTACGAACACACCGTAGTTGGTGATGTTCTTGACCACGCCTTCCAGAACCTGACCCTTCTCCAGCTTGGAGATGAGCTCGGTGCGCTTGAGTTCCTGCTCGGCCTCCAGGAGGGCCTTGTGGGAAACCACGACGTTCTTGAATTCCTGGTTGATCTTGACGATCTTGAAGTCCATGGTGGTGTCCACGAACACATCGTAGTCACGGATGGGCTTGATGTCGATCTGGCTGCCGGGGAGGAAGGCCTCGATACCGAACACGTCCACGATCATACCACCCTTGGTGCGGGTCTTGACATAACCCTTCACCACTTCGCCGCTTTCGTAGGCGGCGTTTACCATATCCCAAGACTTGAGCTGGCGGGCTTTCTTGTGGGAGATGACCAGCTGACCCTTGCGGTCTTCGGCGCTTTCTACAAGGACTTCCACCTTGTCACCAACCTTCAGATCCGGGTTGTAACGGAATTCGGGGGCGCTGATGACACCTTCGCTCTTGGCGCCGATGTTCACAACAACCTCACGCTTGGTGATGGCGGTAACCACGCCCTCTACCACCTCGTTCTCGGTGACTTTGTTGAGGGTCTGCTCATACAGTGCCATGGTTTCCTCTTTGGATACCTTCTGGGCACCGTCGTTTTCGAAGGCTTCCCAATCGAACTCCTCGGGAGCTACGGAAGCATTCAGAGCGGCTTTCTTAATTTCTTCAGACATAATAACTTGAATTGAAAAAACTAGTAGTTAAACATTATTTTTTGAGCTTTTGCCAGGGCACGCTTACGCGCGCGTCTGAAAAAAAAGCGCGCAAAATTAGGAAAAATATTTGAATTGTGCAACTATTTGTACAGGTGGCGTTTAATGCTTCCCTTGGCGGTGCGCTCGAAGGGAACGTCTACCATCTCTACGTAGAACAGCTGGCTGAACTTGGGCAGCTGCTTATTGGCACGGTCTCGAATCTCGGCCACCATCTGTTTCTGCCGGGCTTCGTCGGTGCCCACCACGGCATCGGCATGAGGGTAGACCAGGGCCACGATTTTCTCGTCGCGGGACACCACCACGGATTCTTCCACGATGGGGTCTGTGGACAGCACCTGCTCCACTTCTTCGGGATAGATGTTCTGGCCCGAGGAATTGAGGATGAGGGCCTTGATGCGTCCGCGGATGAAGAGGTTGCCGAATTCATCCATCACACCCAGGTCTCCGGTACGGAACCAGCCGTCGTCGGTGGTGGCGGCCAAATCGGCCGCGTGGTTCTTGTAATAGCCCATGGTGATATTGGGACCGCGGGACTGGATTTCTCCGGGGATGCGTTCGGGGTCGGAAGATTCGATTCTGATTTCGTGGATGGGTTTTCCGCAGGAGCCGGCCACGTAGTTCTGCGGCATCTCGATGGCCAGCAGGGGACAGGCTTCCGTCATGCCGTAACCCACGGCGTAGGGGAGGCTGATCTTACGGAAAGCAACCTCTACCTTCCAGTTGAGCGGAGCGCCGCCGATGATGATGGTGCGCACGCGGCCGCCGAAGTTGGACAGGACCTTCTCTCCGATGGACTTGTAGAAGGACATGCGCACGCCGGGCACCGAGCTAAGCAGCTTGCCGCTGCGGGAATTGAGCATGGGGCGAACCCAGCTGGTATACACCTTCTCCATGACCATGGGGACGGTGATGATGAGGGAGGGACGCACGCTCTGCATGGCCTTCATGAGAAGGGAAGGAGAGGGCGTCTTGCCCAGGAAACAAATCTGGTAACCGGTGCAGCAGGGATAGATGAATTCCATGGCCAGGCCGTAGATATGGGCCAGGGGCAGCATGGAAACGATGGCTTCTGGCTGGTCGGAAATCTTTTTCTGGCAGTACTCCACAATGTCGGACATGGCGCCGAAGCTGAGCATCACACCCTTGGGGTCTCCCGACGTTCCGGAGGTGTAGTTGATGATGGCCAGCTGGTCCATGTTGCTGTGGTATTCTACCTTCTGGGGATCCAGACCCTCGGGATATTCCCTGTCGAAGGCGGCCAGCCGATGCTCCCAGGCGTGGCGGACCTCCGGGGTGCCCCACAGCAGGCCGTCCTCGCGGGCGTTGAGCACGCCGCGCAACTGCGGCAGCTTCTCCAGATCCATGTTCTTCCAGATGTCGGAATCGGTGATGAGGAGGACGCTGTCGGAGTGGTTGATGAGCTGCATGGCTCCCTGCGGGGTAAAGTTGGGCAGGATGGGGACGATGACGGCTTCGTAGGTATTGGCAGCCAGGAAGAAGATGCCCCAGCGGGCCGAGTTACGGGCTACCAGGGAGATTTTGTCTCCCTTTTTGATACCGGCTTCCTTGAAAAAAGCGTGGATGACGGCCATCTTGACGGCCAGGTCGGCATAGGTATAACTTGCCCCTTCGAAGTCACTCAAGGCCGGGGAAAAGGCCCTGTTATGAACTTGGTCTTCCAGTTTTTTCAGGTAATGCTTCATCTGTCTTGCGCTTGTTTCAACTTGCAAAGATACAAAAAAAGATGAATGCCAAAATAAAACACTATCTTTGTAGTATGAACAAGCCCGAAACCGCCCTTTCCGCCGTCCCCAAGCCCTATCAGGACTTGGCCAGGCTGCTTTCGCAGATGGGGGAGGAGAACCAGGTTTCGGAGGGGAATTCGCTGGAAATCATCACTTCCGGCCTTCGCAAGCGGGAGTTGCTGCTGGAGGATATCCGGCAGGCCCGCTCTTTCATCCACATCGAGTATTTCCGTTTCGGCAACGACAAAGCCGGCCGGGAGGTCCGTAACCTTCTGATCCGGAAGGCCCGCGAAGGCGTGGAAGTCCGCTTCCTGAACAACAACTGGAGCGGCATCGTGGCCATCCCCAATTCCTATTGGAAGCCGCTCATAGAAGCCGGGGCCGAGGTCATTCCCTTTACCCACATCCGCCACGGCGTACGCAAATGGCTGTACCGCATCAATCACCAGCAGCACCGCAAGGTGGTGGTGATTGACGGGCAGGTGGCCTATACCGGCGGCATGAACCTGAACGACAATTACTTCTTCCGCTGGAGGGATACCCACATGCGCATTACCGGCCCGGCCGTGGCCCACCTCAATGCGTCCTTCATGGCCAGCTGGCGGGAGAGCGACGGGCGTTTCAGCTATCCACCGGCCCACTATTCCCCGGAACCGTGCGTGCAGGAGGCCCCCTTCCGCAACCAGCTGCTGCAACTGGTGAGCGATTCGCCCGAGGCCCCGGCATCGGCCATGCTGGCCGCCTACTGCTGGATCCTGGACCACGCCAGACGGTATGTCTATCTCCAGACGCCCTACTTTGTCCCGCCCAAGCCCTTGCTGGAGGCCCTCACGCGGGCGGCAAAGCGGGGCGTGGACGTCTGGCTCATCCTGCCCCGGGATGTCGATACCCCCTTGCTGGGGCCCTGCAACCGCACCTATTATACGGAATGCCTGTCCGGAGGCGTGCGCGTGGGAGAACGTAGCGGCGCTTTCACCCACAGCAAGACGCTGGTGGCCGACGACGACCTTTGCATCATCGGCGCGTCCAACCTGGACAACCGCAGCTTCCGCATCAATTACGAGATGAACACCATCAACTACGGCAGCGAAGCCGCCCTGTATGCCAAGGAACGGTTCCTCTCGGACCCGCAGGACGTGAAGGAATGGACCCTGCCGGAGTGGACGCACGGCCGCCGGTGGTATCACGCCGCCTTCTACTTGCTGGTGCGGCTGTTCGCGCCGCTGCTGTAGTTATTTCATTTCCCAGTCCGAAGATCCTTTCAGGCCTATTGTCCCGAAGTAGGAATCTACCAGATTGCCCTTGATGCTCACCCGCTTGCCGATGAGCTCGGGGTGGTCCACCAGGTTCAGACCTTCGCGAACCTTGCCTGAGGGCAGTTCTACGGCCACGCAGGAGGCCTTTTCGGTTACCGTGGAACGGTCGGCCAGCGCCAGGTGGGTGTTCTTGGTGATGCCCGTGGTCTTGACGCTCTTCCCGGCCGAAGTAAGGTCGCCGCCCACGATGTAGCCGCTTACCCAGATGCCGTTCCGGCCCACGTAATTGCGCGCTTCGCCCGCCGAGATGACATCGGCCGAAGTGCTCCCGCCGCCAATGACGAAGTTCTCGTTCTGCCAGATCTTGCTGGTGTCGGCCTGCACCGTGATGGCGCTCTTTCCGCCCGTTGGCGCCGGGGCCGAGATGGTGACGCTCAGGATTTCCCGGGGATTCAGCTTCCGGGTGAAGAGCGTCTCCTCTTTTCCGTCGTTATTCAGCAGCACCGACACGTCGCCGGCCTTCACATAGGCCACCCGCGTTTCCCGGTACAGGTATTTGAGCTTGTCGCTGCCCTGCTTCACGTAGAGGATGCCGTTTGGGTAGTTTTCCAGGAAGTCGGAGCCGGTCCTGAGGCGGATGCCGGCGTTGAGCAGGGTGCACTGCAATTTGACGGTGACGCTTTTGCCGGCGGGGACGATAACCGCCTGCTCGTCTCCGTACTGGGGCTGGGAGAAGGCGGGTTTGTTAAAGCTGCAGGAGACGATGCTCACGGTGTAATTCCCTTCGGTTACGTCCAGTTTCTGGGGCGATTCCCCGTAGGAACCCTGATACAGGATGGTGCCCGAACCGTCGCGGACGGTGAGGATGAAGTCGTTGGTGTCGGGCAGGGCTTCTTCGGCCTTGGTGAGGCTGGCGCGGTCCAGCGTCCAGCGCAGTTGTCCGGGTTCCTGCGCGGGCCGGAAGGCGAAGTCGTCGCAGGCGGTGAGGGCGGCGGCCAGCAGCGCGGCGCCCAGGATTTTGGAGGTTCTCATAAGCATATATTTTTACTGCCCGGACACCGTTGTCCGGGCACTGGCTAAGGTAGAAAGGCTTTTTGGATAGTATCGGTCAAAAAAGAAAAATCTGCACGCATGTTTTGTGTGGACCGGCTAAAATCGATAAAAATCGTACTTTTTTTTAGCCGATTGGGGATTTTTCGTACCTTTGTGCACTAAAATAAATGCTATGTTCGAGAACTTGAGCGAAAGGCTGGAGCGGTCTTTCAAGATACTGAAGGGTGAAGGAAAGATCACCGAAATCAATGTGGCGGAAACCGTCAAGGATATCCGCAAGGCCCTGTTGGACGCCGACGTAAGTTATAAGGTGGCCAAGGACTTTACCACCCGGGTAAAGGACAAGGCCATTGGCGCCAACGTGCTTACGGCCGTGAAGCCCCAGCAGATGCTCATCAAGATCATGCACGACGAACTCGCCGAATTCATGGGTTCCACCGCGCAGGATATCAATGTGAAGGGCAATCCCGGCGTGGTTCTGGTGGCCGGTCTCAACGGTTCCGGTAAAACCACCTTCTCGGGCAAGCTGGCCCTGTACCTCAAGTCCAAGAAGGGAATGAAGGTGCTGCTGGCTGCCTGCGATACCTTCCGCCCTGCCGCCATCGAGCAGCTCAAGGTCCTGGGAGAAAGCATCCAGGTTCCCGTCTTTACCATCGAAGGGGAGAAAGACCCCGTGAAGCTGGCGCAGGCCGCCATCGCCAAGGCCAAGGCCGAAGGCTACAGCGTGGTCATCGTGGATACCGCCGGCCGCCTGGCCGTGGACCAGGAGCTGATGGACGAGATTTCGGCCCTGCACAAGGCCGTCAAGCCCACTGAGACCCTCTTCGTGGTAGACGCCATGACCGGTCAGGATGCCGTGGAGACGGCCCGGGCATTCAACGAGCGCCTGGACTTCGACGGCGTGGTCCTTACCAAGATGGACGGCGACACCCGCGGCGGTGCGGCCCTTTCCATCAAGGCCGTGGTGGGCAAGCCCATCAAGTTCGTGAGCTCCGGAGAAAAGCTGGAAGCCCTGGACGTGTTCCATCCCGAACGTATTGCAGACCGTATCCTGGGCATGGGAGACGTGGTTTCCCTGGTAGAAAAGGCCCAGGAGCAGTTTGACGAGAAAGAAGCCCGCGAACTCAAGAAGAAACTGGCCAAGGATCAGTTCACCCTCTGGGACTTCTATAATCAGATCCAGCAGGTCAAGAAGATGGGTAACATCAAGGACCTGGCCGGCATGATTCCCGGCGTGGGCAAGGCCATCAAGGACGTAGACATTCCCGACGATGCTTTCAAGAGCACCGAGGCCATCATCCTTTCCATGACTCCCTACGAGCGCGAGCACCCGGAGGTGATCAACGGCTCCCGCCGCAAGCGCATCGCCGACGGCAGCGGTACCTCCCTCCCGGAAGTGAACAAGCTGCTCAAGCAGTTCGAGGGAACGCGCAAAGTCATGAAGGGCGCCATCACAGGCTCCCTCATGCAGCAAATGAAGAACTTCCGTCCACGGTAGAAATCCCATTCACCTATGCATAAACAATATCTATTTGTTCTGGTTTCCAGCCTCCTCCTTTTAGGCTGCGGCCACCGGCTCAAAAACGGTGAATACACCCTCACCATCCTGTCCACCAACGACGTACACGCCAGCTGGTTTGATTCCACTTACGTGGGAGGCGGCGTCAAGAAGTCTCTCTTCGCCGTCAATTATTACGTGGACAGCGTGCGTACGGCCGACGGGGCCAGGAATGTGCTGCTGGTAGATGCCGGAGACTGCCTGCAGGGAGACAACGCCGCCTACTATTATAATTATGTAGACACTGTTACCCCGCACCTGTTCCCGCGCCTGGTGGAGTATATGCACTACGACGCCATTGCCTGGGGTAACCACGACGTAGAGACCGGCCATGCCGTGTACGACCGCGTGCAGCGGGATCTTGTCAAGGCCGGCGTGCCTTTCCTGGCCGCCAACGCTATCCGCAACGACAACGGGAAGCCCTACTTCCCTCCCTATAGAATGGTAGAGAAAGCCGACCTGCGCGTGGCTGTTTTGGGTTACGAGAACGCCAACATCAAGGCCTGGCTGGCCGAAAAAGTCTGGAGCGGCATGCATTTCGAGTCCGTCGCCAGCCAGATCCAGCAGGACGTAGACTACGTGCGCAAGCGCGAGCAGCCCGACGTTGTGGTTGCCGTTATCCATTCCGGCACCGGCAAGGGCCAGGGCAACAGCCGCGAAGGCGAGTCCATGGACGTATTCAATTCGGTCAAGGGCGTAGACTGGGTTATCTGCGGCCACGACCACGTGCCCTTCACCACCGACCGCGACACCGTGGGCTTCCTGAATTCGGGCAGCCACTGCCGCTACGTGGCCGAAGGCAAGATGCATATCAAGGTAGAGAAGGGCCAGGTGGTCTCCAAGACCTGCGAGACCAAGTTGATCCCCGTAGACGCCACCAAGGCCGATCCCGTGATGCGGGAGCACTTCCGCCAGGATTTCGAGGCCGTCAAGGCCTTCACCCTGCAGGAAGTGGGCATCCTGAACGTAGACCTGTACACCCGCCATGCCTATACGGGCATGAGCCCTTATACCAACCTGATCCACAAGATTTGCCTGGAACAGGCTCCGGCCCAGCTTTCCATAGCCGCGCCGCTCACCTACAACGGCCAGGTAAAATCAGGTACCATTATCTATAACGACCTGTTCACCATCTATCCCTTCGAGAATCAGCTGATGGTCATTACCATGACCGGCGATGAGATTGTCCGCTATCTGGAGGCCTCCTATGACCGTTGGATCCGGACCATTTCCGGTCCCGGCCAGCATGTGTTAAGGATTATCCCCAAAGACAACCTGCGCACCCAGCAGAAAGGCTGGTCCTTCGAGGGCCTTCCCTATAACTTCGATTCGATTGCCGGCCTCAACTACACCGTGGACGTGACCAAGCCCCGCGGGTCCCGCATCAAGATCCTGTCCCTGGCCGATGGAAGTTCCTTCGATACCGCCAGCACTTACAACGTGGCCCTTACCTCCTACCGCGCCAGCGGCGGCGGGATGCTGCTGAACGAGATCGGGATTGATACCGACCACATCGGAGACCGCGCCTTGGCCCACTACCCCGAGATCCGCAACATCCTCTACGACTATATCAAGGAGAACGGCTCCATCGACCCCGAGGTCATCGGAGACCCCAAGGTCATTGGAAGTTGGAAATTCGTTCCGGAAAAACTGGCCTATCCGGCCCTGGAAGCCGATATGAAACTGCTCTTCGGAGAGTAGGGCTTAGTCTGGCGTAGATGTGAATTAGGACCCCAGCGCCATCAAGACGTCCAGGTCCTTGTTTTCTCCTACCAGCCACAGGACATCGCCCTCTTCCAGGGGATGCTGGGCATCGGGAACGTGCAGGTTGCCGTCGGCCTTTTCGATGCCGGCCACCAGGCAGTGGTAGTGGTTGCGGATGCCGCTGTCCTTGATGGCTTTCCCCAGGAAGGGGGAGTCGGCCTCCAGGGGCAGGCGGCGAAGCACCATTTCCTGGGCCATCAGGTCCTCGGGCAGGGCAGTATCGGTTTGCGCGAAGGCGGCGCCGAAGCTCTCCAGCCCGGCATCGGTGCCGATGACCTGGATATGGTCTCCGGGGAAGAGGCGGTCGGTGGCCTTGGGGATGTTGACGCGTTTGCTGCCGCGCAGGATGGATACCACGTGTACGCCATACTGCTGGCCGAAGTTGAGTTCCCGCAGTTCCTTGCCGGCCCATTCTACCTCGGCCGGAACGTCGAAATCGGCCAGGTGGAGATCCTTGTCCATGAGGGACGAGGCATACTCGGGCTTCTTCTCTCCCAGGTATTCGGCCCGCATGTCGCGGGAACGCAGGTTGGTCTGGAAAGTCTTTTCCAGGGCCTTGTAGGAGCGCTTGGTCCATTTGTTAAAGACCAGGACGAAGCCCAGGACGGGGGAAAGCAGGATAATGAGGGCGACGGGCAGGTGGAACAGCCGGCCCAGGATAACGAAGGTGAATCCCAGGGCGATGGCATAGCGGATAACCGTAGATACCAGGAGCGGGGCCCGGTTGGCCCGGTCGCTGGCCCACAGGGAATCGAAGGTCTTGGAACCGCGGCTCTTCTTGACGGCGATGGCGCGCAGGAAGGGCGACAGCGCCATGAGCAGGACAACGCCTGTGACGACATTGCCCCAGATGCCGGGAATCCATTTGACGGCCAGCGGCTGCAAAACGCCGAAGCCCACGATGCAGACGGCCACGGCCAAGATGCCGTTGATGAGGACCATCTGGCTTACCTCTTTGAAATACTCCTTCCTTACGCTGTCCTTGGAGGTGTTGGAGTCCGTGGCCCGGGCATAGTCTTCCAGGAAGGTGAGGGCCTTCTGGGGCAGGATCTTGCACACCAGCCCGTAGGCAGGTTCGGCCAGTCGGATGACATAGGGCGTGAGGAAGATCGTGACAACCGAAACGGCCACGACTATGGGATAGAGGAAGTCTCCGGTAACCCCCAGGGACACGCCCAGGGTGGCAATGATGAAGGAGAATTCACCGATTTGCGAGAGGGAGAAACCGCTTTGGAAGGCCGTCTTGAGGGACTGGCCGCTCAGGAGTACGCCGATGATGGCAAACAGCGGTTGGCCCAGCACCACCGTAAGGGTGATGATGAGGATGGGAAGCCAGTACTGGGCAATCATGGCAGGGTCTACCATCATGCCCACGGACACGAAGAAGATGGCACCGAAGAGGTCTTTGACGGGTTTTACCAGGCGCTCGATATGCTCGGCCTCCAGGGTTTCGGCCAGGATGGAGCCCATGATGAAGGCGCCGAAGGCGGCCGAGAAACCGGTTTTGGCAGCTACGACCACCATCATGAAGCAGAGGCCCAGGGCTGCTACCAGCAGGGTCTCGTCGTTCATGAGCTTGCGGGTCTTGCGCAGGATGACGGGGATGAGGTACAGGCCTACCACCAGCCACAGCACCAGGAAGAAGAACAGCTTGAGGAGGCTCATGACCAGTTCTCCTCCCTCGAAGTTGGACGATACGGCCACCGTGGACAGGACTACCATGAGCACCACGGCCAGGATGTCCTCCAGGATGAGCACGCTCATGACCAGGCCCGCGAAATTCTTCTTGGCAAGCCCCAGGTCTTCGAAGGCCTTATAGATAATGGTGGTGGAGCTCATGCAGATCATGCCGCCCAGGAACAGGGCGTCCATCTTGCTCCAGCCAAAGGCGGTGCCCACCAGGTAGCCCAGGATCATCATGCCGAAGATGATGGTGAGGGTGGTGATGATGGCAGGCCCTCCGGCCTTCATGATCTTCTTGAAACTGAATTCCAGTCCCAGGGCGAAGAGCAGGAAGATGACGCCGATATCGGACCAGACGTGGATGCTGGCGGTATCGATGACCGACGGAGTAAGGGCGAAGTGCGGGCTCGCGATAAAACCGGCCACGATATAACCCAGTACAAGAGGCTGTTTAAGCTTCTTGAAGATGAGGGTCATGACGCCGGCGCAGATCAGGATGAGCGCCAGGTCGGCAATGAGCGGAGCCAGGCTTTCCATTTACTTGGCGTAGGCGACGGAACGGGTTTCGCGGATAACGGTAATCTTAACCTGACCGGGGTAGGTCATTTCGTCCTGGATCTTCTTGGCGATGTCTCCGGAGAGGACTTCGGCCTGCTGGTCGCTTACCTGTTCGGCACCTACGATCACGCGCAGTTCGCGGCCGGCCTGGATGGCATAGGCCTTGGTAACGCCGGGATAGGCGCCGGCCAGGTTCTCCATGCCGCGCAGACGCTTGATGTAACTTTCGATAACCTCACGGCGGGCACCGGGACGGGCGCCGGAAATGGCGTCACCTACCAGCACCAGCGGTGCGTAGAGGGAAGTCATCTCGGTTTCTTCGTGGTGGGCGCCGATAGCGTTGCAGATTTCGGGCTTTTCCTTGTACTGCTCGGCCAGTTTCATACCCAGGAGGGCGTGCGGCAGATCGGGCTCTTCCTCGGAGACCTTACCGATATCGTGCAGCAGGCCGGCGCGCTTGGCAATCTTGGGATTCAAGCCCAGTTCGCTGGCCAGGATGGCGCAGATGTTGGCCACTTCGCGGCTGTGCTGCAGCAGGTTCTGGCCATAGGAAGAACGGTATTTCATTCGGCCGATGAGACGGACCAGTTCCATGGATAGACCGTGGATGCCCAGGTCGATGCAGGTGCGCTTGCCGGTTTCCAGGATTTCTTCTTCCAGCTGCTTCTGCACCTTGGTAACGACTTCCTCGATGCGGGCGGGATGGATACGGCCGTCTACCACCAGCTGATGCAGGGCCAGGCGGGCTACTTCGCGTCGCACGGGGTCGAAGGCGCTGAGGAGGATGGCGTCCGGGGTGTCGTCCACCACGATTTCAACGCCGGTAGCGGCCTCCAGGGCGCGGATGTTGCGGCCCTCACGGCCGATGATGCGTCCCTTGATTTCGTCGTTCTCGATGGGGAAGGTGGTAACCGCGTTCTCGATGGCGGTTTCCGTAGCGGTGCGCTGGATGGTATTGATGACGATGCGCTTGGCTTCCTTGGCGGCGTTCAAGCGGGCCTCGTCCATGGTGTCGTTGATATAGGCCTGGGCTTCGGTGCGGGCTTCGGCCTTCATCTGCTCCATGAGCTGGTTCTTGGCTTCCTGGGCGCTGAGACCGGCGATGGTCTCGATCTGGCGGATAACCTGGCCGCGCAGCTGCTCGTATTCCTGCTCCTTCTCCTGCATGGCTTCCTCGCGGGCCTTGGCGGCGGCCATCTGGGCTTCCAGCTCCTTGGTCTTGCGGTCGGTTTCGGCCAGCTTCTGGTTCAGGGTATTCTCTTTCTGACGAACCCGGTTTTCGGCGTCACGGATCTGGGCGTTCTTCTCGTTCACCTGTTTCTCGTGCTCGCTCTTGAGGGACAGGTACTTTTCCTTGGCCTGGAGGATACGCTCGTTCTTGATTTTCTCTCCTTCAATCTCGGCCTTCTCCAGAATCTCGTCCCGTTTTCCCTGCAGCATGCTCTTGCGCAGGAGTATGTACACGGCCAGTGCAATGATTGCACCGGCTACGAATCCGATAATGATGCTTACGATATTCATAAAATATATAGTGTGTTAGGTTTTGTGTCCAACAAAAAAGCATGTCTGTTCCTTGGAAACAGGCATGCTTTGAAAAAGAGCCGTCAGCATCTAGTCAGAAAATCTTATGGGTATAAGATTTGGGTCCCGGCCGCTTGCTGGTATCCCTCGTCTTGCCAGAGGCAAAATCCCTGTGAAGGTTACCTGGGCCCGCCATCGGCGGCCTGAGTCAACCCGGCGCGTTGAAACGTGTTGATTTCAGCTTTCGATGGTTGACGGCTATTTCTTGTCCTGGGCTTCGAGATAGAGTCTAAGGTCTTCTTCCAACTGCTTCTGGTCCTTCTTCTGCTCTTCCAGCTCCCGCTGGAAATTCAGGCGCACCACGGTCTCGTTCAGGGCGACCATCGAGAGGATGTCGTTGACCGTGTGGCCGGGGTGGCTGCGGGTGTAGGAATCGAAGCGCTTGTTGATAGCTTCGGCGGCCTGACGGTATATAGCCTCCATGTCGGGGGTAGATGCCGTGAGGTTGAAGACGCGTCCTGCAATGGTGATGCTGATTTTCTGGTCCATTAGGCTTCCTCCAGGTAGGAGATGCACTTGTCAATCTCCTTGATCAGTTTATCTACCTTGGCTTTGGCGTCGGCCGGCGCGGCCGTGGCGAAGGCTTCGGTAAGTTTGCGGGTCTCTATCTCTGACTCCAGTTCTGTAATCTGTTTCCTTAGGGCTGCACCGGTTTCCTCACACGCCTGTAGCTCCTGGCGAAGACGCTGGTTCTCCGCTTTCTCAGCCTCATAACGTGCAATCAGCTGCTTGATATTATCTCTGATATCTTCCAGCATGGCCGGGTTCCTTCCTATAAAGCGCAAATATACGAAAAAATTTACAGTTGCGCAATTAAGCGTTTGAAGATGACGGTCATCTTGCTGGCAGCCGCGTCGGCGGCCTTCACGATGGCTTCTCCGTCGGTGACGTAATCGTCGTCTTCGGTGGCGTGGGCTACGTCGGTGATGACCGACATGCCGAAGACCGGGATGCTGCTGTGGCGCGCGACGATGACCTCGGGCGTGGTGGACATGCCCACGGCGTCGGCGCCGATGCCGCGGAAGTAGCGGTATTCGGCCGGAGTCTCATAACTGGGGCCGGAAACGGCCACGTACACGCCCCGCTGCAGGAAAATACCTTCTTCGGCCGCTATCTTCTGGGCTGCGCGGATGAGGGCGGGATCGTAGGGACGGGTCATATCCGGGAACCGCGGGCCGAACTCGTCCAGATTGGGGCCGATGAGCGGGTTGGGCAGCAGGTTGATGTGGTCCTTGATGATCATGAGGTCTCCCACCTTGTAGGCCAGGTTGGTGCCGCCGGCGGCGTTGGACACGAAGAGGTACTTGATGCCCAGGCAAATCATCACGCGGGTGGGCAGGACGCAGAGGTTCATGCCGTAGCCCTCGTAGTAGTGGATGCGGCCCTGCATGGCGATGACGGTTTTTCCGCCCAGCTGGCCCACGATGAAGTTGCCCTTGTGGCCGATGGCGGTGCTCACCGGGAATCCCGGGATTTCCTTGTAGGGAATGACGATGGGGTCCTGGATTTCGTCGGCCAGTTTGCCCAGGCCGCTGCCCAGGATGATGCCCACCAGCGGCTGCAGGCCGCCCAGGCGGGATCTGACCAGGTCGGCGGCCAGGTGTATGCTTTCCAGATTGGTCATGTTTACAGGTTTTGGATCATGCCGGTAATCAGGCGCGACATGCGCTCTGCGGCGGCATTGGCGGCCTTGATGACATCCTCGCCGTCGTTCTCGTAGTCGTCGGCGTAGTCGTCGTGGGCCTCGTTGGTAATCACAGAGATGCCGAAGACGGGGATGCCCGCGTGGCGGGCCACGATGACTTCGGGGATGGTGCTCATGCCCACGGCATCTCCTCCGATGGTGCGGAAGTACTTGTATTCGGCCGGCGTCTCATAGGACGGGCCGGTGCCGGCCACGTACACGCCGCGGTGCAGCTTGATGCCCAGTTCCTCTCCCAGGCGCATGGCCATGCGGATGAGGGCGGGGTCGTAAGGCCGGGTCATGTCCGGGAAACGCGGACCCATCTCGTCCCAGTTGGGGCCGATGAGGGGGTTGGGCATCAGGTTGATGTGGTCCCGGATAATCATGAGGTCTCCCACGTGATAGGCCAGGTTGGTGCCTCCGGCCGCGTTGGAGACAAAGAGGTATTGGATGCCCACGGCCATCATCACGCGGATGGGCATGACCACTTTATCCATGCCGTAGCCTTCGTAATAATGGATGCGGCCCTGCATGGCGATGACGGTTTTGCCGCCTAGTCGGCCCACGATGAAATTGCCCTTGTGGCCCGCCGCCGTAGAGACGGGGAAGCCGGGCAGTTCTTTATAGGGAATGACCACCGGGTCTTCGATGTCGTTGGCCAGGCTGCCCAGCCCGCTGCCCAGGACAATGCCCAGGACGGGCTTTCTGCCGGCGATGCGGTCCTTGATGATATCGGCCAGCCGGTTGATGTTCTCGATTCTTGGATCCATGATGTGAAGTGGCTAGATTTTGGAAAGGACGCTGCGGGCACCGGCCAGGATTTCCTGTTCCCCGGGAATCTCGCGGTTGCGCATGACCCACTTGCCCTGGATCATGACGTCGGTGATGACGTCGGAGTGGGCGGCGTAGACCAGGTTGGCCGCGACGGGACCGGGCGAGAGGAAGGCGGTGCCGGTGATGTCTACCAGCGAAAGGTCGGCCAGGGCTCCCTCCCGGATGACGCCGGTGTCCAGCCCCAGGGCCTTGCCCCCATGCTCGGTGGCGCAGGCGAAGAGTTCGTCCAGCGGCATGGCGGTAGGATCTTTGCGCCAGGCCTTCTGCAGGATGGCGGAGTTCCTCATGTGGTCCAGGATGTCCAGGTTGTTGGACGAAGCCGCACCGTCGGTGCCGATGCACACGTTGGCGCCGGCATCCCGCAGCTCGTTGTAACGGAATTGGAAGCCGGAAGCCAGCTTGAGGTTGGAGTTGATATTGTGTACGCAGTTCACCTGCCGTTTGCCCAGGATTTCCACGTCGTTGTCGTCCAGGTGCAGGCAGTGGGCGGCGATCACGTGCGGCCCCAGGATGCCCAGTTTGTCAAAATAGGCGGTGGGGGAGAGGCCGTCGTGTGCCTTGCGGCAGTCTTCGTTTTCCAGGGCGGTCTCGGACAGGTGCAGGTGCACCTTGAGTCCGTGCTCCTTGGCAAAACTGTTGGCCCAGAGGATGTTTTCTTCCGAAACGGTGTATACAGAGTGGATGGAGACCGCGAAGAGGCCGCCATCGGCCCAATCCCGCTGCGTGCGCTCGTACAGGCGCAGGAAACCGTCCCGCTGGCGCATCACCATCTCGGGGCTGTGTCCGTCCAGGAACACGAACGACAGCACCGGGCGCATGCCCATTTCCAGGGCGGCCGTGCGGCTGTGCGGGCAAAACCAGTATTGGTCGTTGAAGGTTGAAGTGCCGCAGCGGATCATTTCCAGGCAGGCGACCTTGGTGGCCCAGTAGATGAAGTCTCCGTCCAGGCCGGCCTCGATCTTCCAGATATTGTGCAGCCAGTCGTACAGGGTTTTGTCTTCGTGGATGCCCCGCAGCAATACCATGGCGGCGTGGGAGTGCATGTTTACAAAGCCGGGGATGACGGCCTTGCCGGTGCAGTCGACTTCCTGCGCTCCGGGCACGGAGAAGGGTTCGTGGCCGATGCGGGCGATGAGGCCGTCGTCTCCCACCAGGATATGGGTGGGCTGCTCTTGGAAGAGTAGATTTTTCAGGAGTATCATGGCCTAGTGCTGTGGTCAGGGTTTGAAAAAACCGGCATGAGGGCGTGCCGGTTTCCATCTTTTAAAAAGCGTCTTGCGCGCTTTCTTCTTCTTCCTCCCTGGAAGGGTAGGTGCGGATGGGCGCATCGTGAAGAAGGTCGTGCATAATGTAACGTACGGCTTCCTGAAGCCCCTCCTGGAATTTCTCGAAATCTTCCTTGTACAGGAAAATCTTATGTTTGTCGAAGGTAAAGGACCCGTCGCGCTCCTGGCGGCGTTTGCTTTCCGTAATGGTCAGATAAAAGTCGTTGTTCCCCTTCGTGCTCTTGACGTCGAAGAAATACGTACGTTTTCCGGCCCTGACAGGTTTGGAATAAACATCTTCTTCACTATACATACGTAATCCGTTTTTTGTGTTTTATGAATACAAATTTAGGGAAATAATTTAAAAAACACTAAATTTGCGGAAATATTTTGTTCTATGTTAAATCGACGCATCCTAAGAGTGAAGGCATTCAAGGTCCTGTACGCATGCGCAGAGAATCAGGACCTTTCGCTTAAAGAGGCACTAGCCAGCCTGGAAGCCTCGGCCCAAGCCACTCGGGACCTGTATCTGTATATGATGGCGGTCATCCCTGCCCTTACGGCAGAGGCTGCCAAGCGGGTAGAAGCTGCCCGTACCAAGTTCAATCCTACCCGGGAAGACCTTCATCCCAACCTCCGTTTCGTCAACAACAGCGTGTCGGCCCTTTTGGCGGAAGACCCGGATTTCCAGCGTCTGCTGGAGAAGAAGAAGTTCTCCTGGGAGCAGCAGGACGCCTTCCTGAACGGCCTGTACGAGACCCTCAAGACGCGGGACTACTACGCTGCCTATATGGACGGCGGCATGACCGACGCCCAGCTGTGGAAGGAGATCTTTGCCAACGAGTTCGACGACAACGACGCCCTCGCCGCCATCCTGGAAGATGCCTCCATCTTCTGGGCCGATGAACTCACGTATGTCATCAACGTATGCATGGGCTCGCTGGAAGAGATTGAACGCAAGAACCGCTGGACCTATCCTCCGCTGTATCAGAGCGAGGTCCTGGCCGCCCGCGGCAAGGAAGTGGACAGCGACAGCGACTTCGTACGCAAGCTTATCACCGTAACCTACGGCCGTCTGGCCGAGTACAGCGCGCTTATCGCCAGCTCCGTGAACAAGTGGGAGCAAGACCGCCTGTACACCACCGATATCGTGCTCATTTCCATGGGTCTGGCCGAGGCCGAAGCCTTCCCGGAAATCCCCGTCAAGGTGAGCATCAACGAGTACGTAGAAATTTCCAAGTATTATTCCACCCCCAAGAGCCATGGTTTCGTGAACGGTCTTCTGGACCGTCTCATCAAGGAAAAAATGGCCCAGGGACAAATTAACAAGTCGTTATGAACCTTCTTTATTCCTTCCTCCTCATGGGCCCTGCCGGCGCTCCCGCCGGTGCCGAAGGCCAGCCTGCCAGCGCCTGGCCCACTATCATCATGTTCGGTGCCATCATCCTGGTGATGTGGCTGTTCATGATCCGTCCGCAGCGCAAGCAGCAGAAAGAACTGCAGAACTTCCGCAGCGGCCTCAAGAAAGGCGACAAAGTGGTTACCGTGGGAGGTATCTACGGAGAAATCGTAGAGGTTAGCGAAAAGACCTGCCTCATCAAGGTAGACGGAGACGTCAAACTTCGCGTAGACAAACAGGGTCTGGTCAAAGATTACTCCGAGACCAACCAGCAGTAATCGCTGCATGTCCGAGAAGGCGCGTTACCGCTCCGGAAAATGGGTGCTGGACCGGGAATGGATATTCCTGGTCCTGTCCCTTATTCTGGCTTTCCTCATCTGGGTCCTGACCAACCTGTCCAAGGAATACTCCGGCGTCGTCAGCGTGCCGGTGGTGGCGCAGTCCAACATCGAGGGGCACGCCATGGAGTCCTCCAACACGGTACTGGTAAGCGCCCGCGTGCGCACCGACGGCTTCCGTCTGGTGCGGGAAGGCAGCCGGCGGGAACGCAAGGTGGTCAAGGTGCGCTTCGACCGGGGAGACCTGCGCCGGCTGGGCCGGGAAACCTTCGGCATCATCGGCGGCACCAAAAATACCTATGTCACCCAGTTTTTCGGGGACAATGTGCACCTGGAGGCCTTCATCACCGACACCCTTAAATTTGTTTTTCCGGTAGAAACCCACAAGCGCGTGCCTGTAGAGGTCCCGCATTCCGTTACCTTCCGTCCGCAGTATATGCTGTCGGGGCCGGTGACGGTCTCGCCCGATACCATTACGGTCTATGGGGAATCGGCCCGTTTGGAGGCCGTGGAGAAAGTGACCACGCCCCGGCTGGTGCTCACAGACCTGGACCAGTCCCAGAACGGCGTCCTCAAGCTCAATGTGCCCGTGGGCGTGCGCCTGTCTACGGACCAGGTTAGTTATGAGATTCCCGTTTCGCGCTACGTAGAGCTGCAGGCCACCCTGCCCGTGCGGGTGCGCAACGTTCCTGCGGGCCGGCAGTTGCAGGTGTATCCGCCCAACGCCAAAGTGGTGTTGCGCTGCGTTTTCCCCATAGCCAAGGATCCGCTGGCCTCGTTCAAACTGTATGTGGACTGGCGGGACTTCAGCAACTCCCTCACCGGGCGCTGTGCCCCCCGCGTGCCTTCGCTGCCGCCGGGCGTGCTGGAATACCGGGTAGAACCGGAGGTCTTCGACTGCGTAGAGCTGTAATGGCCAGAAAAACCGTCATCGTCACTGGACTTATAGGCAGCGGCAAATCGGCCGTGTGCGCCCTGCTCCGGGAGCGGGGCATTCCTGTCTATAATGCCGATGCCCGCACCAAGCGGCTGTACGACACCAGGCCCGGCCTGGTAGCTTCCCTGGAAGAGGCGCTGGGCGTGCTCCTGCGTGGGGCCGACGGTTCCCTGGACCGCCGGAAGCTGGCGGAGGTCATCTTTTCGTCGGCCCAAGCCCGCGAACAGGTAGAGGCCATCGTGTACCCCCTGGTGCTGCAGGACTTCAAGCGCTGGCGCAGCCGGCAGAAGGGTGCGGCCTTCGTGGTGCTGGAATCGGCCGTCATCCTCTCCAAGCCCCTTTTCGACGGTCTGGCACAGGCGGTGGTGCTGGTTACTGCCCCCGAGGACGTGCGTCTGCAGCGGGTGATGGCCCGCGACGGACTGTCGGCCCAGGCTGTCCGCGCCCGCATGGCGGCGCAGGAGATTCCGCAGGAGAAAGTATCGGCCCTCCTGGTGAACAACGGCTCGCCGGAAGACCTTGCCCAGGCGGTGGACCTGGTCTTTTTCCGCAAAAATTCCTATATTTGTAAGTTATTAAGTGAAGCATAAACAATGAAAACCGATCTCGCAAAAACCCTTTCCATCCGTGGTCAGCACGGACTTTTCACCTATATCGCCCAGTCCCGCGGCGGCGCTATCGTAGAGTCCCTGGAAGACAAGAAGCGCTATAACTTCAGTGCCAACGCCGGCATCACCACCCTGGCCGACATCTCTATCTACACCGACGAAGGAGAGATGAAGCTCTCCGAGGTCTTCGAGAAGATGCACGAGGTTCTCAAGGAGGCCGATGCCCCCAGCGCCAAGTCCTCCGACAAAGAGCTGAAGGACCTCTTCGCCAAGGCCGTGCCCAACTACGACGGCAGCCGCTTCTATGTGTCGCACATGAAGAAGGTGGTGGAATGGTACAACTGCCTCAAGAAATACGCCTCCCTGGAGTTCCTCACCGACGAAGAGCGTGAGGCCGAAGCCAACAAGGAAGCATAATGCCCTCGCTGCAGGTCATTACCCTGGGGTGCTCCAAGAACACGGTAGACACCGAGCACCTTCTTTTCCAGGTACAAGGCTCCTATGAGATTGTGCCGGAGGGGGAGGCGCGTCCCGTGGATGTACTCCTTATTAATACCTGCGGTTTTATCGGAGACGCCAAGGAGCAGAGCATCCAGGTAATCCTGGAGGCGGCCCAGCGCAAAAAGGCCGGGGAAGTGGGTAGGCTGCTGGTTTTCGGCTGCCTGTCACAGCGGTATCCCTCCGAACTGCCGGACCTGATTCCCGAGGTAGACGGCTGGTTCGGCGCCCGGGAACTGGATCCCCTGGTCAAGGCCCTGGGCTGCACGCCCGACGTCTCGCAGGCTCACCGCCGGGTTCGCACAGACGGCAAGCACCCCTACGCCTATCTCAAGATTTCCGAGGGCTGCGACCGCCGTTGCTCCTACTGCGCCATTCCCTATATCCGCGGAGCGCACCGTTCCGTGCCCATGGAGGTCCTGGTGCAGGAGGCTACCGAGTTGGCCGCTTCCGGCGTCCGGGAGCTCATCATCATTGCCCAGGACACTACTTATTATGGTCTGGACCTGTACAGGAAGCGTTGCCTGGCCGAGTTACTGCGCCGGCTGTCGGCGGTAGAGGGAATCGAGTGGATGCGCATCCACTATTCCTATCCGGCCGATTTCCCGGAGGATGTCCTGGAAGAAATGGCGGGCAACCCCAAGGTTTGCCGATACATGGATATCCCGCTGCAGCATGTCTCCGATGCGGTTTTGGATCGGATGCATCGCGGCGTGGACGGCGCCTGGACGCGGGAACTCATCCGCCGGATGCGGGAGCGTGTGCCGGGCGTGGTCCTGCGTACTACCCTCATCGTGGGACATCCGGGAGAAACGGCCAGGGAGTTCAAGGAACTGCTGCAGTTTGTGCAGGAGGCCCGCTTCCAGCGGATGGGCGCCTTTACCTATTCCGAGGAAGAGGGGACGTATGACGCCGAACATTTCCCGGACACCGTGCGTCCTTCCGTCAAGAAACAGCGGCTGGATAAACTCATGGAAGCACAGCGTGGCATATCCCTTGCATATAACCAGTCCCGGATCGGTACCGTGGTCCGCGTGCTGGCCGACGATTACGTAGACGGCGTCCTGGTATGCCGAAGCGAATTCGAGAGCCCCGAGGTAGACGGCGAGATCCTGGTAAAATACGAGGCTGCGGCCTTTGGGGGCAAGGATCCCGGCTCGCTGGTGGGCCAGTTCTTCGATGTCCGCATTACCGCCGCCGACGAATACGACCTTACGGCAGAAGTAATATGAAACACTTTGCAAGCCTTATAGCGGCCGCCCTGCTAATGGCCGCCTGTTCCCCGCAGATCTATCCTCTCTATCTGGATGTGCGTCAGCCTTCCACTTCCGGTCTGGACCTGAACCGCAAGTCCATGGCCATCGTGTATATGGACGGCGCCAATCCGGCCGATTCTTCCTTCGACCGCAGCGCTGCATCGGCCCTGGCCCGCAAGCTGGAAGAGGATTACTTCGGCGGAGAAGAAGTAGTGAACCTGTACCATATTCCTTCGGCCGATACTGTGACTCTGGACGCCATGCACTCCCTGGTGATGGATACCGAGGGGGACGTCATCTTCCTGCTTTCTTCCAGTCTGGGAGAAAAGACCCCCGAAGGCGCCCAGCCCGTGTCTTCCCGCCTCCTGGTGTACGACAGCATGGGAACGGACAAGTTGTACCGCTTTAACGGATCGGCCCTGATTCCGGCCCCCGCCGGCCCTGACGCCCCGTCCCAGGCCGAGGTAGTGGGGAACCGCATCTCTACCCGCTTCCTGTCCCAGTGGAAGACCGAAAGCTTCAGCTTCTATTACTTTGACGGCCTCTATGACGGCTGGTTCGACGCCCTGGAACGCATGTACGAAGGCCAGATGGGCAAAGCCATCGACGCCTGGACGCCCCTCGTCAAGACCGGCAGCAACATCAAGCGCGCCTGCGCCGCCTACAACATGGCCATGGCCTTCTACCTCCTGGAGGACTACGAAATGAGCGAGCGCTGGCTTGCCCTGGCCGACAAAATGGACACCCTTTCCCTCTCCGCAGGGTTGCATTTACGTCTGAGTGCCAAGAAGAAGTAGGGTCGCCCCCATAAATCTCCCTTAGAGGCAGCGGCAGCCCCTGGGCCCTTGGATGGAGCCCGGGGGCTGTCCGCAGTCGGCCCTCCTGGTTGTGAGGGCCGGCGGTGCCCTGTTACTGCACTTTTTCTGCCGGCGCATCGCGTATATTGCGCCGGCTAACCCCGTCTTGGCACAGGTCTGACTCTGTTTGGCGCAGGTCTGACTCTGTTTGGCGCAGGTCCCGCAATATCCGGTGCAGGTTCCCGTGTTTTGGGTGCAGGTCCCGACCAAAATGGCGCAAGCCCCCTTGTTTTTGGTGCAGGTCCAGACCAAAATGGAGCAGGTCTGTTTTTTTAGTGGGGGCCTGCGCCAACAGAACGCACAGAATACTGATTCGCGGTGCAGGCCTCGCATCTTTTTTCAGACCTGCGCCAAACAGTACCGGACCTGCGCCATGAAAAGCGGTCATCCTTTTCCCCCTATTATTCTTTCGACCTCGTTGCGTTTCATTCTTAAGCAACGGGCCAGTTGGGGGACGGAGGTCCGGTAGCAATGATGCAGGTAAGGGACCAGACGTGTCTTCTGTTCCGGAGTCAGTTCAAAGGGCTTTTTCTGAAACCATCGGTCGGCCAAATCTTCTACCGTGAGCAGAAAAGCGGAATCAGGACGTCTCTCGCGATGATTAATAACGAGTTTTTGCTCCATTTCGGCACAGTTCACGGTGCCGATGGTTTTCAGAAAAAACGCCTGGTCGTTGCCAAAGGCTTCCTGGGCATACCGCCATTCGCAACAGGTGACTGGGACCAGGTGTCCGTCCCGGTCCAGCATCCAGGGCACTCGGGATAGGTCGGCGTGTGTGTGCAGGAGGGTCTCCTTCTCCCGGCGGTTCAGGGCCGAGACCTTGCGAACACCATCGGCACACTTTCCATTTACGAACAGGGCCCGGTAGTTGCACCAGCGGTAATCCTCCGGGCGTATGCCCAGTTCCACCACATTTCGGGGGATGTATGCCAGCACGTTCCGTACGTACCAGTCGCTGTCCAGCAATTGGACATCGGCCGATGTCCGTATTAGGACACTGCTTTCCCCGTACTTCCGGGCGATATGCATAGAACATCTTTGTTTCAAAGAATTGGAGAGCCGAAGGACATGCTCCAGGCTGGGTGCCAGCAAGCATTGATGTCCGTGGTTGGACATCACAATCTGACTTACTACCAATGCATTACTCTCCCATGCCGAGATGTACATATATTTTTCTACAATATCGTAGTCTTCTTCGTCGCGGCACAGCAGATTGCTTTCCAGCCCCTCCAAGCTCAAATGAAACGGAAATGTTTTGGCCGTGCTACCGTCCGGAAGTGTTCGGGTTACGATTCTCTGGAAAGCCATGTCTACTGGCAGGTGATCCGGAGGATGTCCATTCCGTATCGTTCCATGAGATTAGGGCCGAAGCCGGGGATGTTCAACAGTTCGCCCGGAGTCTGAGGGACAGCATCGGCAATCGCATAAAGCGTTTTCTGGGTCAGGATCAAGTAGGCTGAGATCCCTTCCTCCCGGCATGTATTCCGTCGCCAGTCAATGAGCTTTTGGGCCAGTTCGGGATTAGGGCCTTCATAAGGAGAGGCGCGACGGCGAAGGAGCGGGTCGAATTCCTGCAGTAATCGGAAGATTTGGACCTTCGTGGCTTCGGAAAGCGGTTCCGTGGTTTCAGAGGACCGGGAGAGGGTTCCGTCCTCGTTTTGCGTGATTTTGAGAAGTGTAAGCATAGTGATGCGCAGTTAAGCGGGTGAAACATGATGGCCGAGCAGAAATCGGCCCTGCGCAAACATAGAAAGAAGATTTTGGGCCCGCAAGACTCGGCTAAAACAAAGCGTTGTTTTAGCCGTCGTTTTCATTGTTTTGTCGAAACCGTGCATTTTTTAGCCGAATTGTTACCGGTTGCTCGGCTTGGTGAAGGTTGTGAACGTGGGGTGTAGCCAGCCCTGGATGGGGATGACCCTGGTTACGATTCGGATGGCGCAGGTTCCCAAGAAAACGGCGCAGGTCTGGCAAGATTGGGCGCAGGTCTTGCACTGTTTGGCGCAGGCCTGAAGGAATTTGGTGCAGGTCCAAACCAAAATGGTGCAGGTCTGATTATTTAGTAGGGGCCTGCGCCAACAGAACGCACAGAATACAGATTTGCGGTGCAGGCTCGCATCTTTTTTCAGACCTGCTCCAAGCAGGGCCTGCGCCGGCGACCCCTTGTACCAGGCTGACAACCAGGGTGTGGTTCTCCGCATGCACCGGGAGGCACGTGTGCGCAAACCCTCGTCGCTACGCGACTCGTCCCTCCCATGCGCGTCGCTGCGCGCCTGCTATGGGCCCCTCTCTCTAACGCGGCCGAGGGTGGCCATGGGTTTGCGCCACACGTACCTCCCGGTGCATTTGCGTCTCCATACCCCGTTTGGGCGGGCAACGTGGGCCCCGAGGGGAGGGCACAAAAAGAAGGCAACTCGCGGGGAGTTGCCTTCTGGGAATCAAATTCCGTAAAGAAAAAGACTAGAGCTTGGGACCGGCTTTGACCAGGGCCTTACCGGCGGCGTTGCTCTCGTACTTGTGGAAGTTCTTGATGAAGCGGGCGGCGAGGTCCTTGGCCTTCTCTTCCCATTCGGCGGCGTTCTTGTAGGTATCGCGAGGATCCAGGATGCCGGTGTCTACACCTTCCAGCTTGGTGGGAACGGTGAAGTTGAAGTAAGGGATGACCTTGGTGGGAGCCTTGTCGATGGCACCGCTCAGGATGGCGTCGATGATGCCGCGGGTGTCACGGATGGAGATACGCTTGCCGGTACCGTTCCAGCCGGTGTTCACGAGGTAGGCCTTGGCGCCGCTCTTCTTCATCTTCTTCACGAGTTCCTCGGCGTACTTGGTAGGATGCAGCTCCAGGAAAGCCTGGCCGAAGCAGGCGCTGAAGGTAGGAGTGGGCTCGGTGATGCCACGCTCGGTACCGGCCAGCTTGGCGGTGAAGCCGGAGAGGAAGTAGTACTTGGTCTGTTCCGGGGTGAGGATGGAAACCGGAGGCAGGACACCGAAAGCGTCGGCGGACAGGAAGATAACCTGCTTGGCTGCGGGGCCTTGGCTGTCCGGACGGACGATCTTCTCGATGTGGTAGATAGGATAGCTGACGCGGGTGTTCTCGGTGACGCTCTTGTCGTTGAAGTCGATGACACCGTTGGCGTCCACGGTTACGTTCTCCAGGAGAGCGTCCCTGCGGATGGCGTTGTAGATGTCGGGTTCGGACTCTTTGTCAAGCTTGATAACCTTGGCATAGCAGCCGCCTTCGAAGTTGAATACGCCCTTGTTGTCCCAGCCGTGTTCGTCATCTCCGATGAGGAGACGCTTGGGGTCGGTGGAGAGGGTGGTCTTGCCGGTGCCGGAGAGACCGAAGAAGATAGCGGTGTTTTCGCCGTTCATATCGGTGTTGGCGCTGCAGTGCATGGCGGCGATACCCTTCAGGGGCAGGTAGTAGTTCATCATCGAGAACATACCCTTCTTCATTTCACCGCCGTACCAGGTGTTCAGGATAACCTGCTCGCGGGAGGTGACGTTGAAGGCCACGCAGGTTTCGGAGCGCAGACCCAGTTCCTGGTAGTTTTCTACCTTGGCCTTGGCGGCGCAGTAAACCACGAAATCGGGCTCCTGGTCAAACTCTTTCTGGTTCTTGGGACGGATGAACATATTGGTAACGAAGTGGGCCTGCCAGGCCACCTCCATAATGAAGCGGACCTTCATACGGGTGTCCTTGTGGGTGCCGCAGAAACCGTCCACGACGAAGAGACGCTTGCCGGAGAGCTGTTCCTGGGCCAGTTTCTTCACGGCCTTCCAGGTGGCGACGGACATTTTGTGGTTATCGTTGTGATAATCCTCGGTGTCCCACCAGATTTCTCCCTTCTTACCTTCCTTGGTGGTGTTGTCGTAGACAATGTACTTGTCTTTGGGAGAACGGCCGGTATAAACGCCGGTCATCACGTTGATGGCGCCCAGTTCGGTTACCTGGCCTTTGTCGAAGCCTTCCAGTCCGGGTTTGGTTTCTTCGTTGTAAAGAACCTCGTACGTGGGGTTGTAAAGGATTTCCTTCACACCCTTGATACCGTACTTTCTGAGATTAATGTTTGCCATAAAAATGTTAGTATTTTGGAAAAAATTTAATTTTTTAATTAAGTCCGCAAAATTACTCATTTTTCCTGTCATTTCCAAATGTTTGGATTTGTGAAAAATTACTCCTATCTTTCGGCCACTAAATTCTTATCTTATGAAGAAGTGTCTGTCAACTCTTCTGTTTTTTGTTTTAGCCTTGCTGCTTTGCAGCACGGCTTTCGCGCAAAAGACATTCAAGGTTTCCGGCACGGTGACTGACGAAAACGGGGATCCCATCCCGGGAGTGTCCATTATCTGTCAGGCCAATAAGCAGGGAGCCATCTCCAACGGCAACGGTCAGTATAGCATTGTGGCTGCTTCCAGTACGGCAACGCTGCAGTTCACCATGCTGGGGTACAAGACCCAGGATGTGAAGCTGAGTGGTAAAATTGTGGTGGACGTAGTCATGGAAGAAGATGCCGAGACACTGGAGGAAGCCGTGATTTCGGTGGGTTATGGTCTTGCCCAGAAGCGGGAAGACCTGGTTGGCTCGGCCTTCCAGGTTACAACGGAACAACTCAAGTTCCGCCCCGCCGAACGAATGGATAACATGCTCGCGGGTCTTGTTCCGGGACTTACTATCTCCGAGGAAAGCACCAATGGCCGCCAGAGTGTAAAGATGCGCGTCCGTGGCGATGGTTCCTTGAGCGCCTCCAATGAGCCGCTTTGGGTGATTGACGGTGTTCCCGTATACAACAATGGAAACTCCAGTGGCATTTCGGGTACTGGCACAACACTAAGCCCAATCTCCCTTATGAATCCGGACGACATCGAATCCATGACCGTTCTGAAGGACGCTTCAACGGTGGCCCTTTATGGTGCCGACGGCTCCAATGGAGTAATTCTGGTTACTACCCGCAAGGCCAAGAGCGGCAAACTCAATATGAATGCATCCGTCCGTTTCGGCTATTCCGATGTGGATCCCCAGACCCGCGTCAAGTTCCTGGGCGCCGAACAGTGGATGGCCCTTGCCAAGGAGGGTTGGGTGAACAGTGGTCGTGACATCAAGAACTTCCCCTATCAGGATAATGAGTATCAGACCTATACAGGCGTAGACACTAACTGGTATCCCTATTACCAGAACTCCGGTAATACGTTGCAGGTTAATCTGTCGGCGTCGGGTGGCAGTGAAAAACTGAACAGCCTGGTCTCGGCGGGTTATTATCATCTCAAATCTCCGTATCTGGGAAATAAAACGCAGCGTTTCACATTCCGTAACAATACTTCCCTCAAGTTTTCGAACAAGTTTACGGCTTCGTTTATCGTTGACGCCACCTACACTTATAACGATGTGTTCTCATCTTATGGGTCTTTCCACGAGATTCTGCCAATCTTTACCCCGTACAACGAAGATGGAAGTTATCGCTGGTATAACTACTACAGCTCTTCGGATACAGAGTACAAAGTAACTGCCAAAAAGTTCTGGACCTATCTGGACAGCCGCGAGTACGATACCCATTACACGAAGTCTCTCCAGGCTAAAGGTTCCCTGACGTTGAATTACAAGCCAACCGATCACCTTTCTTTCACATCCCAGACGGCAGCAACGTTTATGAACGTCTATGAGGCAAGCTATGCCTCCCGCCAGACCCTTTCGGGTATGAGCTCGGAAGATACTTCCAAGGCCGGCTCCTCTACCCGTTATGCCGTATTTGACTACGATTATTTTGTCAAGCTTCACGCGAACTATGACCGTACTTTCGGAGGAAAACACAAAGTCTCCGGTATGCTGGGTTGGGAGTGGCGTTCGGTCAAGCATCCTTATCTGAGCGCCAGCGGATACGGCTTTGTCAACGACAATATCCAGGAGGTATCTTATTCCACTTACCCGGACCTTCGCCGTGGCACTTCCAATATAACTTATAGTAAGTCCCTTTCCTATATTGCTTCTGCGACATACGGCTACGACAAACGATATAATATCTCGGCCAACTATCGCCGGCAAGGCAACTCTGCGTTCAGCGAGTTCTCCCGCTGGAGTGATTTCGCCTCCATCGGTCTGGGCTGGAACATTCACCGGGAAAAGTGGTTCCGTCCGGGATTCTTTAACTCTATCAGTATAAAGGGCACATTCGGCACCGCCGGAAACTCCCGCGTCAATACTTCTACCTCTTACGGTCAGTACAGCCTTTCCAATAGCTATTACTACGGTAGTAATCCCGGTGCTATCCAGAGTTCCGTTCCCAATCCTGCCCTGCACTGGGAACGTACATACAAGACCGATTTCCAGGTTCAGATTGGATTTTTGGACCGTTTTCACCTTACTATCGAGCCCTATCGTGAACTGACTACCGATGTGCTATATCAGGCCCGCGTTTCATCCATCATAGATGATGGCGGTATCTGGCAGAACATTGGTGAAATATCCAATAATGGTATCGAGTTCATTTTTGAGTCGGTGAATATCAAGAATCCGGAGTTTACCTGGTCTACAAGCATCAACGGCGCCCGTAACCGCAATATGATTGAAAAGTTGTACGGAGACTCCTATAAGGGATTCTTCGATACCATCTGGATCGAAGGACAGAGCAAGGATGCATATTGGCTGGTTCGCTGGGCCGGCGTAGATCCCGTGAGCGGCGCTCCTATGTGGTATGACAAGAACGGAGACCTTACGTATCAGTTCAGCTATGAAGACCGCGTCTTCCTTCCTTATTCTAAACAGCCGGAACTTTATGGCGGTGTCTCCAACGACTTCACTTGGAAGAATTTCAATTTGAGAGTGATGTTCGACTATACGCTGGGTGGCTGGTACTATCAATCCTCCTTCCGGGATGACGGATATGACGTGATTGACGATAATCAGGTCCCCGAAGCCCTGGATCACTGGACTACTCCTGGCGTAGGAAACCTGAATCCCGCCTATATCTACAAGGGCTGGACGTATTCCTATTACAATTCTACGCGTTGTCTGTATAATATGACATCCATCCAGCTCAGAAGCGTCTCTCTCTCTTATACGCTGCCCAAGCGAATCAGCCGCAAGGCCGGTTTGGAGAACTGCACATTCTCCTTGATTGGGAATAATCTGTATTTCTGGTCTCCTGCTCAAAGCAGCACCAAGAACAGTTATAAGACCATTAAATTCGGCAATCAGGGTATGCGCCGTGAGTTCTCTTTCCAAGTTTCGATTAACTTCTAAGTGCAAGGTATTATGAAAACAAAACTATTTGTTGTGACGCTTGTCGCTGCTTTGTGCTTTAGCAGCTGCACCGTGTGGAACAAGTTGGAATCGGCCCTGCTCCACGTAGACCCGCTTGGAAAATCGACCGTAGAGTCATTCCTCGGTACGATTGAGGGTTATCAGGCAACCGGAGAAGGCTTACACTACCGTCTGTTCCAATTATATGATAAGCAGTTCGTTCGCTATGGTGAAATTATGGGAGACCTTCTCCAGATCACCACGGATGCCGATGAGGGCGATTATCTGGCCTTCAATTATCAGTTGGAGGCCGAGCACGTAGCCACCTATCCCCGTAACATTTGGACGGCCGGGTGGGCTGTTATGACGGAAGCGAACAATCTCCTCTACTATGGTCCCCGCCTCAGGGAGCAGTGCTCTTCCGATGCCCAAAAGGCTATTGTAGACCGCGCGATGGCCTATGCCTATTTCGGACGTGCGCTTGGCCACTGGGCCCTGTGCGTCTGTTATGGTCAGCCTTACAATTATACAAGCGAGCATGATCATCTGGGCATACCTATCGTGAACATTATCCCTAAGTACACGGATCTTTTTGACCGGAAGCCTGTGGAAAAGGTATATGAGCAGGTTGTCCGGGACCTTGAGGAATCCATGACTATTTTCAAGGAAATTGCCGAGTACAACACTACCGATGGCCCCAAGTATGCACAGATTGACAAGATCAGCGATTGTTACCACGCCTCATACATCGCCTGTGAGGCGCTCTTGGCGCGCATCTATCTGTTTATGGAAGATTGGGATAAAGCCATATCCTATTCGGAATCTGTGATGAAGAAGGTCGGGCTTTCTCCCCGTGAAGAGTATGTGGATATGTTCCGCGAGTCGCAGGATCATCCCGGGAAAGAGGCCATTTTCCGGCTGAACAGTTATGACAAAACTACTTCTACCGGCGTCCTGTACGATCCTACCCGTACCCCTTCCTTCAAACCTCTTCCTTCCATGGAAAGCCGTTTCAGCGCCAGTGATATCCGTAAGGACCTGCTCACCTATATTGGAGAACCTACGGAGGATCCCGTTTATGCGGGGAAATCGTTCCCTGCTGTCTGCAAATTCCTGTATCGGAAAAGTATCTCTACCGCGGAAAAGCGTTGCCACGATATCTTTGTGCTTCGCTGCTCGGAGATGTATCTGATTCATGCCGAGGCCAGTGCGCAGAATAACGATATTACCAGCGCCCTGAATGACCTGAAGGAAATTATCGGCCGTGCAACCGGCGTGGCCGCTTCGTCCGTCAATATCAGCGCTTCCTCGAAGGAACAGGCCCTGACCTTGGTTGCCGAGGAACGCGTGAAGGAGCTGTGCTTTGAAGGTCATCGCCTTTTCGATATTACCCGTCGTAAGGAGAATCTGGTACGTTCCTCCAGCTCCGGCGCACAGGGTGATGCCCTTAAAGTTACCTATCCTAACGACCGTTTCGTCCTTCCGATAGACCGTATGGAACTTCAGTCAAACCCGAATATGAAGCAGAACCCTGGTTATCAGGAGTATTCTGCTCAATAGGAGAAAGATATCATGAAAAGACTTATCTTCAGACTTTGCCTGCTATTGGCCTGCCTGGGAACCACCTCCTGCCAGGACCAGTTGAATATCATGTTCAAAGACTTTTTTGTGACTGTCGTCGATGAATCGGGCGCAGGGACCTCTCGCGTCCTTTCTTCGGCCAACAATATGGTGGTTACCTATTATTTCAACCTGGTATCGGAAGAACTCACGGAACCGCTCACTTTGTACTTTGACGTAGAGATTGGAGACGGCCTGCAGGAGAACGTGGATTTCGAATTCCAGACGGCCAACCGCAGCGTAACCTTCAATCCGGGCATCTACCAGCGTCCTTTCCGTATCAACTACTTGAAGCACGAGGTAGACCCGAGCAAGGACAATACCATCAAGATAGTGATCAAGGAGACCTCGGATCCCAACATTACCATTGGTTATCCCGGCCCCAACCACAAGTTCAGTACCCACGAAATTACAATTTACAATCAATAACTCCTTAAAACACAAACACAATGAAAAAGTTAGTTTTCGCACTTGCAGCATTGGCCGTAGCGCTGGTGTCCTGCACCAAGGGCGGTGAGCAGGAAAAGGACACGACTCCTGCACAATTGCTCTCCTTCGAGATCCTGAAGGCCGACAACGCCTTCCTGGACAAGGACTACTTTGCCGAACTCATCACCCCCAACATGGTTATCCGTGTCCCTGGTGGTGGCATGGACAAGAGCTTCAAAGCTACCATCAAGGTAGGTGAATTTGACAAACTCTATGTGAACGGCGCAGCCGTCGAACTGACCGACGCTTCCGCCAAGGTAGATTTCCAGGGCAAATTTGCCGTGGATATCGAGGTGGTGAACACCAAGTCCAGCAAGAGCGCCGCTTACGAGGTGAAGATCGGTAAGATCCTGCAGCTGGTGAGCAAGAAAGTGGCCACGATGCCCGCTTCTGATGGTATGGTTTATACCAGCACCAGCTATAAGGCAGCTATCAATCCCAAGACCGGCGAAATGTGGGTGGCCTATAGTTTCACTCCCACCGGCGGCGTGAAGAACATCGGCGTTAAGAAATATAGCAATAACGCTTTTGCTCAGGTAGGTCCTGAAGGGATTGTTCCCGCCCCGACCGAGGGCTCTGCCATCGCTGTTAGCACGGTGTGCTCCCTGACCTTTGACGAACAGGGCAATGCGTATATTCTTTATTATGGCGGAGATGTGAAGAACTCTCTTTCTATGAGAAAGTTCGATGGCGCCGAATGGACCCTTGTCGGGAAGGCCGGCATCAGTGGAAAAATCAGTACTGCCTGGGGCCAACTTCCTTCTATCTATTTTGATGATTCCGGCAATCCCGGTTTCGCCTATCTGACTTCTGCTTATGCCAACGGTTTGTACTCTTATGACGGTACCGATTGGAAGGATGGCACCATTAGCGGATTCCCCGGGTTTAAAGAGGATGAGAGCAGAGGTTCCAACCCTGGTATTTTCTATAATGGCCCTACTGCCCGCCTGAATGGAAAACTCTATGCTTTCTGGACGGCCAACTGGTATGGTCTGTATGTGTATGAGATGTCCGGCTCTGCCTGGACCCAGACCAGCATTCAGGATTATATGGAGCAGGGAGAAAAGAATATGCTGCCCGGCAATATGGCAACGGCCATCAAGAACGGAAAGATTCTGCTGCTCGCAACTAATCAGGTAGCCGCTCAGGAGCAGATCTACGAATTTGACGGAAGCAAGCTCACCAAATATGGTGCCGCCTTCGCTATTCCCATTTCCAGCGGCGGTTCTCCCAATCCCGTGGTGTTTGGTGTGAATCCTGTCGACGGCCAGGTGCTGGTCGTGAAACTGGATGATGAAAAGAAGCCTTGGTTCTCTGTAATGAACGCTGATGGCGGTTGGGAAGACTTTGTCGCCGTAGAAGAAGGTCTGGCCAGCTATGGCGGCCTCGCTATGGGCTTCGACCAGAAGGGCAACGCCCTTGTCGTCTATCCCGACGACGCCAAAGGAGAAAGCGGTTTCCCGTTGTATTCCATCGGCCTCGAAGACGATATTCTTCCCGAATAAGAACTCGTTCTTTTTTAATAGATTATCATATGAAGATTAAAAGAATCACTGTTTCTGCTTTCATTCTGGCACTATCAGTATCGGCACTTACTGTTAGTGCTGAAGCTAAGAATACTAAAGTGGATGCGAGCTCGATTTGTCTGTCAACGAGTACGAGAAATGGCGGGTTTTACGATATGTTTGTTCAATCCGTCGTAGATAAGCTTATAGATATGTCTGGTCTCACAATGTATGATATTGGAGATTACAATTTTGAGATTAATTCGGTCTATGATTGCTTTGTCTACTTAGGCTTGGACAGTATTGATGCTGTGGATTTTGTGATGTGGCTAGAAGACGAGTATGAGATTCAGATGTCGCTGTATACTTTTTATCAGCACACGCAGTCTCCCCTTGGCTCTTTCTGCCAATATCTTATAACCCTTCTTGACTATTAATTTCCCACTTTTTTACGGGTGCCGGGGTAAACTCCCGGCACCCTTTTCAACCGAAAACTAGAACTTGAAACACCTCTTTTCCATACTTCTTGTCTTTGCCACGCTGGCCCTTCCGGCGCGTGAGAAACCGCTTCCGCAGCGGGACTCCCTTCGCGTCGGCCAGCTCAAAAACGGCCTCACCTACTACATCCTCCCCAACAACTATCCCGAAGGGGAAGCGGTGTACCGCCTCTTCGTCAAGGCGGGCTCCCTCTACGAGCAGGAGCACCAGCGGGGCCTGGCCCACTTCCTGGAACATATGGCCTTCAACGGCACCGAGCATTTCCCCGACGACGCCATCATCCGCGTCCTGGAACGCCACGGTGCGTCGTTCGGCAAGGACCTGAACGCCCACACATCCTACGGCGAAACGGTCTACAAACTTCAGCTTCCCAGCAGCGACCCCGCCCTTGTAGATACCACCCTGCTCATCCTTCGGGACTGGGCCCGGGGGCTCACGCTGGACCCCGTTCAGCTCGACAAAGAACGGGGTGTCATCCTTTCCGAGCGCCTGCAGCGCCGCAAGGCCGGGCAGGACGCTTCCGACGCCTTCCTGGCAGAAGTCCTGGGCGATTCCCGCTATGCCCGGCGCAAAACCATCGGCGACACCCTGGTTATCCAGAACTGTACGGTGGCCGATCTGCGGGACTTTTACGAGTGCTGGTACCGTCCCTCCCTGATGGCCGTGGCCGTGGTGGGAGACGTAGACCCCGACGTGGTCGAGGGCCTTATCCGGCACCACTTTTCCGATATGAAAAAAGTTCGCCGGCCCGCGCCGGTGCATTATACCCTTCCCTCCTATGAAGACTTTGCCTTCCGCAGCGTCTTCGATTCTACCCAGACCGAAATCCAGCTGGACATCCTGCAGAAAGCGCCCTTCCACGGCGCCGTGGTAACCGAGGCCGATTTCCGGCCCTACCTGGTGCGCGGCCTGGCCAACCGCCTGGCCAAGCAGCGCCTGGCCCGCCTCTCCTTCGAGGGGAAAGACTACCGGGACGCTTCCCTGAGCGTATCGGCCCTGCTGAACGCCTCCGACGTCGTAGACCTGTCCGTGACCCTGCAGAAGGGGAAAGTCGGCCGGGGCGTGGAACAGGCCCTTGGCGACGTGCGCCAGATGGTGGACTACGGTTTCACCTCCAAGGAAATCGAGCAGCTGCAGCGCAGCCTGCTCTCGACCTACCGCAACCGCGCATCGGCCAGCCGCCGCACCGCGTCATCGACCCTGATGGAGGAAATCTACAATGCCTATTACGTGGGGCACGCCCTCATCTCGCCCCAGTACGAATACGAACTGGTGCAGAAGTACCTGCCAACCATCGACTCCCTTACCCTCGTGTCCTATATGCAGGATACCTATGCCCGGGCGCCCTTCCACGCCATCCTGCGGGCTCCGGCCTCGGTGAAAGGGGAGTGCGAAGCTGTGCCGATGGACGGTCTCATTGCCGCTTCCTTCGAGGCTCCTTCACAGCCCTACCGTTTCCAGCTGGACATCCCTTCGCAGCTTTGCGCCGTTCCGCAGCCGGGCTCCATCGTCTCGGAAACCGAGATCCCGGAGATGGCGATGCTGGACTGGCGGCTGTCCAACGGGGCTCGTGTGCTGTACCGGAAATCGGCCCTGAGCCGCGACAAAATCAGCCTCTCGGGCCTGCGCAAGGGCGGGTTCAACGCCCTGGATCCTTCCGACTATGTGACGGGCCTCTTTGCCGATAAAGTGGTTCCCGGCTCCGGTGCCGGAGACTTCAGCCGCGACGCCCTGCGCTTCTACCTGTCGGGGAATTCGTCATCGGCCCTGATGGTGGGCGCCGGCACCCGCACCGGCGTGCTGTGCTCGTCGTACATCTCCGATATGGAGACGATGTTCCAGCTGTTCTATCTGCGCTGGACGGCTCCGCGCGTGGACGAAGACTATGCCCGGCTTCTCATCGACAAGACCGTGGACGGCTACCGCTCCCGCGAGAGAGACCCGCAGGCCGAATTCTCGCGCGAACTGGGCAAAATCCTCTCGGGAGACAGCTATACCAACGCCGAATTGTCAGATTCCCTCATCCTTTCCAGCGTCGATGTGTCCCGGATGCTGCCGGTGTTCAACGAACTGTACGGCAGCGCCTGCGGCTATACTTTCGTCATTACCGCCAACCTGGAGCCCGACGAAGTTCGGCCGATGGTGGAACAATACCTGGCTTCCCTGCCTGCGGGCCCGGCCCATACGCAGTGGCAGGCCCCGGACCGCGTTGTCCCCACCCGGGATACCTCCCTGGTGCGCCATACCGCCAAAACCGAGAAAACCGTGGTATCTCTCATTTTCCAGGGAACGGCCCGTCCCGGGATGACAATGGTAGAGAACCAGATGGAACTGACCGCCCTCAAATCCGTGATCCGCACCGCCCTGATGGCCCGGCTACGGGAAGATCTGGGCAAGGTGTACAGCGTGGGCGTTTCCACGGCATCGGCCCTCTTCCCGTCCTACATCGAGCGCACCACCGTCCAGTTCTCCTGCAAGGAAGAGGACGCCGAACTCCTGATTCAGGAGACCCTGCGCGTGATGCGGGATCTGGTACAGAATCCTTCTTCGATGGAACAGACCCTCGCCGATGTCCGGGCCAACCTCAAGAAGGAGCACGCCCTGAACCTGCAGAAGAGTTCGTGGTATGCCACCTATGTGCGTGATGCTGTGTACAACGGAGAGGAAGACTGGACGTTGCCCGGCCGCTATCCTGCCCTGGTAGACAGCTTTACGTCCGAAAAGGCGGCTTCAAGGATAGATACCGTCCTGGAGCAGCCGATGGTTACTGCCATTCTGTATCCGCACAAGTAATAATGAAAAGACTTCTCTTCCTGCTGGCTCTGCTCCTGAGCGCTCCCGTATGGGGACAGCCCAGAGGCGGGTTCCAGATGCGCCCGGGCGCCGGAGTGCGTGACCGCGCTTTCCCCATCGTCCTGACGGTGGCCGATTCCCTTTCCGGAGAGCCGGTTCCCTTTGCCTCGGTGTATCTGAAGCCCGCAAAGGATACCATCATCACCCACTTCACGCTCTCCGACGCCAAGGGCCGCGCGATGCTGGACCAGGTGGTCCGTGGGGAATACAACCTGAACGTGGAGATGATGGGCTACAAGCCCTACCGGAAGAAGTTCTATTTTACCGATTACAAGAATCTGGGCAAGATCCTGCTGCAGGAGGACGCCCGCGTGCTGGAGGCGGCCAAAGTGACTGCCGCCGTGGCGCCCATCGAAATCAAGGGAGATACGGTAGTATATAATGCCGCCGCCTACGACGTGGCCCAGAACGATATGCTCAAGGACCTTCTGAAGAAGATGCCGGGCATCGAGGTAGACGATGACGGCAGCGTCAAGGTGCAGGGGGAGAGCGTGAACCAGATTACGGTGAACGGCCGCACCTTCTTTATGGGAGACCGGCGCGCCGCCCTGGACAACCTGCCCGCCAAGGCCGTGGAACAGATCAAGATCACCGACCACGAGAACGAGATGGAGCGGGTTACCGGCGTCAAGAGGAATTCGGCCACGCGTACGCGCGATATGGACGTTTCCCTCAAGCAGGAATACAAGAAGGGCACTTTCGGCAACCTTCAGGCATCGGCCGGCGCCTCCCTCCCTTCCAAAGAGCAGAACGAGATGCTGGCCTCCGTGCCCTTCCTCTGGAATACGTCGGCGATGCTGTCGGCCTTCGGGGAGAAGGACCAGGTTACCCTCATCGGCCGAGGAGAGAATGTCGATGGCGGTTCCCGAGTGATGGCCCTGCGCTCCGGCGGTCTCACCACCGGCGGGCAGGCGGGCGTCAATTACACCACCGACCGCGTGAAAAAACTGGACAGCGGTGTGAGCGTCTACTACAACGGATCGTCCCGGGAAAACGCCCTGCGCTCTACTTCGGAAGAGTTCCCGCTTTCGGGGGACACGGTACAGAGCGAGCGTAATTCTTCTTCGCACAATACCGATCACCGCGTTACGGCCAGCGTGAGCCTGCGCTCCAACGCCCAGCGTTCGAAGGGAATCCTGTTCGCGTTTGAGCCGCGCTTCACCTTCCAGGATGGACGTTCTTCCAGCGTGTCGGCCTCGGCTTCCCGGCTGAATGGGACGGCCAGCAACAGCGCCACTTCCGAAAACAGTTCCCACAGCCGTTCCCTGGGCTCCCAGGGCAACCTGATGCTGGCCTACGGCCGCTTCGCCAAAAAAGGGCGCTCCCTGAGCGTGAGCGGAAATTACAATGTGAGCGGCAGCCAGGGAGACAGCCGGGATTATTCCCTTACCCAATATGCAGCCACCGGAAAACAGGAATTGCGGGACCTGCTGTACAAGAACCGGGGCGGGAACGGAAACGGGAAGCTGAGTATCGCCTATGGGGAGCCTCTGGGCCAGAACTGGATCCTGCAGGGGCACGTGGAGGGAGGGATTTCCCGTTCCCGGCAGAACAAGGACGCCTTTAACCCGGACGGCAGCACAAACGATTACTACACTACGGCTTCGGTGAGCAACTCGCTGAGCGGCCTGGGCGCTTTGCTCCTGCAGTACAGAAAGGACGAGACCACCGTGCAGGCCGGCGTTTCCGTGAGTTCGGACAACCTGTATACCTATTCCAAGTCCCTGGGCCAGGAAAAGGAACTGGGCCGGGGAGAGTGGCTGTGGAACTGGGCGCCCGAACTGAGGTTGAGCCTGCCCGGATTTTCGGTCGTCTACAGCGGACGTTCTTCGCAGCCCAGCCAGAACCGGATGATGTCCCTGCTGGACATTACCGACCCCCTGCGCATTTCCACGGGCAATATCTATTTGAAGCCCGGATTCAATCACAATCTTACGCTGGAGTCCAGCAGTTTCCGGCGCCGGATGTCCCGGGGCGGTCTTGCCGAGCGGATGATGAATGGCGGCAAAGGAGAGCGTAACAGCTTCTCCTTCCGGGTCACGGCTTCTATGCGGCAGAATTCGGTGGTGAGCGCCACCTGGTACGACGCTGCCCGCGTGCGTTATACCGTCCCCGTGAATTCCCGCAAGCCGTCCTGGAATCTGGAAGCCAATGTGAACGGCTATCAGGCCCTGGACAAAAAGCAGAACTGGCGCCTGATGTTCTCGGGCCGGGTGAACTATTCTACCAGTATGAGCTATCAGCCGGTAGGGACCCTTCCGGGAATGGACAGCCAGACCTTCGACTACAATGCCTTTATGGCCGATTTCTGGGGTGATGCGTCGGGCAGCCGCTTCTACGACGGAACCAGCGGCTTCCGTGAGAGTTTCACGCGCCAGCTGGGCTACAACGCGCAGCTGGAGCTCACTTATTCCAGTTCCCGCTCCCTGCGATTCACGTTCTCCAATGCACTGGACGGTTCTCACGCCTGGTATTCCCTGGACGGCAGGGCCAATACGAACACCTATGTCTATACCGGCTCGCTGGAAGCCAGTTATACTACGCCGCACCAGTTCCGGCTGGACGGCTATTATGCCCTGCAGCGCTACTTCGGTTATTCCGACAGCTTCTCCAAGTTTACTCATTGCTTGAACTTCTCCCTTTCCAAGGATTGGCGCTCGTTCACCTTCTCCCTGCAGGGAAAGGATCTTCTGAACGCCGGCCTCACGGTGTCGCATTCCGTGAGTTCTACGGGCACCACCGACAGTTATCGGCTCTCCCTGGGACGTCACTTCCTGGCGGGCGTAATCTGGCGCTTCGGCCGGATGGGCAATGCCCAGATGAGCCGTGCCCAGCGTGCTTCCTCTAGTATAATGAATGATTTCGGACGATGATGACAAGGATCGTTTTGATGGCCCTGGGCCTGATTCTGGTATTGCCTGCCCCGGCGCAGCGCCTTCGTGTAGCCTTTGTGGGAGACCCGCAGGTAGACAATGAGACTGAACTGACCTATGCCCGCCGCTCGGTGTATCAGGAGCTGCGGAAGCGCCAGGACGTGGACCTGGCCATCTTCCTGGGAGACCTGGTGAACGACAATCCGTCGTTGCTGCCGGCCACCCGGGCCATCCTGGACTCCCTGCCTTACAACTGGGCCTGTGTCCCCGGCAATCACGACCGTGACGTCTATACGGCCAGTGTAAAGGGCAAGCCGCGTGATATGGCGTCTTATTCCCGGATTATCCATACCCCCGACACCGCTTTTGTACAGGGCGGCGTGCAGTTCATCATGATGGACGACGTTCTGCTGACGGGCGGATCGGCCGGCTATTGGGGCGGTTTCCGTGACGACCAGAAGCAGTGGCTGCGCAAGGTGCTGGACCAGACACCCCAGGACCGCCTGGCCGTGCTGTGCGCCCACATCCCTTTCAACGAATTCAAATCCCTGGACTCCCTGGAGACCATCCTTTCCGTGCACCCCAAACTGTTGCTGGTGTGCGGCCATACGCATACCATGGCGCGTCACACGCTGCATTTCCCCGGCGGCCTGGGGGTTGAGGAAGTCTTAGCGGGAGCCGCCTGCGGTTCCTGGTGGCGCGGCAGGGCCGATCTTTACGGCGTCCCCGTAGCTACGCAGAACTGCGGTTCCCCCCGTTCCTATTATCTGGCCGATTTCTCCCGCGGCGGCAGCTATCGGCTGGACGCCAAGGTCATCGGGGCTTCGGCCGAAGAGAAGGCATCGGCCTGGATTGCCGATACCACGCGCCTGCTGGTGAATGTGTACGCCGGCTCGATGGAAGGCTCGGTGCAGGTGAAACTGCCCGGCCGCTGCGGCTGGATTGCGCTGGAGCGGGTGGAAGAGCCTGCCCCGGAAGTCTATGAGACGCAGCAGTTCAACAAAAGTCTGGTGGGCCGACAGTCTCGCAATCCGCTTTTCATTCCCATGCTGGGGAGGCCTTCTCCGCACCTGTGGGGCGTAAAATTACCCGCCGGAAGTCTGACTCCCGGCGGGCAGGTAAAGATCCGTTATAAGGATGCCTCTATGCGCTTTACCACTACGGCTGCGCTTCAGGTTTCACCCGGTCCTCAGTCCCGGCGGCGTCTGAAGAAGTAGAGGCCGTCGTAGAAGACGCTGTAGCTGATAAAGAACAGCAGCAGCAGGGCGCAGGCCAGGCCCCAGGGGAACAGCAGGAAGAAAACCACCGCCCATATAATAAAGGTAACGGGGCCGCCGATCAGGCGGCAGCCGAAGCGCACGGTGTTGTGGAAGGCGCGGTCCTTCACGTTGTGCTTGCACAGCCATTCGGCCGTGAACCACATGGGGAAGGACAGGATGGCGGAAGGAATCCAGAGCACCGCCAGGGGAATCAGGTTCCACAGGGGTCTCTCGTCCTTGACTTCGGGCCAAACCAAAGCACTCATCCGCTTGTACAGTTCTTCCAGGAAGGCCTGGTAGCGGGCCCCCTCCAGCATATCCTCATGTTCGGCCAGGAAGGCGTTTACGTCGATAGGCTCCCCGTAGGTGACGTCGCAGGTGCCGCGATATTGGAAGAAATCACTGTAGTTGATACCCGCCGGAACAACCTGCGTGGGACGAACGGCGGCGCTTTGGAAGGCCATGCGGGCAATGCCTTTCTGCAGGGGTTGCAGCTCGCGGCCGGGATTGTGACGGCCTTCGGGGAACATGCAGAAGGGGGTGTTGTTGGCCAGCACGTCCTGGACCTCGTCCATGGTCTCGTAATTGCGCAGCACGTTGCGGATGCCGTCGCGGCGACGCACCATGGGCAGGATCTTGAGGAAGCGCATGATCTTGGCAACGGCCGGCTGGTTGAAGATGTCGGCCCGGGCGCCGAAGACCGTGGGCGACACCCGGCTCTGCAGCACCACCAGCGCGTCCATCAGGGTGTTGGTGTGGTTGGGGCAGATGAGCACGGCCTTTTCGTCCGGGATGGAACCATGGACCGAAAGCCGCCGGTAACTGACCCGCGTGCACAAGTCTACATAGCAGCGGAGGGCCGAATACAACCGGTCCCTTTCCCAAATTTTACGCATTGCGCTTGCTCTTGTTGAAGATAGTAGCTACGGTGAGGCCCGAGATGATGTGCCAGATGCCCCACCAGGCGGTAATCACCAGCATGCCGCCGTGGGGCGGGAAGTTGGCGAAGAGGGAGGTGCCCAGCAGCAGTACCAAACCCAGGCCGGAGTTCTGGATGCCGGTCTCGATGGTCAGGGTGCGGCGGTCGCGGAAGGGCAGTTTGGCCACGGTTCCCACGACGAAGCCGATGCTCAGGGCCAGCAGGTTGTGGATGAGCACCACCAGGAAGATGTATTTCACGCTCACCAGGAAGGCGTCGATGTTGCTGCTGAAGGACAGCACCACCATGGCCAGGAAGATGATGATGGACAGCCACTGCAGGGGCTTCTTGAGGAAATCGGCCACCTTGGGCAGCCACTGGCGCGTAGCCATGCCCAGCAGCAGGGGAATACCCAGCAGGATGAAGATGGTCTTGAATACGTCCATGAGCGGAATCACCAGACGCGGGATGTCGGCCGATACGGCGGCGCTGTTCAGATACAGCGAGCCCCAGAGCCAGAAGTTGAAGGGCGTCAGGATTACGGCCAGGGCCGTGGAGATGGCCGTGAGGCTCACCGACAGCTCGATATTGGCCTTGCCCAGGGAACTCATGAAATTGGAGATGTTACCACCGGGGCAGGCGGCCACCAGGATCATACCCAGGCCCATCATGGGCGAAATCCAGCCCGTGAGCAGGATGGCCAGGGCGCAGGTGAAGGCGGGCAGCAGGACCAGCTGGCACAGCATACCCAGCAGCACGCTCTTGGGCTTGCGGAATACTTCCACAAAGATTTGCGGCTTGATCCCCAGCGCCACGCCGTACATCACGAAGGCCAGGATGATGTTGATGGTGTTCATACCGCCGGCATTCAGGCTAACCTGGATGCTGTCGATGGTTCGCATTACTTCTTGTGTCATTACTATTAGGTTTTACTTGCTTTAGTCAGTGATGGTTAAACCGTCGTAAGCGGGTTGCACGCCGGCCGGCAGGGCCTTGCAGAACTCTCGGTGACGGGGGAAGGCGTGGCTCAGGTGGGTGAGCCAGGTATGTCTTGCGCCGATGCGGGCCGCCAGTTCCAGCGCCTGCTCCAGCGAAAAGTGCGAGTGATGGGGATGGTAGCCCACCGTATTGAGCGTAAGGTGCTCCAGCCCCTGCAGTTTCTCCAGTTCGCTGTCCGGCAGCTTGCTCATATCGGTAATGTAGCCGATGTTGCCGATGCGGAAGCCCAGTACGGGCATCTGGTCGTGGAATCCGCGGATGGGGATGACGTTGGGGATGTCGTGCGAGGCCTCGCGGATGATGTTGTCGGACGGCTTCAGGGAACCATCGGCCTGCCGATAGAAATAGCCCACGTCGTGCACCCATTCCAGCTCTCCCGTACCGTCCAGCGAATCTACGCGGAAAGGACGTTCGTCAATCAGGTGCACGTGCCACTCCGGAGCACCGGGGTACTTGTGCTCTGCAAACGCATAGGCATAGTCGTTCTGCAGCGACTGCAGCACCCGGGGCTCGCAGTATATCTCGATGGCTTTCTTGTCGATGTAGTTGAAGGAACGTACGTCGTCCAGCCCGCCCGTATGGTCTTTGTGATTGTGCGTGAGCAGGATGGCGTCCAGGTGCCGGATGTCGTTCGCGAGCATCTGGGAGCGGAAGTCGGGGCCGGCGTCGATGAGGATGTTCAGGCCCTCGTGCTGCACGAAGGCCGATGCGCGGAAGCGCTTGTCCCGCGGGTCCGGGCTCTGGCAAACGGGGCACTGGCAGGCGATGATGGGCACTCCCTGCGACGTTCCCGTCCCTAAAAATGTGAGCCTTGTACTCATAGGACTACTTCCTCCAATGTATTGACGCGGGCAGGGTCGTAAGGACGCTCTACCCGTAGGTAATTGCCTGTATATCCGCCCATGATGCCGTTCTTGACCGACGACTCCCACAGCACGGTTTCCTTCAGCCCCTTATGGGCCGATACGAACTCGCCGTGCAGTTCTTCGCAAAGCGCTTCCAGCTTGGCCACCCGTTCGGTCTTGATGCTGTCCTGGACCTGGTCCTTCCATTCCGCCGCCCGGGTTCCGGGACGACGCGAGTAGGGGAACACGTGGATGAACGCCGGCCGGATGCGCTCCTTCAGGAACGTATACGTTTCCTGGAACAACTCTTCGGTTTCCCCGGGCAGGCCCACAATCACATCAATCCCGAAGAAAACCTTGGGCTCACCCTCCTTCTCCAGCGCCTGCCGGATATAATCGATACGGGAAGCAAACAGTTCGGTATCGTAACGCCGTCCAACCCGTTTGAGCAAGGTGTCGGAACCACTCTGCAACGGAATGTGGAAATGCCTTTGGAACTTGGTCCCAGAAGCAATCCAGTCCACAATCTCCGGAGTAATCAGGTTAGGCTCAATGGACGAAATCCGGTATCTTTCAATTCCCTCCACTTCATTCAACGCCTTCAACAAATCCAGGAACGATTCCCCGGTCGTACGACCAAAGTCACCGGTATTCACACCCGTCAGCACCACTTCCTTCACGCCCTGGGCCGCAATCTCCCGCGCCATTTTCACCACTTCACAAATCGGAATATTCCTGCTCCGGCCCCTGGCATACGGTACCGTGCAATATGCGCAGAAGTTGTTGCATCCATCCTGTACTTTCAAGAAACTTCTGGTACGTTCACCTGTACTATAAGCTCCCAGTACAGCGTCGGAGGAGACACTCTCCCCCGACGCTAAGACTGTGGGAACGATGCTTTTTTTGTCATCGGCCCCGAAGACTTTCCAGACGCCGTCGATGGCCAGGAGCTGGTCCTTGCGGAGTTGGGCGTAACAGCCGGTGACCACGATGCGGGCATCGGGGGCGGTCTTGTGGGCGCGACGGATGAGGTTGCGGGATTTCTTCTCGGCTGTTTCTGTTACCGCACAGGTGTTGATGAGATAGACGTCGGCTGGTTGCGTCCAGGACACGATGTCCCAGCCGGCGGCCCGGAAGCCCCTTTCGTACGTAGAGGTTTCGGCGTAATTCAGCTTGCAGCCCAGTGTGGTGAACGCTATCTTCATAGATTCTTCGCTTCGCTCAGAATGACAAAATTAACGAATGACAAAATTAACGAATGACAAAATTAATTTAAAATGAGAAAAACACACGGCCTTTTGCCGATGGTGACGGGATGCGACTTCCAGTCGGCCACGCGACGGGTGCAGATGTACTGGTCCGGGCAGGTGAGATTGGCTGCCACGCACAGTTGCGTGTGACCGGACAGGCATTGCAGGATGTCGGCGAACAGGGCGTCGTTGCGGTAAGGGGTTTCAATGAGTATCTGCGTCTGGTGGTACTGCGCAGAGCGTTTCTCCAGGCCCTTGAGGGCGTTGCGGCGTTCCTCGGTCTTGGCGGGGATGTATCCCACGAAGGCGAAGGACTGGCCGTTGAGGCCGGATGCCATGAGCGCCAGCATCAGGGAGGAAGGTCCCACCAGGGGGACTACCTCGATGCCGTGACGGTGGCACAGGGCTACCAGCAGGGCGCCGGGGTCGGCGACAGCCGGCAGGCCGGCTTCGGAAAGCAGTCCCACGTTGTGCCCATCGGCAAAGAGGGGCAGGAAGGCCTCGACCTGCGCCGGGGCGGTGTGCTCGTTCAGCTCGTGGAACTCCAGGTCCCCGATGTGCCCCTTGAGGCCCGCGGCCGACAGGAAGCGCCGCGCAGTGCGGGTTTCCTCCACCACGAAGCGGTCCAGCGTGGGCAGGACCTCCAAAACCGGGGCGGGGAGGACATCGGTCGGGTTTCCTTCTCCCAGCGGCGTAGGGATGAGATATAGTTTACCGTAGTTCATGGACAGGCTGGGTTTTACCGGTGGTGTCTACTTGCAGGACTACATTGCGCTGGCCGCGTCCGGAGGCTTCCAGGGCCATCTGCTCCCGTCTCTTGCGGCCCGTGAAGAGCTCGCGGAAGAACTGCCGGAAGGAGTTGAATTCCCGCTGGTAAGCGATACCGCCGCCGTTGCGCTGGCTATTGTCCAGATAATAAGTGTATGAGTCGGCCGAATGGGAGAAGAGGCTCAGGCGCAGCGTTCCGCTCCGGTTCAACTTGATTTCGATGTCCAGGTCTCCAGCCACCTCGTTGGTGGTGGCGCCGCCTGCCAGCTGCTTGTTCCCCACTGTTCCGTTCACGATGACTCGGTTGTTGAACAGCTGGGTGCTCACGGCCACGTCGAAGAGGTCCTTGCCCGCCTGGGTGGTCTGGTAGTTCAGACCCAGGTCCAGGGGGATATCCAACTTTTGGAAGATGTTGTTCAGCTGGCCCGACATGATGGAGGACACATTGGAGTACAGGACGTCAGAACCGTTGGTGGTGACGCCCGATTCTTCGGTGGGCAGGAAGTTGCCGGCGATGAGCAGGTACACGAACTGCTTCTGGATCTTGTCTTCGGAGTTGAGGGCGCTTTCTACCTGGCTCTGGATAACCGGATTCAGGTCCGGAATCTCGATGTCGAAGTCCACCTCCGGGTTGCGCAATTTTCCGCTGATGTTGATGCCGCAGTAGACAGTGCGCCGGCCGCTGGAACTGGCGTCGGACTCCGAGTAGGACATGAGCAGGTTGGACAGGTTACCCTTGGTGGTGTATCGGCCCTTGACGTCCAGGTCGGAGTCCCAGATGTCTCCGTTGAAGCGGATGGTACTGCCGTCCTGGATGGTGAAGTTGCGGGATACCAGGTTCAGGACGCTGAAGTGGAAGCTGCCGTCCTGGATGGCGTAGTCTCCTCCCAGGGTAAAGCCCTGTGACGTGCTGGAATCGATTTCGAGGGTGCCGCTGCCGATGGCGTTCAGGGAGTTGTCGTCCCCGATGTCAATGTAGGCGCGAAGTTCGGGAGTAACCCGGATGCGGGCCTTGAAGTGGAGGTCGCTCAGCTGTTTCTTGGTCTGGCGGGCGTTGGCCATCATGAGCTCGTAAGGGTCTGCGTCTTCGGCCGATTCGGCCTGCTTGAAGCTGAGCAGCTCGCGGGAACTGCTGGAAGAGGAAGAACCCAGCGGCAGGTGGAAGTCTCCGCTCTTGGCGCTGCTCGCGTTCACGACCAGCTGGATCTTGTTCAGAGGTCCGGTGATGTCCACCCGGCCGCTGGCGTAGGCGTTGCCGTAGGCCAGGGAATTCACGCCGCGGGGCAGGGCCAGGACCCGCATTTCACGTACGGTGGCATGCGCGTCCATGCGCATGTCGTCCAGGTTGTTCAAGTGGAAGAGGATGCTGCCGTTGAGGGAGCCGGTACCGCCTTCTCCATCGGCAAGTCCTACCTTCTGGAAGTGCAGGCCTTCCTTGTCCACGGAGATGGGACCGTTGATCTTGTACGGAACGCGGGTGAAATCCAGCATCATTTGTCCGTCTTCGATGCGAAGGTCGTGGCTGCTGAGCTGCAGATCCTTCAAGTTGCCGGCCAACTGGACGTCTCCCGATAGCGCTCCGGAGAAATCGTGGAAGATGGTATTCAGGAAGTGGTGGACATAGCCCAGCTCGAAGCGGTCCAGGTGCAGGTTCACCCTCAGGTCGTCCGTGGCGGGTGCCAGGGAGGCCTTGCCGCCGATGCTGTTGCGGCCGTCCAGTTCGTTGCGCAGGGTGGCCCGGTAGCACTGGCCTTCTTCGTCCCAGTTGCTGGTAAGGGCAAGCTGTCCCAGCGGGCGTCCGGCGATGCTGGTGCTGTCGCAGACGATGGCGGCCAGCAGGCCCGGGGTGGGCGAGGCCGATGACAGGAGCAGTGCCTTTCCGGTGGCCCGTCCGTCGATGCGGGGGATCTTGTCGCCGGCGATGGTGTTCAGCAGGCCCAGATTGAACTGGTCCATGGTGATGGCCAGGGTATCGGCCTGTCCCTTGGTGAGGCCGCCGTCTACCAGCAGCTGCTGATCCTCGTGGTTGGCCAGGAGGCGTTCTACGTGCAGGCTGCCCTGCGTCCAGCTGATGTTGCCGGACTTCAGGCCCCAGCCGTCTCCCTTGTAGTAGATATTGGACGGCAGGGCGTGGGCCGTGATGGAAAGCCCGTTGTGGTCCCGGGCGACTTCGCCCAGGGCGTAAAGCTCGGCTTTGCTGCCGTCTTCGGCCTCATTGTCAAAGACATAGCCCAGTCCCAGCTGGTTGTCGTCGGCGTAGAAGGTGATGCGGCTGTTATTGAGCCGAAGCCCGGAGAGGGCCACGGTAGAGCCGGTAATCTCGCCGGTAAGGGCATCGAAGTTGTTGTCCAGGTGCAGTTTCATGTCCTTGATGAACTGATCCCGCAGGGCCAGGCGGCCCGATGTGATGCCGGCGTTCATGAAGCCGTCTTCGTCTATTTCCAGGGTGGCCTGCGTGCCGCTCTCGACATAGACGCCGGGGGCGATGAAAGCCAGCAGGTCCTGCACCCGGTGTACGTTCACGCTGGCCTGGTAGCGGGCGCCGCTGTAAGCAGGGAAGTGTTCGGTGCTAAGGGCAGGGAGTTCGGTGCCCATGACCAGGGACTTGAGATCCTGGACCAGTTGGCCCAGGGAATGGTCTCCCCGGAAGCTGGCATCCAGCAGGCTGCTCTCCAGCGTTACCTGATGCAGGGTATCCAGGGCATCGATGTGAATCTGGATGTCTCCGATATTGTGGTGACCGTCGGCATTTTCCAGCAGGGTGTTGGAGGTAGAAATCTGGCCCAGGGCGTGTCCGTTCTCCCGCTGGATGTTGGCCAGGGCCTGCAACGTGACCACGGATTTGCCGCGCTTGTCCAGTTTCAGGGCCTCCAGGTTGGCGTAGTTCAGTTTGAGGTTGGCGTCCAGATATCCGTCCCGGGTGGGTGTTTCGTGATAGACGCCCTCGGCGGTCATGCGCAGGTTGGGGTCGCGGGACTGCAGGTGCAGGTCGAAGTCGGTAGCCTGGTAGTGTCCCCAGGCGCTGATGCCGCTGTAGCCGTAGCCCAGGGCTTCCAGCCGGCCGATGGTGAGGGTGTCCACCTGTACCTCCGGTCCTCCCTTATTGGGTAACTTGGCCTCCAGGCGGGTGGAAAGGGAAAGCCGTCCCAGGTCTTTCGACCCCAGGATGCGTCCCAGGTTCAGGTCTTCGGTATCCAGGCGCCCGCCGATGCGCAGGGGGTTCTGCTTGCTGATGGCGTTGTCCAGGGTGACATCGGCCCGGGCCCCGCCGATGTGGGAGTCCAGATTCCCCGCAAAGCGCAGGTGCTCCAGCTGGCCGGAGACGTTGCCCGTCACCGTAAAGCGCTCCCCGGGAGCCATCTTCTCCAGGTCCAGCTTTACTTCGGGCGCCCAGTCTTCGATGAAGGCGTCCAGGTCTTCCAGGGAGAAGTTCAAGTCCCGGATCTGGAAATCCAGACGGGTGTCGAAGACACTGGGCAGGCCGCTGATGCGTCCGCTGCCGCGGAGGTGAAGGGCTTCGTTCACGCCATCCACCACGATGTCGTTCAGGGTAAAGTCGCCCACGGTGCCCTGGATGCGGCCGCGTATCCGGCCGCGGAAGGTCATCTGGTCCAGGTAGGGCGCCAGATGGCTGATCATTTGCATATCCACGCAGGTGCCGTCCCGCAGGACAGCGTCCATTTCAACGGCGTGGAAGATGTCGCTGTACGCATAGATATCGCCGTTCATATCCAAGCTGGCGATGTCGATGCTGGTGGTTCCGTCTACCTGGCCCTCGATATCCTCGGCGTGGACGTTGGCCTTGCCCAGCCGGAACTTGCGCACCGAGAACTGGTCAATGTGCAGGCGGGTGTCCAGTTCCATGGCCCTCACTTCCTGCACCGTGCAGGTGAGGAGGTCATCGGCCATGCGCAGGCCCGTTGCCTTGAAATGCTCCAAATGGGCTCTCAGGTGATTCCAGTCGATGACTCCTTCGGGGATCACGATGCCCTGGGCTTCGTAACGGGCGCTTCCCAGGAGGTTCTCCATGCGGAAGTAAACGTCGTCTACTTCGACGCTGCGGGCCCGCAGGAGATTGCCCCAGTGGATTTCGGCAGGTTCTTCGCCGCCGTAGAGACGGAAGACACGCTGCAGGTTGGTGAAGGTGTGTCCGGGACGGTCGGGGTCCTCGGTAATGGCAAGGTTGAAGGCGCCGCCGTTCACGTGCAGACGCTTCACGAAGATGCTCTCTCCCTTGAGAAGTCCCACGATGGAGAAGCGGGCGCTCACGTTCCTCACGTACACGAGGGTGTCCATCCCGGACACTTCGGGGGCAGGGTCCTTGATCAGGACCTCCTCCAGCACCAGGGCGTCGAAGGGACGGATGCTGGCCGATTTGAACGTGATGTCGGCGTCAATCTTGTCCCGCAGGCCTTCGATGACCTTCCTGCCCAGGAAGGTCTGCACCCGCGGGGACTGCAGCACAACCATCGCTCCTACTTGCAGCAGGAGAATCAGGCCCAGGACCCAGGCGGTTATGCGGACAGCTTTTTTCAAGGGCTAAAAATCGGCCATTCGGGAAACGGGGGCCACGTCCAGCGGGGTGCGGACGCCGGCCTTGTATTGGAACCAGCCGGCCACGGCAATCATGGCGGCGTTGTCGGTGGTGAACTTGAAGGGGGGCAGGTAGGTATTCCAGTGGCGTTTTTCGCCTTCTTCCAGGATGCGGTTGCGCAGGCCGCTGTTGGCGCTTACGCCGCCGCCGATGGTGATTTCCCGGATGCGGGTTTCCTTGGCGGCCCGGATGAGCTTGCCCATGAGCACGTCGATGAGGGTTTTCTGGAAGCTGGCGCAAAGGTCTTCCTTGTTCTTCTCCAGGAAGTCGGGGTCCTTGGCCATCTCGTCCCGCACGAAGTACAGGAGGGAGGTCTTGACGCCGCTGAAGCTGTAATCCAGGCCGGGGATGTTGGGCTTGGCGAACTGGAACCGGTTAGGGTCTCCCTGTTGGGCCAGTTTGTCGATGATGGGGCCGCCGGGGTAACCCAGGCCCAGCATCTTGGAGCATTTGTCGAAGGCTTCTCCCACGGCGTCGTCGATGGTCTGGCCCAGGATCTCGTACTCCAGGGGGCTGTTCACCTTGACGATCTGGGAGTTGCCGCCGCTTACCAGCAGGCACAGGTAGGGGAATTCGGGTTCCCGCACCGGGACATCGGGCTGGCGGATGAAATTGGCCAGGATGTGTCCCTGCAGGTGATTCACCATGACCATGGGGATGTCCAGGGAAAGGGACAGGGCCTTGGCGAAGGACGTGCCCACCAGCAGGCTGCCCAGCAGGCCGGGCCCGCGGGTGAAGGCGATGGCGGTGAGTTCTTCGGGCTTTACCCCGGCCTTCCGGAGGGCCTCCGATACCACCGGAACGATGTTCTGTTCATGGGCGCGCGATGCCAGTTCGGGCACCACGCCGCCAAAGTCCTTATGTACCTGCTGCGAGGCAATCACGTTCGAAAGCAGCACGCCGTCCCGCAGGACAGCCGCCGAAGTATCGTCGCAGGAGGATTCTATACCCAGGATCAGGTCTGCCATTTATTCTATCGTTTTAGTTAGGCTTTCCGCACAGTTGATGCCGTCCAGGGCGCTGGAAACAATACCTCCGGCATAGCCGGCCCCTTCTCCGCAGGGATACAGGCCGGGGACATCCACGTGTTCCAGGGTCTCCGGGTTGCGCGGCAGGCGCACGGGAGAGGAGGTACGGGATTCTACGCCCAGAAGCAGGGCATCGTTGGTATAATAACCGTGCATGGAACGGTCTACCTGCGGGAAAGCCCTTCTCAATCGCAGGGAGACGTGCTCCGGGAGGAGTTCATGCAGGGGAGCGCTCAGGGCTCCGGGGTGATAGGACGTCTTGGGCAGGTCTCTGGAAACGATGCCGCGGCAGAAGTCTTTCATTCGCTGGGCCGGGGCTGTCAGCGGATGCCGGGCTCCGTTTGCCTGTGCCCATTGGTACATATTGCGTTCGATATCCTTTTGGAAGTCCATGAGGGCAAAGGGACCCTTGTATTCTTCCGGTTGGTCGCCGGGCTCAATCTGAACCACGACGCCCGCATTGGCCCACTTGGAATTGCGGGCTGCGTTGGACATGCCGTTGAGCACTACCATGCCGTCTTCGGTGGAAGAAGGGACCAGGATGCCTCCGGGGCACATGCAGAAGGAAAAAACGCCTCTTCCTTCTACCTGCTGGACGAAGGAATACTCGGCCGTGGGCATGAAGGGTTGGTATTTGCCGTGGTAACGGATCTGGTTAATCTGCCACTGCGGATGCTCTACACGCACACCCAGGGCAAAGCCCTTGGGCTCCAGGGTCCATCCCTTGGCTTGGAACAGCTCGTAGATATCCCGTGCCGAGTGGCCCGTGGCCAGGATCACTTTCTTGGCCTTGTAAACCGTATCTCCGCAATGTACTTCGAAACCCGGGACGATGTCCGTGACCCGGCTGTCGAAGTGATATTCTCCGCCGTGATCCTCGATGCACTGGCGGATGTTCTTGACAATCTCGGGCAGGCGGTCTGTGCCGATATGCGGATGGGCGTCGATGAGGATATCTTCGCTGGCGCCGAAGGCCACCAGCTGGTGCAGGACTTCGCGGATGTCTCCGCGTTTGGAGGAACGGGTATAGAGTTTACCGTCGCTGAAGGCTCCGGCACCGCCTTCTCCATAGCAGTAGTTGGAATCGGGATCGATGACGCCCTGGGTGGACACTTTGGCCATATCCACCTTGCGGCGTTCGACATCTTTGCCGCGTTCCAGTACAATGGGCTTGAGCCCCAGCTGCAGAAGCTTGAGGGCGGCGAACATCCCGGCCGGGCCGGCGCCCACCACAATGACGGGCTGCGCCTGATGTACATCCTGGTAGGGGACTACCTGATACGGCTCGAAGGGCTCTCCCTGCCGATAGGCCTGGATGCGGTAGCGGTACAGGATATCTTGCCGGGCATCCACGCTCCGGCGTACAACCTCGATGTGACCCACTTTGTCGGCCTTGACACCCAGTGCCTTGGCCGCCGCTTCCTTCAGCTCGGTTCCGGTGAGATCTTTCCCTATTTTTTTGGCAAGTTCGAACTCCTTCATATCTCACAAAGATACGGAAGTTCGGTCTCTTTTCAAAATGTTTCAGGCCTTGATCACGGCTTTTCCCATGCGTCCGTCCACGCACACGGTGAGGGGCTTTTCCAGCCGGACGTGGCGCAGGAAAGTGCTCTCCTGCACGGCAGGAATGGCGTCCAAGCTGCTCAGGTCCATGCTGTCCCCGGCACGGGTGTAGGGATCTACGTTCACATACCCGGCGTTGAACGAAGTCAGGTTTTGGAAGAAGTGGGATCCCTGGCTGGGATCGATGCGGAAGTCGGGCAGGGAAGCCTCGACCAGCACGCGGGCCTCGGAGATGTCGCTCCAGACCACGGGAACGCCCAAGCTGGGGATGCTGGATCCCCATCGGCCATAGCCGATAAGCACGTACTGGCGACCTTCGGCCTGCATGCGGGCGTTGAGGCTGCGCAGTTCGTCGGCCATCTCCCGCGTCTTCATCTTGTCAAAGGTCTCGGCCTTCAGGTACACGATGTCGCAGATGCCGTCCAGCCAGCCGGTTCCCAGGGCGCTGTCGGAGCACACCAGGGCGCCGGAGCAGTCAATCTGGGTCCAGTCTACCTGGGTGTCCAGGCTGTCGGAAGAGATGGGCCTGATTTGCAGGGCGTTGAAGACGCCGGTAGACAGTTCGGCCGCGAATTCCAGCTCTACGCTGCACTGCATTTCCTCGCTGCAAATCTCCAGGAGTTTCTGGAGGATGGAAGCCAGGGGATAGGTATTGTAACGCAGCACGTGAGCGAAGGAGACGAACTTGGGTCCCTGGGCGAAGGGAGAATCCACCATGCGCTGATTCTGGTAGTCGAAGGTAGAGCACACCTTGCTGAAGGAAGGGAACTGCTCGCATTCGGTGATGGGGATGCGTTCCAGGTTTACGGCGTCGTCCACGCTGGTCTTGAATTTCTCCGGCTGCAGGTTCAGGGCGTACATCACCTGCTGGGTCTCGCGCAGGGCCAGATCCGGGGTGGATGTTTGCATTACGTGCTTGGGATAGGCGGGGGAGAAGCGGAGCACCTGCTCGCCGTCCACCACGGCCTTGCCCAGGCCATAAGCCAGTTTCACGATGCCTTCTTCGGCTTTCTCGTAGCCCATGGGATAGAAGTTCACGCTGCGGGCCACGCCGGAAAGGGTGGGGAAGAAGCGGCCTTCCTGTTCGGCGCCGCACACTTCCTGGAGGATGATGGCCATCTTTTCCTCCGAAATCACGTTGGCGGTGGCGGTGATGTAGCCGCGGGACGCGGCAAAGTACACCGACGCATACACGCTCTTGATGGCCTTGGACAGGAGACGCAGCTGCTGGTCCTCGTTCTCTACGGCGGGGATCATATAGGTGGAATACACGCCCGCAAACGGCTGATAGTAAGAGTCTTCCAGCTTGGAGGAAGAACGCACGGCCAGCGGGGCGTGCACCACGCGGATGAAGGCGCGCAGGGCCTGGATCAACTCGTTGGGCAGGCTGGACGACACGAATTCCGAGAGGATTTCGGCGTCGGAGATGTCGGAGTTGATCACATACTGCAGGCCGTTCTCCAGGATGAAGCGGTCGAAGTATTCGGTGGCGATGACCAGGGTGCGGGGCACGGTGAGTTTCACCCCTTCCCAGTTATCGTACAGCATGTGCTTGTACAGCACGTGGTTCAGGAAGGCCAGGCCGCGGGCTTTGCCGCCGATGGAGCCTTCTCCCACGCGGGAGAACCAGATGGTGTCGTTGAAAGTGTCGGGATTGAAGCGGGCCACCACGCCCAGGCTCTGGCGCACACGGTACTCGTGGATGCTTTCCACGGCTGTCCTGCGGTAGGCGTCCATCTCCTGGAAATTGGTGTTCTTGATGGCCGTACCTTCCTTGAAAAGGCCTCGGGCCAGCATCCAGCGGGAGATGTAGTTCTTGCTCTTGAGCCGCTCCAGTTCTTTGTCGGGGATGCGGGCGATGAGTTCCTCGGCCCCCTGCAGGTCGTGTGCGCGGCCCAGTTCGCGGCCGCGGATGTCCTGCGCGATGAAGTCGCCGAAGCCGAATTCCAGGCCGATGTATTCCGAAAGGTCGTGGGTGAGGGTCTTGGAGCGCTTCATCAGGAAGCCGGCGCGCAGTTCATTGGCCACGCTGCGCATGCTCTCCTGCGAACTCTGCATCAAGATGGGCATCTTGGGATGCTGGCTGCGGATGAACTTGCACAGGTCCACGCCTGCATCCAGTTTCTCGGTGGCGGGTTTGTCACCGCGGTGCAGCACGAAGCCGATATCGGAGATGACACCCAACAGGTTCTGGTGATACTGGTTGTACAGGTTTACGGCATCCTCGTAGTTGGTGGCCATCAGGATTTTGGGACGGGCGCGCTTACGGAAGATCATCTGCTCTTCGTTCAGGGCGTCGCGTACGGCGGCCACATTTTGCTGCAGCACCAGTTTGTACAGCAGCGGGAGATAAGTGGAATAATAACGCACCGAATCCTCTACCAGCAGGATGCACTGGACGCCGCTTTCCAGGATGTCGACGGGTGCATTCAGGCTGTCTTCCAGCAGTTTGATGATGGCAATGATGAGGTCGGTGCTGCCGTTCCAGTTAAAGATGTAGTCCAGGCAGGTGGTGTCCCGCTTTTCCAGCTGGCGGTACACTTCCTTGGAGAAGGAGGTGAGGAGAACCACCGGCATGCCGGGGGTGGCCTCCTTCATCTGGACGGCGAAGTCGAACACGTCCACTTCGCCCACGTTGTAAAGGGTAAGGACCAGGTCCCAGTGCGCTCCTTGGGCCGATTTCTCCAGCGCCTCCTTGGTGCTGGCCACCCGTTCGAAGACGGGCGGTCCGCTCAGGTTCAAGTCGGCATACTCCTGCGCGATGCGCATGTCCAGCCGGCCGTCTTCCTCCAGTGAAAAGTTGTCGTAATTGTTGCATACCAGCAGAATCCTCCGGATTCGCCGGGCCATGAGCGCAGGGGTTTGGGTCATACGAGTCCTTGGTCTGACATGGCGCCAGCCACCTTGATAAAGCCGGCCAGGTTGGCGCCTTTTACATAATTCACGGTGCCGTCGGCCTCGGTTCCATACTTGACGCAGGCGGCGTGGATGTCCTGCATGATGCGGCGCAGGTACTGGTCCACTTCCTCGGCCGTCCAGTGCTGACGCATGGAGTTCTGGCTCATTTCCAGACCGCTGGTGGCTACGCCGCCGGCGTTGGATGCCTTACCGGGGCTGTACAGCAGGCCGGCGCCCTGGATGAGGCGGATGGCCTCCGGGGTGGTGGGCATATTGGCACCTTCGGCCACGCAGATGGCACCGCCCTTGATGATGTTCTCGGCATCCTGGAGTTCTACCTCGTTCTGGGTAGCGCAGGGGAGGGCGATGTCGCAGGGGATCTTCCAGGGGCGTTCGCCGGGGAAGTACTGGGCCTGCGGGTATTTGGTGACATATTCCTTGATACGGCCACGGCGGATGTTCTTGAGTTCCAGCACGTAGGCCATCTTTTCCTCGTTAAGTCCCTCGGGGTCGTAGACAAAGCCGTCGGAGTCGGACAGGGTCTGGACCTTGGCGCCCAGGCGCATGGCCTTCTGGGCGGCGTACTGGGCCACGTTGCCGGCGCCGGAGATGTTCACCTTCTTGCCTTCGAAGGATTCGCCGCGGGTTGCCAGCATCTGTTCGGCAAAGTAGCACAGGCCGTAGCCGGTGGCCTCCGGACGAAGCAGGGAACCGCCCCAGGCGAGGCCCTTGCCGGTGAGGGTGCCGGTGAATTCGTCTCTCAAGCGTTTGTACTGGCCGAAGAGGTAGCCGATTTCGCGGCCGCCTACGCCGATGTCACCGGCGGGAACGTCGGTATCGGCCCCGATGTGGCGGCTGAGTTCGGTCATGAAGCTCTGGCAGAAACGCATAACCTCGGCGTCGGACTTGCCGCGGGGATTGAAGTCGCTGCCGCCCTTGGCGCCGCCCATGGGCAGGGTGGTGAGGGCGTTCTTGAAGGTTTGCTCGAAGGCCAGGAACTTCATGATGGACAGGTTTACGCTGGGGTGGAAACGGATACCACCCTTATACGGGCCGATGGCGCTGTTGCACTGCACGCGGAAGCCGCGGTTGATCTGAACTTCTCCGCGGTCGTCCATCCAGGGGACACGGAAGATGACGATGCGCTCCGGCTCTACAATGCGTTCCAGGATCTTCTGGTCGATGAGATAGGGGTTGGCGGTGATGTAAGGAGCCACGCTTTCGGTGACTTCGCGCACAGCCTGGTGGAACTCGGCCTCTCCGGGGTTACGGGCAATGACCTGCCCCATGAAACCATCGATGTAATTGCGGGTAAACTGATCCATAATTGTGTATGTTCGTTTTTGTTAAGCCACAAAATTACGGAAGAATGTCTTTTTTTCAAAATTTTTATTTACCCATTTTAGCTACTGCACTTCCACGAAGACGGGCTTGGGCGTCTGGATCCTGCGGCCGGTGTCGGTGAGGAGACCGGTCTGCTCGTCGCGGGCATAGATTTCAATCTCGTTGGAATCCCGGCAGGCCACCAGGACCCAGTTGCGCAGGACGGTGAAATTGCGCGGGTGCGGGCCGGTTTTCTGATAGGCGATGAAGGTGAGATTGTTCTCTTCGTCGGACTTAAAGATGGCGATGCCGTCGTTCTGCAGGCGCAGGCTGGCGTAGAGATATTCTCCGTCGGCCGAATAGTGGATATCGGCGGCGCCGCGGGCGTCTGCCTGATCGGCCTTGATGATCTGCTTGATCTCGAACTTGCCGTCGGCGGTGGGACTGAGCACGGCGATGTCGCCGGAAAGCTCGCCAATCACGAAGGCGCGGCCGTCGGCCGTGATGATGTGGCGGGGACCGAAGTCGGCGGGCAGCTGCACAGCCGTACGGTAGTTGGTTACGCCGAGGGGTGTGATGTCTACCACACCAATGGCGTCGGAGCTGAACTCGCTGAAAATCAAATGCTCACCATCGGCCAGGAAACGGGCGCAGTGCACGTGGGGCTTGTCCTGGCGGGTCATGTCGGGGCCTCCGATGCCGCTCAGGATAAGCGTGTCGATGGGCGCGATGCGGCCGTCCTCCTCCAGCGGATACACGGCCAGCGAGCCGCCGCTGTAGTTGGCTACGGCCAGCAGCCCCATGCCGTTGGTGGCTACATAGCACGGATCCTCCCCGTGGTCCGGCAGGCCGGTGGGCTGGCTGTTCAGGAAGGTGAAACCGCCGCCGTCGAAGCGCCAGGCATACACCGCCGCGGTCTGGTCGGGCATTTCGCTCACGGCCCAGATGTGGTTGCCGAAGATGGTCATATACGACGGGTTGGGCATCAGGGCCTTGGCGAAGGAACCATACTCTCCTTCGCCCGGGACAATGTCTCCCTTGGCCAGGTCAAAGTCGTAAGCGTAGATGCCATCGGCATAATTTCCCACAAACAGCGTGTGGATGTCCTGTTTCTGGCCGCAAGCCGCGACAAGCAGGGCTAAAGCGATAAGAATCCGTTTCATATTCACAAATATACACTTTTTTTTCGCCCGGCACTCCGCCAGGACCGGATTTGCCGTTTTTTGGTCCTGGCCGCGTGCTGCAGCATCCCGCCAGGACCGGATTCCCGGGATTCCGGTCTTCCCGGGGTGCTACTTGATACTTCGCAAACCGTAGTCTTTTGATTGCAGGAATTGACGGACCACATGCTCGGACAGTTTGAGCAGTTGGGAAAGAATGGGCACGGGGATATGGTATTGATTATCGGCCCGAACAGCGATGCGCCCTTTCTCATCGGCAGTCAGGTCATAGAGATGTTTGCCGGGGAACATACTGTCGCATAATCCGTAAAGAAGGTCTTTCGCCTCGGGCACAGACCATTCCACGCTCTCTCCGACTGTTTCTGCAATCTTTACGAGGGATTCGTATTGCTTCACCACACGGGTTACATATTCTTTCACAGATGGAAAAAGATCCAAAACTTTTTCCGTGCAAACAAA
>Ga0310694_10000236_pt1 | contig 80886 bp, 140 predicted proteins | sample 174DNAGHGhighgp2_FD_203884 | JGI IMG/M metagenome (GOLD analysis project Ga0310694, IMG submission 203884) | Sheep rumen microbial communities from Palmerston North, Manawatu-Wanganui, New Zealand - 1742 DNA GHGhigh gp2 (v2) (version 2) | ecosystem: Host-associated > Mammals > Digestive system...
GAAAAGCTGGCTGAAGAGGCGGTACGGATGTTTCGTGCGCACCTACGGATCGAACGGGAGCGACTGCGGCGTGATACTGTCGGAATGCTGCGCGCCGTGCGAAAGCCCCGGCCAGCTCGCCCAGGCCTTCGGCCTGTCCGGCGTCGACGCGTTCAAGACCGCCGTCATCGAAGTCGCCAAGGCCGAGAAGCACGACGTCCGGGCGGCCGCGGCCGACCTCCGGAAACAGGACAAATCCGACGGATCCGCCGGACGCGCATACAGGTATTTCAGCCGGAAATGGGACGATCCCGCCGACGAGGCCCGCGGATTCCTCGCCGGCCTGGCGTCGCAGGATCTTTCCGAGATGACGCCCGGGGAACGGTCGCTGCTGGAGCTGTTCGAGTTCTGGAGGAGGAACGGGGTGCGCGAACTGCTGCCCGGCGACGTCCAGCGGTACCAGAACTGGGGTTTCGCCATAAGAGACGGCCGGATAGCCCCCGTCATGCTCGACGTCGGCTTTTCGCACGGCGTCAGCAGACGGTATTACAGGTGAGCGCCGCGGCCGTACGGACGGCGGGCTTTATTTCCCGGAAACCGGCGTACAGAAGCCGTTCGCGGACATAAAGAGGGACGGAATATCCTCTTCCCGGGCCCGGGAAATCCCGGGTTCCGTCTTCCTCCGCGGCGCGGCATAATCAAGGCATGGAAGAAAATGATTTCGAAGAGACGGGCCGGCGCGTCCGCACGTCCGGGCTGCCGTCGCTGGACGGGTTTTCGCTCGACGGCGAAGATCTGCTGAGGGTTTCCAGGAAGACCGGCGAAGGCTGGAAAGAGTACTCCGTGTCGTTCAGCGAGCTCGTCAGGGCTGTCGCGATAAGGTCCGCGCGGGAAAGGGCGGCGACGTGAGGCCCGCGGCCTGGGAAGCGGCGAGGACGGCGTGCCGGTGGCTGGCCGCGAGGGGTTTCCGCGTCGAAGAACGCCTCGCGGAAGATCCGTCCGGGAAGACGCTCAACGCGTGGATAGGCGTGCGGCGCGACAGCAAGGACTCGCGTCTTTCCGGCCCCTCGGGCCGGACGCTGCCGACGTGGGACTGGGCCGGACAGCGGAGGCCGCGCGAGGACGCATGGCTTCGCGTCGTCGAATGGCTTTTCCTGGAGGGAGGGGACGGCCCCGACACGGTTTCGGACGTCGAGACGAGGGAAATAGCTCCAGGCTGGACCGTAGAGGAAAACAGGCGTTCGCCCGTCCCGAAGTTCAGGTTCTCCACGCTCGAGGAGTTCGTACTCAAGGCCGAGGCCTCCGGCGAGTTCGCGTAAGGCGTCGTTTTCCCAGGCGCGGGTAAATACAGTAAACAGCTTGGGAGAACACGGCATATGAAGAAGCGGTACACGAAGAAGCAGATCACCGAGGCGATCGCCTACTGGAAGAAGCGGCTCAACGAAGCGAAAGACCCCTCCGGCTATGAGAGCTTTGACAGCTTGAAGAAGAAGCTCGACGCCGAGCTCGCCGAGATGGCCAGCACCAGCAGGCCCGACCTAGAGCGGATAAAGTACGTCTATGACAACTACGACGAAGACGGCAGGCTTGAGTACGATCTTCGTGATGATGGCAACTACGACTTTGGATGGAGGCTGAAGCTCCCCGGCGGCGGCCGGCTCAATGACAAGGTGTCTAGTTTCTACGATGCATGCGTGTCATTAGTCCAGGGAGACGAGCCCAATACGCCAATGGAGTTTGAAGACAGCTTCGTCTGGCATCCGCTTAACTCGCTTTTTCTCGCGGCGATAGAGCAAGACTGGAAGAAAGCCAGCGGCGTAATAGCTCAAGATCTCAGCGACAGCAGGATGCAGCGGTGGTTCGACGACGACGTCGTCGCAGACACGGACGAAGAAGACGGGAGGACCGTCGAGTACTATAAATATGAAATACGCCTTGACTGGAAAGAGGGCTTAGCAATCTTGAGAGAGTACGCCAAGAAGTTCTACGACGTCTGGGCGAAGAACTTCTACAAGCTAGACCACAAGCAGTTCACTGTCAACTACACCGCATGGCACATGGACAAGTACTTCTGCAAGATAGAAGCGGCGGACGAAGACGAAGCCAGGCGGAAATTCTTAGGCAGCCACGAAGACGAGTACGACATGAAGGACTACAGGATAACTTCGATCGAGGAAAACTGACATGAAGAAGTACACGAAGAAGCAGATCCAGGAGGCGATTTCCTACTGGGAGAGGCAGCTCGCCGAAGGAAACTACCGGGAGGCGGACGGGGAAGAGGCCTTCATCGAGGTCAAGGACCGCGTGACGTCGGACCCGGCGCTCCTGGGGAAGTTCGAGGCGGCGTACAGGGCGCTGGATCCCGGCTGGGGCGGCGACATGAACGACGACGACGACTACCTCGACTGGGAGTACGACTTCATCCAGAAGGCGATCGCCCGGGCGGCCGTGGCGGGCGGCGGCGGCGGCTTCGCGCTGTCCGTCATGAAGCCCGCCCTGGACCACGTCGCCGAGACTGGGCGCGACGACTACTGGGAGTGACGGCGGGCGCTGAACGCCATTCCATAACCGAAAGGCCGGGCGGATCCGGCCTTTTCTTTTATTTTTTATTTCGCCGGATAAACGCGCCGACTGGTCGATTTGGGCTTTCCGGTTTTGCATATATAGGCGGCCCCAAAGGGCCAGCCCGGCCCTTTCGAAGGGCTAGCCTTGCCGTTTTTAGGCCCCCGTTTCCCCCCGGCCGGCCCCCGTTTCCGGGCTGGTATTTCCTAAAAAACAGCCTGCCGGGCGCCCTTCCGGAGGGCTGGCCCGGCCTTCCTTTCCGGACGGTTTCCGTTCTTCCAGGCCAGGCCGGCCCCCGTATCCTACCGGTAGCCATGCCGGGCTGGCATGTCCTATATAAGGCGGCCTCCCCAGGCTAGCCCCCTTTTCCATGGAAGGCCGGCTCCGGTTCTAGAGACACCTTTCTTTAAAGTAAATAAAATAAATCAAAATACCGTAATAGGAAAACAATAGCATGAAGAAGACATATACGAAGAAGCAGATCCAGGAAGCTATTTCCTACTGGAAGAAACAGCTTAAGGAATCTGGATCCGGCCTTCCGCCCGGACCAGACGGAAAACCGGCATACGCGTTTGTCTACCTTACTGCGTATCAGGCGAACCGCGACGCAGACAGACGGTCTTACGACGGCGATATATTCATACGGAACGAAAAAGCCGATCTGTCTGAACTCAAAAAGCAGTACACGCAGGTCTTCGACTACAGGACGTAAGCTTGTTCGTTTCGTCTGAATCTGAAAGGCCGGGTTTGTCCGGCCTTTTTCTTTTCCCGCTGTACCGTGCTGTCGATTCACTGGAACTTCCTAGAAACCCGTACGGTAGAATCGACGGCATGGAACTTCCCGAAGATCCGACGACAAGGCTCGACATGCTGATCCGGCGGGCGTCGTGGCCGGATTCTCTAGAATCGATATTTCGCTTTATGATATAAATGGTAGAATCTAGACGAACATGGAAAAAGAATCCAGAGTATCGTACGAAGACATGAAGAGACTGGTCGAGGCGATGTCAGAAGTCGCCGGGCGGCTTGTCCCGGGCATGTCGCTTTTCTACCGGGAGTGCCTGATCCGGCGCTGCTCCTGGAACTGCTTCGACTCGAAGGAGCTCGCCGTCATGAGGACATGCCCAGGCGGAGACGCCGTCCCGGTCAGGGGCGCGATCATAGAGATCGGCTACGAGCCGTACGGGAGGAAGAAGCTGCTGCGGCGCCTGGCGTCCGACGGCTGGCCGGAGGCGTCGTCCACGGAGGAGATGAAACTCAGGCTCGCCGCCGCCGGGGACGGCGCCTTCGAATGCGTCTGCCGCAGATACATGGCACGCGCTCCGCTGGGGGGAGGAAATTCGTTGTGGACTTGAGTGAAGAAAAGCGCCGGGACCTGATGCTGAAGCTGGCCCGCGGGTGCGGCTGGCACGTCAGATCGTGGACGCTCGAGGACGACGGTTTCGTCCGCAAGCAGGTGCAGTCGGAAAACCGGTTTCTATGCTGGGACGGCAAGACCTGGACGGACGTATGGCGCAAGCTGCTCATGGATCTGAAATACGCCAGGACCGGACCGGTCGTGGATTCGGATCCGCCGGTCCGGCGGTTCAAGGACTCGCTGCCGGCGTGGATGGTCAGGTGCGGATCCGAGGAGGAGCTGATCCTCAGGACGGAGGCGCTGCTGTGACCGCGCTGGACGAGGAGAGGTGCCGGGCGCTGGTCGAGAAGCTGTGTTCCGGCCTAGGCTGGAGCGTGCGCCCGGCTCCGGCTGTGCGGTACATGCTGCTGGACCGGGCGGGCAGACGGATAACGTTCGGGCAGTCGATGTCGGAGATCGTCGAATCGCTGTGCTACTGGTCCTGGACGTGGATCGACGATCCGGACGTGATGCCGGCATGGCTGCGAGAATGTTCTTCCCCGGAGGAACTTATGGTGAAAGCCGAGGTGGCGCTGTGAGCGGGATGTCCAGGAAAGACCTGCTCTCGGCGCTGGACGTCCTGAACGCCAGGCTGGACTTCGAGTTCGGCGCCATGCTCAGGATGTGGGATCTCGAACGCGGCAGGTGGAGCCAGGCGGGGCCGTACGTCCCGGAGTACGTCTGCGAGCTGCAGCTGGCGCCCGACGGATACGGCAGGGACCGCATACTGCTGCGGAGCGTCGCGTCCCCCGATCAGGACGAGGCGAGGCGGAAGGCGTGGGAGGGGCTCCTCGATATCGCCGGCTTCCCGGACGCGTCGTCCGGAGAGGAGCTTGTCTTGAAGCTGTCGCTGCTGCCGGACCGGGACGTCAAGGACGCGCTGCGCAGGATCGCGTATCCGGAAGGGCGGCGTTCATGACGGACGGCGTGTCGAGGAAGGACATGCTCGGGACGCTCCGGGTCTACAACGCGCTATTCGATTCCCTGGGGTTCGACGTCCACCTGGAGCCGGACGAATGGGCTGCCGGGTACGGAGAGTACGTCTGCGCCGTGACGGCGCGCTACGCGAACAGCCCGACGGGCAGGCTGCTGTGGCGGGGATCCGGCGCGACGCAGCAAGGCGCAAGGGAAGACATGTTCCGGCAGGCGCACTCGGAGTCCGGCATGCCGCTCGCGTTCTCGGAGGCGGAGGCGAAGATGCGGATCGCCCTCGCCGGGGAGGACGCCTTCCGGCAGGCGTGCAGGAGCATCGAGATGTTCGCCGGCGCGTTCGAGGGGAGGTGGTGACCGTGGCTGGAGAAGTTTCTAGAAAAAACCTGGAAGACGTCGTTTCGGTCTTGTCCGAAACGGTTTCGAGATTCTATCCGGGAAAGCCGCTGCATGTCGAAGAACGGTATTACCGGGCGTGGAGGCAGAGCGAGCTGTTCATCTGCGAACTCTGTTCCGGCGAAGCCGTGCTGTGCAGATCCCTGGCGTCGGCAGGTTCGGAAAGCCAAACCCGGAAATGCATGCTCGAGCAGCTGTCGTCTTCGTACGGATGGCCTCTGTCCTTTTCCGGCGAGGAGATGCGGCTGAAGCTGTCGCTGCTTCCGGAGAAGGAGTTGCGGGACAAATGCCGCAGGTTCTTCAATCCGGCGCGAGATATGCTGAAGACCGCGGCGGCCGAGGTTTAATCTAAGGAGAGGAAAGAGACATGAACGAGACCGTCGGGAAACTGCTGAAGGCGCTATAGGCGGTCGATCCGTCCTGGAACCTGTGCAGCGTCTCGGCGCGGAAGAACCCGCTGGACCCGCGCAGCCCCGAGTTCAAGGTCTGGGGGCTGTCGCAGGGTACCCGCACCTTCTGCCGGGGACGCGACTTCCGGGAGCTGCTGCTCGACTTCGTCGAGTGCTGCCGGGACAAATGGTACTCTGTCGAAAGCGGATGGCGCATCCCTGGCGCGCTGCGCGGCGCCGTCGATCCGGACGACCTCGCGTTCCGGCTGGAGGTGCTGACGTGATATCCCAGAAACCTGGAACCGGCCAGGCAGAGACCATGAAGGTTTCGCGGGATTTTCTCCGGTAAAATCTATCGCATGGAAGAACCGCATCGCGCCATAGACAAGGTCCATAGGCTGGCGGATACGCTGTCCCGGATGGCGGAGCCTCTGGGATACGGGATCGTCGTCGCGTCCGACTGCAGCGCGTTGGGCCTGTACAGGCTGTCCGACGAAAAGAAAAACTGGACGGCGGCGATCTGCTGCGTCCCGTTCGGCGGAACGAAGGAATCGTCAGCGAAAGCCCTTCTCCGGAAATACGAGTCCCTGGATTACTGTACGGCGTTCTTCTACGACAGCTTCGACGGCATGACGTTTCCCGGAGGAACGCCGGAGGAGATCGAGCTGAAGGCCGCCGTAGGCTGGACCGCCAGGCTGGAAAGAGACATATCAGTACACGACGGCCTATGAAACCTGCGACAGATCTCATAAAGGAGATGACTGCCGTCCTCAGGCGTGCGGGCTGGACCTGCGCCGTCGTGTACTGGGATCGCACGGACGGAACCTTCGGCGCGGAGCTCCTTAGGACGGAAGAAGGGAGAACGGAGCGCGTCGTCTGGGGAGAAGGCTTGGACATGGAGTCGGCCGACCAGGACCTGCTGCGGAACTGGGCGGCGGGAAAGGGAACGGCGCCGGCCGCGTCTTCCCCGGAGGAGCTTGAGCTTAAGATCGCGGCGCTGGACCTGTATAGGAGAGCCGCATGTATTTTCTAAAAACTTCATAGATCGATTCTGGGAGAATTTCACGGATTTAACAGCAACAATGAATACCTGCTGGAAAAAACGAATCCGCGCCGCCGCGGCGGTATCCGTCGACAAAGGCGAGTTCTGGGCGCTCGTCGGCCAGGACGGAAACCCGGTCTCTCCGTACGCCTGGTCGCAGGACGAGTTCGAGCTGAAGCTCGTCGCGGCGGGCATAGAGCTGACAAGAAGGGAAATTCCCCCGGTCGAAGCCGGGCTTCCGGCCGGGTTCTGCGCCGAATACCGCATCAGGACGTTCGAGGTTAGACGTACGGTTTCTTCAGACGTCTCTAGAAGCTTCTGAATTCATTTTTAGAGAGTTTCACAAACTTCATAGTATCGACGGCAGTGTAGCTGTCCGGATTCCCTAAAAACGGCTTTATGCGCATTCTGGCGCAGCTGGTTTCGTAAAGGCGAAAACCCGTCTGGCCTTCTTCCGGGCGAAAGCTCCGGAAATCCTTACGCATAATAAAAGCGTAAGGAGAAAAAAAAATGAACGAACTGATCAATATCGCGATCAACATACTTTTGGTTCTCGCGTGGACCGCCCTTGTGGGATGCATTACCGTCAGATCCGAACGGGCCGATTAGGCGAAAAGCCGATTTCAAGGCGAAAACAGAAGTTATGAGCAGATTGCATACGACTTTTAATTTTCGCCTATACCCGGCTAAAACCGGCTAAAACCCTAAAACCGCAAGGCATAATAAAGCAGTAAGGAAAAAACGAAAATGAAAAACCTTATCGTAATCGCGGCTTCCGCGTTGATGTCAAGCTGGTTTGCCGGATGCAGTCCTGTCGTCGAAGGACCGGAGACGAAAGATCCGTGGATATCGCACGGATACGGCGCCATGACCAAAGTCGTGACTATAGAAAACCATAGATATATAGTCCTGTCTGACGGATGCAGAGGCCATGTCATAATCCATGCGGCTTCATGCGGATGCATGGACGACGGCAGATGATCTTCGGGTTCGGAAACCGGTAAGACGAAACCTATGCCGAACCGGGATCCTGTACCGAAAGAAAGACATGGACCGGAATCCGCGTTGTCCTTTTAGGGGCCTCGACGTTAAGATAAGGGCCTTAATGTTCCGCGTGGAACGTTTCGCCGAAAACAGGCGCCTGGATTTTTCGGCGGTATCATCGAAACGGCAAAAATGAAAATCTCGGATAAACTGTACGGTCTCGCCGGCATCTGGCGGAATTCGGCTTCAGAAGAGGAATTCCGGATCAAAGTCGTGATCGACGGGCGTTTCGGCTTTCTGTCCAGGACGCTGTTCAGGCTGTTTCTCTGGAGAAACACGCATCGACGCCGCTATGAATGCCTGTCGATAGCCGTCCTTGGCGCAGGCGTGCTGGGATTTTCCTTATGGGGCGCGGTCGTCGGGCCAGAAAGCCCGATCGCCGGCGTTTTGGTCCTGCTGCTGTCTCTCGCGATCATGCCGCCTATTACGCTCGCGATGTGCAAGTTCGACTACTTCTGCTACATGATGAACGCCGCGGAAAAGGGCGTAAAATGAACGGATCCGAAACCAAGATCATGACGGCCGCGGCGCTGGAGAAAGCCGGGCCGGGCACGGTGAAGTCGCTGTGGCCGGGAATCGTCGACATCAACGAGGCTCAGGACGGAGGCTGTCCCGGGTTCTGGAACGCGTATTTCCCCGGCGAGGATCCTGACGAAATCCTCCGGAACTGCCGGAGGCGGCCGGAGTGGAGCAGGTTCTGGGACCGGATCTGCCCGTTCGGCGATCTGAGGTTCGTGGCCGAAGACGTATACGGCGAAGGCCGCAGGACAGAAGGCGAACTTGACGCGATGAACGTATATACGTCCGCAGGCGACTGTCTGGTCCGGATATTCAACGAGATCGTCAAAGGCCGGCTGACGTCCGACGATCCGTCGTTCTTCCTGCGCGACGGCCCGGACCTGGTCCTGATCTGGCCGTTCAGTCAGGAGACGGCGTAGATTCCGGTCTGAATCCGCGTCTTTCTTTTTTAACGTATGCGCATATAAGGCGAAAACTCTAGAAATTTCAGCGCATAATAAAGGCGTAGGGAACGAAAGGAGAAACTAAGATGGCAATCGCAATGATGATAACGGTCTGCGCGCTCTTCGTCGCGGGGATATTCGCGTACTTCGCCGCGAAAAACGCGCTTTCGCACGAGGACTTCAACCGCCTCCGCGCCCAGCTCGCCGAGAACGAGAAGACCTTCGAAGGGCGCGAACGCAACCGCCGCTTCGCCGAATTCCTCCGCGTGAACGGAATCGGCTAGGCGAAAACCCCATGGACTTCCTGACATAATCAAAGCGCAAGGAGGAAAGAAATGAAGAAACTTCTTATTACGGCCGCGATCGCGGCGTCCGCGCTCCTGACCGGGTGCGAAGGCGACTGGTGGGAGTCCAACCGGTGCGAACTCCTGGACCGCAACCATACGTTCACGAAGGCGACCGTCATGTACGGCAGCACCAACGTGGTCTACGACGTGGTCGCGTGGCGGGACTACCCCGACGGCGACGAGGTCCAGCTCTGGGTAAAGGACGAAACGAGCCCGCGCGGGCACAAGGTCGTGCTCACTCACTACTCGCGGGTGATCCTCGAGAATCCGAACCCGAAGTACGACCCCAAGTTCTGACGGCCGAAGCGAAAATCGTAGAAAGCCGGAGAGATTTCCGGCTTTTTATATCGCATGGGCTCGACCTTTCACCGCCGGCGGCTTCCGGGGAAACGCCGGCGGCATGTCGGTTATCTTCCGCTTCGGGGCCTCGGCTTTTTTTTCGTAGTCTATGCCGGGATTCCGCCGGGAAAACGCCCGGATCCGGGTAAATAAAAGACAAAGCAGAAAGGTCTAGATTTTTCATGGAGATAACGAACCCAAGCGTCAACGCGAGCCTGTCCGACAGTTCCAGGAACGACGACTCCTTCACCTAGTCCGGGACGACCGTCAACATCGGGCAGGGTGCGACGTATAACCAGAACTGCGGGAACGGCAGGGAGCTGACCCGGCGCAGGAGCATGTGGACGATGATAGCGTGGTCCGTCATGTGCGACGCCGTCATAGCCTGCATGCTGTTCTATCTGCACGGAAAGAACGCGGAAAGGGCCGTCATGGCGGAGAAGACGGCCGCCGTGGAGATAGCCAGGGCCATGAACGAGTCGACGAACATCCATAACAGGATGATGAAGCAGGCCAAGGAAGGGACGATATGGCTGCTGCGCGACGACATTTTGAAGACGATCGACTATCACGAGGCTACGCTCAAGATCACGCAGAAGCAGTACCGGCGGATAAAGGACGAGTACGAATACTACGTGTCGATCGGCGGAAATCACGACGTCAAGGACAGGTTCGAGACGTTTTTCGCCAAGATATACGGGACAGGGGAAATCAAGATGATCCCCGACGGCATGGAGAGGCGCTAAGCCGCCTGACGCGAATAGGCGATTCCGGGCCGGCTTTCATAGCCGGCCTTTTCTTTTTTCCCGCAAAGCGATCTCCGCGTTTTCCGGTTTCTCCCGGAAAGAGCCGGACGCGTCTTTTGTCCTTTTTCCGCGTTATTTGTTTTTTCATGGGCGCGACGGGCGAAAATCGTCTGGTTTTCGCGGCATAATAGACGCGTAAGGAGAAACAACAATGTACGAAGTCTACTACATCGAAAACGGAGAAAAGAAAAGCAAGCGGTTCGGAAACAGGGACGAGGCTTTCGGATTCCAGTCCGAGCTCATCGTGAAGCGCCGGCGCAGGGACGACGGTTCCTGGGACATCGAACTCGTCGGCGTCTACCGTATCTGAAACACCGACCTCGGGAAAACGGACCGGCCGGGAGAACCCGGCCAAGAGACGCCGGTCCAGATTTCCGTTTCCTTGCATGGCGTCGCGACCCGGTTTCGGCCGGGTCTTTTTTCGTACGGATGCCCGGGGCGAAAACGGGAATGCCGCCGGATAGACCGCGCGGAACGGCCGTTTTCGCCGCCTGAACGGTTTTTTCGAGGCATAATCTTCAGCCTATGGCAGAACATAAAGCGTCTCTCGGCCAGGCCGAAATCGAAATCAAAAGGATGATCGCGATCCTGAACGCCGCCTTCCCGAAATACTGGCGTATCCGCGTCGTACGGGACGTACTCCGCGGCGAATACCACGCCGCGCTGGCCGTCGAAAAGTTCAACGGCATCGACTGGACCAGATGCTGCGTTCCGGCGGATTCGTCGTTCAGCCATAAAAGCCGCGAAGCCGCGTTCAAGGCCCTTCTGGCGTCATGGTCGCGCCGCGAAGGCTGGACGGAGAAAATAAAGTTCTGGCCGAACCGGATAGTGGAGCTGCCCGTTCCGCCGGCGGCTTCGGCCGAGGAGCTGTGCCTGAAACTCGATCTGGCCGGCGAAAACCGCGATCGCGGCAGGACATAATAAAAGCATGAGAACCGTATTGAGAATCCTGACGAATCTGCTTGTTTGGCCGTTCAGGCTGATAGGATGTCTCGTCAGGAATATCGGAGACGCCATCATAGACGTAGACGCGGAATGGAACATGCCTGGAGACATGCCTTGGAAAAAGGCCGAGGCGAACAGGCTTCGGCGGAACCTGGCGTCCGGGCGAATCAAGGCGTGACGTGGTCCTGTCCAGGCGAAAAGCCGGAACGTCCGGCTGCAGAATAAAGGTACGAAGGAGATCCGGAAATGAAACCGAGTACCGTAAAATGCGATAGATGCGGCGAAGAAATCCACGACGACCTCATGGAGATCTCCGGAGGCGAAGTCTTGTGCGCGAGATGCAGGAGAATGCGCAACGAACCGATTTTTCCGCGGCGGCCGCCGAACGAGGATTTCTGACGCCGAAGCGCGTATGCGCGGGATAGCCGCGCTCGCGGCCGGCGGGATTTCGCCCGGGAACGTACCTGCCGCGGTCGTCGGCCTGATCGCCATAACGGCGGCCGTATAGGCGATTTTTATCCGAACCCGATCTGCCCAACCCGCGAATCGACGCGGCCGGAAAACCGCCGGACAGATCTCCTTACGAAACTGGCGGTTTTCCGGGCCGGTCTTCGGACCGGCTTTTCTTTTTCTGGCGGGCCTCGGCGTTTCAAGGGGCCTTGACCGGCGGGGGCCTCTGCGTTTCAGGCGAAAGCCCCGGGTCGACGCGCATATAATAGACGCATAAAGAAAACCATGAACAGAGAAAAAGAAACGAAAGCGGCCGAATATCTCGTATCCGCCCTGAACGCGGACGCGAAATGGCTCGCCATGGTGAAGGAAACCTACGACGTCAAGGCCGAAGCCAACCGCGGCCGCATCAAGCCTTTCGAAGATTGGGTCCGCGACGTGTGGGCGGAACAGAACGCGGCGGAGGCGAGATACCTGCCGGGCGGGGCTACCTGCGCGAACGCGCTCGAAGTCGCGAGGACCGAGTATTTCGGGGACGGAACCGTCAAAGAGGTCCGGAAGGCAAGGGCTGCCGCCGACTGGATGTCCTATATATGCGAGGGAATCGTCAACTACCGTTTTGACGTGCCGCGCGCCGACGAGGACGGAGCTGAGAAGATACGGAAAATCCTTTCCGACCGCGGATGCGCAGACGCGGAGATCGTCTACGACTTCGACCCCGAATTCCTTTCGGTCATCGGGTCGAGGCCGTTCGCGGGCGAAACATGCGGATCTTCCGCCGCATGATAACGGCGTAAGGAGGAAAACGACATGAGAGCGGTGCAGATAAGCGGGCAATGGTACGTGGTGAGGGACGACCCCTCGAAGGCGATCGGGTTCGTGGTGCTCGACGGGCCCTACGCGGAACAGCACTGGGCCGTCTCCGCCGCGAGGCTGAACGAAATCGAAGGATGCGAAACGTGAAGAAGCTCCGGTAAAAGCGTCTATTAGGCGAAAACTCGTTTTTTCTGCACGTATAATACACGCGCAAGGAGAAACGACAATGCAGAAACCTATAACAGAACAAGAACTCGAAGCTGAAGAAATGCTTCTTGATGACACGCTCATCAACGAAAGCAACTGCGCAGAACACTATCGTACAGACGTTCTCGCGATGCGCCGCCGCCTGAAGAAGTATGAATCGAACAAGCAGACGTACGCGCTTCTGCTTAACGAGTTCGTAGTCGCGTTGACTGACAAGTACTGGAAGTTCATCGAAGACATGCAAGACGACATGCCCGAAAACGATCTCGAGATCTACGCGGATCTCGAAGGTCGCGAGTACGAACCTGACGAGAACTGACAGCCTGTTCGAGACCGTGACATTTCGTCACGGTCTTTTCATTGGCTTTTTCGATCGGTTTCGCCCGGTAGAATCGAAGAATGGAGACCGAATACGAAAAAGCCCGAACGGCGCTGGACATGTTCTGCCGTGCCGCCGAAAACGCGACTGGCGACCGCTGGGAAATCCAGCGGCTAGAAAACGGGGATTTCGCGGTAGTCCAGACGTTCAAGGCGGCGAAGAAGACGCTGGACGATCCGAACATCCCGGACGAGGAAAAGAAACTCATGGTCACGGGCGTGCTGTTCTGCACGTCGTCCGGAAACCTGGCCGATCTGGCGAAATGCCTGGTGCTGACGTTGTCGCACGGGTCTCCGGGTTTTGTTTCGTCTTGGTCGTCATGTCCTCTGCCTTTCCTGAACGGATGCGCTTCGGTCGAGGAAATGACAGTGCGGCTTGCCGCCTGCTGCTGAATCCGGAGCGGGAAACAAGAATACCAAGGAGCATATCATATGAAGAAAATCATCAAGATAACGTCCTACGGCAGATATCCCATGTATGTCCATGCGGCATATGACAGGTCAGGGAATGTCATTAGATATTTTCTGCTTAACTATCTTCATGGCGCAGCTCCCGTTGATCCGGAGGACGTGAGGGATGTGATGAAGATCGCGAAAGCCGAGGCTATTGCCCGTGGATTCGATGAAGTTCATGCGTCCACTATGGAGTACAGGCCCAGGAAATAAAGGAAGTATAGTTATGGATTCCGGGGCGAGCGGAACCACTCGTGTCTGTTCAAGTATGAGCACACGCGGACCGGTAGAGGCGTTTTCTGGAAAAAGCCTATATAAGGGCCCTTGAAAGGGGCCAGCCCCTAAAAAAAGAAGACCAGGCTTCCGGCCCGGTCTCTTTCTTTTCGTTTTCGCCGTACTGTCAGTACATGCGGCGCAGCGTCTCGATGGCTTCGTTTACGACGTGATCCGGAAGAAGCTCTTCTTTCTCCTGGAACCCGTCCTCTTCCGGAAGGACGTTCGCGGGCCCGTCGACGATCTCGAACGGGACATAGACGTTGCACGTCGCGACATAATCCCAGTCGCCGAACCTGTTCTCTTTCGGCCTTACGCCTTCCGGATCGGCTTCGGCGGCGTCCGCGACGGCTTTCTGCACGTCAGATTCGGAATACTGCAGTCCGTATCCCGTCCGCAGCAGCGCGTCGTAGATCTTCGTAAGGTCGGACTCCACGTCATCCTGCGGATCTTCGGCCCATTTGTTCAGGCCTTCGTACCAGCCTACGTCCTCGTAAGACAGCACCAGCTTGTCGGAATCTTCGATCCAGGCTCTGTCGGCGGTCAGATCCCCGGCTTTCTGGAGGCGTTCCAGCGTAAGCGACAGCAAATCGAACGCCGCGCCTGTCGGATCAGACGCCGCCGATTCGTCTACGCCGGCGGCCCTGGCCGCGGCCAAATACAGCGCAAAACTGGTTTTCCCCTGAAACGGCTCGGCGACTATTCCGTACTCCCGCAGGACTGAATTGATTTCATCGAGACCGGGCGCAGGCGGCGCGAACGTCAGCATGTCGGGGGTTATCCCCTGCCGGCCAGGCTCAAAGCCTGCTTTACGCAGCGCGTCTACCGCTTCCTGAGTCAGGCTGTCGCCCCTGTCGAAGAACTCGTCGAGAACATCCTGCGCCAGGTCTCTGGCCGCGTCGTATTCGCGTTTGCCGGAAAATATCTTGTCTATGGACTTGATGAACGCCAGGAGGGACGTCTTCTGGAAATTATAGCTGCGGCCCAGCACGATTTTTCCGGTTCTCCTGATTCGCATGCCGGCCATTCTCTGCCGGACGGCCGGAGGCAGCGCGGCCTTGATCTTCTCCGCGGCGGCGTCCAGTTCCGATCCCGGCTCGCACGAAGCCTGGAAGCCGAGGATGATCTAGCCGACGTTCGACGTGACGAGCTTGTCGGCATCCTGACCGTACGCGTCGGATTCGCCGAGATCGAGTTTCGAAGCCTTTCCGACCTCGTTGATCTGCGCCTGGCCGTAAGTCAGCCTGCACGGGATCCTTACGACGCAGTCCGCCGCGTAGTCCCAGTCGCCGAACCTGTTCTCCTTCCGGCTGATCGCCTCTTCGCCGTCTTTCTTCACCAGCTCGGCCGCGTCGGCGATCGCCATCTTCACGGAGTCGTGGGCGAACTCGAAGTCGAACCCGCTGGACTTCAGGAACTCGTCGTGGATCTTCGTCAAGTCGGACTCGACGTCGTCTTCGACTTCCTCCGCGAACCCGCCACTTTCGGCCGGACCGGAAGCGCTGGCCGCGTGTCCTTCGTACCAGCCGATTCCTTTATAGGTCAGGATAAGTTCGTCGCCCGCGCCGTCCCATTCGCATTCGTCAGCCGCCAGATCTTTCCGCGCCGTCAGCCTGTCGATCGTTCCCCAGAGCTCGTCGTCTGCCGCTTCGAGGTCTTTGTCGTCTTGGACGTAGGTGTTGGACTCGTCGAGGGCGAACTTGTCCTTTATTCCCTCGAGCGCGATCCGAAGGCCAGAACCCGGTTTGCACATCTTGATGAGCTTGTCGAGCAGTTCCGACTTGGTTGGCTCCTTCTCCGACTCGGTCACCGCATCGGTCGCGGGATCGTCGACGACGTTCTTCAGGACGTTTATCACCTTCTGGTCGTTCCTGGATTTGGCCGCCGCAAGCAGCTCCTCCATCTCTTCGTACTTCATCGTCTTCCCGCCGAACAGCCTGGACTTCAGTTCGTCGTACCTGTTGCCTTCGGCGTCGAACTCGTCTTCCGACTCCGCCGCGATTCCTTTATCTATCAGAAATGCCATTTTACGCTCCTTGACTATGTTTGAAATTATTTACCTCGGGCGAAAACGAAAGCTACCGGAACATATAATAAAAACGTAAGGATAAAGGACTTCAGATGAAGACTAACAGGAAAAGACTTATCGCATGGGCGGCGATTTCGCTTCTCGCTTCGGCTCCGCCGACGTCGGCGGGGCGCGAGATCGAGAAACCCGAGACGGCCGTACGGCTGGTCGAAGGCAGGACGTTCAGCGTCCGGAAGAACAGGAACGGCTTCAGGTTCCCTAAGAAGGTGAAGCCGTCGTTCAGGAACACGGGAAGGCGCTGAGGAGGAACCGGCATGAACTGGTGGCCAGGAGCGGGCGGGCGGTACAACAGGGATTTCGCGGCGGCCGTCGCGCGGGCGAAGCTCGCGGACCGGAAGAAGTTCAGGTTCAAGGGGAACGTCTACCTCGTCGCGGACCACGTCAAGGGAGTCCTCGCGGACGTCCGCGAAAAGAGATATAGGCTGAAGATGGTCTGACAGGCGAAAACCTTGGCTTTTCCTGCGCATAATAAAGACGTAAGGAAGAAAACGAACATGGGCAAACACAGGTATACATGCTGCATCTGCGGAGAAATCCATATTGGCTACGGGAACAATCCGGAGCCCCTGGCGAGTAAGGGGTCGTGCTGCGACCGGTGCAACGCCGAAAAGGTGATTCCGGCGAGATTCGCGGCGTTGGCGACGTCGGGCGAAAACCGCCGTCAGGCGAAAACCGTCTTATAAATCTATCATCTAGGCGAAAACCCTATATCGTCCACGGTATAATAAAAGCGTAAAGGGAAAAAAAACGATGAAAACTTCAAAGTTCATTAAAATGCAGAAGCCGCTCAAGTATGACGTCAAGTGCGGAAACAAGGTAGTTCTGCCTGCCGGCACCGAAGACGTCTACATCAAGTTCCGCGGTTCAAGGCTTACCTATGTCTGTCCTCAGACCGGCAAGACCGAACGTATGAACGTGTATCTGCATCACGGCAAGTGCTATCACGGCTGGTAATCGAAAAGACACGAAGGGGAAAGGAAGAAAGATCGGGCCGATTTCGGCCCGATCTTTTTATGTCAGGCATTTCGGACGTTTCGCCTGGTTGATATCTGTTTCGGATATTCTATCTGGCGGACATTTCCGGAAATCCTTCTGTTTTATGCCTTACGCCGTCCCGGACGCGCCTTCCGGGCGGTCTTCGGCGGATCTGGTTTCCCTGGGCCTGCCGTTTTTCTTTTAGGGGGCCTTGACGTTCACCAGCGGCAATCGTCCAGCATATGGGCCAAGAAATCTATATAGGTCGATTCGCAGAGCCTATACGGATTGTCGGTGGTCGGAACTATGCTGAAAATGCGCAGCGGCTGGCTTTTCCGGACAGGCAGTGTCTTTCCGTCCAGCGTCGCCAGGGCCTGATCTACCCCCGGTTCAAAGGAGTCGGATACGCGCATGTTGATGAAAGCTATCACGCCGTCGGTGCTCTGCCTCGGTTTCCTGTCTTTGCCGTAATTCAGCGCGGTGACGCGGAGAGAGCTCCTGTCGTAGTCGAGTTCGCCGGAATCGCGTTTTTCGTTAAGCCAGTCCGTCGCCATCTTGAACGCCCGATCGAAGTCGAGGTTAGTCCCGAGCGTCTTGACCGTAAACATGTCGTAGTCCTGCATCGGCGTAAGGACGTCGAGCCTGTAGTTCTTCGTGGTCTTCTGGCGGAACTGTTTGCGAATGGCAAGGAAATCGAACAGATCCCGTATGTCGCCGGGACCGGCGTCGAGATCGTCGGATTTCGCTTCGAGCGGAGGAGGCGTCCCGGGTCCAGGGTTCGCCGTTTCATGTTCGAGCGTATCGGGATCGACGTAAAAAGACCTGCAGTACATCTTCAGGACGCCGGCGTTCTGCCGGAAGAGGTTTACAGTATGGCATATCCGCAGCGTCCTGTCAGGTTCGGCGATACCGAGCGTCTCGCGCATCTTACGGCTGTGGCCGGGCACGTTCGGGTTTTTGTCCAGCTGCGTTTTCGCCAGGGATACCGCGCCTGTCGAAATGCCGTCGAACGGCTTCAGGCCGGCGAGGACGCCGAAAACGGTAGGTTCATCTTCCGTAGAATAGAACAGATCCAGGTTTTCGAGCTGCGCGAACCGTCCGTCGTCTACGTCGTAGTAGTATTCGAGCGACACGAACCCTCCGTCCTCGTTTCTCATGTTGCGGATCAGGTTGGAGAACCTGACGTCCAGGTCGATTATGACTATGTTTTTCATTCTTCGTTTCCTTCTGCGTTAAAGCCCGAAATCGGTCACCAGGATCACAGGCTGTCCGTCCCTGTACGTTTTCCCCCAGTTGTCGGCGTGGTCGATGTCTTTCAGGCATCTGCCCTGCTTCTCCATTATCAGGCGCTGGAACGACATCAGGTCCCTGACGACGCGCTCCTATGGAGCGTTCAGCACCCCGGAATCGAGCATCAGGTTCAGCATCCGGCTTTCTCCGGATTCGGCGTATTCCTTGAGCCTGTCCGCCATCCATGTAGGCGTCTGGGTGAATATGTCGGTAAACTCCTTCATCGTCGGCTCTTCGGCCACTTCGAACGCTATGGCGAGCCCGTCCCGCGACCAGTCTATCAGATGCGGGAAGCATGTCAGATCCGGCCAGGCCAGCGCTTCCTGCAGTTCCCTGAGCGACTGGTTGTTCCATGCGTTATATTCGAACTTGTACGCGACGTTCGAATCGGATACGAATACCATCCTGGTCGTCCCTTTGCCGACGAAGCGCATTCTTTCGCGAATGTCCGGCGGGAACATTTCTCCGTAAAGCCGCTCGAACACGGAGAGAGGCTGCCGCTCTAGATCTTTAGGCCACGTGGCGAGAACCTGCGCATATCTGTCCTTGAAATCCCTGAACCACGCCGAAACCGGATCGCCGGTGTCGGATTCGTTCAGGCCGGGCCGAACCAGCCGATAGCCTTTCGGCAGTTTATATACTGGCAGATGATATTTCATGAAATTATTTACTCTTCAGGCGAAAACCCCGTAAACCCGCGCCATATAATAAAAACGGAGGACGAAAACGCGATGGACAGGACAGAAGGAAAAGAGAAGGTTTCGATAGAAACCGCGCGTGAACTTATCGCGCGCTGTTCCGACGGGCTCGACCGGAGATCGCCGGAGTTCGCGGAACTCTACGAAAGGCTCTGCGCCGAGATGAAGGCGGAAAACCGCGGCGAAGGCGAAAACCGCGAAGACCGTCCATATAATAAAAGCGCAAGGAGAAAAACGGCGATGAAGAAAATCTGGATAGCCACGTACGTGGACCGCGGGGAGACCTGCGACGGCAAGGCGCGCGTCCTGAAGGCGTGCGCGACCGAGGAGGAGGCCCGGAACGAAGTCCGCGCCGACATCGAGAAGTGGGCCGACGACCGCGCGGGCGAAAACGTCGAAGTCGATTTCGACAGGATGTCCGCGTCCTACCGGGACAACGACGACGGGTGCGAGTGGAACGTCGAGGAGGTCGAAGTCCCGGAGTGATCCGTCGGGCGAAAACCTAGGAAATCCCGCGGCATAATAAAGACACGTGAAACAAACAACAAGGAGAAAACAAATGGCAAAGACAACCAAGACCACGCAGACCAGCAAGGCGGCCGCGACCCGCGCCGCCGCCGAAAAGGCGATCGCCGAGAAGCGCAAGGCCGTTCGCGGCGCCGCTCTCTACGGCAAGATCAAGGACGCGGTCTATAAGGCGATCGAGACGGCCGCCTCCGAGGGAATGCTCGGAATCGCGCTGTCCGACGACAAGATGAAGATTCTGGGCGAGCTCGGCTCTCCTGACGTTCCGGTCGCCAAGGCGCTCGTCGAATGCGAGAACCCCGTCCTCGTGGCGGAGACCCTCGTCGAGGATCTCGAGTCCGACGGATATACGGTCCTTCGTCTGCTCGGCTGCCCGATCGCGATCGCGTGGCCCGAGCCCGACGCGGAGTAATCCGGAAACGCCGAAAGGTCTGAGGTTCCCGACGGCCTGGCGCCGGGGGCCTCATGCTTTTTCGGAGGGACGAAAACGCGAAAGAAAAAATGACCGAAGAAGACCTGGACAGAATGGCCGTCCTGTGCGGCAAAGACGGCGAAGATTCGCCGTATATCGCGAAAGCCGCCGATTTCGCGGAAGCCGTCGATTTCCTGAAATCGGATCGGGAAGCCATGAACATGTTCATGGAGATGGCGCAGCTGCTGCGGGACGTACGGGACATGCGGAACCTTCTGGGCGAAAGCAACGAAATGTTCAGGGAATTCGCCGAACCGGCGTGCCAATACGGCATAAAGATTTCCGGCAGGCTTATCGAAAAGACGAAAAAACGCGACAAGGTCTTTCCGGCTATGGCGGCTTTGGCGCTGGCGTATTCGCGGCGGGCGGACGAAAAGCCGAACGGAAACGCGGAACCGGATAGGTCGGTCGAATGAAGCGGCCGTTTTTCAAGATCAACTGGATAGACGCCGAAGGTCATACCGGATTTACAGACGTCGCCGCGGAAAACGTACTCGCGGCGGAGCGGAAGTTCAGGCTGAGCAGTCCCGACGTCGAATGCCTGACGATCCTGCCGGGCGAAAATCAGAAAAGCCAAAACGCACAATAAAGGCATGAAGCTCGAAACCCACAGCTGCAAAATACCGACGTGGGCGCTGAACTACCTGGTCAACGGCGACGCCGAAGGCCTGACCGAGGAAGACCTCCGTCTGGTCCGCGAATGGGAATGCCAATGGGACGCGCCGATTTCGATATCGGCGTCGGGCGATCCGTACTTCTCGAACTGCCCGGCGTTCGGGCTGCCGTGCGACGTGGAAGAATGCGAAGTGCTCGTGCACAAGGAGAAATGACGTAGAGAAGACCGGAAAGACGGTAAGGACGAACGACCCGAAGCTCGCCTTGCGGACGCTGTGCCGGGCACGAGGTCGAGCTGCCCGAGTACGACTGGGGCAAAAAGACCGGATCCTGAAGCGCATAATAAATGTTCAGGGAAAATAAAGGAAATTGCCATTATGACAATTCAAGCATTGATTGAAAATTGCAATTTTGCTGTTAAGAATGCTGGTGTTGAATCGGATTCTTTAGTTAAGATTCGTTTGCCGGATGGAAAGGAATACGAATTGAAAACTACTGAGATCAAAAAACACAAGTCACCTTTTGGCGGTTGGCACCAGCTTGTCATTCATGCAGATTGCTAGAGAAATAAGACATTGATATAATGTCTCCGTCAGCTAACCTAACAACAAAGAAGACTGACGCGGTCGGCCGAGGCGAAAAGACCCCCGTTCTCCCACGCATAATAGAGGCGCAAGGAGAAACGGCAGATGAGAAAAACCGACTATGACGTCGAGGCGCACCGAGGGGATTGCCCGTACGGCGAATACCTCAGCGCGCATTGCCTGGACGAAATCGTGGAGGCCGTCCACGCCGTCTTCGCCTGGGAGGAGGCCTGCAGGACCGGCGGAAACCCCGACCCCGCGTCTATCAACTTCGAAATCGACCGGGTCGTCGACGAAGACGGAAAAGACCTCACCGAAGAGGCCAAGAGAATCCAGGAGCGCATGAAGGCCGAAGGCTGGAAATACTACGAAAAGGGAACCCCGGCGTCAGGCGAAAACCGCGAACGCCCTCGCGCATAATAAAGGCGTAAGGAGAAACGGCATGAACAAAACGCAATCAGATGAGGAGGCGGTCGCCGCCATCGAGGCGGCGTTTCCCGAGTTCAGCGGCAGGCGGAGCGTGCTCGATGCGCGCCGGCGCGCAAAGTACGCGGACGACTTCCCCGAGGACATGGTCGAGGAACGGACCAGCTGGGACGAGCTGAAGGGAATGTTTGATGACGTGCGCGAGGGCTTCCAGGCGCTGCTCGATCTGGTCGCGAAGCTCTCCGAAAGGGGAGACCTCGCGGATGGCGTCCCTGTGACCGTCAGGACGGCGGGTGAGCTTGCGCAGGCGCTGCGCGGCGTGGACCCCTCGTCGAAGCTCTGCCTGAACGTGACGGCCACCGTGGCCGGGAACCTCCGCAAGAGGATCAGGACTGCGGACCAGGCGAAGGGCTGCGCCGTGGAGCTCGACTCGTTCACGTGGACCGAAGGCGGCGAGGCGCGCGGGCCGGTCGTGATGATCGGGAACGAGCTTGACAGGGAGATGACCGTCGGGGCGGACAAGACTGCGCCCGGGAACTGACGCCGGCGAAAACGGCCGGACTCCTGCCCTATAATAAAGCCATGAAGAAGCCGATTACAGACCTCGACAAGTACGACGAGGACACGACGGACATCGAACTGCAGAACCGCGGCATGCTCGCTCAGAAGGACGGCACGGTGAGGATGATTCTCTACGCCTGGCTTTCCGAAGCGCGCAAGGAGCAGAACCGGAAGGGCAGGACATGGGGATGGAGGTACTGCCCGTTCGAGGAGGGCGAAAAGGTGTCGAAGACATACTACGGGCTGAAGCTGACGGGCAGAATCGCCATGATCGACCGCGACTACTACGAAGGCGACTGCCCAGTCCTCTACGTGAACCTCGACAGGCGGTCTTCGAAGAAATGGCTCGACCGCCTGACGGCGTAGGCGAAAACCCAGGCCGCGTGAGCGCATAATAAAGGCGTAAGGAGAAAACAACATGAAGAAGACGATCTACACAGTCCAGTACGTCTCGACGTACAACGGCATATACGACAACCACCCGCGCATAGTCAACGTCGAGGCGCCGGACGGAATCGGGCGGAACGAGATGGAAAGGCTCTGCGGCGAAAAGCTCGATGACTTCGTCCGTCTGTTAAAGTTCCAGAAGCTCAGGATAATAAAGCTCGCGTAAAGCGGACACGCTCGGTATAAAAGGAAAGCCCGCAGGCGAAAACCAGTCCCGTCCGCGCGTATAATGAAGGCGTAAGGAGAAAACAACTATGACACTGCCAGAAATCATGTTCGCGGTCGCCGAGTCCCATCCGGACTGCAGGCGCTTCAGGTTCGAGACGCTCACGCGCCCCGCCCTCACCAAGAAGAACAGGACCACCAAGGAGCCGACGAACTTCGTCGTCGAAATCCGGTCCAGGTTCGTCGCCAGCCTCGGCGTGAACTACGAGAAGGAAGTCAACGACCTCCGCGAGTCCCAGGGCCTGGCGCGCGACTTCGAGGCCCAGAAGCCGTCAGGCAAGCACTACGTGAACGGCACGAACTGGCTTATGGAGGCCGACAAGACCCCGGGCAGGTTCTACGCCGCGCTCAGCCGGTTCGAAGGCCGCGAGACGACCTACCTGGTCGACGGCGTCCCCGCGACGCCTGAGCAGGTCGAGGACCTCAAGGCCAACTACCTGCCGAAACCCGGCGCGCCGAGCCCGGTCGAGTGGCGGACCTACTCTATCGAGTCCGTCGTCTCGGCCGTTCCGGCCTGACGGCCGGCGCCCACCGTCGAGAGACAGGAGGGCCTTGGATTTTCCTATGCGCGATCAGTCCGCGGAAAGCATGACACAGCCGGAGTGATTCATCGGCCTTGGTCAAGGCGCCGCGGAACGCGGAACAGAATCGGTTCCGCGGTACAATGGCAAAGTACGCCCGGTTAACAGCCGGGAGACGCCCGGTCGGAACGGGCACGCGCAAAGGGCCTTGGCTTTTCAAGGGATTTTTCTCCTGGCCTTCAGGCCGAACCGGACCGGCTTCGCGCCGGTCTTTTTATTTTTTCCGGTATAATCAGACATAATGCCAAGGAAAAAGACAGCGCCGAAAGTTTCGCCTGGACGGGCGCCCCACGTCGGGCGCAGGCCGAAAGCCCGCGTCATAGGGCCTGACGTCCTGTGCGCGCAGCCTATGCCGCCGAAGAAGCCAAGGAAGCCGAGAATAAAGAGATCGCCGGCGATCGTCGTCGGGTCTCCGGCAGCCCCGGCCGCGCCAGTCTCGAGCTCGGCCGTCCGCTCTATGGCCAGCTCCCTCGCCGCGGCCAGATTCGCCGCCGCGCGGCGCATACTGAAGGAGGAGGCCGACGCATTCAGGACGATGGACGTGATCCAGTCCGTGATATTCTTCGGCGCGGCCGCGACAGCCCTCTTCCTGGATAAAGTCGGTCTTGCCGTCTCGATGCTGGCGGTAGGGATGTTCGTACCGATGCTGATCCGGCGCGGGATCGCGAAGTGGCGGGATAGCCTGATGCCGTAAGTTCCTAGGCGAAACGCCTTGTCTTCCCCGCGCATAATTAAGACGCAAGGAGAAAAAAGAATGTCCAGAATAATCTATACCGAGACAGACCGCGACTATCCGAAGGGATATTATGAAGACGCGATCAGCGTCACCAAGGTGCGCAACGCCATGCGCAAGGCGGGCTATGAGCTCGTGAACGCGTCCAACGACCGCCGCAACAACGTGCTCGATGGTTCGTCGGGTTTCATCAAAGACCCCGCGTCGGGACGTCTCGTGTACTTCAGCGCCGACGCCTCGGCGTGCTACAACGGCGACAAGATCCTCTACCGGCCCGCCAAGCACGATCGCGATTACACCGGCGGGGACAACCGGTACGTCGATTTCTCGAAACTCGGCCAGGCCGTAGCGGACCTGTTCGCGCACCCGGAGTGCTGGAATTAAAGGAGGAAAACACTATGTCCAAATACGCGGTATTCGTGGACGACGGCCTGTTCGACACGTTCGACGACAAGGAAAGGGCGAAAGCCTGCGCGGCCGAGGAGCGCGCGGCACTCAGGACGGAAGGCCGGAAGAGCTCGTGCTTCGTCAAGAAGATGACGAAGGAAGAAGAACGGATGTTCGGCTGAGCCGGGCGAACCCGCCGACGCGCTCAGCGCATAATCAGGGCATGGAAAACCTCGCAGAGAAGATCGCCGAGCTGAAAAAGCTGGAGGCGGAAGCTCTCGCCGGCGCGAAAGCCGACGCGGCGGAAGCGGTCGCGAAGATCCGCGGAAAAAGATCTTCATCTTCGCCTTTCTTCGTCGTGAAGCTGTCTGACCTGGCCGACGGATGGTCGGCCGAGACATACGTCCCCGAGGCGCAGGCCAAGACGGTCGAAAGGGCGCTCGACAGGCCTACGGTCGCGGGCATGATCTCGGCCGCGAGGGAGACGATTTCGTCCGGGCGCGCGAAACTCGACGGACATCAGGTCGTTCTTTCGAAGAGGACGCTCGGAATCCTGGCCGGGTCGGAGCTCGGCAGATGCGCCGCAGGCGAAAAGCCGGAAGGCGCCGGAGCATAACAGAACCGCAAGACGAGCCGGTAGCATAGAACGCGGAAGCGCGTCGGCGTCCGGAAACGGCGCCGGCGGAGAAGGGGACGCATGGGCCCCGAGTGCAGACTGCGGCGACGCAGGAAGACGGTGGGCCCGATCCCCGCCCCAGGCTCTCCATCTTACGGAAAACGGACGGCAGGCGAAAACCGCGCCGGCTTTCCCGTATAATAAACGCGCAAGGAGAAAACAGCGATGAAACCCAATACCTATATCATATACGTCACGACGCCCGACGGCTGGCGCAAGTCCGCGACCCGCAAGGGTCTTACGGTCCAGGACGTCCTCGCCAAGTGCCCGCCGGCATGGATCAGGAACAGATACCCGATCGTCGAGATCGAGATTGCCGATAAGAACGTGCCGTCCGGCGTCCGGAAGTACGAAGGGCCCGTACCGCGCTGGCCGGAAGGCTGAGTCGCCGGTTTTAGGCGAAAAACCCCAAAAACGCAATGTATAATCAGAGTATCGGAGGAAAAACGATGGAAGACGAAATACTCAAATGCTGCCGCGACGGCTTGAGGGACGCAGGCTACGACAACGTCGAGCTCAATCCGGGCGGCGTATACGTGGAAATAGACGGAACACCCTATTCAGTCATGGTCATCAAGTGCGAAGGAGAAACGACATGAAAATCAGAATGAAGCTCGGAGACGGAACTTTCACGACCGCAGACGTCTGGTGGCATCCGCAGATCGAAATCGGAGGGATCGCGACAGGCGGCAAGACCGTAAGGCCGGCCGGACTGTGGACGACCGACACCATTATCATGAACCATCTCGAGCATGTCAACGCCATGCGGCGCGGAGACTGCATTCCGGAACGCGATCTGTCAGACGGGGACGCCGTCATCAGGGGAATCGAGTGCGCCGAGGCGCCGCTCGAGATATACGTCCAAGGCGAAACCGAGGAACCGTGGCGCCACACCGGAAATCTCATACGGGAGGTGCCGGCTGGCGATCTGCCGGCCGCGCTATGACGCCGGAAACCAGAATCGATACGCCCGAGTCTTTGGCCGCCGACCTGGAAAGGTGGGCGGACGAAGACATCCATAACGTAGGGCGCGACGTGCTCAGGCGCGCGGCGCAGGGTTTCGCCAGGCGTGTCAGGGCCTTGGCTTTTTCGGTGCCTGAAGTGGCCGTCGTAGGGCCTGACGGAAAAAACTGCGGCGAAGGGTTCTATTTCGAGATGCCTCAATGGCAGGAATACCCGATTTTGACCGGGAAACCCAGAAAGATTCCGACCGTACGCTGTCTCGCCCGTTATGATACGGGCGACTGGGGCCTGCCGAATAAGGCGAGACTTTCGAGAATAACGCCTCCGCACAGGTTCGTTCCGACCGGCAGGTTCGTTTCGCTGCTGGATCAGCCGGAAGAGCCGGCGAGTCCGGGATCCTCGTCAGGGGCCTGACGTTTCCAGTAGAAGTAAATAGTTTTTCGACGGCGGGTTTCCGATGTTCCTACCAGGGTTTTCGGCTACCGCCGTCGATTTTTACGGCGTAGTGAGTAAATAACAATGTTCTCTGGTAGGAACAAAGAGGAAACGTTGAAATGAACTACGCCGAAATATACGAAGCCGTCATAGCCAGGTACAGGCAGAATCCGCCCGACAAGCAGAAAGAATATTGCGAAGACCACCATGTGAAGCCGAGGTCGTTTGGTGGAACGGACGATCCGGAAAATATCGTGACTTTGCCGATAAGGGTACATATCTTCTGCCACGAGCTGCTGTATAAGCATTGGAAAGATCTGGCGTGGCAGACACGAGATGACGAAGTAATCAGCAAAGCCGGTCTCATGGCATTGGCGTTAGACAGACTTCGCAATGGAACAGAGCGCCAGACAAAAGTCTCTATGAACTTCAAGTCCAAAGTATTCGCCAACGCAAAAGCCGATGGACATGAAACGCTTAAGCACATGATATGGATTAACGACGGCCAGAAAAACACGATGGTCGATTCAAGAAATCCGAACGCTATTCCCGCCGGCTGGTCGCGAGGCATGCTTTACAGAGATCAGCGTAAAGGAAGAATATGGGTCACCAACGGAAAAACTGATTTACGTTTGGATCCAGGCATTAAAATACCGGTTGGCTATATTAGAGGCAGGACCAAAGGCTGTAGTTCGGCGGCGCATATGACTTGGATCACTAATGGCCATACCGATAAATACATTGACAACAGCGAAAGCATACAGATCGGATGGCGTAAAGGACGTTCGGGCATAGCGGGCGAAAAGTCGGGTCAAATTAAACGTAATAGAATACACGAATATAACGGAAAACTGTATACGAAAGTTGAATTGTCAAAACTGCTGGGATATTCCATGAACCATATTTGCCAGCTGCTGAAACAGGGATTAACGCCCGACGACATAGCTGCTCGAAAAAACAGCAGAGTAAATAAAAAAAAGGTATTAAGCGATGACTAAAGAGCAATTTGAAAGCGTTCTTCGTATACCGACTTGTTCACGACACGAAGACATGATGCAGGAGTTTCTGCTCGAGTGGGCCGGCAAGCACGGCTATTCGGCGAAGAAAGACGGCAAAGGAAATATCTTGATGTCGAAAGGCCAGACCGGCCCCGGCAAATACGCTGTCGGTCTCATAAATCATATAGATTCCGTCCACCACGACCAAGAGGAGATGGTCAAGCAGCATATCTATAAAGAACTTGTTTGGGAAGGAGACAAGGTCACTGCGATTAATCCGCTGCTTCCCAAGCGCGGCGGATTCAGCTCCGGATGGGAGACGTCGTGGAGGAAAGACGGCAAGAAGTCCGTGAAACAGCCAAGCCTGTTCGATAAGGATTCGGCGATAGATGTTAAACTGGACGCCGACGGCACATACTATGAAATAAAAGACGAAAAACCCGAAGAAAAGAAATTAGAGAAGAAGCCCGAGGAAAAAGACGAAAAGAAGCCGGAGAAGGAAAAGAAACCCGTCGAAATGGGCAGGCAGACAGGCCTCGGCATGGACAACCAGGGAGGTTGCGCGATCGCGCTTGCCGTCATGGAAGACCTGCCTGTATGCAGAGCGGCGTTCACAGTAGAAGAAGAAATCGGAATGCTCGGCGCCCGTGCCATGGATATGCACTTCTTCGACGACTGCGCGTTCGTGTTTTCGAACGATTCGCCCGACAGGAACCGCGGCACCCACTATTCGTCCGGCGTACAGCTGTACAGCGACGAGTTCTTCAAGGAGCATCTGCAGAAGATCTGCGCCGACCACGGGCTGACCGATTTCAGGTCAGAGCCGTTTACCTGCATTCTGAATGTCCGCAACCATGCGCTTCCCGACGGAAAGCACCTGGAATGCCTCAACTTCGGGAACGGCGGCTACAACGCGCACCTGGACACGGAGTACGCCAAGTTCTCCGACGTCTGCGCGGCCGAGGAGCTGCTCCGGGCGCTGTGCACGGGAATTCCGTTGAATAAACAGTATTCATCCGACATAGAAAACGAATACAGATCATGGAGCGGCTACAGCGGCGGAGGTTATGGCGGCTATTACGGAGGAGGCTACGGCGGGAGTTCGAAACCGTGGAGACGCGACGATGACGACGATGACGCCTGGTGGAGCAGCATCACGCAGAAAAACAGGACTTCGCCGACGGAAATAATCAGGGATTTCCCCGGACATTCCGACGACGAAGAAGGCGCGTTCTCGTTCAGGTTCCGGAAGCCCGGGTTCGCCGCGACGGCCGTGCTGGCCCTGCGCAGGCTGCAGAACCAGATGAAAGGCCGTTTCGATTTCGACCGGAACGGAGACATCATCACGGTATCGGGAGATCTGTCCGCGCTGCGGATTACGTATATGGCGTGCTTCAACGCCGAAAACCAGAAGAGATACTCGCAGTGGCAGGACTTCTTGAGAAGCGTCGAAGGGGCGAAAGACGCTTTCGAAAAGGCGGTGACGTTCGAAGAGGACGACAGCAAGATGGCCCACGGGCCTAAAGACAGATGTACGGTCGTCATCTACACCGACAAGGAAGAATGCGCCAAGCTGAAGGCCGATCCCGGGTTCAGGAATCTCGATCTGGACATAGAAGGGGACGGCGATCTTTCCGTGACGGGCGCGCTTGAAGAGGTCAAGAAAGCGTGGGCCGCGGGATGTACCGTCATGAACAAAGGCAAAATCTCGCTGGACTTCAGCGGGCTTTCGGCCGAAGACCAGGAGGAATTCTGGGACGAGGTCGATTTCCCGGACGATCAGGACCAGCCTGAAGACGTCGATTCTTAGGACGACGACGTAAACGATTTCTGGAAATGGTACGACAAGAACCGGGACTGAATGTCGGAAACCGCGTGTGAAGAGGATTTCGACGCGGTTTCTTTTCGATCAAAAGAAAAAAGACGGCTTTCGAAAGCCGTCTTTTTTGCTGGAGCGTCCCGTTTCATTTCCTGCCGAACCGGCATCCCCTCATGTTATCTACGAACCGCCCGATTTCGAGATAGGACAGTATCCGTTCGAGTTTCTGCTCGTTGACTTCCAGAAGCTCGCCGTTCTCGAGGTGTTCTTCTACTATTTCGCCGTAGACGTCCTTGGCCGAAAGCGCGAGCTGGGCGCTTTTCCTGGCGAATCTGCCGAATTCCTCGGATCCGAAGAAACCGTTCAGGTCGTCGTCGAGAATCCGGGCTTTCGGCGAATCCGCGATTTCCAGGAACCAAAGCCCTTTGCTGTTCTCGAAATACGCGGCATACGCGATTCCGGTATCCAGATCGACGAAACCTCCCTGTGACATGCGGCGGAAAGACCTGGAGACGTCCGCGGCGAGATTTTCGTCTATCTTCGCCGCGGATCCGGAAGTCCAGCCGAAGGATATGCACTTCATGGCGACGCTCCTCCAGCCGCAGTTTCCTTCGTTGTCAGGAGGGCTCCAGCCGAAGCACGAGGCGGATCTGAGATCTAGACGTTCGAACGCCATCGATTAACCCCTGATTAAACGATCGCAGAACCGGATCAGAGATTCGTTCAGCTCGAACTGGTTTTCGGACTCGACTTCGTTTCCGGGTTCTTCTTCGTCGTCGCCGCCGAAATCCTCTTTGTCCTGTTTAGTCTTTTTTTCGATGTCTTCGTCTTCGTCTTCGTCGACCTGGTGGAGGTTGTGCGGCTAGTTCTTAGGCTTACGGTATTCGTCTTCCTCGACTTCGCCGTCGGCTTTCTCCTCGACGAACTCCTTCATCATCTTCTCCGGATCGGCGTCGCATTCGGAAACCATGCCGTCGAGCTGTTCCTTCGTCAGCACGGTGACTTCCTTTATCTTATAATAGCGATCCCACTCGAACTGTCCGGCGGGACCCTCCCACTCTACCGTGAAGCTGTGGTTCGCGATATCTTCGGTGATGTATTTGACCGTGCCGTCCCGGTACTTGAAGATGTACGGGAGAAACCCGGCCGGATCGTTAATCGTCGCTTCGGCCGCGGCTACGGCGACAAGATTCGCGTCGAAACCTTTGGTCTTGGCCCATTCGTATGCGCGTACGCTGTTGGCCAGAGGATTTTCCTGCTTCGCCTCGCGCAGGTATCCGCGGCGACGTCCGTCGAGACGGCCGCCCGCTCCGCCGCTGTAGCCGAGCATTCCGCCGGCCGGACAATGGAAATCTACGCAATACCAGATTCTCTTCGGCATACCGACCGCGGTCGTCTGGGCCTGTCCGACGGCGCGGGTATCGGAAGCGCCGGACTGGCGGGCGGTACCGTCAGCTCCGATATCTACGTCGATTGTATTGCCGTCGTCTGGATCGAAACCGAGATTGTCTATGCGCGCCTTGCGCTCCTGTTCCCGCTCCTGCGCTTCGACCGCGGCCATCTGCTCGTCGTAAAACCGCCTGTATTCGTTATCGTTGCGGGCAGGCATAACTTCTTTATCTACGGCCTGTTCGCGCGGCAACTCGCCGCCGGCGTTCATGTCATAGGACGACGGCATCCCGAGCTTTTCGTAGAAGAAATCGTCTACGAATTCCACCATACGTTCACGGGAAGCGTCGCCGCGCATCGGATCGGCATGCACGAAAAGATAGAAAGAAGACGGATCCTGATCGATAAGCCGGCGCATATAGACCGGCGCCATGCCGCGAAGGGTTTCGGCCGGAACGATTTCGGGTTTATCGAACGCCGGGAACCGACGCTGGTATTCTGGCCAGAAATGGTCAAGAGACGAATTGATATGCTGTATTGTAGACATTTGATTTTCCTTATTAAATGAAACAAGTTATTTTTATTTACCGTCCGGCAGGCGAAAAGGCGCGTCCGTACGGCGCATAATGCAGACGTCATGGATTACGGCATAGCCTACAGCAGGTTTATAGGGAAAATACGCCGCCGGAAACTGTTCCCGGCGAAGCGGTTTCAGCTCCATCATGTCGTCCCGAAAAGCCTAGGCGGAGGCGAAGACGTGGTGAAGGTCACGCCGGACGAGCACGTATACGCGCATATGCTCCTCAACATGTCGCTCCTGCAGAAAGGCCGTATCGGGGATTTAAGGAAACTGGACTACGGCTACCGTCCAGACGCGTTCCGGATAATGGAGAACAGCGCGTTCCGGAAGATAGCCGTATCGGTCGAGGACGCCAAAGGCTCTGCCGTCATGCGGCTGGCGGAAGCCGGCCGCAGGCTCGCGGCGTTCAGACATCCGGCGGCGGCCGTATTTCCGGGGGCACCTTCCGGGAAAGTAAGCCCTAAAACCGCGTACAAGTTCGCCATGCGGATATTCGACGCCGCCGCGAAACGAAACGGACGGTACTTCAATTTCAGGTTCAGGCTGGTTCTGGGCGAAAACCCTAGAAACTCCGACGCATAATAAAGACGTAAGGAGAAAACGAAATGAGAACGAAACTTCCGAAAATCGACGGCAAGACCCTGAAAAGCTGGTACGAGTGGCTAAAGGAGCAGGACTGCGGATGCTGCCACATGAAGATCGGCGACACCGAGCTCCATGAGGTCGACATCTGCATGGGCTGGCACCAGTACGAAGAAGAGGATTCCGACGGAAAGGTCAAGCCTGTCTGGAAGATCGCGTGGAAGATCGGGTGGCAGACGTTCAACAACGGCATGCAGTGCGATTTCGACGTAGACTTCGACATGCCGTGGCCGTGCAACGAATACGGCGACGTGTACGACACCCTGTCCGAGGTCGGGGAGCCCAAGGCCATGAAGGACTGGAACCGTCTCGCCGCCGAGATCAACAAGACGGCCAAGGACGTGTTCAAGTGCGCGGTCGAGATCGACCGGGCGAACTACAGTTCCGGCGATCCGGAATGACGGTTCCAAGGCGAAAACCCCAGGAATCCCGAATATAATCCGGCCGTAGGGAGAAATCTAAACCGTGGAGAAGACGAAGAAAAGCCCGAAGAGGTACGCCACGTTTGGCCAATTCATTTCGGAGCTACAAAAGTTCGATCAAGACGACTTGGCGTGCATAATCGCGTCGACAGATCGCGGTAGCGCAGACGGCGGCAAGAACTTCGTCGACAGAGCGGGCGTCAAAAGCGTCAATATCATCGACTATTACGCGGCGGGACAGGTCGTGAAAATCGTTTGTTCCGACAAAGGGACCATGACGTACGGCGGGATCGTCGACTCACTCCGCCGCCATATTACGCTGGCCTCGGCCGACGAGCCGGCCGCCGTCTGGATCGGATATCGGGAATCGGACATAGAGGACGCGAACGACGAGCCATGCGTCCCGCATCTGGTGAAGAAGTGCAACGTTTTTTTCAAGAATGACGCCTGGAACGTCGAGCTCGGCCCCGTAATCTAAGGGGGCCTCATGCTTTCAAGAAGGCCTCTTCGGGCGAAAACCTCCGGAGGGGCCTCGCAAAATCTACGGAGACAACTAAGAAAGGAAGTTCGCCCCATGGGAATCGTAAAGAAAAGAAAAGTGCTGACGCGCGAAGAAGAGATCTCGCTGTTCGAGACGCTTCGCGACGAAAATACTTCAGCGGAGGAAAAAAAGCGCATCGAGGAGACGCTCGTGCTCAGGAACATGGGCCTCGTCGTTAAGGAAGCCCGCCGTTTCGCCTCCAACGGGTCGATCCCGATGGAGGACCTGGTGCAGGAAGGCGCCAAAGGCCTGGTAAGGACAATCCGGAAGTTCGATACCGAATCCGGCTGCAAGTTCTCCACGTACGCGACATACTGGATAAAACGCGACATCGGGCGTATGGTCCGTACGAAATCGGGCGTGATACACGTTCCGGAACACACGTCGGAAGCGGCACGCAAAGCCAAGACGGTCATCGCCCGGTTCGAAGCCGACCACGGCCGCAAACCTACGCCGAAAGAGTTCGCGGACCTGTCGGGAATCGATCCTGATAAGGCCAAAGAAGCCCTTGAAGCCGTACAGAAGCCCGTATCGATCCATACGCCGGTCGGAGACGACGGAGACGCGGAACTCGGCGATCTCATCGAAGACAGGAACGTCGGAGAGCCTTCCGACCCCGTGATCGAATCCGAAAGTTCGGCCATGCTTAAAGAGGCTGTACGGCGTCTGTCTCCGGTCGAAAGGGCCATATTGGCGCTTCGGTACGGCGTCATGTCCATCCCTATGACGCGGAAAAGCATAGCGCGGACGTTCATGGTTCCGGAACAGGCCGTTCCGGCCTGAGGCGAAATCCGTCCGGCCTTTTCCGCATAATAGAGACGCAAGGAGGAAAAAAAAACGATGAACGACGGATACAATACGCATGCAGACGCTTCAACCGCGATAGAGCTGCTTCAAGAGGAAGTCGACCGGGGCAACGGCGGCGATCTCTGCGCCAAGATGAGGTTCATGGCCGACGGCGAGCCCATAGCTGTCGAGGTACGTGTCGGACAGACGCCGGTATTCGAGCTGCCGATTGAGATCGAGCCGCCTCTTCCGGCGGATACGCCCGCATCCGCGCCGAACCCGGAGGTCGAAGCCGTCAAGTCCAACATCCTCGGCTGGCTGCTGCTTTCGCTGAAGGAGGCTGCACGTCTTAATGTCAAAGGACGCGAGGCCATGACTGACATCATAATCTCCGATATAGTCAGTACGGCCAGCACCGTGCGCAGATACGTGTGCTGAGGAGGCGGATATGAAGACGTCCGTATTCGACGTGACATGGATCGACAGAACGGGCTGCGTACGGCACGCGGAGGTGATCGCGCCGGACGCGGAGTCCGCGCTCCTGTCGTACAGGTACGCCAATCCGGAAATATGCGACAAGGTCTTGCGATGCACGCCGGCAGGCGAAAAACCCGGAACAGCGCAGGCACAATAAAGGCGCAGGGAGAAAACGAAATGAATAAGTGCATACTTGAAGTAATCAACGACGAAGCCGAGCATCCCGTGGAATACGCCGCGCCGGTGGAGAACGGAAAGCTTTCCGAAGCCGTGCAGACCGCTTTGCGCGAACTGGATCTGGATAAGGGACCGGATTCCGGCGCCGACGACGAAATCTGCCGCGCGCTCCGCGACGGCGACGTATACTGGCTCGAGGAGGCCCATTGCTTCTGCCTGGTCCGGCTGGACGTCTGACGGGCGAAAACGGAAAAACGCATCCCGCATAATAAAGACATGAAGACGAAAACCACCAAGAGACTGAAACCTATTACCGAAGCCCAGGCCGCGAAGGCCGTCGTGCACTGGCGCCGCGCGCTTACGCAGTCCGAAGCCAACGCCGCGGCGTTGGCCGTCAAGAAGGCGTTCGAGGACGCCGGGATCGAAGCCGACGTGTCGGGTCCTATGCTTCTGGCCAAAGGCGCATTCTCCATTTTCGGGCGGACGTACCGGTACAGCGCCGGCAAGTGCCCGCTCTGGGGCGGCAGGTCGGGCAAGTTCAGCGGCATGGGCTGGGAGTCGCCGTTCGTCGTCGCGAGGCTGAAGAAGCCGGTGAAGGAGACCAGGTCCTCTTTCATGTCGACCGTCAGGGACCTTACGGAGATCCGCGTCAAGGTCGAGCTCACCGCCGGGCACCTTACGTACGAGCGCTCGAACCGGAAGGGCGCGGACCCGCGCGACGACTACAAAGACGTGAAAAGCGCGAAGGTCAGGACCGAGCTGATCGACGCCGATCCGCGCTGGGAGTGCGAAGTCTGGGACGCCGAAATCTACGCGAACGGGCAGGAGCGCGCGTACCGCCGCCGCGAATGGTACCGCTATCAGCTGTCCTGTCCGTTCGTCTACGACGCGACGCAGGACGGGCTGCACTCGAAGATCGCGGCGCAGATCGACTGGATAGCCCGTGATCTCGGGATCGGGAAATACGCGAAGTCCCGCTGAGGGGCCTCTCGTTTCCGGGCGAAATGCCGATGTTTCCTGACGCATAATAAAGGCATAAGGAGAAAACGATCATCATGAATAAAGCTGTCATCGTGACTAAAACGGAGCTGGTTCCGACGAACTCGCGCAAGTCGTTCTACCGCAAGGCGTACGTGCTGGAAGGCCGGGACGGGACGCGCTGGCTGCAGAGCTACGACACGGTCATGTGCTCGGTCGACCGCGACGGGCACGTCCGCCGCCATTCGGAATACCGCTCCAAGACGACAGACTGCCACGTGAGGTCGTTCCTGAATACGTACGCGCCGGGAACCGACGCGGCGACGTTCCGGAAAATGAAGGTCGAACCTAAACCAGACCTGGCGGAACGTATCTGAAGATTTAGCGTCGCCTGCGGGAAACCGCCCCGCGCCGACGGCTGAACGTCCCTATAGCAAACTGTACGTAGTTCAAAGGCTGGAGAACTCCGGAATTAGACTCCGGGCATGCACAGGTTCGAATCCCTGCCGGACAGTGGCATTGTTCGTCATTATAGGTAAGACCGATATTGACGTCAACGCCGACCATATCGCCGGACGCAGAGTAGGCCAAAGGCGCGCCAGACGCAGAAACGCGCAGATTGATCAATCTGCGCGTTTTCTTTTTCCCTTTTACGGAGGGCCTCGTTATTTTATCGTCACCTTGAGGAACATGAACTTCTCGCCCTCTTCGGGATCCTCGACGGATTCGTCGACGGTTTCCTCGCTTTTCGCCTCGGACTCATCGCCCGCGCCGGCCGGCTTATCCAGCGTCACGAGCTTCAGATCGGTTTCGGTCATGTTGTTCGCGGCCTGGCCTAATGCGGCGTTGAGTACCTTGAATACGGTTTCGCGGTCGTCTTTGGAAAGCTCCTTGGAAGACAGCCAGATCCACCAGTCGCCGTCTTCGCAGTAGTTTTCGCCGAACTTCTGCTTTATCTGGTCGACCACCCATTCCGGCATTTCGTCGCGCTTGAACGCCTGTACGTTGGACGTGAAGTGCTGGATGGACTGCTGGCGGCGAACAGCGTTGATCAGCAATTTTTTGAAATCGAGCGTCATAATCAGTCTAGCCTTTCCGTTCGCTTCCGGCGATCATCGAGCCCTGTTCGGAACCTGGATCGTGTCTCTGGTCACGTTCTGGGAATGGCCGGCCACGAACTTCTTCGCCAGGTTCGTGGTGTATTCCACGAAAGCGTCTTCGGTCATGTCCCTGACCTTGCGCTCGGCCTGCTGCCGCGCCAGCTGTTCCGGAACGTCCTGCGTACGCATGATGTCGAGCTGCACCAGCCGGACGCGGTCCCCGTCGGGAAGATCCCCTTCTTCGCGCATCTTGATGATAAGTCCCTGAAACTCGCCGTTCTGGTCGGGATTAAGCCCCGTCCCGAGCTTGACGCGGTGCTTCTTCGACGAATACCGCTGGAATATCTCGTCCATACGCTGCCTGTCCGCTCTTGACATATGGTCGTATTCCCTGATAAACAGGCCCACGAGCATCTTATCCGCCGCGCGTTTGGCCTTGGCGCCGGCTTCGTATTCGGGCTTTACGCCGAGTTCGCGCGACGCGTTGTCCAGATTTATTCCGAGCTCCTGGCATATCTCGTCAAACAGAACCGGACGAAGTTCTTTGCGGACTTCGCGCTGAGACGTGCTCTGGCCGAGAAGGTTCTTCCAGAACCGTTCGAGATGGTCCGTCCCCACGTTGAGGTAGGACGCCATCGCGTAGAGCAGCAGGTTTATTATGTTGTCGCCCTGCTGCGTGACGCCGCCGGTCTTGCCTTTCTGATCGCCGCCGTATCCCCACGTGGCGCCCATGTCCTGCTGCCTCAGCGTCAGGGGTTTACGGTCTTCTTCGGCGTTTCCGAACATATAGTCGAGCATGCGTTTGTTTTCGGACGTTTCGCCGGGAAGCTCCCTGGCGAGGTCCGCCTTGATCTCCTCCACCTCGTCGGGCTCGAGCATGCCCACTATCTGGTTCCACAGCCTGGGATTGTCCGTATAGCCGCCGTGATCGTCCATATACTGCGCGGCGTCTTTGCGCGTCTGGCGCTTTTTGCGCCTGTCCCAGTCTTCGGGCGACATGTGCTCATAGCCTTCCGGCCAGTCCTCTTCTTCGCCGGTCTCCGGATTCTTTCTCTTGCCCGTCTTCAGGACGTAGTTGCCCTGATCGTCGACCTTTCTGCTGATGAGTTCGTCGGCCTGCTCCATGTCGCGCTGCAGATGCAGGTTCGGAGCGGTAGACGACGGATCGTATTCCGGGTTGAAGTCGGCGGGGATTTCCGTCCCGGGCTCCATCGGTTCCGGAACGTACTCGTATTTGCTGATGTCGAATTCGGAATCGAGGCCCGTCTCGTTGGACCGTTCTTTGGAATCTTCTCCCGTATGGAAGTCCCGCACGTTGCCGGACTGGGCGTCGGACTTAGGCACGATCGTCTTCCTGCCTTCGCGGGGGATCTGGAATCCGTTGGCTACGAGGTTGTTGCGGAGCTTGCCGCGCTGGACGTCGTCCAGGCCGAACCTGATTATGTATGCGAAACGTTCCTTTTCCTCCGGCGTGAGTTCGCGTTTCCTGGATTCGCGCTGGAGGCGGAGCGCCTCTTCGTACTGCTTCTTGCTCCAGCTGGACTTGAAGATCTTGTCCCTGAGGAAATCGATGTCGGCCCGGATCTTGCGTTTGGCTTCGGCCGAAAGGCTCTGCCAGCGGGGTTCTACCTTTTTCCTGATGGCGGCGATCTTTTCGCCGGGCGACTTGAGCCGGTCTATCTCGTCCCATTCTTCGTCGGAAATCGGGTAGTCGTCGTTCTGGGCCATGTCCTGGATTTTCTTTTCGGCGGCGGGCGGCGTATCGTCGGCTTCTTTCAGCATGCCGGTCGCCTTCCAGCCGCTTTCTTCCAGCCATTCTCTGTTTTCGGCGTCGTCTGCCCTGAACATGATATTGCAGCCGACAGCGGATCCGTCGGCGAAGCGTTTAAGCCAGTAATGGTATCCGTCGGAAGAATCGAGGATGTAGAACTCGTCGCCGGGGCCGATGTCCTTCAGCGTCCATTTGTCGTCGCCTTCGTACCGGATCGGTACGACGTTCGTTATCGTATCGAGGAAATCCTCGGGGTCTTTGTACCATCCCGGCCGGAGACCGTCAAGGCGGCCTTTCGCGCGGATTTCGTCGATCAGGCTTTCGGCGCCTTCCCGCAGCGCGCCGGCGGAACGGCCGCTGTTCCTCTTGTCGCCGAGCCCGTCCAGCAGCTTGGCTTTTCTCAACGCCTCCGCCATCAGCCGGACCACGTCCTGCGCGACGAGATCCGCGTCCGACGCCGGACGTCCGGCGGCGGCGGGAATCCGCACAAGGGGTTCGCGCGCGAGATCGTTCGCCGTAGGGTAATGTTCGTCGGCGGGACCTACGCCAAGATCGGCTTCGTCGATGCCGTAGGCGGAAAAGTCCACTTCGTCGTCCTCGAGATCGTCGAGACAGACGCAGCCGTCGTTTCCGCATCTGCACATGCAGGTTTCCGGATCTACAGGCGCCTGATCTATTTCGTCATATTCGTCCTGTTCGGCTTTCTGCGCCCGCAGCTCCGCTGCGGCGCAGGCATTGTCGTAAGCCTGACGTTCCTGATCTTCGGCGTCCATCATCGCACGCCATGTTTTAATATCGTTAAAAGCCATCTTTTTATCCTTGTTTCAAATATTTACCGTGATTCCGGAAACATTTTTATTTACCGTTGACGCCGAAAATCCGGTCTAAAAAAACGTACGGAAAACCCTTACGTAAAATCCACGAACATACGTCGGTAAGCGAACGAGAACGGCGCTTGCGCCGGACGAGTTCGCCGGGCTTCAGCCCGTCGAAGAGTAAATATAAACGGTTTATTATTAAAAATATATTTTTTATATATATGTTTTTAATATATGTTTTTTAATATTACTGTTTTTTTTAATTATTATTTTTTTTAATATATATTTTTAATATTATTATATTATATTATATATATAATATATTATATAATAACGCGCACGCGCGTAATAGTAGCAGTTGATTTGATTGAAATGCAAGACGAAAACAACAGACAGAAGAAACAGGACGCCGTAAAACTGAAGCAATATGTCGTCTCCGGATCGCCCGCCGGGGCTAGACGCGTCAGGAAAGCCGCGCTTATACTGCAGACGTGCCCCAGACTCGCGAACGACGAATTCCTGAAACGGTTTCCGGATTGCGCGATCTGGAACACCGGTTTGGTGGCTGAATCCGATATGACGAAGGAAGACCTGGAAGGAAGGGATTTCTGGAAGGACGGACTCAACTGGACGCTTTTCGACCGAAAATCAGACGACGAACCTCTGCCGTCTTTTTGACGGCATAATATCATCCGTGACAGCCAAAAAGAAAAAGAAGCGTAAATCAGCCGTCCTGTTCGGATTCGACATCCGAAACAAGGATTAGACCGGGTATCTCAAGGTGACGCCCGACGGGTATTCCATAACGCATGATCCCGGAACGGCTACTGAATTTTCCTTGCGTAAACGCGGAAAAAGGGGTACGTTGAAGGACTGGTGCGAGTTCTTCAAAACCGAGCCAGGCATATCGAATTGGCGGTTTCATCCCATAATACTCTCTAAAACGCCGTTATGACGAGTTTAGAAGCGTTCGGACTCTCAACCCTTAAAACTATATTGAAATTGTCCGGACGCGTTAGAGGTGTCTCTATCGCAACTTAGGAAACGTCATATGCTTCCCGTCGGCTTTAGGCGAAAATCGTTCTGCCGTCAAAACATAATCGACGCATGAAGAAACGTACGTCAGACATTCTCGTCAAAATCTATAATGCATGCACGGGCGCGGCCTCCGAATACGACGTATTCGACGGATTCTACGAAGGGGGTTCCGGCAGGCTTCTTTCGGACTTCGCGGCGGCGCTTTCGGATCTGGGGGTGGAAATGCCAGAGCCGGAAGGCGTCGACGGCGAAAAGCTGGTTTTGGCGCTTGTGGAATCCACGCAGAACGCCCTCGAGAAAAAGGGGTACAGGCTCCGGCCCACGGACGAGGATTACGGAGGGGTTTCCGGCTACAGGTTCGAGACGCCTTCTCCGTCCGGGAAGATGGACGTGGAATGCCCGCTCGCGTTCCAGGGCTGGTCAGACGGGCCGAACGTCAGTTTCATCGTGCGGGCGTATTCGCCGGGTCTCGGCGTCGACGCCGTCCTTCCCGTCGTAGACGCGCTCGCCGAAACGTTTTCCGGCCTCGGTTTCTCCAGGCCGAAGGTGACCGCCGATCCGGGGCCGGGAGCCGGCAGGACGGCCTGGTTCGTCAGGTTCGGCTTCTGAGGCGAAAACCGGCCGGATTCCCGCGCATAATCCGTACGCAAGGAGGAAAACGGAATGACCGAGAAACAGAAGAAGGCCTATCTGCGCGGCCTTAAGAAGAAGCAGGCCGCGCGCTTCAAGGGCGTGCAGAAGGACATCCCGGCGTGTCCGAACCTGGAGCAGCTGCTCTGGATCATGAACGGCGGAAAGAAGTGCAAGGTTTTCGTCGAGCCGAAGTTCGACGGCGAGGGCCGTTGCGTGAAGTGCTTCACCGCGAAAGGCGCGAAGCTGTACAAGCGCCTGACCGACTTCATAGGCGGCGCGATCCGGCTGGCGTTCTGCGAGACGAAGGACGACGACGAGATCGGGGAGCAGATCGCGGAGATCGTCGAGGCGTTCGACGAGATCGCGCAGGGAGACAAGTGACAGGCGAAATCGCATAAGGCGCTCCGGTATAATAAAGGCGTAAGGAGAAACTAACATCATGACAAAGCAGCAATCGTCGGAGATCGTGTCCGCGATCGACAAGATAATCGAAGGGCTCGGCGCGCTCAGGCGCGTCATGGCCGGCTCGGTTCAGGCCGAGAAGCCGGAATCCGGAACGAAGCCCGTCCAGCTTCGTCTGGACCTGCCTGAAACGATAGAGATCGCGCACCGCGGCCGCCTCGGCGACGTCGGCTACGAGAACGACGCCAACCCCAACCGCCAGGCGGTTGGGCAGATCGGCGGGCTGGCTACAGCCGGCCTGAAGCGCGCGCCGTGCCTCGACAAAAGGCGCCGCGGCTCCGTCATGGTCAAGGACATGGCCGTGAACGAGAAGCGCCGCTACTGGCGCTGGGCCAAGGACCGCGCCAAGGCGCGCATGCTCGGCGCGACGCCGCCGTCGTGGAACGCGTGGACCGCGGCCGGAGATTCGTTCCGGGTCGTCGTCTGACGGAACCACTTATCGGATCCGTAATTCAATGGTTAGAAATCCAGTCTCATAATCTGGCTGTTGGGGGTTCGAATCCCTCCGGATCCACCATTTTGCGCCCATAACTCAGCCGGCAGAGTACGACACTTTTAATGTCGGAGTCGCGGGTTCGAACCCCGCTGGGCGTACCAGACTTCTGATAGATCACGTCGTGTGGAGAATAGGATATTCCGGCGGATTTCTAATCCGTTGTCCGTAAGGACGTTGCCGGTTCGAGTCCGGCGGGAACGCCATAAGGCGAAAACGCCGGGATTCTCCGCGCATAATAGAAGCGTAAGGAGAAAACGACAATGAAGCTTAATCTCGAAAAGACATTCGACTTCGGAAAGTTCGACTACGGCCGGCGCGGACGGCGGACGAACAGGATAACGGTCACGGCCCGGTTGGAGAGCAAGGGCGGATACGCCGTGTTCACGGCGTCCGGCGACATCTGGAACTGCCGCGGCACGGACATCGTCTGCGGCGGCCAGTGCCTGGACGAAATCGCGGAGTTCGTCAAGGATCCGGCGTTCATGAAGATCTACGGATACTGGAAGCTGTACCATCTGAACGACATGCACGCCGGCACGCCGGAGCAGGAGAAGTACCTAAAAGAGAACAGGACGTGGCGCAACGACTACGACAAGGACTGCGAATGCCTGAAGAAGGCCGGCCTGTACGAGGTCGAGCTGGACGGGAAGCCCTACCGGTACGGGACGAAATGGCTTATGTGGGCCATCCCCGACGACGTCGTGGCCGAAATGGAGGCGTTCCTCTCGGAAGGCGAAAACGCATCGGCGCCGCGGGCATAATAGAACCGCGAGGAGAAGAGGGGAACGAAGCATGAAGAATGCAAAGAAGAACCGGCCCGGCGTGGCGCGCAGCGTCGAATACGCCCGCGTCAACCTGTGGTCGATCGCGGAACAGGCCGCGAACTGCAGGGCGGCGCACAGGAAGATAGAGATCAGCCCGGTCTACGCGAACGCCGCGCTCGCCCACGTGGCGGAGGCGCTGGACGGCAACGTCGACTGGAGCGAACTTCCGGCGGCGCGGCGGATCGCGGAAAAGGTGCTGAGTGACCGCTTTCCGGCGGCCCTGTTGGGCGAAAAGGGAAGTCGCTAGCGCGCATAATGCAGGCGTAAGGAGAAAACGGCATGAACAGAATCAGCAAGGAACTCAAGAACGAACTCGAAAGCCTCCACCGCGACGACTACGACTGGGGCGACTGGGGCGCGGCGACGTCTACCCCGTACAGGGTCAAGACGTACCTGACGCGTATGCAGTCCGACAGGATCAAGGCCGCGTACGAGGCGCTGCGCGGGCGCGTCGAGGCGAAGCTCGCCGAGACGCCGAAGTCCAAGCAGGAAAATCGCGAGTACCGCTTCGAGTACGCCTGCTTACTCAGTGACTCCCCCGACGAGATGAACCTGCTGGAGGGCGAAACCCTCTGCGGCTGGCGGCTTTGCGCCAGGACGCTCAACCATGTCGTGTTCCGCAACGGACGCGGGCACTACGAGCTCCTCCCGTACAGCCTCGGCGACGTGACCGTCGACGGGTCCGCCAATAGCTCCGGCTATCCTTCATACGGCCGCTGCATGCGCCTCCAGGTCTACTGGGACGCCGAACGCCAGCTTTACTACGTCCTCGAATGGGAGAGGGCCTCGACTTCGCCCATCCCTGAAGACCGTCGCCGCCGCAGCTGGGCGCGCGGCGAGAAGCGCCGCGAGTTCCTCGGAGAATGCGCAGGCCTTCGCAAAAGGCTGGCCGCCGCCGGCGTAGAGATCAAGGGCGTCGTCCGGGACGGCGGACGGTTCCGCGACGAGACCTACATCGACTGCGCCGCGCCTGACGCGACGGTCGACCTGGCCGGCAAGGCGTGGAGCAGCCACCCCGTCGTCAGACAGCCAGAGCACGAGCCGGTCCAGGAGGGGCCTCGCGTTTCCGAGCCGGTCCAGGACGACGAGTGCGCGTGTCTCGGCACGATATGCTTCACCGGCAAGCTCGAGCGCCTGCTCCGCCAGGAAGCGGCGGCCATGGCCCGCCGGGCGGGCTACGGCGTCGCGTCGTCCGTGTCGAGGGACCTCACGTATCTCGTGACCAACACGCCGCACTCCCAGTCTTCGAAAAACAGGAAGGCCGACGAATACGGCATCAAGAAGATCACCGAGGCCGAGTTCATGGAACTCATAAGGGCCTGACGCTTCCGCGGAGCCGCGGGCGAAAAGCCCGCGGGCTTTTCCGCATAATAAAGCCGTAAGGAGAAACCGAACATGAGACATAACCCGAAACTCGACGTCAAGATCAAGCTGAACCCCGATCCGACGAGCATATCGCAAAAGCCGTTGTGGCTGCATGTGGAGTGGTTCAAGGTCGGCGGCTGCAAGCCGCGCAAGTACGTCGACCATTACTGGCTGACGGAAAGCGAGTCCGAGGCCACGCCGGTAGAGCCGTTCCGCGCGGCGGAGATGGCAGCCGAAGCCAGGACCATGGCGACGTTCGACGGCATGGGTTCCATGAAGTCCGTCTATATGGCGAAGGCCGGGCGCAAGTGGGTTCCGACTACGCTCAAGAAGGCGCTCGCCGCGGAAGAGGCGTGGGAGGCGAAAACGCGCGGCTGACCCGCGCATAATGAAGGTGTAAGGAGAAAACGGCATGAAGTTCAAGATGATTTCCGAAGAGGACGTAAAGACAATCCGCGCGGCCAGGAAAGCGCTGAACAGGATCGCGAAGAAGACGAAGCGGCTGAACGACGCCGAGAAGGCGGCGCTCGGAAACCCCGGCAAGGACTACAAGTCGGCGGCCCTCGCGTGCTGGCGCATGCTGGACGAGGTCGAAGCGCTCGGCATAACCGATCTCAACAGCTCGAAGCTTTCGCTCCGGATTCTTCCCTCCGTCAAGGACGCCATCGTGCTGTGAACGGCGAAATCACGTAAACCTCGACCGTACAATAAAGCCATGAAGAAGATACTCATAGACGAAGATCAGGTCTCGACGCTCGGCGAGCTCGCCGAGGAGCTCGCCGGTATGTACGGCTGGAAGTCGTACGAGGTCGAAGGAGACACTATCAGTTTCGAGACGGACGACGGCGCGAAGCACCGCGTCGACACGTCGGGGTTCGCCCAGACGCTCGAGGACGGCGAGTGGGTCGACGACGGCGAGCTGAACGTCGACTGGGACGAGGACTTCGACGCATGGTCCAACCACGTGTGGGCCGAAGACGAGGACGGGAATACCGTCATGCTCCACGACTGACGGGCGAAAAACGGAAGATCTCGACGCATAATAAAGGCATAAAAGGAGAAACCATGAAGAAAACAAGCAAGAGCAACGAAACCAGGAAGGTCCAGGCCGCCGAGTTCAAGAAGCGCTACGCGGAGGTCTCCGCCAAAGCCAAGGCAGTCAAGGCCAAGCTCAAGGAGGCGCTCAAGGACGCCAAAGAGCTCTCGAAGGCGGCGAACTCGCTGTACGATTTCGGGAACGACAGGCTGTACGCCGAGGGCGACCCGATGATCTACCCGGCGTTCAGGGGGCTCGGCGACAAGATGGACCAGCTCAAGTGGTGGGCCGACTCCAAGTTCGCGATCGCCCACGCGGCCGAAGACCTTTAAGCGGGGTCCAAGCCGTGACTTCCGACGAAATCAGGCAGATGTTCCTCGATTCGGCCGACCTCGGGAAGATGGGGCCGTTCGACAAGGAGCGCGAAGCGACGGAAGCGAGGTTCGCCGAGCTGTCCGAGCGGTATAAGACGGAATATCTTTCTGCCAGATCTGAACCCTGTCAGGAGAAGCCGATTCAGCCGGACTGGAAAGCCGTCCTCCAGTACCTAGCGGGCGTTCTCCGGCAGATGGACGCGGCCGTCCCCGAGACGGCGCCGATGAACAAAGCCGCGTGGGCCGTGATAGCGCCCGCCGTACAGAAGTTCTACGAAGGCGAAAAGACCGGGAAAAACGAAGAGCCTGCCGAGTAGCGGGCGTAAAGCTTCAAAAAGCAGGAGAACCGAACATGACCAAGGCTGAAGTCTGCAAACTATGCGAGGAAAACCCGGAGAAATGGAAAACTGTTGCAGGGGATTGCATCGACAATATGCCATTTGACGACCTAGATGACGTCTGCAGGCGCAACGGCTGGAAACTTCCCCTGGAGTCATACCTGAACTATTACAACTTGATCAGGCAGCACGTCCTAGAAATGTGCAGGCAGAACCCAAAGATGTGGGAGAATGTCGCTCGCGCCCTTATCGGCTATATGCCGGCCCATTTCGTCGAGTATCTGTCTGAAGAGTATAACTGGTAGCCGATCAGGCGAAAAACTTAAAATGTTAACGGTATAATTTAGACGCAACGGAGAACCGTTGCTGAACAAACAAGGAAAAACAAAGGAACAAAACAATGAAGAAGACCAACACGAACGAGACCGCCGAGACCAAGACCGAGACGACCGCCGCCGAGAAGAAGGCCAAGCGTGCCGAATATGCGCGGGAATACTACGCCAAGCACAAGGAAGCCCGCAAGGCCGCCGTCAAGAAGTGCCGCGCCAAGAAGGCCGCCGCCGAAGGCAAGGCTCCCGCCGCAAAGAAGGCCGCCCGCAAGCCCGCCGCCAAGAAGGCTGTGAACCCCCGCGCCGCCGCCAAGAAGGCGGTAAAGGAGACGGCCGAGCAGAAGGCGCTGCGCAAGGCCGTCGAGAAGGCCCAGAAGGCCGTCGAGAAGGCCCAGAATGCGTATGACAAGGCCACCGCCACGCTGGTTCAGGCCAAGTCCGACGTACAGCGCGCCAAGGCAGATCTCAAGGGCCTCAAGGCCGCGCTCAAGGCCGCCAAGTAAGATTTGTTCCGAATCCTTGCGGATTGCGCCTTCGGGCGTGTGATCCGGTCGAAAGGCCGGATCTTTTCCGTTTACACGGGGCCTTGCGTTTCTGGAGTTTCGCCCCAGGACAACATGGGCGAAAACCGTCTCAATGCCGAAACATAATAAAGGCGTAAGGAAAAACCCATGAAAATCACGCAAGACGGAATCAAGGCGGCCGAGAAGGTGCTGGCCGACAACGGAATCGAAGAGGACGAGGTCAAGACAGTCCTCCAGGCGGTAGGATACGCGCTCGCGGACGTCGAGCTCTATCCGGAACCGAGGACGGACCCCGATCCGGATTTCGATTTCGCGGAGGCGTTCATGAAAGGCGTAGCCGAAGCGTGCGGCGCTTTCGTGAAGGACGGCCGCGGCGGACGCATCGAAGCCGGCGGCAGATCGCTTCAGATCGAATGTTCCGAAACGGCCGGCCGTTTCCGCTTCTCTGCCGGCGAGCCGGCCGATCCCGACATGGCGTTCGAATGCCGTCCCGAAGGCTGGGAAGAATGGATGGCCGTAGACGCCGGACGCGATTTCGGCTATCAGGTCGCGTCTATCGTCTTCCGCGGTAAATAAGATCGTTTCGGGAAACGTAAAAAGAAAGGTTTGTATGAGAAATGACTCGAGGAGAGATCCAGGCTTTCATGGCGAGCCTTCGCGTAATCAGGAAAGAGCTCGATCCGGTACGTAAAAAGATATCGGAGAAGGTCTACGCCGAGATCTCGGCGATGGAGAAGTTTCTTAAAAAAGATTACGAAGACAGACCTGGGTTCAGATGAACCGAACGCCGCGCGGAAAACGCGGCGTTTCTTTTCCGGGCGAAAACCCGCCGCACGCCGCCGCATAATAAAGCCATAAGGAGAAAACAGATGAACAAGACGCCATACAGCTTTGAGTTTCCGCTTCCTGACGGAGAACTCTACGAGAGCGACCGGTTCCAGACCATTGAAGAATGCGTTGCCGAATGCAAAGACGCCTGCGCGGAGTACGGCGTCGACTACGACGACCGCGAAGTCAAGCTGTTCATGACAGACCGCGACGGCAAGTGGGAAGTCACCGAAGAAGGCGAGCTCGCGGGCTGAAAGGACGACGGTATGAAAAGACCGGATTTCCAGGAAAATACAGAAGTCAAAATCATCGCCAAAGACCTAGTCGGTTTTGACGACATTCTCGGACGCAAGTCATACGGTCTGCGCGGCCGTGTATCCGCGATCACCGGCTATGACAGCGACTTCAACCGGCTTACTAAGCCGTATTCGCCCGACAGATATCCCGACAAATGGGTAGTAGACGTGACGTTCGAAGACGCCGACGGGGGCGATGACTTCGAATGGTCGTTTGACGATTGGCCGAACCAGCTCGAGCCCGTCCAGCACAAGTTCGTCGACATCGACTACGTCCGCGAAGAGGACCTGGTCATCGGCAAGAAGGAGGACGGGACCGACGCCGTCCGTCCGAAGAATACGGGCGCGTTCGAGCCCGGAGACACCATCCAGATCACGACTAAGATCGACGGCGCCAACGCGTCGATCGCCTGGGACGAGACGACCGGCAGGCTTGAAGCCTTCTCTCGCACGAATCTGCTTGATTCGCCCGGAGCGCTTCGCGGGTTCTACGACTACGTGAAGACGGTGATCGAGCCCAAGACGGACTGGAGCATCTACAAGGACTTCGTCTTCTTCGGAGAGTGGTGCGTCAAGCATTCGGTGGCGTACAATCCCGAATGGTATAACAAGTGGCGCGTCTATGACATCTGGTGCAAGAGCGCGGGGTGCTATGTCAGCCAAGAGAACGTAAAGGCCACCTGCAAGCACCTCGGCCTCGAGTACATCGAAGAGCTTTATTACGGGCCGTTCGTCAGCTGGGATCACTGCCGCTCGTTCCTCAAGAAGTCCACGGCGTACGGGCCCGGACAAGAGGGAATCGTATGCAAGGACATGTCCAAGCTCGCGTCCGACGACCGCCGCGCCCCGGCATACCTCAAGATCGTCAACAACGAGTTCAAGGAGTCGCACAAGGTCAAGGCGAAGCGCGAGCTGAGTCCGGAGGAGGCCGCCGCGAAGGAGCGCGGAACCACTCTGGCGGCGTCGATCGTCACCGAAGCGCGCGTCCGGAAGATCATCCTCAAGCTCGTCGACGAGGGGATTCTGCCCGCGGAGCTCGGGCCGAAGGACATGGGAACGGTCATGAAGCACCTAGCGAAGCGCGTTTTCGACGACGTGCTCAAGGAAGAGCCCGAAACCGTCAAGGCGATCGGCGACGGAGCCGGCAAGTTCGTCGCCGCCGAGGCCGTCAAGCAGGCGAGAAAAATCGTGATAGGAGGCTGAGATGGTACGGGAACTGAACCGGCTGCTGCCGCTTATGGGGATAGGCGCCGCGTCGTGCGCGCTGATGAAGACGATGGAGGCCGGCTGGCCGTGGAGCGCGGTATTAAATGGGCTGTTCTTGGTGTATTGTTTCGCTGTCGCGCTGTCCAGGATGAAATGACGCAGACAGACCGTTGTTTTCTGATTTGTTTGCTCCGAGGCGAAAACCGCGCATGCGCATATACATAATAAATGCGTAAGGAGAAAACAGACCATGAAGAAAAACAGCAGTTCGTACTTCCCTCTGAAGATGCTCAGCCCGTCCGCGCCGGCCGGAATCATGTTCGGACCGACCGAGTTCAAAAACGAGCAGGACTACATCTACCCGGAGCGCCGTCTCAAGCTCAACTCGACCATCATCTGGGTCCCCGCGAAGAAAATCCATATCGGAATCGCGTCGTACGTCGACGCCCAGAAGAACGGCGACGAAGCCGCTCTCGCGAAGCTGAAGGAGCTCGGAATCCCGCTCGGCGTCCGTTTCTCCGACGACAATGATTTTTCCGGCACGTACGACGTGGTGAAGGAAAACGCCCCGCGGCGCGGACGCAAGCCCGGCTCCGGATGCCCCGTCAAGATCATGCGCGCGCAGTTCGCGCAGAGGTTCGAGGACGGGACGGAGTTCAAGGCGGGCGACGTCGTGAAGATCACGTTCCGCAAGAAGTTCGTGAAGGACGACGGCGGGTCGAAGACGTTCCAGAACCTGTACGAGCGTCCGACCGACGAAGAGCTGAAGAAGTTCCTGGAATCGGAGAACGCGTGATGGAGAAGACGTTCATCTTCGGGAAAAGGGAAGACGACTTCGAGGAGTTCGTCAACCTGGACGAAGTGTCGGCCGTACGGCCGCTGCCTAACGGCGGGTACACGGTTTCGCTGCGCCTTTCCGGCCATACGTACTTCGTCAGGGATTTCCAGCGGTATTCCTTCCGGGAAATCGAGGAATGGTCGCGCAAAAGGTTTCTCGGCTGGACGAACTGACAAGGCGAAAACCGAGGCGCGGCCTGCGCACAATAAGGGCGTAAGGAGAAAACGAAATGAAAATAGACGCAGAAGTCGAGCTGAGCGATTCGAAAGAAGAAGACTACGGCGAGTCGTTCGTCAAGATTCCGGTCGATGCGGACTACGTCGAAGGGAACGCCGAGTCCGTGAAGGAATGGGTCCGGAACGAGCTCGAAGAGAAGTACGGCGGCGAGTTCTGCGACGAAGACTTCACGATAGCCAACCTCGACAACATCGTCGAAGATATCGCGTTCGACGAGTTCGAGCGGAAGACGTCGTGACGACACGGAGGGACGGCCATGGCAAACGCGCCGCGCACGGCGGAAAAAATCCCGGAAATCGATCCGGAGCTGTTCACGTACGAGCTGTACGAAATGAACTTCGGAGACAGGCTCGGCCTTTACTACCGTATGTACCCGGAGGTGTTCGAGTTCGAGAACTTCGTCAAGGTCCTCGCGCCGAGGGTCGTCGGCTGGTGCGATCCGTCAAGGCTGGCCGTGCGGCCGAAGACCGAAGGCGTCGCGCTGATGTGCGAAGACGAAGGCGGCGGGAGATTCTGGTTCCACGCGCTTGACAAGACCGCGGAGGCGCTCGGGATAAAGGAAAAACCGGTGGGCGAAAACGGGGGCGCTCCGCGCGCATAATAAAGGCGTAAGGAGAAAACGAAATGAAAATCAGAATACTGGACATAGACTGGGACCTCTACGACGAGGACAGCGGCGAGACCCTCACGCCTAAGCAGGCCGGCGTCCCCGAATGCGTCGACATCGAGGTGCCGGACGGAGAGGACGTCGACAAGGCCGTCGAGGAGTACATGGACAGGAACTTCGACTGGTGCTACAAGAGTTGCAGATGGGAGAAGGTCAAGGGGAAGAAACCCCGCGCCGGGAAGAAGTCCGGCAAGAGGAAGTCGAAGGCCTCCGCCGCGAAGAAGGCCGAGCGGAAGCGCGAGAAGATCATCGAGGAAATCCTCGGCAAGGTCAGGGACGCGTGCCAGTACGCGATGGACAACCTCATGGTACGCGACTCCGAGCTCGAGGAGATCGAGGCGATCCTGCGCCAGAACCTGAAATAAGGAGAGGCGGACATGATCTACAGCAAGGATTTTTCGGTCGATTCGTTCGAGTTCTGGTCCGGCGCCAAGGACACGGTCGAGGACATCGTCAAGGCCGGAAAGATGGACGAGCTTCAGTCCCTGATCGAAGAGCAGTTTTCAGACAGGATTCCGTCCGACACCGAGATCAACGACTTCGTGTGGTTCGAGCGCGGATACATATATTCCCAGCTCGGCCTGGACGAAAACGGCGAACTGCCCGACGACGAAGACGAAGACGAAGACGAAGACGAAGACGAAGACGAAGACGAAGACGAAGACGAAGACGAGGCTTAACAGAAGGGGCCTCGCGTTTTCGGAAGCAGGATAAAGACAAGGAGGAGCAACATGCCAGACAGGACGGAATGGACGGGCCAGCAGGCCTGCGACTACTGCGGTGAAGCTGCGGACACCATGTACGATTCCGCCTCCAAAGAGGGGCCTTGGGCTTTTATGTGCCCAGACTGCTGGGAGAAGCACGGCTTAGGGAAGATAGGCGTCGGCTACGCGCAGCGGTACGACCGCGATCCGGACGGACGGCTATTCAAGACGGCGGGCTGAATATGAAGACGAAGTTCTTTTTCGTGGTGGACAGATCGCCGAGGACGTTCTCCGACGGAACGGTCCTTCCGCCGGAGGTGACGGCGGTGTTCGCCGATTCCGGCGGAACGGAATGCTATGCGCACGCCGGGCAGCACGGGGCATGCGATCCGGCCTGGATCAGGGAACATACGGTCCCGGCGACGCCCGAGCAGTACGGGCCGCTGCTTTCTGAGCTGCGCGACCTCGTTGGGTACGACGCGACGACGGTAGAGGTGCCGGGCGAATACCTTCCGGACGGCTCCGTATAATGAAAGTACAGCGTAAGGAGAAACAGATGTGGCAAAGAAAGTAGAAAACCTCAACCTGTATTCCGTCCGCGTCCGCGAATACGCGTCCGCGTCTCAGATAGAGGCGGCGTCTGACGACGAGGCGGTAAGGCTCGCCGTCAAAGACGTCGGCGAACCTGACGACAGATGCGAGATCGTCAGCCGTGAACCGATCTACGAAGAGACGGTCGGGATCGAATGCTCCGAGGATTCGTCCGAATCGGCCGTATTCGAGATACGGGTCAAAGGCGTAGACCGCGCCAGGGTGGAGCGGCTTGCCGAGGCGATATGCGGATTCATCGGCGGTCCCGGCTGTCCGGAAACCGGACATTCTCCGGAGGGGCTCCGGAAAGCGGTTTCGGGCATGATGGCTTTCGTATGAACGGCGTTTCAGGCGAATTCCGCGGAACGCCTGCGCATAATCAGGGCGTACGGACGGAATCCGATGTAAGGGGGCCTGATGTTTTCAGGAACGGAAGGAGACCGAAATGGACATGAAGGAAAGAATAAAGGAAGCCAGGAAGAAGCTGGCGGGCGTAAAGATAACGGTCGTCAGGTCGGAAAACAGACAGAAACATGACAGCAGACGCAGGAAGATGTCTTCGTTCATCAAGATGAACGACCGGGGCGACGTTCCGCTTAAGGAACGGTACAGGCAATGCCTGAAGAAGGCCAGGTACAGATCCGAACACGAAGCCAGGCTTTTCGCCAACAGGGGAGAAAACAAGCGCGGCGTCCGTCTCAGGGTGTACGAATGCCCGATATGCGGCGGATGGCACATAACCAAAAGAACGGAGAGCAGATGAACGGAAACGGAAAGAAGAAGCCGTTCGACCGGTACAGCAGGTTCGGCGTGTTCGTGACAGACGGCAACGGCCTGATCGTGAAATGCCTTAACAGAAAGGACGCGGCCAGAAACTGGCTGGACAAGCACGAACCGGGCCTGACGCCCGACGAAAAAAGGCGCCGCATCAGGACGTTCGGCTCGTACAGGCGGGTCCGCGAAGCGTGGGACGAACAGATACGTCTGGGCAATACCGACGCGGAAGTGCTCGCCATCATGACGTATTACTGCGGCGTCTCCACCGCGAAGGGTTTCGACCTCAGGCGCGGAAAATCGATGCCCAGGCGAAATCGCGCGTAAGCCGCCCGCATAATCGGCGTACGAGGAGAGAACCGTAAAGACCGCAAGGAGAAAAAATCATGGACGAAGAACTCATGGATTGCATAATCGCCAAGCTCAAGGCGCTGGGCTATACCGACGTCGAAGGCAACTGCGGAACCGTCTGGTATACGGACAAAGACGGCCAGACCTGGTTCCTTAATCCGATGCCGTGCGAAGTCGGAGAGTTTTCGTGATGGCCGACACCGAAACCGAAAACGAGGCCGAGTCCCTCAAGAGACGGCTGCTTGGGGATCTGCTTATAGAGCGGTATGTCGAATCGAAGGAAGACATGGACAAATGGCTGTCCGGCTTCGAAACCGATCTGGAATCCTACGTCCAGGTCCGCATCAGGCTGGCGTCGTCCGGAAAGGATCAACCGTGAAATCGAGAATAGACGCATTTAAGGCACTATGGCTCGAATGGAAAAAATCGTTCGTCCGCTGGTGGAATGATCATGCGGCGGGCAGCCCGGCGGACCAGACGATGGCGTGGGCCGTCGCCGTCGGAGTGCCCGGCGTGGCGCTGGGCCTGGCACTATATCCGAGACTTACCGTCCTGATATGCGCCGGAATCTACGTATGGCTCAAAATCGAAGAAAGGAAAAAACCGTGACCAAAGAACAGTTTATCAACGCCAAGATCGAAATCGTAAAGAAGGTGACGCCTTTTCTGACCGATCCGGACCGGTACGGACCGTCTTCCGCGACCGCCGCCGATTGCGCGATGCTGCTTTCCGGAGACAAAAAGGCGCCTATGACTACGGCCCAGGTAAAGAAAATCGAACAGGAAGCGCTGATGAAGCTCGGAGCTACTCTGCGTTCATACGGCATAAATTGCATAGCAGACTGCCTTCCGTCGCGCCGTATGAAAGAGTAATAGCCGCGTTTTTCAGGTATCTGGGTAAATAAATTAAAACGAAAACTTCAACAGGGTTAAAAAATAATGGCTATTACCAAAAATAAAATCGTAAAGGCTCTTCGTTTCTGGAAGACCATGCTTTCCGAATCCTAGAACCCGTATTATTCTGAATCCGAAGAAGATCAGAAAAAAGAGGCCGCCGCCAAATAGGGCGACGAAGAACAGGCCGAAATCGACGCGGACGAAGGCGCATCCGACGAAGATTCGCCTGAAACCGCCGGCGAATATGATTTTGATTCCGATGATGAAAATGCCGATGATGCGGGAGATGAGGGGGACGAAGAAGACGACGCCGGCGAAGGAGACGAAACCGACGCGGGCGACGGAAACGATTTTGATATCGGCGGAGAGCAGTCCGAAGACGCGTTGATGCCTGATGTCGATAATGCGGAAGAATCCGACGAATATTCGTTTGAAATCGAATCGCCCAGTTCCGACGTACTCGCCGCGATACCGGATCTCTGCAGGAAATTCGGAACCGGCGTATCTTTCTCGATCACGGGCGTAGATTCGGAGGAAGGCGGCTGCGTTGTTACGATAAGCTGCAAAGACGAAAATACGTTGGACGAGATCAAGAACGACGATGCGATCAAGAACGCCGGCGCGGATGATTCCGATGATGGTGAAGACTCTAATGACGCCGACGACACCGATGATGCCGACGACACCGATGATGCCGACGACGCTGATGACTCCGGCGATGATGAGGATTCCGATGATGAAGATTCCGATGATGAAGATTCCGATGATGAAGATTCCGATGATGAAGATTCCGATGATGAAGATTCCGACGATGACGATGCCGATGATTCCGACGACGACTCCGACGGCGAAGACGAAGATCTGAATGAGTCGGTTAAATATAAACCCAATACAGTCGGCGCCGTAATCAATCTTCTGAAAAAACAGAATCTCAATGACTATCTGTATCTGAGACTTGCTCCGAACAATAAGCCTTGCATGATATATGATATCAACGCGACCAAAAAGGTCCGCGGCGGAACCACTTATGTCGAAATAGCCCCCGGCAAGCCTTCTTTCCGGTAAGGTTATTCCGAATTGAAAAGTAATTATATAGACAATTATGCCGAAACAGTAAAATGTTTCGGTATAATATATTCAATATCGACACATAAAAGGAAGTAAAAAAGAAAATGAAAAAGATGTTTATCATCACGGCTTTTGCCGTTAGTTGTTATAGCGCCGTTTTCGGCGCATGCAGTGAGACCGTCCTGGACAAGTGTTATCTCTGGGATGTTTCGTTCACGTTGAAGACGCTCGCCCCTAAGGCCGCGAAGTGCGGCGGCGCGAAGAGCGTATGCGGCGAAGCCGCCGATCCCGCCTATTATATGGACGGCGCGACCCGCAAGCTGAAGGGATATATCTGGTCGTGCGAATATTCGTGCGATACCTGGAACATCGTTCTCTGGGACGAGAAGAACAAGACGGCGGTCATTCCGCTTGACGTTTCCGGCGAGAACCAGGCTACCGTCAGCGCGGAGGACGCGTTCATCTACGGCAAGAAGGCGACCAAGGCCTGCGCTACGTTCGCCATCGCCGATCCCGACGGAGAGAATATCGATATTACGGCCTGCGGCATGAACGGTACGCTGACGCGCAAGGACGGCGAGTTCTGCTATGTCAAGTCCCTCAGCGGCCGCGCCTGCGGCAATCTCGCGTATATCCATCCCAATACGTATAAGGTGACGCGTTCCGGCGGCGGTCTCTGCGGCGAGGCCGTCGAGGACCTGTGCGGCGACGAGTTTACGGCCAAGTGCCTTACGTGGTGCGACGCCTGCTGCTTTACGTCTTGGTGCGAAGACGGAGAAGAGGCGCCTGAGCTTCTTCCCTGCGAGGGTACCTGGAAGATGAAGTTCAACAAGAAGCTCGCTTCCGGCAAGAAGGGCAGCATCTACGATCTCGTTCCGGCATACGCGCGCTGAACCGAATAAAAGCTGTCGATGGAAAAACGGACGGATTCAATCCGTCCGTTTTTTTTAATGCGTCAGGCGAATTTTTTTTCCATTTGACGGTATAATGTCTGCGCAAAGCGATAAACAACAGAAAGACATCACTATGAAAAAGAAAATGCTTACCGAAGAAGAGCGCCGCCTTCGGCGCAACGAAGCAAGCCGCAGATGCTACCTTAAGCGCAAGGAAGCTGCTGCGATGGGCGCGAGAAACAAGAAGCAGAAAGCCAAGCCGGAAGATGTCCGTCCAGCCAGAACCGCCGTCCCTAACGTCGTTTCTTCGGCCGAGAAGATCGTCAAGAAGTTCGCCAAGATCGCGGCAGGCGTAAAGCCGATGATCAACAAGGCGGCGGAACTGCTCGGATCCGCATATAAGACCGAAGATTCCAAGCTCATCGAAAAGACGGAACGTATCCTGGCGAAAGGCCTCGGCGTCAACGTCAGCCGTCTGGCGTCTGATCCTCTCGTGAAGACTCGCGTCTGCATCGACGCCGCGTCCAGGGCGGTCAAGACGCCGAAGTTTCGCCTGCCGTCCGATACGGCGGAACCGACGGAACCGGCGGAGCCGGAGCCGCTTCCCGAAGATCCGATCGATCCTGAGTCCGATAACGATGACGAACCTGCCGAAGTTCCGGTCGATCCGGCGCTTCTCGAGAAGGTCGACGCCGGCGAAGCCGACAAGTCAGAAATCGAAATCCCGCAGGACAAGGACGACGGATCCGACGACGAGAACGACGAGGACGAGCTCGATCCGGAAGACGACGAACTCGAGGACGAGGATGACGACGAGGATGACGACGAGGACGACGAGTCCGAGGAGGCGCAGGAGCGCCGTGCCCGCCGCCGTGAACGCGAGGAATCCGACAACGTCCGCGACTGGGAGTCTGGCCGCTGGGAGATGATGGGCGAGATGGGCGCGCAGGGCGCGTTCGACGACTGATACGGCATAATTGCCGATATACGGCGCGGGGTCTCATTAAGACCCCGCGTTTTTTCTTATATGCGTATTATATCGTTAATATGAGAGTTGAACTGCTTAGAAAACTTACAGACGTATCGTCTTATATATTCGAAGAAATGACCGACAGGATGTCCGAGATAGACATGGCTCGCGAGTTCTGGAAATATCTCAGGAGCCGGTTTCTGGACGATATGAGGCAGAAAGTAAGGGTATCGGACTTCGTGAACGAGTTCATCAAAAACCTGTCCGAGGATGATTTCGAAACCAAATATAAGGTCAAGCTCAGGAACGTCAAGAAGTCGAGGCAGCAGCTGGATTTCTGCTGCGCATGCGTGACCACGATGCTTCATTATTCGTCCTACGGCTCCAAGATCATAGACTGGTCGTAAGGCCTTCAGGCCATATCTGGCGAAAACCGCGCCGGCTTTTTCGCATAATTCCTATAGACGAAAAACGATTGGTTTAAGGAAACAGACAAAAAGCGAAGGAGATCCAGATATGGATAAGAACGAGATGAAGACATACGCGGAAAACAAGTCCGCCGAACTTAAGAACGTCATTCAAACCAAACTGAACGAAATATCGCAGGCGATCGCCGCCGAAAAAACCGGGATCGAAGAAGCCGGCGGCGGCGATACGATAGAGATCATATGCAGTTCCCTCGAATGCATGCGCGATCAGGTCAATTTCGCGTTTGATTCCTGGAAAGAGAACCTGGTCTGAGGTTTCAGGCTTATGGAGATACTCGATATATCCTGCCGGAAAGCCAGGTTGGCCGACAGACGCATACGCATAGCGCGGGACGAAACGTGCCCTGAACCGTCGGATATCATGGATTTGGCGTTCGAGCGCGCCGAAACGCCGGATTCGGTCCCCGAAAACGCCATCCGTTCGTGGGAGACCGAATTAGGCGGAGAGCGCGCCGTATTTTTTACGACGGCGGAAAGATGCCGCAAAACGGTTTCCGGAAAAGAAACAGACTGGTCCGGCGGCGGATTGGATTCTCTGGAATCCGACGAAAAGGAAATCTGGCGGAACTGGAAAGACGGGCATGTCTACGGCTGGATTCTCGAAGAATGGGATCCCGACGAACGTCTATGGACGGAAAAAGATTCATGCTGGGGATATTTCGGCGCAGACGGCATAATCGAAGCGATAAAAAACGAAGTCCTTGATTTTGAACCTGACGCCGATCCGGGCGAAAACGAAACGGTAATCTGCGCTTCGGACGATATTCTGGGCGAAATCGGTTCCAGGCGAAAAATCTAGAAAATCCGCGGGTTTCAGGCGAAAACCGCATAAAGAAGACCGTACGATAAAAACGTCGAAACGTCAAAGGAAACGAAAAAATGAACAGAAAGACCCTTAAGAAACTAAACAATCTGGCGGATCTTGCCGTCAAGAACGTCCAGCCCGAGATGGCTTTAGGCTATCTTACGGCGGAAGCCGTCGAAACCGCGCGTAAAAACACCAGATATCCTACCGATATCGAGGTCATAAAGACCATGATACGGAACGACGTCAAGACCGTAAAGAAGATTTCCGGTGCGGACGCCCCTGTCGTCAAGATCGTTTCCGGCATAATGAAAAGTTCGGAACAGTTCAATTATCTGGCCAACGCCATCAACGCCAAGATGAAACGTAAGGCGTGGTCGGACCGGGATTTCAGGTCGGTTTACGAAAGCATGTTCGGGAAAATAAGGCGTTAATCCGTTTCAGGACATCGGTCCGGATCTCCGGATAAGGGGGGCCTGGCCTTTTTAAGGGCCTGATTTTTTAGACATACGGTTTACGCGGTATAATTTTCAGGTATGGCGGAAATTACCGTCGCAATAAAAAGGAAAAACATGAAGAATACGATGCATAAGACGGACGAGAATGTCCGTATCCTGAATAACATCAACGGTCTCGGCGTCGGTGATCGGGCCAATTGCGGCCGTTACGGCACGGTCGAATGCTATTCCAAGGCTTCGGCCGGCAGGGTCCGGAAGTTCAAGGTCAGCGGATCCAAGGTTCTCGCCAACCGCGGAAACTGGAGCATGAAGTCTCTCCGCAAGGCCATTACGTCGGTTCGTTGATAATCGTCTTAAGCTGTGGCCGAAAGGGGTTTAACCGCCTCTTTCGGTAAAGACATATGGAACTTAATCCGTCATATAAGGTGACGTTTAAATACGGTCTGGTCGGCCCTTCCATCATTACGGCGACCGATATGGACGACGCCGTCAAGGAAGCGTTCTCGCTTTGCAGGTTCTTTACGGCATGCATTCCTGACGGATACGGGCCTAATGACGTCATAGAGACGATAGAACCTACCGACATCAGACCCGGCGCTCCAGGTTACACATGCCGCAGCACGGCAGAATTGCCTTCGCACGAAGATTACGCGAAACGATACGGCGAAAAATCCAGCTTTTCGCTGGCTGCCGTCGAAAGATATACGGTATAATATCATCATGAACGAGAATAACATCATAAACAGCATTTTTCGGTGTATCGACGATTACGTCAAGACCCAGGCGCCATCAGGGTATTGTAAATATACGGCTTCAATGCCGGTAAAGGCGATCTTTAACGTCAAGACAGAAGAATCCGTACCGGTTCTCGACGATGACGGAAATCCCGTAAGGGAAGCTCCGGTTTCAGGCGAAAAGGGTCCGGGCAGGCTACGTAGGAAAACCGTAAAGCTGGAAAAGCCGATTCTCGCTTCAAAGGTCTTCTTCGAAGACGGTACGTGGACAGTGGTCAAAAATTCCGGAGAAGACGCAATCGAACTGACGAACGTCAAGCTTGAAGACGGTACATACGTGACCACGGCTTCTGACGCATCTAAGGAACGCGCTTTGGCGTACGCCATAGTCAAGCATGCTTTCGGTTATGCCGATCCGGTTACGCATGAAGTCAAGGGCGCCAATCTTGGCCGTCGTTTCGAAAAGGTGCTGAAAGCTTCGATCGATAAGCGTATTTTCGAAGCCAAATCCAAGATTAAGAAGATAGCTTCGGAAACCGCCAGGAAACCCGAAACTAAAAAGCCGGAGGAATCCGGCAAAAATACGGATCTGGCTTCGAAAAAGATTCTCGATATGATGAAAAGCGTTCTGCCGGAAATAGTTAAACTGGCCAAAAACGCGAAAACGCCTGAGACCTGACGTACTTAGATTAGGGGGGGCCTGACCTTTTTGCTGCTAAAGACGCTCACAGCAGTTTAATTTAATATTAATGGGTTATATTGAAAAACGCGTCTTGTCGCAGAGGGAATCGTCTAAAGGACCTATCGGGATTCAACGGGTAAAATTTTTTCAAGACAAAAAGGAAGTGAACTAAAATGGTTAAGACAACGAAGAAGCCTTCGGCGAAGAAGGCTGTCAAGAAGACGACAATCAAGAAGGCCGCTGGCCGTAAGACAGAGAAGGCCGTCAAGGCCAAGGCTCCGTCTACGTCCAAGAAGACGGCACGTAAGACTTCCAAGTAATATTTAAGGAAGATCTCAATATATAAAGAGCCGGTGGATCAAACCGCCGGTTCTTTTTATTTTCTTTATATTGAATTCGTCGAAGGGAAAAAAATTAAGGCCGGTCGCGCAGACCGGCCATGGGCTGTTTTTCGGAACCAAAGCAAGTTCACTGGATGATCGCCTCGAAAACCGGCCTTTCAGTCAAAGGCCAACCCGCGTATATTTATACTCGCCGTCTACGAGCTTGCCGGCTCTGTCCTCCCGGACCGCTTTGGCCGACGTTGTTAACATTAATATTATACCGCGGGACCGCGCGCTTCTGTCCACATCCGAAAAAGAACATTGCTTTTTTCATACGCTTCACGTTCATATCCGAGAAGCTCCGCGTTGTCTTTCAGGTTTCCGGCCTTATTGAACTTCATATAGCCTTCCGGGTCGCGTCTATACTGCCAGGCATGTATTAGTTCATGGCATAACGTACGCATTATGTCTTTCGCATGCCTGTTGTTGATCCGGAGCGTTATCTCGTCTTTGGTGAAATCATAATGGCCTGTCGGGGCGAAAACGTCTAATCTGAATACGGGAGAATCGTCAAGGGATATCTTAGGCTTTTTTTCGCCTAAATCTATCCCGTTTTCTTCGTAAAAAGAAATGACGTCGTCCGCGTATTCCAGAAAAGTCTTCATCTTATCCCCGGAAAGCATTTGGATTTTTCGATTCCCCAGTCTTCCGAATAAAAACTATCCAGATCCTGCTGGGTCCTTCCGGCGAAAACCAGGCTCGTAAGTTCCTGGCAGCCCTAGAACGCACCGTCTTCGATCTACATTACCGTAGACGGAACGGTCAATGTACTGATACCGTTATTCATGAACGCGTTGATTCCGATTTTAAGCAGACCTTCCGGCAATATTATCGTCCGGTCGTTCTGGCAATCCGTGAATTCTATTTCCGGAATCTGTTCTATGTTTTTCCCTATGATTATCTTTTCGACGCGTTTGCCGTTTGTAGATTTAAAAGCGTTATCGTTTAACGTTTTGACGGCATCGCCTACTTTTACCATTTCGACCTTGACGTTATTGGGCTTATTCCAAAAATAATATTCGTTAAACCAGCCGATCTCGGCCAGCTTATCGTCAGTCCATTCGTAGATAAGCTCGGTCCTAGGTTGTTCTTCGTCCGCGAACTTTATGACGCTGACGTAATCCGGCAGGATCCGTTCGGATATTTTAGCCGCGGGATTTCCGAGATAGATTTCCATATCGATCGTCTTTCGTGCCTATGCGGAAATTTCAGGATTTGCTCTTGCCTTTGCTTTTCTTTCCGGATTTCTTTTTGGCCGATTTGAAAACCGTGTCAGGCTGACTATTCGTCGCCGGTTTATCTGCGGAAAGTTTCCTGAATTTATGGCGTGATTTCTTTTCAAGACGGCCCTTCATTTCGGCCAGTTCCTGTTCCGTATAGCGGACATAGATCTTTTTACGTCCGTCCGCGCCGATTTCTTCTTTTATCGTTTCCATATCTGGTTTTTCCTTTTAACGTTTAATGCATAAGGATTAACTGTTCTGATCGCTAATTATTATGTCTCCGTCGGAGCAGCGGATCGTCGCGCTGAACTAATGCCATTGTCCGTCTTCATCAAACCCCTTGCCGATATTCCACGGGAATTTCGCCATGGCCCTGACGGTATCGCATGTACGGCTTCCCATGTCTACCAGCGTGAGTTTACTGCATTCAGTGAAAGCAAGACTCCCGATGTTCGTAACGCTGTCAGGAATCGTCACGCTCGTAAGCCCGCTGCAACCTTCGAACGCAAACTCCCCGATGCTCGTCACGCCATTGCCGATCGTCACGTTCGTAAGTCCACTGCAACCCATGAACATATAACTCTCGATGCTCGTCACGCTGTTCGGGATCGTCACGCTCGTAAGACCGCTGCAATCCCAGAACGCAGCCGCCCCAATGCTCGTAACGCTGTTAGGGATAGTCACGCTTGTCAAAGCAATACAATGATTGAACGCATTTTCCCTGATGCATATCACGCTGTCGGGAATCGTCACGTCGCCGTTCACTCCCTGTATAAGGGTTTCGCCGTCCTTCGACAGCAGCAGCCCGTTGACCGAGCTATAGCTGGCGTTTTCGGCGCCAACAGATATTGACATAAGCTGGCTGCAGTTGGAGAACGCATGATCCTAAATGCTTGTCACGCTGTCGGGGATCGTCACGGTCCGGTCTTTCCCGAAATACTGCAATACCGCGGATCCGTCTTTCGTAAAGACGAAACCGTTCTGCGTTTTGAATGTCTGATTGTCTTCCGATATCCGGATTTCGACGTCGGGACATCCGATCGTCGGATAGAAATCCGTCAGTCCGGATCCGATCGTCAAAGTCCTGAGCTTCGGGCAGTCGTAGATGTCTGTCAGTTCCTGTACAGTATTGGACGCTATTATCTCCTCGAGCGCCGGGCATTCGTACACGGAAGGCATCCTGTCGTAGCCGTCGGGGACCACGACGCGCCTGAGGCCTGCGAACTTGCCGTCTATTTCCGGCAGTTCGGACAGATTCATCATGTCCCGCCCGAGCGTCATCTCGACGATCATTCCGTAGGCCTGTTTTGCCGGCATTTCTCCGTCGTCTATCTTCGCGCTAAGATCGTTCATCGACATCTCCGTGCCGTCGGAAAGCTTGACCATGGTCAGCTCAGGAGCCGGAATGTCCGGTACTATGACAGGCTCTTCCTTTTTCTTCCCGCCTGTTCCTCCGCCTGCTGCCTAATATATCATTCTCGTCACCGCCGCCATCATCGCCTGCCGTCTGGCGAGATTGTGCCGATACCACATTTCCTGCTGTTGAGTCATGTTTTTTCCTTTAGCGTTAAGTTATAAATATGTTAATTTATCGTCTCCGGCGGATTAATGATCACGTCTCCGTCGGAACAATGTATCGTCATTTCGAAATAATGCTCTTTTTCTTCCGTATCTAAATATGCGCCCAATCCCCAGGAGAAATTCCCCATGTTCCGAATGTATTCCATTGTATGGTTCTCCATATTTACGGTACTGAGATTGTTGCAACAGAAGAATGCGGAATTCCCGATGCTCGTCACAGAATCGGGTATCGTCACATCTGTAAGGCTGCTGCAGCCGTAGAACGCCATATTCCCGATGCTCTTCACGCTGTTAGGCATCGCAACGCTCGTAAGACCGCTGCAGTCGGAGAACGCAATTTCCCCTATGTTCGTCACGCCGTCGGGTATCGTCACGCTCGTAAGGCCGCTGCAGCCGGAAAACGCGCCCCATTCGATGCTCTTCACGCTGTTAGGCATCGTCACGCTCGTAAGACCGTTGCACCGGGAGAACACAGATGCGGCAATGTTCGTCACGCCGTCGGGTATCGTCACGCTCGTAAGGCCGCTGCAGTCGTGAAACGCAGCATATCCAATGCTCGTCACGCTGCCGGGTATCGCAACGCTCGTAAGACGGCTGCAGCCCTCGAACGCATTATTCCCGATGTTCGTCACGCCGTCGGGTATCGTCACGCTCGTAAGGCCGCTGTGATAAGAGAACGCATAAGGCCCGATTCTCGTTACAGAGTCGGGAATCGTCACGTCGCCGTTCACTCCCTGTATAAGGGTTTCGCCGTCCTTCGACAGCAGCAGCCCGTTGACCGAGCTGTAACTGGCGTTTTCGGCGCCAACAGATATTGACATAAGACTGCTGCAACCAATAAACGCCTCTTCCCCGATGCTCATCACGCTGTCGGGAATCGTCACGGTCCTGTCTTTCCCGAAATACTGCATTATGCGCGTTTCGTCCGTTGTCATGACCATGCCGTTCTGCGTTTTGAGCGCCTGGTTGTCTTCCGATATCCGGATTTCGACGTCAGGACATCCGATTACTGGATTGAAATCCTCTAGCCCGGATCCGATCGTCAGAGCCCTGAGCTTCGGGCAGTCGCTGACGTACGCCGGTTCCCGTACCGTATTGGACACCGTTATCTCCTCGAGCGCCGGGCATTCGTACACGGAAGGCATCCTGTCGTAGCCGTCAGGAATCACGATACGCCTGACGCTTATAAACAGCTTACCGTCTATTTCGGGCACATCCTCCATTTTATCCTGCCCGAAAGTCATCTCGACGATCATTCCGTAGGCTTGTTCTTCCGTCATTTCCCCGCTTTCTATCTTCGCGTCGAGGTCTTTCATCGGCGTCTCCGCGCCGTCTGAAAGCCTGACCATGGTCAGCTCCGGGGCCGGAATGTCCGGTACTATGACAGGCTCTTCCTTTTTCTTCCCGCCTGTTCCTCCGCCAGCCGCGGAATATCGCATCCTTATAACCGCGGCAATCATAGCCTGCCTTCTGGCCATGTTATGCCGAATCCACATTTCCTGCTGCTGTGTCATATAATTTTCCTTTTAAGACGTTTTATGCTTTTATTTACCCGTAAGCCGGGCGAAAACGTAATAGGCGTCCTTATATAATCATAAGACGGCAGGCGCCATACGCATAGGCGAAAACCTGAAACAAAGGTTTTTTAGGAAAATCCTGCGGTATAATTAATCCGTAAAGGAACTATATGCAAAAAGACGAAATAGAGATTCTCAGGGCCGTATCGGCCAGGTTAGATCCGGATACGCTTTTCGTTATGACGTACCAGTACCATACCGAAAAAGATCCTACCGATCCGCATAACAGGCGTACGATAAAGAGCGTATCCAGGTACAGGTTTCTCGGCCGCGTAGAAAAAATCGGGGATCTCGAGGCCAAGATGGCCGAATTCAGGAAAATAGAAAACAGGATGAATCCCTGGAAATGGCCGGACGATCCCAGCTGGGACGGAAAGATCCTGTATTCCAAGAACAGTTCGAACATGACGAGATCCAACTGGATACGTCTCAAGATCAGCAAAGCCCTGGACTGGAACGACGCGGTCTTGGCCCTTAACGGCTTCAAGAAAGATACAGATCCGGACAGCAAGACTTTCGGGCGGTTCGTCATAAGGAATCCTTCGTCGGCTTTCGATCTCAAGGGATATACGTGCACGAACGGCGATATAATCGATCTGGACGACAAAGACGCGCTGCTGGCCCATTCCGGGCAGAACATATATAAGGAAATCCCGATGAAGCTGGCGGGAACGAGGAATCAGGCGAAAACCTGAAATATATAGGCGAAAAACGAAAAATCAGGCGAAAAACCGGGTTTTCAGGCGAAAAACCGAAAATATGCCGTATTTTCGCCTAAACTGAAAGAAACAGGATTTTTCGCCTGAAAAATGGCCTATATGGCGAAAAGGCCTAAAAACGGTCAATAAATCATAAAGTCTAGATACGGCCGATTCCGGAACATATCAGGTCTGTAAAAGGAAACTCTTTAAAAAATAAAGTCGTATATCCGTGTAAAAGACGTTATTTCATACATAAAGTCAAATAGCAGATGATATATCATACCTTATGGATTTTCTATAGGGAAAGCCGTTAACGGAAAACATATCCGGAATAAACGGCTTTTTCGTTTTTACGCTATAGAACATAAGACGCCTGAATATGTTTTCGCCTGATCTATAGGATTTCTAGAGATTTTCGAAGACGTTTTCAGGAAATCCGGGAATATCCGTCAAGTCGGAAACCTTTCTGGGGAAACCGTGTCTGGAATACGGCAGAAGAAAACAGGGGGCCTCGTATTTTCAAGAAGGCTTTTCCTGAAACAGGGGGCCAAACTGATCCGTAAGAAGCCTGGTCCCGGGGGGCCTTAGGTTTTCGTACGTAGAGTAAATACAGAAACGGATACATTACGAAGACAATATATCATGAGCAGACAAGTCGGACAATTCTTCTTTAACGAAAAACTCACGCCTGACGCCATAAACGCGGCATGGAAGCATGAAGTGCCGGCGCCTTCCGATGCGCCGGCGACATAGGCCGGCGACATAGGCCTAGGCGGAACGCTCAGCTCGTATTCGAGAAGCGACCATGTCCATCCGGCGGAAACGGCCGTAAGGAAAAGCGGATTCGTCTTCGCGCAGGCGGCGTATCCGGCGGTCGTCGTCAGGCATGAAACCGGCGGCGATTTCGTCAGGGCGGCGGTTTCCGCGGACGGAACCTATTCGGTAGAGGACGGAAACGGAACAGTCTACGGCAAGGTCGATACGGACTTCGTCTTCGATTTCTCTCAGGACGGACGGTATATGGACATGCATTTCCCGGAGACGGCGCCTTTCCTGTCGTGTCTCAGGCTAGGCGCCGACGGAGTTCCCGACGGCGTTCCGGAAGTTTCGTGCGCGGTCCAGTCCCTGGCCGGCGTCGATCCGCTCGGTTTCGGCCGGCCCGCCGCCGTAGCGTCTTCCGGCGAAAAGATATTCGTCAGGGGATATAAGGCCGTTTCAGGCCCGCCGCTGGCCGGCGTGTCCTACGACTTCTCGTCCGCCACGCTCGGCGAAATCATCCTGAGCGTCATCGCCGACCTGGGCGGTTCCGTCAAGCTATGACGGTTCCGTCAGGCTGTGACGGCCCGTCGAAATCCGACGCCCGCCGTCGAAATCCGACACGCTATTTTTTCAATTCCCTTCTTTATGTCCTTTCAGACTTTTGCGTACGTCTTGCGCGGCGCTAGATATCGCTATCGTTTTCCGGCGTACGGTCCCGTATGTTCCGCCTGGCGCTTCCGGGAAAACCCGGTTTTTCCGTGCGGATGTTTCCTGGAAAAGCATAAAAGCTTGACCAGGCCTTACCTGGAAAAGCTTAAACTTAAGGCTTGACCGGGCCTTTCCCGGAAAAGCCTTTACCGGATCCTGGATATACGCATGATAAACGGCTTCTTATAATACGGTCTGTATAATCATGTCCGGTCTAGTCAATTATATATCCGATTGCCGGTTCTGCGCCTGAAATCGGTCTCTCTATTTCTTTTAGGTCCAGGTTCCGTCGATGCTGTCGTTTCTTTCTAGGGATTCCCGCTTAAGGATTCCTGCTTAAGGATTCCTGTTTAAGGATTCCTGTTTAAGGATTCCTGTTTAAGGATTCCCGCTTAAGGATTCCCGCCTTCAGAAATTCCTGTTCTAGGGTTTTCTGTTCCTGAAAAGAACCTGAAAAAGAACCTTTATATATACGGTCTATGGAAACATACGGAAAAGGTAAAACGCGTAAAGGGAATTTAAAAGGGGATTTAGGTATTCAGGCGGATTCCGGCGTTTAGGCGCATATAGGTAAATAAATGGCGTACAGAGAAAAGTCAATAGGATAAGAACAGGAATATATACAGATGGCCGTTTATGCACCTACAGTCTCCACCGGCACGGGATCGCCGAGGAAAGTCGCGAGCCTGGTGTCCGCCAACGCGGCGGGAGCCGATTCGGATCCGGCGCTGTCTTCGCTGACGGTGGACGGATCGAGATACGCCGTCGTGGGGATACCTCCCCTCGCCGGCAGGGACGGCGAGGTCCCGTACCTGGGCAGGGACGGCGCACCGAAGGACGGGTATTCACCCGAGACCATCCTTCGCGGAGACGTGTACGTCTGCGAAAGCCCGGACGACGAGACGAAGTCGCTCGCCGAGAACGTCACGATGAAGGAGGTGTTCACGTCCTGGATCAAGGGCGGCCACCGCCAGGTCGGCAGCGCGACGAAATGGTACGGATACGACGCGGACTACGACCGGGACGTGGACGACAAGTGGACCCTCCAGGCGTGGCTGGACCGCAACCGGGACAGGGGGACGCAGCCGCAGCAGCTCCGGCAGCTCGGCGACGGCGCGCCCGGGTCCGGCTGGGACTGGCTGGACGACCAGAGCCGCGCGATGCTCGGGTTCCCGCTGTGGTTCTACAACTCGAGCACGTCCTCCGTCATCCAGCCGAGCAACACGCAGGACACCTCGTACTACGTCTCGCCGTACGAGATGCGGTCGTACGACATCACGGTCAGGTGCAAGGGGTACTCGGGCGACGACGACGTGGTGGCCCTGATCGCCGCCATGAACGAGAGGACCGTCGACGGGAGGACCGTGCCCGTCTACCTGGCCGCGTCCAGGACGCCGAACAACCAGAACACCAACGGGTCCATGCCCCTGGGGCACTTCTGCCTCGCGGCGAACACCGTCACGCCGGGGCTGTGCGCGGACGGCCAGCACCTGTGGGCGATCTTCGAGCCGGAGCTGTCGGCGCGGTACCTGCACAGCGCGTCCGCGCTGCAGTACAGGTTCGCGCAGGCCGCGGACGGCAACCCGGCGGTCCCGCCGCCGCGGCGGCCGGGCGGCGGGAGCTGGGATCGGCTGGACTCCTATTACGGCGCGCCCCGGCCGACGCGCGAGCTCTGGCGCGCCTTGAGCGGAATCCAGTTCGAGCGGGATCTCTCCTCCCAGCTCTACAAGATCTCGAGCGTCGAAGGCGACGGGTCGCAATGGTCCCAGTGGAAGGCCTCCTCCACGGACAGAATCGACCCGGGCTGCCTGTCGTCGCCGGAGAACTGGTGGTGGATGGACCAGAGCCAGTACAGCAGGTACGCCGCGTGCTTCAAGAACGCCGGCTGGGGCATGTCCGGCGGCAACCGCGTCTACATGCGCGTAAGGCGGCAGGGCGACAAGATCCAGGCGTGGACGACCAGGTTCACGCAGGCGGCGCCGGAGCACGGCGGGGGCGGAGACTCCGACGGCCTCGCGGAGTGCCCGTCGGACTGGGACGCGGCCGTCAGGGCCGGGGACGCGTTCACGCTCAGCGTCGACCTGGCGTCGGACGCCGTGGTCAACCAGATCAGCCTGAGCTCCTGCTTCTCGGCGCAGGCGCGGCCGCTCGGCGGCAGGATGGGGTTCGTCACGTTCTCCCAGTCCGGGGCGACGTGGGACATCCTTGACATGAAGATCCCGAAGATCATCGTCAGGACGTGGTCCAACGAGGTCATCGAGTACGACCCGCTCGACGACGAGTCGAAGGTCCTCGACGCGGCGCCCGCGGAATTCTGCGGAAAGGGCCGCCTCTGCAGGAACCCGGCGACGGGCAAGACGTTCTTCGTAGGGGACCAGGGCTTCCTTAAGATCGTCGATCCCGCCGCAGGCGAGTCCGAGGAGTGGACGTTCACGGTGGAGAACGGGGCGTCGACCGGCGAGATCAAGAAGAGGGTCGTCGTGCTTGAAGGCTGACGTATGGCTACGATAACCGAAGAGAAGGCCTTCGTGGCCGACGGGTACGGCGCCAAGGCAGGGGGGAGCTGGAATCCGGGGTACGTCTTCACGGGCTGGAACACGTCGCCGGACGGTACGGGGACGGCCGTCGCCGGAGGCCAGAGCTGGATGCCGGACGCGGACCTTACCCTGTACGCGCAGTGGCGGCGGGACGTCCAGCGGGTGACGGTCTACGTCTACACGTGGAACAAGGCGGCCGCCGCCGGGTCCCAGGAATACGACTGGACGGCCGTCGTCAAGGACCCGGGCGGCGTCGCGCATACGACGAACGCCGCCGTGAACGTCTTCGATTTCTCTTCAGGCGACGCCCTCGGCGAAATAACCGTGACGGCGCCGACCCTGATGATCCAGCCCGGCGAAGGGGAGACCCTGACCGCCGTGGAAGGCGGCCGCGACGTCGGATATACGCAGGGGAACGCGTATGTCGCTCAGGCCGCGGAGCCGACGTCCCGCACGGTGCGGTTCAGGCCGGGGGGCTTCTCGGAGCTCCATATCTACAAGCTTCCGGTCGGCCAGACGCTCCAGGTCAACGGGGTGTACCATATGAGGACGCCCAACTACGGGGACGCTGGGACGGTGTTCGGCGGCCACAGGTACGTCGTGCGCTGGTACGACGACTACCGGTTCGTATTCAAGACGTCAGGCCAGACCGTCTACACCGACCAGACGGTGCCCGAAGACTATACGTACGATCCAGGAAGCCTGAGCGGTTTCGTCAACATAGCGCATAAAGGCGGAGTTACGTCCCACGACATGCACGCCTGGCTGGGCTACGCGTTCGACTGCGGGAAGAAAGCCTCTGGCTACGACAGGAGTTTCCAGTACCAATAGGGAGACTACTGCGTATGCGCCGTCGACGTCGGGAGCCTGACGACGAAACTCGTGTACCGCGCGAAGAGAAGCACAAAGAACCATAAACCTTCAGACTACGCCTATTACTGGGACATATGCGACGGAACCGTCCTAAGCGCCGGCAACCTCGCCGTGAAATACCAGGAGCCGGACGGCGACAGCCAGTATTCGCTGCTCAGCGCCGTAGACTGCGTGACGCTGTCGAGGGACGGGCTGAAGTCGTCCGGGGGCCAGAAGCTGGTGAATTTCCATACGTGCGATTTTCCGGTATCCGAGACCACGCTGGATTTCACGTCCATGCCGCCGTCGTAGAAGTTCTACATAGGGTTCGGCGTCCAGGACGACGCGGGGCAGTGTTCGGGCGTCAAGTTCAGGGCCAAATACCGGATCCTGATAGAGAGCGAGGGGTGACGCAGTGGATTTCGATCTTTCCAACACGAGACGGTGGTTCGTCCCGCACGGCGGGACCCGGGTAGAGGCGCTGAAGGTGGTGGACGGCGCCGGCCGGATCATCTGGCGGAAGTACTTCAACGTGACGTACGACGACAATACGGGCGGGAACCGCTGGAAGGTGACGTTCAACCCCAACGGCGGATCGGGAACCATGTCTGTCCAGTATTTCGAGCCGGGCGTCCCGGGGAGCCTGGACGCGTGCGCGTATACCCGTTCGGGCTGGTCGTTCTCGGGCTGGAACACGTCGCCGGACGGCTCGGGGACGCCGTATTCGAACGGGCAGACGCTGACCCCCGCGTCGGATCTGACGCTTTACGCGCAGTGGATCGCCGGGACGCACCTGGTGTCCTTTTTCCCGAACGGCGGGACCGGGACCATGTCGCCGCTCGCCCCGGACGTCGGTTCCGTCGTATCCCTGCCGCCATGCGACTTCCTGAAGACAGGCCATGATTTCGCCGGCTGGGACAGCGAACTCGGCGAGATGACGGACGAAGACATTTTCCGCATGCCGGACGAGGACGTGAACCTGACCGCCCAATGGGAGCCTTCGACGTATACGGTGCAGCTGCTGGCCAACAAGAACGAGTCCGCCTGGCCGGGCATATCCCCGCGGTTCGCGGACGGCAGCTCGTCCAAGACGGTCCAGGTCACCTACGGCCAGCCGTATCCAGTCCTTCCCGTCCCGTTCGACCTTCAGGGCGGCTATATGTTCTCGCATTGGTACGACAACATCGATAGACGGCATTTCCCGGACGGCGGACAGATAGCCGGGAACGTCGGGATTACGTCGGACAGGCCGTTCTACGCGCAGTGGACGCCGAATACGTATACCGTGACGCTTGACGGAAACGGCGGATCCGGCGGACCCGGTTCGGTGCAGGCTACGTATAGGAGGTAGCTCCCGAACGTCTATCCGCTGCCGACCCGATCCGGATATTCGTTCATAGGATATTACGACGATACGGTCGGCGGTACGCAGTATTATTCGTCTTAGGGAGCAGGGCTTCGGACGTGGAACCGGACTTCGGACGGGATACTGTACGCGCAGTGGTCCGTCGATACGCACGTCTTGACGCTGGCCGCGGATCCGGCCGGCGGCGGAACGGTCACAGGCGGCGGCGCGTATTCACACGGCCAGACCGCTACCGTAAACGCCGTTCCGTCTACGGGATATATTTTCCGGGCATGGTCCGACGGCGGGGCGCAGAGCCATGACGTGACCGTGACGTCGGACATGTCTTTGACCGCGACGTTCGAACAGAACACTTATATGCGGGATTACTCGTACGGACCGCTTATAACGCGTAAGCTCAGAACGTACGAGACCCATACGGGTTTCGCCAACGCGATTTCCGCGGCGGAGGCCGAACTCGGCAATTTAAACAGGGTAGTGTGGGTGCCGTATAACAGTTCAGACGAGTCTCTGCTGGTGGACGGCGTCGCGGGGCCTTGCGCGAAGTTTATAGCCTATATAACGCCCAGCAGGACCATAAAGGTCAAGTTTAGGTCGAACATAATAGATGACGTCCAGATGTCCCAATATATCAAAAACAATACCCAAAAATTCCATGAGTGGTACGGAGACGGCCTAGGCTACAATTACAGGGGTACTTTCGGATATGAAAGCGTTCAGATGTCGAACAACACGACCGAAACCCATCATAATTTGCTGGTGTACAAGATATTAGTCAACGGCGTTGAGGTTATAGCCAATGATTATTACGAGTATACGCTGACGGCGAATACGCAAAATACCATAACATATCGGTTTGACCAGCGCATAGTCGGAGTATACCGGACGGGCGACAGGTAGCCTAGCCAGACCTACTACTACAACGGCGCGGCCTGGAATTCGTCAAACAAGCTGGATTACAGTGGCACGGATTACATTAACGTACTGGCGCTAGTCGGCGAAGACCTCCATAGCTTTACCGGGCGCACCTGCCGAGGCACGGAAATAACCATTACGCAGATTTCGAATTGAAAGAGGAGATTATCAGCATCATGAGCGAAGAAGAACTCGAAAAACTTTGCGACGCCTGGATAGAGGCCGAGGCGGCGCCAGATCCGGAGGACGACGACATCGACGCGGTGGCCGAGCTGAAGCCCGTCGGTTTCAGGCTAGAGCACGCCGGGCGGTACGTCCTGGAGCTCAGGCCGAAAGACTTCTGGCCGGATTCTTTCGGCGAATACCGGTATGTGGACGGAAAGCGGTACGGGGAACTGTGGCTGGCGTTCGTCTCGCCGGACGAGAACTACTATTTCGGCGACCTTAAGCTGCTGTCTCGCCAGGCGTACGACGCGGCGCTCCTGGGCGAAGCGCTGCGCGACAGCGAGCCTTTCGACGGAGCGTCCGACGCGTTCGCGCTGGTGTTCGCCGCGATCGGGAAACGCGATTACAGGGCGTTGGATTTCGCCTTGAAGGCCGGCAGGATAACGCTCGGCGGGGTTCCCGGAGAAATGGTCATGGACGACATCCCGGATATCGTAGGATCTCTGACGGTGTTTCCGCTGTAAGGCGCGGGGAGGCGAGTATGGCGGCCGCGTGGTTCTGGATAAAGAGGCTTTTTTCGGCGTCGGGCGTAGGCATGCTTTTCGCGGCCATGGCCAAGCACGCGGCCAGCGCGGCCGTGTCGCAGATAATGGATCCGGAGAATCAGAGAAAGGCGTACGAATTCGTCAAGGAGCTGAGGTTCAGGACGGATATGAGCAACTTGGAGAAGGCCGAGGCGTTCAACCTGAAGATGCTGGTATGGGCGGAAAAGGTCGGCAGGATCATGGCAGACAGCGCCATAAACTGCCTGCGCGAACTCGCCGTCAGCGCGCTGAAGGCCGAGCTCGGCCGGAAATGGCCGGTGGTTGAAGCCTGCGACCGCTGAAGAAGAACATTCCGAATATCCAAAATGCCGTTCGGATAGATGCCGGTCATGCGGTAATCGGCTTTCCTGCCCATTGCTTATTCCCGGCCGTACGCGTATCGCCTGAGTAAATAAAAAACGAAAGGCGTATGCGCTGCTAAGATGAAATGCAAATACAAGAAGTTTTCCAACGAAAGGCTTTGCCAGGTCATGAACGGGGAATGCCAGTTCATAGTCTGCGGGTACGGGCCGGAATGCCCGATCTACCAGGCGTTCAAGGACTGGGACGCGTATTGGCTTTCGGGGAACGCCGGCGGCGTAGAGGAATCCCTGGTGGAGAAAGGCGCATGGTGCGATACGCTCGATCTCGATTTCGACTAAACGGAAGGAAAACGGCATGATGCGCAGGCGCGTTCCCGAATACGACCGTAAACAACAAGCAAAACTGAAAGAGGCCAAGATCTGATATGGACATAGTCGCAGATACATTAAGTGCAAACATTCTGAGCGCCCGCAACGTGACGGTGCGCGGGCAGGACATATTCGACTGGTTCCAGTCGAAACTGAGTTCGTCGGTGAGTTTCGTCGGCGTATTCCAGAGCCTTGACGATGCGCCCAGGAAGAACGGCGCGGTAGCCATAGTGGGCAGCAAAGACTACATCTATTCGGAACAGGCCGGCGATTGGCAGGAGTTCGGCGACGAAGGCCAGATAGGTGCGCTGTCGCAGGCCGTAAACGACATCGCGGAAAGAACGGATCAGATATCGGTCGCCTTTGGAACAAACGGAGACTATACGGTGGCGATCGGCGTCCAGGCCGATCCCGGCCAAGCCGAACAAACTTCTTCTGCGCATTCGGGCGAAAAGCGCGGAATAGCGATAGGGTACGGCGCGTCCGCCGGCCCGGCTGGCATAGCTGTAGGATCTTTTGCCGGAGCCGGTGATTAGGAATTGTCCGCCGGCATGGGTTCGATTTCGTTCGGTCTCAATACATCTTCCTCTGGACAGGACGCCGTCGCCGTCGGCAACGGTGCGGTCGCGACGAAAAGCGGCGCCCTTGCCGCCGGGGCTTATTCATGCGCCATTTCGCGTAATGCCACGACAGTCGGTTCTCGGTCTGTAGCATCCGGCACTGAAGCTTTTGCCGCAGGGCACCAGGCGTATGCGCAGGCATAGTCTTCGATAGCGGTAGGAAATGCCGCGACCTGTTTGTCTACGGCCATGAATTCGATAGCTGTCGGCGCCACGGCCTAGGCCGATGCATCGTACGCCGTGGCTGTAGGATACAAAACGCAGATTTCGGCGGAAGGCGGCGTAGCAGTAGGGTACAGTGCCATCGCGACGGGCGCTAGGAACTTGGCGTTCGGATATAACGCGGCGGCGCGGGGTGCGTCTAATTCAGTAGCTATTGGCAGGGGCGCCACCGCGGAGACCTCGACGAACGGAGGCATAGCGGTAGGAAATATGTCTACTGCTGCCGGTAATGTGGCGGTGGCTATCGGCGAAAAGTCGTCGGCGTCTACGGCAGGTATCGCGTTCGGCGACGGCGCGACGGCGTCTGGCGACGGTTCGGTAGCCATCGGATCTTCGTCCGTAAGATGGTCGGATGACTAGACCAAACGAGTGCAGGCTACTGCCTCGGGTTCGGTGGCGATAGGCAGACTTGCCAAGGCCATGGCGGCAGAAGCTGTGTAGATAGGCTCTGGCACCAATGCCGAAGCTAAGACGCTAAAGTTTCGCGATACCATTCTCGTCGCGGCGGACGGAACAGTTCCAGCCGTCGAAGCCGTACGGTCGGCGCTGTCCGGATACTACGCGAAATCCGAAACGAGTTCCGCTGGCGAGATATCCGTGGCGCTGTCTCAGGTTTCCGCGGAGATTTCGGACATAGAAGCGAAGGTGTTCGTCGACGACAGGATATCCGGCGTATCGGGGTATTCGGATCTCAGCGTGATCAGGCTCCGGGCGGCGGAGTATATGCAGCTGATGGCGGCGGACGCCCTGCTTTCGTCGGCCGTCTACATAGTGCAGGACGACAACACGGACGCGTACGGAAAGCGGATAGTCAACCTGGCGCCGCCCGTCGAGCTGAGCGACGCGGCCAACATGGAATACGTAAACCGGCAGGTATCCGGCATCGTCATCCCCACGGACCTGAGTTCGTTCACGAACGGCCCCGGCTACATTTCGGCGGAGACGGATCCGGTGTTTACGTCTTTGTCCGGCAATTTCCTGACGGCGCACCAGAGCCTAGACGATTATATGCGTTCCTCCTCCGCCGCGCCGGCATACGACCCGTCTAAACTTTATGCGCCGGGCGACCATGTCACCCATGAAAGCGTTCTGTACGAGTGCGCGGCTCCGACGTCCGGAGAGTGGGACGGCACGAAATGGAAAGCCACGAACATGACCGCTCCCGACGCCACCCTCGACATCACGGGTGAAGGACGACTGGCCGTAGTATCCGACAAAGGCGAGGTCATGTGGATGGAAGGCTACGGCCTCGGCAGCGCTTCTTCTTCGACTCTGGTTTGCGGCGCGGTGCAGCTCTTCGCGTTCCCTGCCACGACCGCGACGCCGTTCGACGACGCCGCGGACTATGCGATAGACGGCAGGGTAATCTACGACGGCAAGATATACAAGTTCACAACAGCGCACGCGGCGGGGGCATGGATAGGCACGGACGCGGTGGAAGATCCCGACATGCAGGAGTTCGCGCTCCCGATGCCTCCCGCGGGGATTGTAGGCGACTTCGTGCTTGACGTCGACAACTCCGCGAATCCAAATGCCGGCGTAGCCGCAAGTCTGACTGGCGCGATGACCTCGTACGATGTCTATACCGTCAAAGGGGAGAACATCTCCGATCTGCTCACCTTCGCCGGCGGAGAGATGTGCGAACTGTACTTCACGATGACGGCCTTCGGCAGTTCAGGCAAGCCCGCGTGGAAAGTAGTCAAGCAGGTCGTCGAGAAGCAGGAGGCTGGCTCGTGAGACCTCTTGTTCCATACGACGCGGAAGTGGAGTATATCGAATCCACGGGGACGCAGTGGATAGATACGGGAATTGTTCCTAACGAACGCACATCATCAAGGTTTTATGCAAAAGGAATAGATGGTTCTTATTCTCTTATTATTGGATTTGTACAAGAATCAGATACTCGCGATTACAGATTGTTTGGGGGATATGGCAGCATTTATCTTGACATAATGAATCAACGGCTTAACACAACTGAAGTCACTATCCCAACTTCGTGGTGTGAATATGAATTTGGGAATATGTATGCAAAGAACATTACTTTGGGGCAGTATGTTTCTCAAGAACCTGTAGGGAGTTTCGTTGGCGACCACTCTATCTGGTTAAATAGGGCCAATCTGTGGAATAATGAATTATTTTCGACCACCGCGTGGGGATGGCTAAAGATTTATGAAGATGAAAATATAAAGTATGACGCAATCCCTGTGCGCTTCACTAACGAGCAGGGTGAGAGCGAAGGTGCGATGTACGACCGCGTGACGGGCTAGCTCTTCCGCAACGCCGGCACAGGTAGTTTCGTGATTGGCCCCGACAAGCATCCGCAAACATTCACCTCCATAATGCGGCTCCACAACTATCCGGCGAGAGTGCCAACTGCAAAGGACTATGTGCAGGACGGTCTAATCGCCATGTGGGACGGCATCGAGAATGTAGATTTCGGGAAACATGATAACGAATCCTAGACGTGGAAAGACCTGTCCTGGAACGGAAATGACGCGACAATTGTGAAGTCCGAATCGTATTCCCGCTCTGCTCCGTTCGATGCAGTGGCGGCAAGGATGGACGGGACGTTCTCGTTCTCGTTCAACCCGTCACAGGCGATAATTTCTGCATTACAAGGGTCTTGTACCGTAGAGATCGTTGCAATTCTTGGAGTTCCGTCATTGGTAGATAGTGTCCCTTATATCGGGCTCGGTTCTTACAAAGCATCAATTATGAATATCTCAGGGACGGCAAGTAGCGCAAAGGCGTGCCCATACGTAAACAACGAAGTCCAGTGCTACGGAAGAGCTGATGGTAACGGCCCATTCAGACAGAGGGCTTTCGTCAAGGAAATGGATGGCAGCTCTGCGGTATGCATATGGTACAAGCGTGGAGAGTTGGACCAGCAGGAATCGCGCACGTTCCAGGCGGCTACTGCCACTACAGGGAATCTATTTGGCAATGACGTTACGTTCTTCGGAGGATCTGGACGATATTGGGATTCGGGTGAGGACGGGTATGCATATGGACTTCGCGTGTATAATAGAGCACTTACTTCTACAGAAATCGCCTACAACTACGCTATTGACAAGGAAAGGTTCAATCTGCCATGATAGGAACAAACAGAAACTACGCAAAGCCGTCCGCCGACGGCACTCCCATATTCGCATCAGTCCCTCTCGCATACGACATCCCGCGCCATGACGAGTGGGACGAACCCGTAATCGACCCCGAAACGGGCGAACCCACGGGCGAGACTGAGCACAAGTCCGCCGACTGGACGGAACACAAGAAAATTCTGCAGCCTACCGCCGCAGACTTTGCCGCCGCAGGATTCCTTCCCCTGTTTGACCGATTCCCTTCCGACTCCGCGCCGGAAGGTCAGCATTATGCCAAGACAGGCAAGATCGTACTGACGGAATCCAGGTACTACCTGTGGGAATATGGACTCGTCCCTGATCCAGCCCCGATGCAGAGGGTGTTCTCCAAACTGTATCTTGAACTTGCCCTGTTCAAGGCAGGACTGTTAGATGCGGTGGATGCGTTCATAGATTCCAAGACGATAACGGACAAGGATACAGGCAAGGAGATGCCGCTCAGGAGGGCGTATTCCACGGCATTGACTTTTGCGGAGGACAACGAATATTTCGCGCCGTTCTTGGCGGAGATAAAGGCGACGCTTGGGATAGACGACGCCACCGCCGAAGCGATACTTTAGGCGTCTGTGGAAAGGGGCGCGTGATGCTCATTGCGGCGCGAAATGCTTTCGCCACGGGCGGCGGCGCACCGCTTCCGTATGACGCAGAGGTGGAGTACCTGGAATCAACTGGGACGCAGTGGATTGATACGAGGTATGTGCTTCGTTCGGGTGATAGTATTTCGTGCTCGTTTGAAATATTGAGCAACTCATCTATTGGTGTTCTTCTTGGTTCACGACAGTCGGCTAATTCTATGAACATAAGTTCGGGAATTGGAAACAGTTTTGAGTTGATATGCGACTACAATAACTCTTCGTATAGTTCATATAGGGCAACAACATCAACAAGAGCGCCAGTCGGAAGATACACGGTAGTTCTTTCGCCAACTGTACGCTCAATAGAAGGTGTTTTAGATGTTTCCAATGCAACAGTAAATGCTGATGATTTCACGACGAACGGGAACTGTTTGATATTCTATGGTAGCGGTTCGTTTTGGACAACCAACAAGTTTGTAGGAAAGATGTATTCATTTAGAATGTCACACAACGGTTCCCTCGTCCGCGACTTTATTCCCGTCCGTGTCGGTAGCGAGGGCGCGATGTACGACCGCGTGTCGGGGCAGTTGTTCCGCAACCAAGGCACGGGGGCATTCGTCATCGGCCCGGACAAGTAAGGAGACAATCTGCCATGAGACTATACACCTACAATTCCACCACGAAATCCCTCACCCCTGCGCCTATCACAGGACATAGCCTTTAACACACGTCAAGAAGGAGTTAAGTTATGACGTTAGGGAAGATAGGATGCAGGAAGTTGCTCTCAAACACCACCTCTGGCTGGCAGCCGCCGAAAGATTGGCCAGACATTCGCCGTATATTGGCAGATGACGTAACCCCGCAGGCGGCTATTGACGCTGGGGCTACGAAAAAGTGGATAATGCTATGCAATCCGGGGCCGCCGGGAGGAGCATATCCAGATTATACATTTAATAACGCTTACATAAAGTATCTTCGTATATCAGATGGTCATACAACCATAGAACAGTCTTCTAACATTGTAGCGCCGTTATCCACCGGTAAGTTCTGGATTATAGTATACACCACGGATTCGCAGTCTTGTAGATTGCCTCTTCCCGAAAATGAGGCTGCAGTTGGTATATTGTGGGTATATGCCCCAAATCACACGGGCTATCGGGCAACAAACCATTGGGCGCAACAGATACGTATCCGCAGCATCACGGTCAAGGACTGGGAGGCTACATCTACGGGGTTAAATTTTTACAACTGTCCAGTTCTGGAAGAAATCAAAACAATGACGCCTCATTCTCCGATGGTCGTCACGGGCAGTGTCTTCGCCATAAACCAGTGCCAGAACATTAAATGGCTGGACTGTTCGGCATGGAATACTTCCGGGGCAACATCCCTCACAAATTTGTTTGCACAAGCCTCACAGTTGACATCCATTGATGTGTCAGGATGGGATGTGTCCAATGTGACAACGATGAACAATGCCTTCAGCTCATGTAATAGTCTGCGCGGTCTTGACTTGAGCGGGTGGGATACCTCCAAAGTCACGAATATGGGGAGTATGTTTTCCGGATGTACATCATTGCGCAGTCTTGACTTGAGCGGGTGGGATACCTCCAAAGTCACGAGTATGACTTATATGTTTAACGAATGCCGCTCACTGGAGCAGATACGAGGAATATCCGAGTGGGATGTAACTAGCGTAACATCGATGTTCGCCATGTTTCAACAATGCACATCGTTAGATAGCCTCGATTTGTCTGGGTGGAATACAACATCACTTACTGCCATGAACAATTTCATTAATGTCGATACTTTAAGGTATCTTGATATGTCCAACTGGGACGCGTCTAATGTGACTAATATTTCGTACTCTTTTAATGACCGAAATCTCATTGAGTTAAAACTGCCCACAGACCAAGCCAAGGGGCCGCGCATAGATATATCGTTCAGCGGAAGCCCCGGATTGTCACACGATTCGCTCGTCAACATAATAGCATGGGTGGCGGACTTGAACTCGCTCGGTCTCCCCGGCAAGACACTCACACTCGGCAACACGAACAAGGCGAAACTTACCGCTGACGAAATAGCGGTCGCAACGGCGAAAGGATGGACGGTATCGTGAAGGAGGCTTGGTGATGCTTATAGGATCGAGAAATTCTTTTGCCGCGGGCGGCTGGGTAAATCCGTATGTGACGGACGGACTTGTCGCCATGTGGGATGGCGTCTGGAATGTCGGCGGCGGATTGCCGTAGAATTTGAACTCCTTGATATGGTATGATTGCGTAAATGGATGGTCGATCGTTCTGCCAACGAATGCCCTTTCGTTTTCCTCCAAAGGAATGAATAAAACAGGAGTGTCACCATTCGTAGGTGTATTGCCGATTTCTTCAGTGAAAGGCCATGGGTGGTGTCATGCCGACTTGACTGTCACTGGAACTTTTACAGATACCCAAAGATCTCCTTTGATACTGTCATTTTTTAAGAGGGCTTTTT